>Ga0209081_1000005_pt1 | contig 321551 bp, 281 predicted proteins | sample GOMGulsemesocosm_4_FD_184636 | JGI IMG/M metagenome (GOLD analysis project Ga0209081, IMG submission 184636) | Methane-oxidizing microbial communities from mesocosms in the Gulf of Mexico - GOM15B Gulf of Mexico (SPAdes) (version 2) | ecosystem: Environmental > Aquatic > Marine > Cold seeps... | reverse complement strand
GTGATTCGCCCATTTGATGTAATGCCTTACCACAGCAAGTACAGATTTTTTCTTCATCACTCAAATCATGAATGATAACTTCACGCTCAAGGTCTTTCGGGAGTTTTTGGCGAACAGGTTTTTTCTTTACACCCGTTGATATTGATTCAACAGTATCTTCAATAGCATCAAGCTAGGCTTCGACTTCGTTAAATAAATCGCCTTGTGCAGGGTGACTTTCACTGCTCGCACCAAAGCGCTGTTGCTGGGCAAGACGAAATTGCTCTTCAAGAAATACTAATCTAGCCGCTTGCTGAGCGAATTGCTTCCGCTCAGCCAAGAGCATCGCTTTTAGCTGTTCAATATCATGGGTAAAGATTGCTCGTCAATTTAATGTTAAATATTAAACACAATCAGAATAAAGCACTCTTATTTATCAGCAATGTTATGTTATTTTTCTCTTTATTAGATATGTTTCTGTTTTATACACCTATTTATATAGATGCTTTTTTTTGCCTGTTTTTGGGATGATTAATTTAAAAAATTTTAAATTAATATTGAACTTAATCAGAATGAAGCACTCTTACTTATCAGTAATGTTATATTATTCCCTTAGTGTTTCATGTTTTATGCACCTATTTATGTAGGTGCATTTTTTTGCCTTATTTTTGAGTAATCCACTTAAAAGCATAAATTTAAAATTAATATTGAACTTAATCAGAATGAAGCACTCTTACTTATCAGTAATGTTATGTTATTCCCTTAGTGTTTCATGTTTTATGCGCCTATTTATGTAGGTGCATTTTTTTTGCCTCATTTTTGAGTAATCCACTTAAAAACATAAATTTAATCTGAATCCCCCCCCTTATTACTTACCAGTAATGTTATGTTATTCCTTTCTTTATTAGATATGCTTCATGTTTTATGCACCTATTCATGTAGGTGCATTTTTTTGCCTTATTTTTGAGTAATCCACTTAAAAACATAAATTTAAAATTAATATGAACTTAATCAGAATGAAGCACTCTTACCTATCAGTAATGTTGTGTTATTCCTTTCTTTATTAGATATGTTTCATGTTTTATGCACCTATTTATGTAGGTGCATTTTTTTGCCTTATTTTCAGGTGATGGGCAAAACAAAGCTTGTAATGCCTACTTACTAGATGTCAAAGAGTACAAAAGCAGAAAATAAAAATGGAAAGATCAGAGTATTAAAAACAGTTAGCTTTTGTAATTAAACTTTGAACTATTTATTGTTTTTCGCGCCTTAATAAATGAAAGCGACACCCCCTGAACTGCTTTCATATTGTTTTATTTTATAAAGTTGTTTAAGGTTTTTAGACAAGTGGAATGGCTTTATCCATAGCGCGTTGCCCTAACGCGCTTTTTTTATCTGTGTTTTATCTTTATGTCCCAAGGTTTCAGGTGATTACTGTTGAAAATAATCCGTTAAAAAATCGTCAAAGCTTAATTCGTCACCTGCTTCTATTTCACTCTGTGCTTGGTGAGATTTTTCAGCTTCATCAATAAAAAATTGCTCTGAATAAAATTGGTAATCTCGCACTAACGCTTGTTGACGATATTGAGCCGCTTTTTCTAACGAGTATTGAGAAATATTTTGCTCTTGCTCTAGCATAATCGTCAAAATTTGTGCCGAAGGTGTTAACTTCGTATCATTGATTTTTTCACGTTCACGAGCAATTGACTTGCTGTAGTTATCACTTTGATAGGCCTTGTCCAATAATACCGCGACTTGTGCCATATTATCAAGCAGCTCATTACCCCATTGTTTAACTGACTTAAGTGCTACTTCACCTTGGCAATTAGCATCGGACAATAACAACTCAGGATCTCGACCACGCATCACAACATCATTCATATTATTTTCATGATGTTGCTGTGAGTCACAATCAAGTTCTTTATTATCAACAAAAGCACAATAAGTCAGAAATATATCTAAAAAATAAATTTGCTCAATATTAATTCCCGTATCTGCAAAAGGATTGACATCAAGCGCGCGTACTTCTATATATTCAACACCACGATCACGTAAAGCTTGTGATGGTTTTTCACCTGACTTAATCACTTGTTTAGGTCGAATTGGTGCATATAATTCATTTTCAATTTGCAGTACATTTGTATTAAGCTGTTGATATTCACCGTTAACTTTCAGGCCTATATCAGAGAATTGCGCTGACTTTAACGCTATTGCTTTTTGTACGCCATCAACATAACCATCTAAATTGTTATAACAAATTTTTAAATTCGATTGCTCGCTACTCGTATAACCTAAGTCGCTCATCCGCAAAGAGGTTGCGTGCTCTAGATACAAGGCTCCGCCAGGCGATTTGTTAAAAGGTAATTTATGTTCCTTTCCTTGTAAAAAAGAGTCACACAAGGCCGGCGAACTACCATACAGATAGGGGATCAACCAACAATAACGCTTATAATTACGCAAAATAGAGAAATAACGCTCTGAAATAAAATCAGATAACGGTGCTTTATCTTCATGAAGCTCTTGTTGTACTTGCCAAAATTCAGTAGAAAATGAAAAGTTAAAATGAATACCCGCAATAACTTGCATCATTGAGCCATAGCGATTTTTTAGCCCTTGGCGATACACCGTTTTCATTTTACCAATATTTGAATCACCGTATTGCGCAAGTGGAATTTTATCTTCTTCGTCAACAAAACAGGGCATGCTCATCGGCCACAATAATTCACCTTCAATATTAGCAAAGGTATATTTTTGAATATCTTGTAATTGGGCTATCGCTTGCTCAGGGGAATAACTTACAGGGGTAATAAATTCAAGCAAGGTTTCAGAATAATCAGTCGTAATTTGACCATGAGTTAATGCAGAGCCAAGCTGGCTATAATGACCGTGTTTTGACAATTCGCCATCAGGCAATACTCTTAACGCTTCGCGTTCAATGCCACGACCAATACCAGTTAAGGCGTTCAGTTTACTCTCTTGATTAAATGCAGTGATGTAATCGTTTAATGATAATGTCAAAATAATTCCTACGCTTAAGAGAACACAAGGTAAAGCCCCTATTTAATGCATTATAAATGAGGGGCTTTTGTTAATTTTCAATGGTTAGACAAAGTTAATTTACTGTATTTATTCAGCTTAAAAAGTTTTACCACTGAGAACACCGAGGTGCTTCGCACTACACCGAGCATAATGAAAACTCTGTGTAGATTCGAAGAGCCCTCTGTACAGCATCGCGGCTCAGTGGTGACATGACAATTTACTTAGCCAATTGCAGTTCAACAATGTCTAATTTCATTTTTTCTAATTGTGGCTTAATCACTTGACCGTCGCCAACAACAATCCATTGCATAGGTTTATTTAATTTGTTTTTAGCAAGCATATTTAATTGTTCAAGTGAGATAGCTTTAATAATTTCGCTTTGTTGCTCGCCATAATTTTTGGCTAAGTTAAATTGCAATAAGTGTCTTAAAAAACCGCTCTTTTGGCTTGGTGTTTCATAACTGAGCGCTTCATTTTGTGAAATAGCTTGGCGCATAAAGTTTACTTCTGCCTTGGTTAAACCATGTTGTTGATAGTTTCTCAGCTCATTTTCTATTTCAATCATGGCATCATAAGTATGCTCTTTTTTGACACTAGCGCCAGCAGTGAAACTTCCTAAGGTTTTACCAGCAGAAAAATGACTTGAAGCGCCATAAGTGTAGCCTTTGTCTTCACGTAAATTTAAATTAATGCGGCTATTAAAAGCACTACCTAAGGGATAATTCATCAAAGTCGCTTTAAAGTATTCTCCTGTGGCATCATAAGTCATCGCTCGACGAGAGTATTTGATTACCGACTGGCTGGATGTTGGTAAATCAACAAAATAGATTTTATTCGGGGTAACTTCTGGAAAGTGGTTATAGTTAGGAATAATATAATCACCACCTTGCCAAGACTTTAAATAGCCAAGTTTAGCCATCATGTCATTTTGACTGATATCCCCAACTATCACTAAACTGGCCTGTTTAGGTGAAAAATACTGTTGATAAAAACCTTTAATATCTTCAAGTGTAATAGCAGAAACCGTGATAACCGTACCACTATTAGGTAAACCAACACGGTTGTTTTCACCGTAAGTGACTTGCTTTAAGGCTCTGCTTGCCAGTGTATGAGCATCTTTACTGCCTTGCTCTAAATGTTGAATTAATTGATTTTTAATCCGATTAAAATCAGCTTGCTCAAAAGCTGGATTTAGCATCATATCCAGCATCAATAATAAAGTGGCATCAAGGTTTTTCACCAAAGAGTTCACCTTAATAAAAGTATTTCGTCCTGAAGCGCCAATAGAGATATTACTGCCCAGTTTTGCTAACTCATTTGAAAGTTCTTCTTTAATGTAATTTGTTGTGCCTTCGTTCATCAAACTGGCGGTGAGTGAAGCAAGACCCGCTTTTTCGATCGGATCTAATAAAGAGCCGCCTTCAATGCTCAGCAATAAACTCACCGTGGGTGTTTCACTATTTTGTGTGGCAATAACTTCAATGCCATTATTAAAGCTATCACGCCATAATTGAGGTACCTCAATTGGCGGATTAACACCCGATTTAGGCATGATTGTGCGATCAAAACTGCTGGTGTTTTTCATTATTGGTGTATCGAGTACCGCTAATTCAGGTGGATTACTCACGTCAGGCAAAACAAAATCATCAGTTTTAGCAATAAACTGTTTTTTTCCGTGAGGATAAATAGATAATATCGCAGCCCCCTTACCTTTAATGTATTTTTTATAAACACGCATCACATCATCTTTAGTCACTTTATTATAACGAGCAACTTGCGCTTGAGTATGATCAGCATCCCCTAAAATAGTTTGATATTGAGCTAAGGTTGACACTTTACCTGATACACTTTGTAAACCATAAATCGTGCCGGTTTCAATACTCACTTTAGTTTTTAATAAGTCATCGTCATTAACACCACGTTGCTCAAACTCAAGCAAGGTTTCATTAATCACTTGCTCTATTGTTGACAATGCCATACCTTGCTGCGGATTTGGCAGTGCAAAAAAACTCATTTGACAACTTAATTCTTTACATGGATGGCTAGCACCCGCTTGCACGGCAACACCTGATTTTACTAAGTTTTTATAAAGCAGTGACGTTGGACCATTACCAATAATATTAGCAAACACATCTAATGCGGCTTCATCTTCATGCATGCCATAAACCGTAGGAAAACTAATATAAAGTAACGGCAAAGAAACATTATCACTAAAAGAGTAATAACGATTTTTCTCTAATGTGGTTAGTGTTTTAGCAATATTATCAACCTTAGGGCCGGCTTTTAACTCACCAAAGTACTGATTAACCCAGGCTAACGTTTGCGCTTCATCAATGTCACCACCAATAGTTAACACAGCATTATTAGGGCCATACCAACGACTAAAAAATTCCTTTAAATCGGTAACTGTACCACGGTCTAAGTCGGTCATATAACCAATAACTGGCCAAGAGTAGGGATGTTCTCTCGGGTAGATCATTTGATTAATCGTTTCAGTTAAACGTCCATAAGGACGGTTATCAACATTTTGACCACGCTCATTTTTTACTGTAGCTCGTTGAATTTCAAATTTTTTTTCAGTAATAGTTTCTAATAAAAAGCCCATTCTGTCGGATTCCAACCAAAGCATTTTCTCTAACTGATTTCTTGGCACCGTTTCATAGTAATTGGTTCTATCTGTATTTGTGGTGCCGTTTAAGTCGCCACCACTTTGAGTCACTATTTTAAAGTGCTGCTCATCAGCAATGTTTTTTGAACCTTGAAACATCATGTGCTCAAAAAAATGAGCAAAGCCAGACTTGCCTAATTGCTCACGGGCTGAGCCAACATGATAGGTAACATCAACATGTACTAAGGGATCAGAATTATCTTGATGTAAAATAACCGTTAAGCCATTAGCAAGCGTATATTTTTTAAAGGGGATAGCTAAACGCTCTTTTGTCGCCACAACCGTTTCAACTAAGCTCACGCCAGCAGGTAAAACAGCATAATCGTCAGTTTGATTGATATTATCGTTGCTTGTGCAAGCAAATAATAAAGACATCGCCAAAGCAACGACGCTAAGACTAGCGATTAGGTGGGATTTTTTTTTCAAAATAACATCCTGTAAACAGAGTAAAAACAAGTAGATTGAATTATCATAGCATGTAAAAAGCGGCTTAGTAGACCAAATAAATGTATAAAATTATTACACAAACTGACGATTTTGTTGTTGTCTCCAAAAGTACTGGGGTTAATTTTCATGATGAAGGGGATACTGGCGCTGGCTTATTTTCTCAGGTCAAAGCATTCCTTCAAAAACACACGAGTACTACTGAGCTTTATCCCGTACATCGCTTAGATAAAATGACTTCAGGATTGATTGTTTTTGCCACAAACTTAACCAGTGCTCAGTTATTTTCTGATCTTTTTAAACGCCATTTAATTGAAAAATATTACCTAGCCCTTAGCGATAAAAAACCAAATAAAAAACAAGGTTTGATCAAGGGAGATATGGCAAAAAGTCGCCGTGGTATGTATAAATTAATGCGCAGCGTAGAAAATCCAGCGATCAGCCAGTTTTTTTCTTACCCCTTAGGTGATAATAAGAGGCTCTACTTATTAAAGCCTCATTCAGGAAAAACCCACCAATTAAGAGTTGCTCTTAGTAGTATCGGCGCCCCTATTATTGGTGACCCTTTGTATTATTCCAGCTCCAGTGACGATTCAAAAGGCCAATCTAAGTTGATGACTGACCGAGGTTATTTGCACGCTTACGCTTTACGATTTGAATTTTCAGGTAAAGTATATGAATTTATCTTACCGCCAAACGAAGGAGCATTTTATTTATCGGATAATTTCAATCGCTGTTTGAACAAAATAAAACAGCCATGGTTGTTAAACTGGCCTAAGCTTTGACAACTGAAAACCAATAAATAAGATTATTGGGCGTCACTTCTATTGACGCTCTGAAAGGCGAAGGCAACAAGAACATTTATAACGAATGCCAAAATACAATAGCGATAGCACTTGGGCAGATAAATTTGGTGTACCACGGCCAAACTTTCCAAAATAAGCTGTGCTCTATATCCTTATTACCGAGCTTAATTTCAGCCAGTATGCCGCTGCGTTGCCAGATCCAACCGACAAAAACACAACATAGCATGGCAATAACAGGTTGTCCGTAAACCGTAGAGATTGAAATAACCAAACCAAAAAGCACATCAAAGTTTAATGCTATTAAAGCGCTAAACACAAAAATACCAAACCCTATCCACGTGGTGGCTTTTTTACGTTCGATATGATGACGTTCAACCACAAACGAAACGGGTCCTTCTAACATTGAAATAGAAGAGGTTAGTGCCGCGATTGACATTAAAACAAAAAAACTAAAACCAACAAATAAACCAATAGCACCCATGCCATTAAATAATGTTGGCAGTACATCAAAAACTAAGTTGGGCCCTGAAATCAAAGCACCATCATCACTAAAAATTGCCACACCTTGTGCTTGAGCTACATACATAGATGGAATAATCAATAACCCTGCTAAAAAGGCAATTGAGACATCAATTAAAGTGACTTGAGCGCCAAGAGACACTAAGTTTTCTGATTTAGAAATATAGGAACCATAAATCACCATAACGCTGGTGCCTAATGACAAAGAGAAAAACGCTTGCCCAAGGGCACTAATCAGTAAGTCTGGCTCAAATACTCGCGAAATATCTGGATTTAAATAAGCGGCAAAGCCAGCTTTTGAACCTTCAAGCGTAAAAACATAAATAATCAGTAAAATTAATAAACCAATCAACATTGGCATTAAGCGTTTAGACCATTTCTCAATGCCTTGTTCAACACCACGGCGAATAATAGCAATGGTGAGCATCATAAATAACGCCGTAAAAATTAAATTACGAGCAATAGATTGTGAAGTAAGCCAACTTGACGCTTCATTCAAACCAAGGAGCGAAGTAATGGGTTCAATGGCATAAGACATCATCCAACCCGCTAAAATGCCATAAAAACTTAAAATTAACGCGGCACAAATAATCCCCCCAAAACCTACAACAAAAGCAAATCGCTTTTGCCCAGCGTTACGTGACATTTTTTCCATTGAGCTCACCGCATTAGCTTGCCCATAGCGGCCGATTAATAGCTCCGCCATAAAAGCAGGATAAGCCAAACAAAATGCGAGCACTAAATACACTAATACAAATGCTGCACCACCATTACTAGCCGTTTGTGTTGGAAAACCCCAAATATTGCCTAAACCAACCGCTGAACCAGCCGCCGCTAGAATAAACCCCATACGCGAACTAAAGCCGCCTCTTGCATTACTCATTGATAAATCTCATTATTATTTTCATTATTACAGCTACTACTGCCACGAGTATTACTCAAGTGATAGCAGTCTAATTTACTTAAAAGTAAACAAAAAAAATAGTGTTATAAAAAATATATTTTGTTATTAATGTAATTATGCTGTTACAGATTATTATAAAGTTAATCAATAAAATAATAACTTTTTCCTGATTAATTTACCTAATCACCCTCTATTTTTTGCTAAATAGCCGCCAAAAAACATATAATATGGGTGATTTATTTAATCAACCAAGTCATCATCAAAGGGAGGTCTGTCTTGAAACCCCTAACATTAATCAATAAGTGTTTATTATTTTCTATTTTTGTTATCTGCGCTTTGATCTTCTCCACTAGCCCTATTAACGCTAAAAACATAGCTAAAATAAATAAATCACTACCATTATCTGAGTATTTCACTCAATCATGGAGCACTTTAGATGGCCTACCCCACAACGGCATAAATGCATTATCACAAACCAATGATGGTTACCTTTGGATTGGTACATGGGAAGGGTTAGCACGCTTTAATGGTAGAACATTTAAAGTGTTTTCTCGTGGCTCAAAGGTTGGTTTACCTGACTCGGCAGTGAAAAGCCTAGTTGCAACCCAAGCAGGTAAATTATTAGTTGCAGGTGCTCGCGGTGGTTTATCCGAACGACTCAACAAACTCTGGTCAGCAAAACCTTTAGCGAGCACTATGGTCAATCATGCTATTTACGATAATGAAGGTAATATGTGGTTAGCATTGGAAGGCCGAGGTTTAGTTTATCGCCACCATGATACACAACAAAACAGGGTAATAATTGATAACCTTCGCACCTATAAAATAGCACAAGATAACGATGGCACTATTTGGGTAGCCACCAGTAAAGGCCTATTTTCAGTAAAAAATAAAACTTTAATCCAACATTTTGACGGAAGTTACGGTTTACCCAACGCTCCTGCACATACCGTTGTTTTTACAAAAAACAATCAATTACTAGTTGGCACTCAGCAAGGGGCATATAAGTTTGTTAATGGCTTTTTCAAACCTTTGCATACGCAGCTGGTCAACGAAAGAGTGACCAGCATATTGCAAGACGGTGGTAATAATATTTGGCTAGGCACCGATAATCACGGTATCTTCCGGCTGTGTAAAGAAGATTTAGAACAGTTAGATGACCGCAATGGCTTACCTACTAATCAAGTATCTGCGCTCTATCAAGATAAAGAACAAAGTATCTGGGTGGGTACCAGTGGCGGTTTGTTTCGTTTAAGAGAAGCTCCTTTTATCACCTTAACAAGTAAACAAGGTTTAGCTGGAGATTATGTGCGTAGTGTTCTATCTCATTCAGATGGGAGTTTATGGGTTGGTAGCAATAAAGGACTCAATAAACTACAAAATAATACCGTTAGTACAATAGCAATAGCTGATAACAATAAGCAGTTGTCAATATTAAGTTTGGCAGAAAATTCGCATCAGAAAATGTTGGTAGGGACATACAATAGCGGCCTTTATAGCGTTATCAACAATAAGTTAACACCTTTACTGACCACGGAACAAGGCCTGCCCAGTAATGAGATTCGAAGCATATTAGCAGACTCTCATAAAAATATTTGGCTGGGCACACCATCAGGTTTAGTCAAAATAAAACCTGATGGTACTCAGGAGCATTTCGATAAACAAAACGGTTTACCAGCAAACTTTATTATGGCCATTGCCGAAGATAACCGTGGCACGATATGGATTGGTACCGGCAATGGTCTCGTTGCTTATAACCAAGGCAATCTACGCACTTATCGCCTGCACGATAGATTTGATGCTGAATACGCTTTTGGTTTTCATATTGAGCCTAATTCTCTGTGGATGACAACAGACAGAGGCTTGATTCATATTGACTTAAACACCAATAAAATGACGGCAGTGACTAAAAAAAATGGTTTACCCGTCGACAAGTTATTTCAAGTTGTTATTGATAATAACAACACCTTTTGGTTAACCAGTAATCGCGGCGTGATAAGCGTGACTAGAGAGCATATTAATAATGTTCTTCAAGGAAAAAGTCAAACCGTGCATTATGAGCTATTTGCTGAAGGCGCTGGTCTATTAAGCTCACAAGCGAATGGTGGCTCAACCCCGTCAGCCACTCTTCATAACGATGGCAGTGTCTGGGTTGCGACAGCAAAAGGAGTGAGCCAAGTTAGCCATAAAAGATTACAACGTATGGCTGAAACTATAATCCCCGTGGTTATTGAACAGTTTAATGTTGATGGTAAATCTTATCCCATTAATAATTACATAAACTTGAAACAAAATTCACTTGCACAGGGTTCATTTACACAGAATAAGATTACACAAAAAAAATATATCAATGATGAGGTAAAATTACCAGAAGGCTCATCTCGTATCACCATTCATTATGCCGGTTTGGGATTTTTACTGGCAAAACATATCGAATATCAAACTCAATTAATTGGTTTTGATAAACAATGGCAAAACAAAGATAACCAAACCTTTACCGAATTTACTAATTTAGAGCCCGGCCACTATATTTTCCAAATGCGTGCTAAGTATCCTAATGGCCAATGGCAAGAAAACCTTGCCAGCATCAGTTTTACTATTATGCCTTTTTTTTGGCAAACCATTTTCTTTAAATTATTTGTGGCACTTTGCCTGTGCCTAGCTACCTATACCGTTTATCGCTTTAGAATGGTAACTATTGAGCGCAGACAAATAAAACTGAAAAATTTAGTCGCACAACAAACCATTGATTTACAAAAACAAGCAGAATTATTTGCCTATCAAGCTAATCATGATCAGCTAACAGGACTGTTTAATCGCCGTGCTTTTGATCATTGGTGTAATGAAGATTTTGCGCTGACAAAAGCAACTCAACAACCATTAACTATCGCCATACTTGATATTGATAATTTCAAACATGTCAATGACGAGTTCTCTCATCTAATTGGCGATAAAGTCATTAAAGCAGTCGCCGACATTTTACAGCAACTTGTTAAAAACTATTCACCTCAAACCAAAATAGCGCGATGGGGAGGCGAAGAATTCACCATGCTCATTAGCGACAAAAAAACAAAGGCTTATGATTTTTGCGAATTAGTACGCGCCAGTATAAAAAACCACACTTTTGCTAAAATAGCGACAGATTTAAATATCACTGTAAGCATTGGTTTAACCGATAACAGTGAAATAATAGAATACGACAGAATGATTAGCCATGCTGATCAGGCCTTATATTTTGCCAAGAACCATGGTCGTAACCAAGTCAGAATTTATCAAAAAGAAGACAATGACGATAATGAGAAAGTGGGTAAGCGGATCAGTCAGGTGATGCGAACAACATCGCGAATCGAGAACAACTAAAAATTTATCACAGAGAAAACCAAGGTAGCCGCACTACACCGAAAAAAGCATTTCCTTTGTGTAGGCTCGAGCATTCTATAGTGCATCAACGTTCAGTAGTAAATAATTACAAGAAACAAAATGACGGCTGGTAATTATAACCCATACCGTCACTTTTGAACGATTAACTGCGGTAATTGCAGTTAATATTATTCTACTTCTGGACGCATGTGAGGGAATAAAATAACGTCTTTAATCGTTGGAGAGTCAGTGAACAACATCACGAGACGATCAATACCAATACCTTCACCTGCTGTTGGTGGTAAACCATACTCAAGTGCACGAATATAATCATCATCAAAATGCATCGCCTCATCATCGCCAGCATCTTTCTCTTCTACTTGTTTCTTAAAGCGTGCTGCTTGATCTTCAGCATCATTTAACTCAGAGAATCCATTAGCAAGCTCACGGCCACCAACAAAGAATTCAAAACGGTCTGTGATAAATGGATTATTATCATTACGACGAGCCAGAGGTGATACTTCCCATGGATATTCTGTGATAAAAGTTGGTTGATCTAATAAATGCTCTGCTACTTCTTCAAAAATTTCACAGATATATTTACCTGGCCCCCAAACTTTAGCCGCATCTCCTTCTTTAACCCCTGCAGCTTTCGCCATTGCCTTGATCGCATCAAAATTATTTTCAGGATCACGTAATGCCGCTTCATTAATTTGATGTCTTTCTTCGCTATACTTAATAATAGCGTCAACCATAGATAAACGTGTAAATGGTTGACCAAAGTCGTAGAGTTTCTCTTCTACCACTTCGCCATCAGAATTTTTCACGGTATTACGAACCATGCTTGTGCCCAGTACATCTTGAGCAACAGTACGTAGCATTTCTTCAGTTAAGTTCATCAAATCGTTATAGTCAGCATAAGCTTGGTAGAATTCAATCATGGTGAATTCTGGGTTATGTCGCGTTGATAAACCTTCGTTTCTAAAATTACGATTAATTTCAAATACACGCTCAAAACCACCAACGACTAAACGCTTAAGGTAAAGTTCAGGAGCAATACGCAAGTACATATCGATATCAAGCGCATTATGGTAAGTTTGAAAAGGTTTAGCCGTGGCGCCACCAGGGATCACTTGCAACATTGGCGTTTCAACTTCCATAAAGTCACGAGCGACAAGGAAACTACGAATGCCATCAACAATTTTTGTGCGCATTTTAAAGGTATTACGCGTGTCTTCATTGATGATCAAATCAACATAACGCTGACGATACTTCATTTCTTGATCTGATAAGCCATGGAATTTTTCAGGCAAGGGACGTAACGATTTAGTTAATAAAGAGTATTCATCCATATTTACGTAAAGATCGCCTTTACCTGATTTATGCAAAATACCTTTTACGCCAACAATATCGCCAATATCTAAGCTACCCGATTTAGCTCTAATTTCTTTTTGTACGGTTTTTTCAGCGTAAGCTTGAATACGGCCTGACATGTCTTGTAGCACCAAAAATGGCCCACGTTTAGCCATAACACGACCAGCAATAGCATAAGTTACTTGTAAAGCTTCAAGCTCTTCTTTGGTTTTTTCACCATGCTCAGCTTGAATATCTGCGGCTAAATGTTCACGATTAAAATCATTTGGAAAGCCATTGGCAGGGCAATTAGAACGAATTTTTTCTAACTTAATACGACGCTCAGCAATAAGTTTATTTTCATCTTGTGCTGGAGCTTGGCTGTTTTTTGCATTGTCAGTCATCTTGTTTCTCTACTAATATTGTAGGTCACCCATTAGAGTGTCCACTTTATCGGCCCAAAGGCCGACCTACATTTTAAATTACAAACCAGATTTAAGGCTGGCTTCTAAAAACTTATCTAAATCGCCGTCTAATACCGCTTGCGTGTTTCTATTTTCAACACCCGTTCTTAAATCTTTTATACGGCTATCATCTAATACATAAGAGCGAATTTGACTGCCCCAACCTATATCTGACTTGCCATCTTCAAGCACTTGCTTGTCTTCATTTTGTTTTTGCATTTCTAGCTCAAACAATTTCGCTTTTAATAATTTCATCGCACTAGCACGGTTTTTATGCTGTGACCTATCACTTTGACATTGTACAACCGCACCTGTTGGAATATGGGTTAAACGAATAGCAGAGTCTGTTTTATTAACATGTTGACCACCTGCACCAGAAGCGCGGTAAGTATCTACGCGTAAATCTGCTGGGTTAATATCAATTTCAATGTTGTCATCAATTTCAGGATAAATAAATGCTGAAGCAAATGAAGTATGACGACGACCACTTGAATCAAATGGTGATTTTCGAACGAGTCGATGTACGCCCGTTTCTGTGCGTAACCAGCCATAGGCATATTCGCCCGTATATTTAATAGTGCAGCCTTTGATGCCTGCAACATCTCCACCCGTTACTTCAACTACTTCAGTTTTAAAACTGTGCGCTTCACCCCAGCGCAAATACATACGCATCAGCATTTCAGCCCAATCTTGCGCCTCTGTACCACCTGAGCCAGACTGAATATCTAAATAACAGTTATTACTATCTTGTTCGCCTGAAAACATGCGACGAAATTCGAGTTTAACTAAGAGTGTATCTAAAGTCGTCGCTTCGATTTTCGCGTCATCAAAAGTATCTTGATCTTCCTCTTCAACGGCTAACTCAACTAAACCTTCAATGTCTTCACAGCCTGATTCTAACTCAACAATGGTGTTGACTACGGCTTCTAAATCGCTGCGCTCTTTACCCAATGCTTGTGCGCGTTCTGGCTCATTCCAAACATCAGGTAATTCTAACTCTCGTGACACTTCAACTAAACGCTCTGCTTTAACATCGTAGTCAAAGGTACCCCCGAAGTAAGTCAGCACGTTCACGAATTTCTTTTAATTTATTTAGGATAGGATTTATTTCAAACATAAGCCTTCGAACATGAGCCTTCAAAAAGATGAGTCTGCGAATATACGCACTAGGTGCTTATACCAATTACACTAACTAAGTGATCATTTTCAAAAGGCCTAAATATCCAATAACGTCGTTGCTTTCAATCCCAATAGCTAGCTATTGCTCAATCAAGCGCCTTGTTCTTGAAAATTTATTCTCATTGAATTCTGTACCCTTAATTAATCCAAATGGTATTATATTTCAGCTAAAAAATAGTCGGGCATTGTAGCTTAAATAGTCCGGCAAATAAACGCTTTTTTAAAGGCTTAAAGCGCAATTAAAACCTTGTCTACGCAGCTATATGTTTTACCATTAACTGTACGCTACGTTTACCACGAAACTCATTAATATCTAAATGATAAGCAAGCTGTACTTTTTTAGCGTTGGGGTTTGGCCACGCTTTAACATCAACATTGAAAGCGATAGCATCAAATATTTGTCCTGCTTTTTGCACCACCAACTTTAAGTGTTTATCGCCAACAATGCGTTGCTGAACAAGGGTGAATTCACCATCAAATAAAGGTTCAGGAAAGTTTTGTCCCCACGGACCTGCATTTCTTAATTGTTCAGCAAATGTCAACGTCATATCCTGAGCAGGTAATTCACCATCACTAAGCAGTACCGATTGCAAGTGCTCTTTGGTTAGCCATTGCTCAGCGATTTCATTGAAAAGTTGTTGAAATTGATCAAAATCTTGCCCTTTAATTGACAAGCCTGCGGCCATGGCATGACCGCCAAATTTTAAAATCAAGTCAGGATGTTGGCTGGAAATATGCTCTAATAAGTCACGAATATGCAAACCAGAAATAGAGCGAGCCGAACCTTTAATTTCATAATTTTCATCCGCTTCGTCACTACTATTAGCAAAAACGATACAAGGTCGATGGAACTTCTCTTTTAATCGCCCAGCAACAATACCAATAACACCTTGATGCCAATCTTGCTGATAAAGTGCAATGGCACTTGGCAAGTTATCGGCATCAAAATTTAATGATTTAAGCACTTGTTCAGCTTCAACTTGCATGCCCTGCTCTATTTCACGACGCGCTTTGTTGAGATCATCTAAATCACGTGCCATGACTCTAGCACTGGCTAAATCAGGGGCAAGCAAACAATTTATGCCATAAGCCATATCATCTAGACGGCCAGCAGCATTAATGCGTGGCCCTAAAGCAAAGCCAAAATCACTGGCGATCAGTTGGCTTTGATCCCGTTTAGCAATATCAATTAAGGCTTGAATACCGGGACGAGTTTGCCCAGCGCGAATTCGCTTTAATCCTTGCGCGACTAAAATACGATTATTGGCATCCAGCGGCACAACATCGGCCACCGTGCCTAAAGCGACTAAATCAAGTAATTGGGCAATATTAGGCTCAGGTATGGCGCGTTTAGTGAAATAGCCTTGTTCTCGACCATGTTTCCTCAGCGCCAGCATTAAATAAAAAGCCACGCCCACACCAGCAAGGGCTTTACTAGCAAACTGGCAGCCATGTTGGTTTGGATTAACAATAGCATCCGCGTTTGGCGTTATTTTTCCGGGCAAATGATGATCAGTAACCACGACCTGTAAACCCAATTCTTTCGCACGATTAACGCCCGCAATACAACTAATACCATTATCTACCGTAACTAAAAGCTGCGCCTTTTGAGCCGCGGCAATATCAACAATTTCAGGTGTTAAACCGTAGCCATATTCAAAGCGGTTTGGCACAATGAAGCTGTGATTATTACTGCCAAACATACTAAGCGCTGACATCATCAAGGCGGTACTCGTAGCGCCGTCAGCATCAAAATCACCGATAATAACAATAGCCGCGTTATTTTCTATAGCAGCGAGTATGATTTCACACGCTTGCGTTAAGCCTTTTAATTGAGCACTATCTGCGCTCAGCCCCTGCAAATTAGCCACTTGATGATCTAGTTCTTTCGCCGAAGTCACGCCACGGCTAGCATAAATTTGCTTAATAATTGCGGGTAAATCATTGGGTAAATACTCATCAGCAACTAATTCACGGCGAGATATGGTTATAGTCATAAAAGTTTAGCTAAACCTAATTATAAGTTTTTTAATAATTGCTCTAATTTCGCGGGTGGTTGATAACCGGGTATCATCATGCCGTTAGATAATACAATGGCAGGGGTACCGTTTACCCCAACCTGGCGGCCGAAATCAAACTCACTTTCAATGGGCTTATCACAAATACGATAAGCGACACTTTGACTATTTTTAGCCGAAGTCATCGCTGCTTTTGGATCGTCGGCACACCATATAGAACGTAAATCTTTAAAGCCTTGGCTATAATCACCTGTTCTGTCTTTTATACCTGAACGCGGATAAGCTAAATAACGAAAAGTAATACCACGCGCATTATAATCTGCCATTTGCTTATGCATTTTACGGCAATAACCACAGGTGATATCAGTAAAAGCAGTCACGACATACTTTTCATCTTTCGCTTTAAAAACAATCATGTCATCTTTAAATTTTTCCAAGCCCTCTAAACGCATAGTAGCCAAACTTTGTTCTGCTAAGTCAGTCACCTCTGTAACTAAGCTGTAAACTTTACCTTGAATGAAATAATCACCATTATAACTTGCATAAAACAAGCCTTGATTAGTGATAAGTAACGCTATGCCGGGTACAGGTGTTGCTTCAACTTTTTCAACGTCTATACCCAATTTCCCTTTAATTTTAGCTTTTAAAAATTCTGCATTTAACTGCGTAGGATCTTGCTGTGCTGGTTTTGCTATACTGTTTGACACCAATGAATTGCTTGCCACAGCCGACTCATTTACTGAAAAAAACACACTCGCAGCAACAACCGCCAAACCACCAACAATTAATATTTTATTAAACATAATTAATTTTCCTAAATTTACTTCAATCTTTAGTTATCTAGACAATGTAGCCCATTTTATTGTCAGTGAAATTACCGTCGTTATGATAACTTTGCAACAATAAATTGAATTGTACTAAATGCTTTTGCTAAAATCGCCCTTAAATATGTTTCCAATCATTATAATCAGGCAAATTTCATGAAAATCGGCTTATTTTACGGTTCTACCACTTGTTATACAGAGATAGCCGCAGAAAAAATTCAAGCGACCATTGGCGCAGATCTTATTGAACTGCATAACCTTAAAGATGAGCCTTTGGCTCATTGTCTTGATTATGATTTCATTATTTTTGGTATTTCTACCTGGGATTATGGTGAGTTGCAAGAAGATTGGGAGTCATCTTGGCAAAACATCGCCGACCTTGATTTGTCAGAAAAAACCATTGCCTTATATGGCATGGGCGATCAAATAGGCTATACCGAGTGGTTTCAAGACGCGCTAGGCATGCTGCATGAACAAGTAGCAACGCAAGGTGCACGATTAATAGGCTACTGGCCTAATAAAGGTTATGAGTTTTCTGCCTCGAAGGCGCTTAGTGCAGATAAAAGTCATTTTGTTGGATTATCACTTGATGAAGACAACCAATATGAATTGAGTGAACAACGTATTGAACAATGGTGCGAGCAAGTTTTGATAGAATACAGTGAAATTTAACGATTCGAGTAAACTGTTACCAGTCTCAAGATAAAGTAGTTACAGCTAACTCGAAAACCACTATAATGCAGCCATAGTACTATCCACCCGAAAATTAGTGAAAATCCCTTATGTTTGAGCAATTTGATCTCGACTCTGAATTATTAGCCGCTGTTAAAGCGTTAGGCTACAAAAAACCAACTTCTATTCAAGAACTGGTTATTCCGCACGCTATGACAGGTAAAGACGTTCTGGCTTCAGCACCAACAGGCACAGGTAAAACCGCAGCCTTTTTATTACCCATTGCCCAGCATTTATTAGATTACCCTCGTACACAGCCGGGTTTTCCTAGAGTATTAATTTTAACGCCAACCCGTGAATTAGCGATTCAAATAGGTGACGACAGCGAGAAAATCAACCAATTAACTAAAATAAAAACGGGAGTCATCACGGGTGGCGTAAACTATGGCAGCCACAATGATATTCTCAACAGCACCACAGACATTCTTGTTGCTACCCCTGGTCGATTATTAGAATACATTGAAAACGAACAGTTCGATGCCCGTGAAATTGAAATTTTAGTGCTTGATGAAGCTGATCGTATGCTTGATATGGGTTTTCGCGAGACCATTAATCGTATTGTTGGTGAAGCTCGTTGGCGCAAGCAAACCATGCTATTTTCGGCGACATTAGAGGGGGCGGGCGTTGCTCGTTTTGCTAAAGACGTGTTGACCGAACCCACCTTTTTAGAGTCAAATCCATCTCGCAAAGAAAAAGCGAAAATTCACCAATGGCTGCATCTTGCTGATAATGCAACACATAAATTTAATTTATTGGTAAATATTCTCAAACAAGAAGGTGTTGAACGTACCGTGGTGTTTGCCAACAAACGTGAAACAGTACAATATTTATCGGGTAAGTTATACGCTGAAGAATTACCTTGTGTTTGGTTGGAAGGAAAGATGCCTCAAGACAAGCGTAACAGAGCCATTGAACGCTTTAAAAGCGGTGAAATCAAGGTGCTCGTTGCGACTGATGTTGCTGCTCGAGGGTTAGATATTGATGACATTAGTCATGTTATTAACTTTGATATGCCACGTAAAGTTGATATTCATATTCATCGCATTGGCCGTACAGGCAGAGCTGGTGCTAAGGGCACGGCAGTTTCTTTAGTTGAAGCTCATGATATGGCCGTCATTGGTAAAATTGAGCGTTATCAAAACGAACGCCTTCAGCGCAGGGTAATTGATGAACTTCGTCCTCAAAACAAAGAATCTCGGGTAGCCAACAAAAAAGCAAAAGTGAAACTGACCACCGCTCAGAAAAAAGCTAAAGCCAAAAAACAAACAAAGAAAAAAACTAAGAAAGCGAAAAAATAGCGTTTAAAATAGCCTTTACAAAAACTTTAAAATAGTCACTTGCCAATAACAAATGGCTATTTTTTTCTCTAATTTTTACAAATCAAAAACCTCTACTACACTAAAGCCTGAGTATTCTTTTCTTAAAAAGGACTTTATCGTGCAGTTCAAACATATATAACGCCACCACGTATTGAATCAAAGCAAAAGCAGGCTACAAAATCATAATAATATGATAAATAAGCGATAAGCATCACTATAAAATAGAAACAAAATTCTATGGTAAATATAACGAATATAGCGACAAATACTAAAAAGTCTTCACTACAACATAAACTTATACTGTGGTTTTTAATACTAACCCTACTACCCTTAGTATTGATTTCAACGTTAAGCTATTTACAAAGTAAAGACAATTTAATTTCTCTTGCCACTCACAAATTGACACTTTCAGCCCAAGAGACCAAACGCTTTATTGATAACTGGTTTGAGTACCGCATGAAAGATATTGCTAACCAAGCTGAAAACCTCTCAACGGTTAAAAATATAGAAGAGCTGACCAAAAGCTATCAAGCATCCCAAAACCGCTAGAAGACTTTATTAAAAGCCAGCAATGGGTCAAGCAAGTCAATTCAATGCGTGCAGACTTACTGAATATGCAGCGTCATTATGATTATATTCATGACATTTTTCTAATTGATAACGCTAGCAATATTTTATTTAACCTAACCCGAGAAAGTGATTTAGGTACTAATTTACTCTCTGGTGAATATAAAAACACCGACTTTGCTAAAACAGTGTTATCTAGCTTAGAAACAGGTGAAACTGTTCTTTCAAAAATAGAACGTTATGCCCCCTCAAACGACTCTCTTTCAGCTTTTATCAGCTCGCCACTAATTAATGAGTTGGGTGATATGGTTGGTATCATTGCTATACAAATAAAACTCGACGCGATATATCATGCGATGGAAAAGAAACAAAAAAGTACCAATAATCTAAGTCATTTTATGATTGATAACAATGGTGTTTTATTATCTCCTTTAGAAAATAACAAGCAATATGTATTAGATCAAAATATTGCTTCCCCTGCATTTCATGCGTGGCAGCAATACACAGAAAATAACAATAGAGATAATGAAACCATTGAATATAAAAGTATTCATGGTGAAGAGGTTATCGGTCTGTTTCAAAAAATTAATATTGCTCATATTAATGCTAATACCAACTGGATACTCGTTAGCCAAATGCCATTAAAAATGCTCTTAGCGGGTACTAAAGAGTTAGGGACAATAGTATTGCTTTTAGTTGTGTTCTCTACGTTATTAATCACTGTTGTGATCATTTTTTTAAGTAAAAACATTACCAAACCGTTAATAAACTTGGCTAACGCCAGCTTACGTGTTGCATCAGGAGAGACGAAGTTACAAGTAAAACAGCACTCTAACGATGAAATTGGCCAGCTAACCGCTGCATTTAATTACATGCTAGAGAAGCGTAACTTACATTATAATGAGCTTGAAAAAAGTAATTTACTCGTACAGCAAAATGCTAACAAGCTATCCTTAGTTATTAACAATACAGGGGTTGGGTTCTGGGATTGTGAACTCAGTACAGGTTTAATAGACTGTAATCCTCGCTGGTATGAAATAACAGGCTATTCTACTGACATGTTAGCCCCATTTACCATGGAAAAATTTGGCACATTACTACACACTGGTGACGCCAATAGGGTCAAAAATTTATTAGCGCAACACTTAGCCGATGAAACCATAGAATATGATATTGAATTTAGAATAAAACACCAACAAGGCCATTGGCTATGGTTACACGATAGCGGCAAGGCGGTGACTTATGATCAACAAGGTAAGCCTAGCCGTGTTATTGGTACCATAGTAGATATTAGCGAACGTAAACAGCAAAGCCTAATAGGGGAATATAATCACTTAACAACACAAGCAAAACTAGCTATTAGTAAAATATTGAATCAAGTATTGCCACTACAAGAGCGATTTAACTTAGCAATAGATGAATGCTTTAAAATTAAAAACCTGCTTTTACTTGATAAAGGCGGAGTTTTCTTATTTGATAATAAAAAATCAACACTTAATATTGGTAATCTACAGGGAGAATTTAGTGATGACTTTATCAAAAATGCTCAAAGTAATAGCTTAATTTATAGCTTATGTAAAAAGTCTGTACAAAGTGGCAAAATTATTATCAGCGATAATTCTTTCAGAGAACATAAACAAGAAAGTAATTGGCCAGACATGACTGATCATGGTTATTACATTGTGCCGCTAGTGCATATCGAAGATACGGAAAAAATAGTGATTGGGGTGCTATTTTTATACACTCAAATAAATCCTGATAACAATGGAGAAGTACTCAGATTACTAACAGAGATAGGATCACTGTTCACTGCTGCCATAGTACAAGAGCAAACTAAAGCACTATTAAAGCAAGCTAGGGAAGATGCAGAGCAAAGTAGTTTACTAAAAAGTGAATTTTTAGCCAGTATGAGTCATGAAATTCGTACCCCCATGAATGGTGTTCTGGGCATGTTAGGCTTATTACTCGATTCAGAGCTTAACCTTGAACAGCAACACAAAGCTAAATTAGCTCAGTCTAGTGCAGAGTCTCTACTCACTTTAATTAACGATATTTTAGATTTTTCTAAAGTTGAAGCAGGCAAAATGGCTTTAGAATGCTGCGACTTTGATTTACGCGGTATGTTAGGTGATTTTACTGAATCTATGGCATTAAAAGCACAAGACAAAGGCTTAGAAATAATATTAGATATCACCAATGTAGTGCAATCTATGGTCAAAGGTGATCAAGGCCGTATTCGTCAAATACTCTCTAACCTTGTTGGTAATGCCATTAAGTTTACCGAACAAGGAGAAATAACGATTAGAGTGAGTACCGTACCAGCTGGGCAAACAAAATTATTATTTCTTTGTTCAGTGCAAGACAGTGGTATTGGCATTCCTCAAGATAAAATTGCCAATCTTTTTGATCGTTTTTCTCAAGTTGATGCCTCCACCACTCGTAAATATGGTGGCACGGGCTTAGGGTTAGCCATTAGTCAAAAACTATGCCACTTAATGGATGGTGATATTAATGCCAGCAGCAATAATAACGAGGGAAGTACCTTTGAATTTAGCATAGTCATTGAACCAAGCCAGCAATCACAACGAGTTATGCCTAGTGTTGATATTAGTAAGCTCATTATATTAATTGTTGACGATAACAGCACCAACTTAGCCGTATTACGTGGCCAACTAGAGCATTGGGGTGCACACGTCACACAAGCAAATAATGGTTTGCAAGCACTCCAACTTTGTCAACAAAAAATAAACAATGAAGAGTCCTTATTCGATATTGCTTTTTTAGATAGGCAAATGCCAGTAATGGATGGCGCTGAACTGGGAATACAAATTCGAGAAAACCCAACCTTTGATAACATGAAAATGGTTATGATGACCTCTATATCTCAGGGTAATGATGCCCGTTACTTTGTTGATATTGGCTTTAATGCTTACTTTCCAAAACCAGCGACCACATCAGACCTATTCAATGCCCTAGCCGTAGTGTTAGATCAAAATGAACAATCATTACCACCTCATTTAGTTACTCATGACTATTTACAAACCTTCATCCCCCAAAAAGCTGTGTCAACACAGATAAGTGAAATAAAAAAAATGAACCAACACACTGGCAATTATAGAATTTTATTGGTAGAAGACAACCGAATCAATCAACAGGTTGCTTTGGGGTTATTAGCAAAACTTAACTTAACTGCTGATATTGCCGCTAATGGCTTACTGGCCATTGATGCGCTAAAAAGCTCAATGAATGAACACCCCTATACATTAGTGCTAATGGATTGCCAAATGCCAGAGATGGATGGTTACCAAGCCAGCAAAGAAATTCGTAACGGCAGTACAGGTGAATTGTTTAAAAGTATTCCTATTATAGCCATGACAGCCCATGCCATGGAAGGTGATAAACAAAGGTGCCTTGATGCGGGCATGACTGACTATTTAGCAAAACCCATAGAACCAGAGCTACTTGCAGAAAAGTTAACACATTATCTCAACATAAATTCCACTAGCGATAGTGAAAACAGTACTTTATCTACACAAGCTAAGCACTACCAAGAAGTAGCTAGTCCCCCTATTATTGAAGTAGTAAATGAGCCGACAAATCAACAAGAAACCGACTTAGTTTGGGATAAAAGCGCTTGTTTAAAAAGAGTCAGTAATAACCAAGCATTGCTGAAAAATTTAATTACTCTTTTTATCGAAGATACCCCGATGATGATTAATAATCTAACGATATTAATAACGAAACTTTTAAATCAAAAAAAACAGATAAAAAAAGAAGAAAGTCAGATATTATTTGAAAAAATTTATCAGGATTCTCATGGTATCAAAGGCGTTGCCGGAAATTTGAGCGGTATCATGTTACATCGTCTTGCCAGAGAACTAGAGTTAGCCGCAAAAAGTGCTAACGTAGCAGAAATACAGCAAATTCAGCCTGAATTAATTAACAGCCACCAAGCTTTAATGCAGCAATTAAAAAGTTTTGTTGAAATAACTGTTGATTAAATAAACATTCATGTTTTTGGATTAAAAGGTTAGACTTTACATTTAAATCCAGTCTACACTATAGCTCTAACTGTTTTTCATACAACTAACATGACCAACAAAAATAATAAAAACCAGTTCACTAATACTTTTATAAGTTATCAAAATACAATTCGTGGTTTTATTAGTCGTATTGTAAAGCCGGACGATATTGATGACATAGTGCAAGAAACATTTGTTCGTACCTATGAAGCTAACCTTAAGCAAGAAATTAAGTACGCTCGCAGCTATATGCTTAAAACAGCCAAAAATATTGCCTTTAATCATAATGCCAAGTGGGATAATAAATTCAACGTTTCTATAGAGGATTTTGTTGAACCACCTGTCGAATTAACTAGCACAACTTTTGAAGATGATTATGAATCAAAAGAACGGTTTTTATCTTTTTGCAAAGCTACAGATCAACTATCCGGCTCTGTACGCAAGTGCTTCATTTTAAAAAAGGTCTATGGTTTAAGCCAAAAAGAAATAGCGCTATATTTACAGTTGAGTGAAAGTACCGTTGAAAAGCATGTAGCGAAAGGGCTGCTAAAAAGTGTACAATACATGCAAAAGTTGAACTATAACATCGAGCAAGGCTCTAAAGCTCAACTAAATAAAACAAAAGCGCAATCGTCAAATGGGTAATAAGTTGAATACAACAACTTGTTGTGTAAATGAGTAAGTAGATGAATAAGCAAACCAATAATGTCAGCCAGTTCCACTCTAAAGAACAAATTCAAGAGCAAGCTTGTCTTTGGATAAGTCGTATGGATCGTGGCTTAAGCCCAAATGAACAACAAGATCTAGTTACTTGGTGTAATCAAAATACCAGCCATCATAGCACTTTGCTTGAAATGGCTGCCTATTGGGATGACATTTCTGTACTCAATGAATTAAGTGGCTTATTCCCTTTAGAAAGAAATAATAAACCCCGTAATAAATTTGCTGATTTTGCCCTAGCAGCCAGTGTTGCACTTGTGTCTTTACTCAGTGCTAACACAATGATGAGTAAATCATTTTTACCATTCTTACCTTCTTTTGATGAGCACACTTTAACGCAAACTCGAACCTTGAGTAGCCCCATTGGTAAGCAAAGTACTTTCACCATGAACGATGGTACTCATATTCAATTAAACACCAATAGCATTGTTGAAGTTGCATATACAGCTTCGTACCGTCAACTGACTCTAGTTAAGGGTGAAGCGAGATTTGATGTTGCTAAAGATAAATCTCGACCATTTACCGTCACCTCAGGTGAAAAATCTTTTACCGCTTTAGGCACCATTTTTAATGTGCAAAAAGATGGTGATCATGAAATGGAATTAATGGTTACTGAAGGCCGAGTATTAATTACCAAAGCAAGTGCAGCCATTGAAATAATAAAGCAAACTTTGCTTACCACAAATGAAAACACCTCTGCTGAAGACCTTCCCGGCATTTTGGTCACTTCAGGTGAAAAAGCCGTAATAGAACAACATATTGCCACTCCGGTACAAAAAGTATCTTTAGATCAAGTACAACGAGATCTTGCTTGGCAACAAGGCATGCTTGTCTTTGATGGCGAATTATTATCAAAGGCATTGGTAGAGGTCAGTCGATATACTTCAAGCCATTTTGAAATAGTAGACCCTCAAATAGCCAATGTTAAAGTATCTGGTTATTTTAAAGCTAATGATGTTAATGGTTTATTAGCGTCGCTAAATAGCAACTTTAATATCAGTTTTAGCAAACGTGCAGATAACACAATATTACTCGCTTTGGCTGAGTAAGACTTAAATCGTCTATCTTTAATTTTATCCCTCTTACTTTCTCTATATATTACTGGCTATTTTCAGCTATTTAACTTAATTTAGATAATTCTCAAAGAATAAAAAAACTATAGAGGATTTCCCCTGCTCACTTGTTTATTAATATTGCACAGTTGGCGAAAGTTATTTCGTCTGCTTCAAAACACAGCTGCATTCAAAAGTATCATCACCATTATCACTACTGTGTTAATGCTACTTGGTGCTTCAAAAGTTCATGCTGATGATTTGAATCGCTTTGATATTGACAAACAACGAGCTGACAAGGCTTTAATCGCATTTGCACAAAAGGCGAATCAAACCATTATATTTTCGTTTGATTTAACTAAGCAACACCAAGCAAATGCATTAAAAGGCTACTATTCAGTACAGTCGGGCCTAAAAAAATTATTAAAAGGCTCTGGCTTAATCGCTGTTGTTAATAACTCTGGTCAATTGAGCATTCAAGTTGATAAACACTATAGAGGAATAACAACAATGAAAAATAAAACAATAAAAACCATTTTGGTGCCCATGATCTTAGGTGCGGCCAGCCAAACAGCTTTAGCTCAAGAGCCAGCGCAAGTAACAGAACAAGAAGTAGAAAAAATATCTATTATCGGCAGCCGTGTTGCAGGCCGTTCAGCTGATGACCTCCCTGTACCTGTTGACATTCTTTCAGCTGAAGCTTTAGCTAATACTGGCCAAACTGAAGTTGGTAGAATGCTACAGGCTATTGCTCCTTCTTTTAACTTTTCCAGCTCTGCGATTAGTGACGGCACCGATGCCTTACGCCCAGCGACCTTACGTGGTTTAGGACCAGATCAAACCTTAGTACTTATTAATGGTAAACGTCGTCACCAAGCAAGTTTAATTCACATTAACACTTCAGTGGGCCGTGGCACAGCGGGCACAGATATGAATGCTATTCCCGCGTCGGCAATAAAACGTATCGAAGTATTACGTGATGGTGCAGCAGCCCAATATGGCTCTGATGCTATTGCAGGGGTAATTAATATAGTTTTAAATGATGCTGATGAAGGCGGCAAGGTAGCCGTATCTTATGGTGAGTATTCTGAAGGAGATGGTGAAACTACCAACATTGATATAACTAAAGGTTTTGCTTTAGGCGATAGTGGTTATTTAAATACTACATTAAACTTTCGTGATCGCGGCTTTACCAACAGAGCTGGTTTACACGGCTCTTGCCAATTCTCTGGCTGTACTGATGCTGGTAATGGCAGTATGTTATTAGGTGACCCACGTGAAGCTACGGCAACCCGAAATACCTTTAGAATTGGTGATGCTGATTCAAATCAATTTGGCTTAACGGTTAACACAGGTTACCAGCTAGGTGATGGCGAGCTTTACGGTTTTATCACCTACTCAAAGCGTGACAATGAATCCGCTGCCTTTTTCCGCCATAATGCTAATAATGGTGGTAATGCGCCTTTACAAGATGGCGATGCCACTATCCCGGCAGGATTTTTACCTAAAATTAATTCTGATATTAAAGATTTTTCTTATAACTTTGGTTATCAAACCGACTTTGAAAATGGTGCGAGTTTAGACTTCTCATATACCTATGGTCAAAATAATATTGACTATACAACGAGTAATACTATCAACTCGTCTTTTGCTAACTCACTGCAATATAATACTGACGGCTCTCTTGCCAACATTACACCTGCTGAAATTCGCAACTCTGTACCCCGTCAAGCGTTTGCTTACGGATTAGAATTAGCCTTATCGACCTTGAATCTTGATTATACTCAAGATTTTGATCTATTTTCATTAGCGATGGGCGCTGAAATTCGTACCGACACTTATAAAATCAACCCAGGTGATGAATATTCTTACCGTGATTACGATACCGTTTTGGGTGAAAGTTTATTTGACACAGATAGAAGTGCTGGTACCCAAGGTTTTGGTGGCATAGGCCCTGTTTCTGAAGTTGATGAAACTCGTGATGTTATCTCTTTCTACGCAGATGTAGAAATGGAAATAACTGAAGATTTAATTGTAAGTGGTGCCGCTCGTTATGATGACTATGAAGGTTTTGGCGATAGCACCAACTTTAAACTCGCTGCTAATTGGTCGTTAACCGAAGATGTAGCCATTCGTGGTGCCGTAAGCACGGGCTTTAGAGCGCCATCAATGCAACAATTATATTTTAACAATATCAGTACTCAGTTTAAAAGTAATCCAGATGATCCTAGTGGTGATCAAATTGCCGTTCAAGTGGGTACCTTTCGAAATGACTCTACTTTAGCGCAAGCTATCGGCATTCCACAGCTTAAAGAAGAAGAAGCGACTAACCTAAGCATAGGTACCGTTATTCGACTTGCTGATAATATCAACCTGACTATTGACTGGTATTCAATTGATATCGATGATCGTATCGTGCTTAGTAATTCATTAGGCGAAGGTTTATCACCTGCATTAGATGCGGCTTTAAAAGCTTCTGGCGCTGGCGGTGGACAGTTTTTCTTAAATGGTGCTGATACTGAAACCACAGGTATTGATATTATCGCGACTTGGAATACTGAACTGTTAGGTGGTGATTTAGACTTAACGTTTGCAGCCAACTTCACCGAAACAGATGTGGTGAGCATTTTTGCGCCAAAAGATAGCGGTTTAGGTAATATTGCCCCAGAAGACATTTTCTCTGAGCAAGATATTTCTATTATTGAAGATTGGCAACCACAAGATCGTATAAGCGTAAGTGGCTTGTATAAAACAGGTGATTTCACTGTCAATTTAGCCTTTAATCGTTATGGCGAATACACCATTACCGATGGTGGCACACAAACCTATGGCGCTGAAATATTAACGGATTTACGTGTTAGCTATCAAATGACAGATAACTTATCATTTAATATTGGCGGTAATAACTTGTTTGATGTTTACCCTGACAAAAATGAGATTGGTAATTCTCGTACTGGAAGCATTGTTGATGGTAACGGTAACTCAATTGTAGACAGCCAAGGGGTATTTACTTACTCTCGTCGCTCTGCGCCGTTTGGCTTTAATGGTGCATTTTACTATGCCGGTGCTGAATACACATTCTAGTATCGCTTAAGTAAGCAATAGCACTAACTTAAAACCGCTAGTTAATCTTAGCGGTTTTATTTTTACTGATAACATCAATAAGCACTCCCTGACTACAAAATTATCCTTCCAAACTATAAACTCCTTACTTTGAGCTATAAACACTCTAGTACTGCGTTCTCTTGCCCTTTATAATTTGATTGACCATCGCCCACTAAATCGCCTAATGTTCTATTTCAAATTAACTATTCACCGTCATTTCTCTGGTAGAAAATAAGTTGTTTTGCTAATAGCGTTAACATGCTTAATCCTTTAATGTTAGTTACGAGCATCGAGTTAGTCGTTTCGAATAAAGTGTCTACTCAATGTTTGTCTATATTTCTTTGCGGGTAAAAACCCACTCATTGCCCTGAGTTAAATCAGCATTAAACTCATAACCAGCCAAATCAAACGTTTTCAGCTGCTCAATATCCGTTAGCTGATTTTGAATAATAAATCTAGCCATTAAACCACGCGCTTTTTTAGCAAAAAAGCTGATCATTTTATACTGATCATTTTTCCAATCTTTAAACTGTGGGGTAATAATCTCTGCCTTAAGTGTTTTTTTATTAACGGCTTTAAAATACTCGTTTGAGGCAAGATTAACTAAAATGTTATCGCCCTGCTCGGTTAATGCTTGGTTTAATTCTTTGGTGATAATATCACCCCAAAATTGATACAAGTTGTTACCGCGAACATTATCAAGTCTAGTGCCCATTTCTAAGCGATAGGCTTGCATTAAATCCAATGGTTTTAACAAACCATATAAACCCGATAATATGCGAAAGTGCTGTTGAGCAAAGCTAAAATCTGTATCAGAAAAAGAATTAGCATCTAAACCAGTATAAACATCACCATTAAAGGCAAGTATAGCTTGGCGAGCATTGTCAGGGCTAAACGGCAATGACCATTCACCAAAGCGAGCTGCATTTAATCCCGCTAACTTATCACTTAGCTTCATCAATGATGCAATTTGATCGGGAGAAAGTTTTACACAACGATCCATTAATAGCTCACTGTGCCCAAGCAAGGTAGGTTGGCTAAATTCATTAGTCGCTAACGGGGTATCAAAATCGAGTTTTTTCGCAGGAGAAACAACAAGTAACATAATATTTTTCTATGCCTTTAAACGGCTTTCTAGGATAGCACCACTATAACGCAGGGTAAATGCATTCTTCCTATTACCGCATGGGCGCTCTTTTTGACACTTTTGATAAAAAATCATTAAAACCTGAAACAAACTACGATAAATAGCGTACATTTATTATTTTATGTAGTAATATTTCATCAACTAAATTCATTAATTTCTAGTAACATATAAGGTATTGTCATGACCAACTCCCCTTCTCAACTTGAGCAATTAAAGCAAATTACCACAGTCGTTGCTGATACTGGTGATATTGAAGCAATTGCTAAATTTCAGCCTCAAGACGCTACCACCAATCCTTCATTGCTGTTAAAAGCCGCCGCTTTGCCTAATTATCAACAATTACTTAACGATTCGGTTACTTGGGCTAAAGGGCAATCGACTAATGCCGCGCAACAAGTCACTGATGCCGCCGATAAACTTTCTGTTTTAATCGGTTTAGAAATTTTAAAAATTGTTCCTGGCCGGATCTCTACCGAGGTTGATGCTCGCTTGTCATTTGACACCCAGGCCTCTATTGCCAAAGCGCACAAATTAATAGCTATGTATAACGAAGCAGGAATTGGCAATGATCGTATTTTGATCAAACTCGCTTCAACATGGGAAGGTATTAAAGCAGCAGAGCAACTTGAAAAAGAAGGCGTTAACTGCAATCTAACCTTACTTTTTAGCTTTATTCAGGCTAGAGCCTGTGCCGAAGCGGGTGCTTATCTTATATCCCCTTTTGTTGGCCGAATTCTTGATTGGTTTAAAAAAGACACGGGACGCACTGATTATCCGAGTGATGAAGATCCAGGCGTTGTATCAGTGACCAGCATTTATAATTATTACAAAATGCAAGGTTATAATACAGTAGTGATGGGCGCTAGTTTTAGAAACAAAGGCGAAATTTTAGCCCTTGCGGGTTGTGACAGATTAACCATCAGCCCACAGCTTATGGATGAATTAGCACAATGTACTGATAACGTTGAGCAAAAACTTAAAGCAGGTGCTGTTCAGGCAAACAATGAACCGCCACTGACTCAAGCCCAATTTCGTTGGTTAATGAATGAAGATGCTATGGCAACAGAGAAACTAAGCGAAGGCATTCGCAATTTTGCCATTGACCAAGTAAAACTTGAGAAACAATTAGTAGAGCTTTTTTAATCCGATTTTTTAACCGGTAAGTATTCGAAAAACAAGCAAGGCTAAAAGTACTATAAACGCACAATTTTTAACTGAATTGTGCGTTTTTTATTTGAATTGCTTAAAAAGTATGATATTAAAAAGGGGCAGTTGATTGGTATTTTACCGTGTAGAGTCATTTAAGGGGTGCTTTATGGATAATTTAAACCGAATATTAGAATCAATTAGTCAGCCAGCAAAAGGGAAAGCAACATCGAGTAAAAAAAGAAAATGGCGTGAAATAGAACAGCTTAGAGATAGATTTCAACTTGAAAAAGAACTTAGGGTTTATGAAGGCTCATTAGAATATATGTTGGAAGAGTTTTAATTTTTCGCCTAACATACAGCGCTTATTCACTAATGAAAGCCCAGTCATACTGGGCTTTTTAACGTTCGCTGATTAATCTACTTAACTAAAATCAGCCAAGTTCTGCTGAAATAACCACGAAATCGTTGACAAAATTCAAACACCCGTTTAACTTGGATTATACTTTTCACTATCTCATCATAAAAATGTCAAAAACCTTAATTAACTTTGTCCATGCCAATGGCTTCCCCGTTTCAAGTTATCAAACGCTATTTAATTATCTTCCAGAACAATATCAAGTAGTTGGTCATGAAAAATATGGTCACAATGACATTCATCCCGTGCAAGATAACTGGCAACCTTTAGTGGATGAACTCATTCATTATGTAAAACAACAATTAGCCTTACATAAACAAGAAAAACTAATCAGTGTTGGCCATTCTTTTGGTGGTGTACTTGCTTTTATTGCCGCTTGCCAGCAACCACACCTATTCAAAGGGTTGGTGATGATTGATCCCCCCGTAGTTACCGGCACAACGGCATTCGTGATGAAATTTATCAAAAAAACGAAACTTATTGATAAATTCAGTCCTTCAGGTAAAGCCAAAGTAAGACGTACGCATTGGCCATTAGGTACAGATATTGCTAAGTTATTTGCTCGCCGACAGCTATTTAAAAATTTTGATAAACGCTGTCTCAATGATTACGTTAGCCATGGTATTATTGAACGTAATAATCAGTTGGAGTTAGTTTTTAGTGCGCAGGTTGAAGCGGATATTTTCAGGAATTTAGCAGAAAATTTATCTAGTTATAAAAACAAACTAAAAATACCTGCAACGTTAGTATACGCAGAGAAAACGGATGTTTGCCCACACATTTTCTTCAAAAAATTTGCCAAGCTCAACAGTAATATAACATTAACAACAACATCTGGCGGCCACATGTTTCCGTTCGAACGCCCAGAAGAAACCGCTAAATTGATTACAGAAATAACCGATAAATGGTTATAAATCAGTCGCGTTTTTTCCTTTTGTTAATTTATAGCTAAGAGGATATTTAGCACATAGACAGTTGATTCAGATTCAGATTCAAGGCGAAAGTACGGAATTGAGGGTTATCAATGAGCACTTTCAACCAAGAAATTGAGTTAAATGGCAATGAGCTTAAGAGTCCTTTATTGGTACTCTAAAACAAGACAGCACGCCGAATAACCTGCACCAAACGAACAAAGCACCGCTTTATCGCCTGAGTTTAAACCCTCATGATGCTTATGTAAGGCAATGATACAGCCTGCAGAACTAGTATTAGCATACTCATCTAAGATAATCGGCGCTTCACCTGCTTCAGGCTCTCGTCCTAAAACCTTTTTACCAATAAAGTTATTCATATTGATATTCGCTTGATGTAGGTAAAGGCGTTTGATATCACTAGGAGCTACTTGTGCTTTCTCCATTTGTGAAGCGATTAAATTAGACACCATCGGCAGCACTTCTTTAAAGACTTTACGGCCTTGCTGGATAAAATACTTATCATCAGCATGTTCAGTTTCAGGGCTACATGGGTTCATATAGCCAATATTACTACGAATATTATTTGAAAACTGCGTGATAGGCTGCTCACCTATAATTTTAAAAATGTGCTCACCTGTCGCAGTTGACTCACCTTCAATAATTGATGCCGTAGCAACATCACCGAAAATAAAGTGACTATCTCTGTCACGATAATTAACTTGGGGGGTTAGAATTTCAGGATTAATCACTAATACGGTTTTAGCTGTACCACTGCGAATAGCATTAGCGGCATTGATAATGCCAAACGTTGCTGCTGAGCATGCCACTAGCATATCGAATGCCCAGCCACCACAACCAAGCTCTTGCTGTATTTCAATAGCTATAGCAGGATATGAGCGCTGAGTATAAGCACAGGCAACAATGACTAAATCAATATCTGCTGCGGTTTTATTCGCGGCGGCCATTGCCTGCTTTGCTGCGGCAACACCAATTTCAGCTTGTAACGAAAGCGCCTCATTGGGTCTTTCTTTAAAAGTTGGTCGCATTAAATCCACATTCAAAATATCACTTTTTGACATCACATAACGACTTTTAATACCTGATGCCTTCTCAATAAAAGCACTACTAGAATGCGATAAAGCTTTGACTTCACCTGTTTCAATGCCTTGCTCATTATCACTATTAAATTTATCAACATAGCTGTTAAAACACACAACAAGTTCATCATTGGAAATGCTTTCAGACGGGGTAAACAACCCCGTACCACTAATTACAACAGACATTAATTCTCTCAACTAAATAGATATGAATAGATATGGCTGCAAGTGTATTTTATTTAGCGTCTTTTGTCGATTACCGCTCGGTATTCCAACTAAAAAAGTAAGCGCCTAAAGATAAGAATACCATGCTCATGATGAGTAATATGTTTATATGGTAACTAATGTCGCCAAGACTTGCCCCTTCAATAATTATTTTTCTCGCCCCTGCAACTAAATGCGTTAACGGTAAAAAATCAGCAAATATATTTAATGCTGGTGGCGCACCTTCTAGACTAAACCAAACACCTGAAAGCATCATCATTGGCCACGAACTTAAATTCAATAAGCCACCGATCAATTCTTCACTTTTGCTCCTGCTCGCAACGAGTAAACCTAAACTGATTAAGCAAAAAGCCCCTAACATGCCCAGAATAAATAAATTGATGTAACGACCCAACATGAAAAAATCAAACAATAAGTTACAGCCGCTGTAGACCACTGTTGACATAGACATAACGATAAATAAGCGAGATAGCAACTGCGCTGACACAAACTCAAACGCTGATAATGGTGTTGCCTTTAATCGTTTTAGTACCGCATTTTTTCGATAGCGAACAATAACGTAGCCCACGCCAAATAGGCAGCTAAACATCATATTCATGCCTAAAATACCCGGTAGAACCCAATCAATATAGCGAATTTTTTTACCTGAAGTTTCTAATCGTGAATAATCACTAAGTTGCTCACTAAAAATTCGCTCAACTAAATAACTTTTTGCTGACTGTTCATTGACCCAATACTGTTTAAATTGGTTATCTATCACTAAGTCGATAGTATGTCGTGATAACCTTTCTTTCGCGGCAGTAATATGTTCATAATCAATAAAAGTGATAAAACGAGTGCTGGTAAAATTATCTTTATAAATTTCGGCTTCTGTTAAAGGAGCTTTAACCACCAAACCTACTTTATAAGCTGAACGGCCATCTCCCGAGAAGATAAACGAAAAACCGACCAAGAGTAATATTGGAAATGCCAGATTCCAACCCAGTGAAGATTTGTCTCGGAAAAACTCAATATTGCGAGCTTTAAAAACCGCTAAAAAACGTTTTATATTCATATTATGCCCCTCCCCTTAATGCGTGCCCGGTTAAATGTAAAAACAAATCATCTAAATTGGCTGATTTTACATGTAAGCCATCTAGCGAGACATTGTTTTTCATTAGCAAGGCTAACGTTTGTTCAACATTCGCGGTAGTAATTTCTATGCGCTCGCCATGCCTTTGCCACGAATGCTCGGTGATCAACTCAGCAGGAACTTGCTCTTTAGGCAAATAAATAAAAACCTCGTTAAAATGTTTACTCAACAATTGCTGTGGCGTGCCCGATTCAATTATTTTACCTTGATCCATAATAACAATGTCATCACAAAGTTGCTCGGCTTCATCCATGTAATGAGTGGTTAATATAATGGTTTTATTACGAGCTTTTATATTTTTAATAAGCTGCCAAAAATTCCGTCTGGCATGGGGATCTAAACCCGTCGTGGGTTCATCAAGAAAAATTATTTCAGGATCATTAATTAAGGCTAAAGCAAGTAACAAGCGCTGTCTTTGCCCCCCCGAAAGCAAACGGTTATCTCGATTTAAAAAATCACCTAAATCACAAAGTTCAATGAGGCTCTCTTGCTCAAAAGTATGCTGATAAAAGGATGCAAATAAATTCAGAGTTTCTTTTACCGTTAAAAAGTCTTGTAAAGCAGTATGTTGAAATTGAATGCCTATTTGCTGTGAAATACTGGCATCAACTTCTTTCCCTTGATATAGCACCTGACCTGAGCTAGGGGTAATGATCCCTTCCATTATTTCTATTGTGGTGGTTTTTCCTGCACCATTTGGTCCGAGCAAACCAAAACAATGTCCTTTATTGACCGTAAAGCTGATGTTATCAACCGCAGTAACACCTTTATATTGCTTAACTAAATTTTCTACACAAATAACAATACTCACGCAATAACATCTCTTATTGAACAATAATAAACCTATTGTACTTAAGTTAAGTTTAAAGACACTTTATTTTAACAAACGATAACGATTCTTATTTGCATTTGACTTTTGATTGTTCTATCTTTATTACAGCTTAAAAAATAAGGGAGGCAATTATGGCTATACAAACATTAAATGCTGCTATGGCCAGTAAAGTACAAGTTGAGTTATCTAGCAGCTTACTGATCCAACTACTCAACTCGGGTTTACTGCATTGTAGCGATTGCAAATGCTTAAATGCAGGTGCTAAAAAAGTACTTTGGCAAGCATTGCTAACGAGCACGGCTAATACAGAACTAACAAATGAGGGAAAATTATGTGCGTAAAGTCTTCAACTGAATTTTTGCAACTTGAAAACTGGTTAACCATGCTAATCACCACCTATAAAGAATATCCAAGTTGTGGCTTAGCCAAAACCATTAGTTATTACTTGGCCCGGCTATTACACCATGATGATATTGATTTTTGCGGTGGTAAACGATGCGATTATTTAGTGATGCTGAAGTACTGGCAATGGCAAAGTAATCGCTAACCAGTAATCAATAACAAGCAATCAGTGATCAGCGCTCAGTGTTTTAATCTTGCTTCTTAAAAATTGCTCTAGTGATTTTTTGCCGGTAAAACCGTGCTGATGGCATAGTTTAGTGATATTTTGTTTTTGCATAATACGCTGAATCAACACAGCGACATCAGTTTGATCGGCAAGGTTTTCGTTAAGCAATCGCTCTTTTAGCCATAAATACAAACTAAAGACACAACAAGAATATTGCCTATGCCCTTGCACAAAAGCGCTTACATTAGCGTTGTCGTGCACGGTTAACTTAACCCGGCAAGCTTTAGGAGAATAGTATTGAATTAAGGCAATTAAATTTGCCGCTAGCCATTGATATCCATCGTTAAGTAAATGATCAAAGCTTCGATAAAATTCATGCTTTATTACTGACTCAAGGTTCAGCGCTTTATTACTGACGGCATTTAATACTAACGCGGAATGCTCACCACTGGCTTTATCTTTAGTAAAACCAAGTCGAGCCAGCTGATAACCTTGCTGCAGCCAAAAAGAAAGCAAGGATTTAGTTGCACCAAAACTTGAAGCAAGAAAATCAGCCCCTTGAGTTTTGGCAAAGTGTTTGATTTCTTTTAAAAAATATGAACCTATGCCCTGTTGTTGCAACTGTACATGAACCGCTATACGCATCACTCGTAAATAATGAAAATCAAAAGCTTGCTCAACGCCACACTGTGTCAGCAAAGACTGCGGGGTAAAGTGGTTATTGAGTCGTCTTTTTGAGTGTTTTATCGCACTAATATCCGCAGCACTTACTGGCTCAGTGCCTGAATGTCCTTCACTTATTAACATGGCCACCGCAACCACACGTTGTGTGTGGTTGATCTCTGACAATAAACACAATAGTTTCACGCTAGGATTATCGAGTAACATTTTCACATCACTCGGTTTAGTTTGATAATGAGCAGTAACCAACACCGAAACCACTTGTGTTAATAAAGCTTCATCCTCTGCTAGTGCTTTTCCAGAAAAATGTATAAATGTCAAAGCATTAGTACCAATATTAAGGTTAGTACTAGTATTTTCATCAAGCAGTGATGAGTTTGATGACTTAGCCTGATCGAAAGTTAAGTCATCGAGTTCGGCATTAAGCAAGCAAGTATCAAATATTAATTGCTCAAGCGGATCACCAGCGCGATAACGTATCGGCTGGTGAATATGCAAATTACGCCAATGAGGACAAATAAAATTTAGCCTTTGCTGAAACTTTAACGTAAAGCCCCGCCCCGCCCCCTCATAACCATGCACAGTACTCGCAAAAACCATGCGATGATAATTTTTAACAAGTTGCTCAAGCAGATAAACAGGAATGGCGGCGGCCTCATCAACCAAGAGCAAACTGGATTTATGGTGTTGTTTAAGCAGTTGATCTACAGCAATAAACTCAACACTCCCCTTATCACTGGTAAAATAATTATTGTGCCAAACGCCGGAGGGCAAACTTGTTTTCAGTTGTTGAAAAAAAACCTGCAAACAATTCACATCAGCTGCGGTAATAACAATATGCACAGGGTTATCTTTTTTGACGGCCTTGAATAGCTGTATACAGGCAAGTGCAAGTGCCGATGATTTTCCTCGTCCTCTATCTGCTGTTAGCACTAACGGTCTTTTTCGCTTACCCGTAACAACTTTTATGATCGCATCAACAGCAGTCACTTGCTCTTGGGTGACACAATCATAACTAAACGTCGCTTTCTCTGTGCCTGTTGCTTTACTAACGCTTTCAGCACGTTCTAAAGCAGGTAAAACAAGCCTTTTTTGTGCAAGCACAACATGCGCCGGCATTTGCTTCACTACATTTAAAAAACGTTTGAAAAACAAGTTTGTTTCAAGCCTGGCATAATCATCAATTAATAAGAAAAATATCCCACCAGCGACTAAGGTGCCAGAGAGTGCAGCTAAGGCATCAATAGCGTATTGGCTATCGGCAAAAACCACATAGTCACTTTCACTGCCGAGCTTATCTCGAAAACGTTGCACAGAAACATTAGGTTTTATTATTTCGTTGTCGCCATAAACAAAACAGCGCGTTTTTGCATTGTGATTATTTTCTATAATATCAGCAGACTTTAATAGTGAATATGCCCACAATTCATCTCCCACCAGCACAACTAAACGGCGCTCACTAAGCGCTAATGCTTGTTGTTGAAAGCTTTGTAACCACTCAATGAGTGCTTCATTTATCATGATAATATTTATTGTAAGTTAAACTCTTTATAGGACAAGAGTTTAACAAGCAACCTTAGCAAAAAGTAGAAAAAGTTATTGAAAATGCGCTATTACTTGCCTATGTTGATTAATATATACATTTAAATGATCCATATTTTTAGCGAGTAGATCTTATGGTAGGTAATGACGATTTCTTAGATGATATTAATGCCGGTGAAGGTGAAAATGAGCACATAATTGATATTGAAGCGAATGAGCTTGCTGACAAGGAAGCGAAAATTCAAGCGCAAAAAAACTTATTAGCCCGAAAGCGAATTGATGAACTCATCGAGAAAAAGAGGCTTAAAGAATTACTTGATGATGAAGATGACTGGTAATGTGCAAAATCATTCGCTAATAACATTCGTATTTACTAAACATGTAAAGTATGTTTTATATACAACTACACATAAGTTCAATAACAATAAAAGTGTAATCAATGATAAAACCACATCAATCGAAACAAAAAAAATATAAACTAGCGGCTAAAGCATTAGCGCCATTGCTGTTATTAGCAAGTACCTGCCAGTATCTTCAAGCCAAAGAACCCACTAACAATACTCTGGTAGAAACCCTCGCCACTCAAGTTGAGGCTGATGTCATTAAATGGCGTCGTCACTTTCACCAGTATCCTGAATTATCGAATAGAGAATTTGAAACCGCTAAAACTATTGCCACTTATCTAAAATCATTAGGGCTTGAGGTCAAAACAGGTATAGCTAAAACAGGTGTTGTCGCTATTTTAGATTCAGGGAAGCCAGGGCCTGTTGTCGCGCTACGTGCCGACATTGACGGTTTACCCGTCACAGAAACTGTAAACTTACCCTTCGCTTCAACCGTAAAGTCCACTTATAACGGTCAAAATGTTGGTGTAATGCATGCTTGTGGCCATGATACGCATATTGCTATGTTAATGGGGGCTGCAAAAATATTAACCTCAATGAAAGATAAATTACATGGCAAAGTAAAATTTATATTTCAGCCTGCTGAAGAAGGAGCACCTGAAGGAGAAACGGGTGGCGCAGAAGTTATGGTAAAAGAAGGCGTTTTATCGGCGCCTAATGTTGACGTTATTTTTGGTTTGCATATCAGCTCGAATAAAGAAGTGGGTACGGTGCATTATCGCTCAGGTGGAATTATGGCTGCCGTTGACCCTTTTAAAATAGTAGTTAAGGGCAAACAGTCACACGGTGCTTATCCATGGAACAGTGTTGACCCGATTGTTACTTCGGCACAAATCATTATGGGTTTACAAACTATCGTTAGTCGTGAAGTTGAGTTAATAGACAGTGCTGCTGTTGTTACCATTGGCATGATACACGGCGGAACACGCTCAAACATAATCCCTAATGAAGTTGAGCTAGTCGGTACCATTCGTACGCTAAACCCAGAAATCAGAAAACATATTCACCAATCTGTACATAATAAGGCCACTAGTATTGCTAAAAGTATGAACGCCCAAGCAGTGGTTACTTTACCCCTTGATTACAGCTACCCTATTACCTTCAACAATAAAAAGTTAATGGCTGAAATGCTACCAGTATTACAAGCAACCGCTGGTGTTACCAATACTCATGTAACCAATCCAGTAACAGGCGCAGAAGATTTTTCATTCTTTCAAGAAAAAGTGCCCGGTTTATATTTATTTGTTGGTGGTAGAGCTAAAAGCACGTCAGCTTCTAAAGCCCCCGATCATCATACCCCTGAATTTCAAATTGATGAAAGTGGTATGAAATTAGGAGTTAAACTATTAACTAACTTGACCTTAGACTATATGAGAAATCATCACTAAGTTTATAAAAATGGTAGCTAATTAACTATTAAATATTGATAACTATCACTTCTCTTTAACTAAGATACTGATAATATAGCGCAATAGATTCCTCTGTTGCTTAAAATTTCTATTATGACTTTATTTGAAAAACTTCGCTGCTTACTTACTTTTGGTCAAGGGGTTGCACTCCCCTTGCCAGAAATATCTGCTAACTCAACCCCCTTGCCATTATTTAATCAATGGTTTGATGAGGCGAATAAGTCGGGTATTTTACTGCCCGAAGCCATGTCAGTAAGTAGCTGTAACATTGATGGACAGCCCAGCTCTCGCATGGTGCTATTAAAAAAATTTGATGAACAAGGCTTTGTGTTTTTTACCAACTATAGCAGCCGAAAAAGCCATGAATTAACCGAAAATAGTAAGATTGCGTTGTTATTTCATTGGAGTGTTTTACAAAGACAAATACGAATAGAAGGCACCGTTGAAAAAATTAGCCAACAAGAGTCTGCTGACTACTTTCATAGTCGAGACCATGGCAGTCAAGTAGGAGCATGGGCTTCAAAGCAAAGCCAAAAATTGCAACATGACAATGAGCTAAAAGAGCGTATGTCACATTTCAGTGACAAATACGCCCAAGGAGAAGTTCCTCACCCTGAATTTTGGGGAGGATGGCGAGTAAAACCTACTTATATCGAATTTTGGCAAGGTCGAGCAAACCGTTTGCACGATAGAGTTTGTTTTGAAAAGCAGGAAAATGACTGGTTGAATTTTAAATTACATCCGTAATACCAGCTTTACTATTTTTGTATTTATTCAGCTTAAAAACATTTACCACAGAGGCACCTAGATACAAACGCACGCACCGAGAATAACAAAATCTCTGTGTAGGCTCGGTGAACCCTCTGTGAATCATCGCAGTTCGGTGATGAAGTTATCTATTTATTTTTGCTCGCTGACTCAGGGATAATATCAGCTTCACTTTCATGGACTCGGCTATACAACATAATAAGCCTATATTGTGCGCCAACGCCTAAACCTGCAACCCACAAACCTTTATTTTCAACCTCACTTGCGCCTAAGGCTATTATCACCACTATTAAACCAACATTTGACAGCTTGCTTACTGATAAACGTTAATTTGAATGACGCTCCAGCATGCGCCCTACTTCATGACCAATAATAGCAGCTAGTTGATGCTAAACTTCTATGACATTCAAAATCTCCGGATAAATTTCTATTTTACCACCCGAGTATTAATTTGCTCTGAATCAAATACCACCACGTCCTATTCGCCTTTATGTGCTGACGTTGGCACATTATCAGTGATAGCATTAGCAACACAATGAACAAAACGTTAATATCAACATCGTGCTAATAACTATCTCTTTTTCATTTGTCCAAGGAAGGCTGAGCCCATATTATTTAGCTCAATATCCGAATATAAAGAAACCTGATGACGCCCAGTTGAAAAGGTAGAAAAAGCAGTTAAAAGTAATAAAATAATATTCACAATAGCAATTTTTTTCATAAAAATTTAAATATATTACTTCACTTACTCTTACGGGTCATGGCTCGAAAAAGTTTATTGTTTTACTGTAAAATAGCCAATAAGAGAGTTTATATGCTACCCCCACAATATCAAAGTTTTGCCAATAAGCTAGCTGGTTTTTTACCAAAAAAGAGAATAATTACTAGCTATGCCAAACGCCTTGCCTATGGCGTTGATGCCAGCTTTTATCGACTAATGCCTAAGTTAGTACTCATGCTTGATACAGAAGCAGAAGTTGTAAAAGTATTAAAACAGGCAGCTATAGCTAAATTGGCAGTAACTTTCAGAGCAGCAGGTACCAGCCTTTCAGGACAAGCGCAATCCGACTCAATACTCATTTTATTAACAACAAATTGGCGCGATCACCAAATATTATCGCTTGGGCTTAAAATAAAACTGGCACCTGGGGTTATTGGTGCTGATGCCAATAAATACTTATTACCTTATGGCCGGAAAATAGGGCCTGATCCTGCCTCTATTAATACCTGTAAGATAGCGGGTATCGCGGCCAATAATGCCAGTGGTATGTGCTGTGGTATCGCCCAAAATAGTTACCATACCTTAGATAGCATTCGAATGATATTGCATGATGGTGCTGTCGTTGACACTGGTAACAGAGACAGTATTTCTGAGTTTAAAAAAAGCCATAGTTGCTTGCTGGAAAATCTAAAAACTTTAGCAATAACAACATGCAACGACAAAGATTTACACTCATTAATTAGCCATAAATATCGGCTAAAAAACACCACAGGTTATGCCATAAATTCGTTAATTGATTTTGCTGATCCTATTGATATTCTTGCCCACTTAATGATTGGCTCTGAGGGGACTTTAGGTTTTATTTCCTCTATTACTTTTAACACGGTTATTGAACATAAACATCGAGCATCATCTCTAGTTTTTTTTCCTAATATACAAACCACTTGTCATGCGGTAACGGCATTGGCTAATGCCAACGTTTCTGCGGTTGAGTTGATGGACAGACGAGCTTTAGCTTCCGTTATCGACATGGATGGCTTACCTGATTTTATTAAATTTCTTGATAAAAATGTTGCCGCATTATTGATTGAAACTTGCGCCGCTAATACCGAGTTGTTGGCTCAGCAGATCATTGAACTTGAATCCTTACTAGTCGTTTTTGAACAAACTAATGTCATCAAGTTTACCGATATTGCTAACGAATACTCTCAACTTTGGGCGATAAGAAAGGGAACTTTTCCTGCGGTTGGCGCGGTGCGAGAGCCTGGCACCACAGTGGTCATTGAAGACGTTGCCTTTCCCGTTGATAGACTTGCTGATGGCGTAGCAGATCTACAAAAATTATTTGACAAGTACCACTACGATGAGGCCATTATTTTTGGACATGCCCTCGCAGGAAATCTGCACTTTGTTTTCACTCAAAATTTTGCAATACCAACAGAAGTTAATCGCTATCAGGCCTTTATGGATGACGTGTGCCAACTAGTGGCAATTGACTACCAAGGCTCACTAAAGGCTGAACATGGTACGGGGCGTAATATGGCGCCATTCGTTGAGTTAGAATGGGGCAAGCAAGGACTAGAGTTAATGCAGAAAATAAAGCAATTATTCGATCCTCAAAACCTACTAAATCCCGGCGTTATCATTAATGATGATGCTTATGCACATATTAAGCATTTAAAGGCACTGCCAGCCGCTGATACCATTATTGATAAATGCATTGAATGTGGCTTTTGTGAGCCAGTTTGTCCTGCAAATGGTTTGAGTTTTACGCCTCGCCAGCGTATCACTATTTATCGAGAAATTAGCCGCCTTACAGACACCAATGAAAATCCTACCTTATTAACAAAGCTTGAGAAAGAATTTAGCTACTTAGGCATAGATACTTGTGCGGCAACGGGTTTATGCGCAGAGCGCTGCCCTGTCGGTATTAATACTGGCGATCTAATTCGTGAACTGCGCCATCGCAACAATAAAAGCTATCAAGGTGTCGCTAAAGTTTTAGCAAATAACTTTGCTAGCGTAGAAAAAATAACCCGTGCATCCCTTGCTATTGCAGATTTTAGCCATCGACTTCTTGGTAGTAAGGCAATGATTGGACTAGCGGGTACAATAAGAAAGCTATCTCCCAATAAAGTACCTTTCTGGAGTAAATATCTACCGAAAAAAGCTCACTATGCTCCTAAAAATGCTGACAGCGATACATTAGCTAGTACATCAATTTCACGCCCAAAAGTGGTTTATATGCCAAGTTGCGCAAGTCGTAATATGGGGCAAGCGAGAACGGCAGCAGATCAACGTTCGCTAACGCAAGTTACCTTTTCATTACTCGAAAAAGCAGGCTTTGAGGTGATAAGCCCAGATTTTACTGGCGAGTGTTGTGGTATGCCATTTGATAGTAAAGGCATGTTTTCTCATGCAAGCCAGAAGAGTAATGCTTTGCTAAATAAATTAACAGCATTAAGTAAGCAAGGTAAATATCCTATTTTAATTGATACTAGTCCTTGTAAATCAATACTCTTAAAAAATAAAGAAAAAATTACGGGTTTATCGCTGTATGAACCGGTTGGCTTTATTGAAGATATACTGCTACAGCATTTGAACTTTACCCCAATAGATGAAGCCGTCATGTTGCATGTCACTTGTTCTAGCAGAACAATGGGCTTAGCAGCAAAAATGCTACAACTAGCAGAGCGCTGTAGTACCAACGTTAATTTACCTGAGCATATTCAGTGCTGCGGTTTTGCCGGTAACAAAGGCTTTACCACTCCAGAGCTTAATGAAAATGCGCTGGCGCCATTAAAAGCTCAAGTGCCCAAAAGTTGTAAGGCTGGCTATAGTAATAGTAGAACCTGTGAAATAGGCTTATCTCATCACGCTGGTATTGATTATCAATCGATTATTTATTTAGTGGATAAAGTCACCACCAGCGTAAATATTCGTTAAGTAAGTATGGGTTAAACGAGTATTATCAAATATACGCTTGGATAGGTATTAGTAATCTTCAGTCAAAAAAACGCTGAGACAAGCTCAGCGTTTTTACATCTTACATTAAGCGTTAGCTAATTAGCCACCAACAAGCGCTAATAATATACCCGCAGCAACCGCTGAACCTAAGACACCAGCAACATTGGGTCCCATAGCATGCATAAGTAAAAAGTTATGCGGATTAGCTTCTAAACCTACCTTATTAGCAACCCGAGCAGCCATTGGCACCGCTGATACACCAGCGGCACCAATTAAAGGGTTAACAGGGGTTTTAGAAAGTTTATTCATTAACTTAGCCATAAGGACACCCGAGGCAGTACCTATTGAAAATGCTACCGCACCCAATGCTAAAATACCTAAAGTTTCCACATTCAAGAATGCATGGGCACTTAATTTAGAGCCAACCCCTAATCCTAAGAAAATAGTAGTGATGTTAATTAATTCGTTTTGAGCAGTAGAGCTTAAACGATCAACCACACCAGACTCACGCATCAAGTTACCTAAACAGAACATACCAACTAAGGGGGTTGCTGCCGGCAAAAAGAATATTGTCATCAATAACACACCAAGTGGAAAAACAATTTTTTCAATTTTAGTGACGGGACGTAACTGCGCCATTTCAATTTTACGTTCATCTTCCGAGGTTAATGCTCTCATGATTGGTGGTTGAATAATTGGCACTAATGCCATATAAGAATAAGCAGCAACGGCAATAGCACCTAATAATTCAGGCGCCAGTTTAGAGGCCAAAAATATCGCGGTAGGTCCATCTGCTCCACCAATAATAGCGATAGCAGAAGCATCTTTTAAGGTAAACTCAATACCCGGCACATAATTTAAAGCAATAGCACCAAACAAGGTGGCAAAAATACCAAACTGAGCTGCGGCACCTAATAATAAGGTTTTAGGGTTGGCGATCAATGCGCCAAAGTCAGTCATAGCACCAACACCCATAAAGATAATTAAAGGGAAAATTCCCGTATCAATACCTGCATAATAAATGTAGTGAAGTAGACCACCTACTTCTGAGAAACCTGCTACGGGAATATTGGTCAAAATAGCACCAAACCCCATAGGAAGAAGTAATAGTGGCTCAAAATTGCGAGCAATGGCTAAGTAGAGCAAACCACAACCCACTAGCATCATGATCACTTGGCCTAACTCAAAGTTAGCTAAGCCCGTTGAAAGCCATAATTTGTTTAACGAGTCCATACTATCCCCTACGAAAAGCTAAGTAAGGCATCGCCAACCGCAACGGCGTCACCTTCTTTAGTATGTAAACTAGTGATTATTCCTGCGTTGACTGCACGAATTTCAGTTTCCATTTTCATCGCTTCCATAATAATCACCACATCGCCAGCTTCAACTTGATCACCTTCATCAACCAAAACTTTAAAAATATTACCTGCAAGAGGTGCATTTAATGTTTCTTCGGCTGAAATAGAGGCTGATTGCTTAATGGCATCATCACCCGCTGGATGAGTAATTGACTCAATAGAGCCACCAGGAGCAACAATAACATCGTAAACTTTCCCATCAACACTAACGGCATAGTTCTCAGGAACAGTTGCAGATGAATGTTGTGCTTTGTTTTCTGACTTAGATGTTGCTTTAGTGGGTACAGGCTCAAAAGCATCAGGATTATTTCGATTTTCTAAAAACTTCAAACCTATTTGTGGGAACAAGGCATAAGTTAATACATCATCAATCACTTCATCAGCTAAAGAAATGTTTTTCTCTTTCGCTAAGCCTTGTAACTCTTCTGATAATCTATCAATTTCTGGGTCGAGTATATCTGCTGGACGACAAGTAATGACTTCTTGGCCATCTAAAACACGATTTTGTAGCGCTGCATCTACTGGAGCCGCGGTAGCGCCATACTCACCTTTTAATACACCTGCAGTTTCTTTGGTGATCGATTTATAACGTTCACCGGTAAGTATATTAAGTACCGCCTGGGTACCAACAATTTGCGAGGTAGGCGTAACAAGCGGGATATAACCTAAATCTTTACGTACTTTTGGAATTTCAGTAAGCACTTCATCAAATTTGTCTGATGCACCTTGTTCTTTTAACTGGTTTTCCATATTAGTTAACATGCCACCAGGCACTTGTGCGGTAAGAATTCGAGCATCAACACCTTTCAAACTACCTTCAAATTGTGCATATTTTTCTCGCACATCTCTAAAGTAAGCCGCGACTTCTGCCATTTTCTCAATATTCAAACCCGTATCGCGAGCACTACCTTCCACTATTGAGGCAATAGTTTCTGTAGGTGAATGACCATAAGTCATGCTCATTGAAGAAATTGAAGTATCAATAACATCAATATCACTATCAATCGCTTTCATTTGTGTGGCAATACTTAAACCTGTTGTGGCATGACAGTGTAAAGCAATAGGTAAAGAAACCGTTTCTTTTAGCTTTGATATTAACTCAGCAGCATCGTAAGGTTTTAATAAACCAGACATATCTTTGATACACAACGAGTGTGCACCCATATCTTCAAGCTGCTTGGCCATCGTTAGCCAGCCTTCAAGTGTATGCACCGGGCTTTCAGTGTAACTTAATGTACCTTGAGCATGAGCGCCAACTTTAACTGCAGCTTTAATAGACGTTTGCAAGTTGCGGACATCGTTCATGGCATCAAAAATCCGAAACACGTCAACCCCATTAATGTGAGCACGCTCAACAAATTTTTCGACCACATCATCAGCATAATGACGGTAGCCTAAAATATTTTGACCACGAAATAACATTTGTTGTTTGGTATTAGGCATCGCTTTTTTCAGCGCACGGATACGATGCCAAGGATCTTCTCCTAAGTAACGAATACAAGAATCAAATGTTGCTCCACCCCACGACTCAATTGACCAATAACCAACTTCATCTAACGTTTTTGCAATGGGCAACATGTCTTCTAAACGAAGACGAGTTGCTAAAATTGACTGATGGCCATCCCTTAAGACAACTTCGGTAATACCTAATGGCTTGCTCATGACTGTGCCCTTATTTCGTTATTTTACTTAACATTTTGTTGAGAGTGTTGTTGACGATAGCGAGTAACCGCTCCGCTAATTGCAGCAACAATAGCAGGTGATACTTCGCCAGTTGCTACAGTATTATTTTTTTGAGCTGAACGCTTACGACTTGGTGCAGCAGGATCAGGAAATTTAATTGCTAGTTTTGCTAAGACAGTATTAATAAAAATGATTAATAAGCTTAAAAAAGCAAATACAAACACCATACCTGCAAACATAAGTGTGCCAGCTTCTATAAACTGCTGTTGTATATCGTTCATTTTTTCTTCTCATTTAAAAATTTCAGGAATTAGAATAATCACTCCAATAATTAAAAACAAACCCTTTTTAGCCGTTTCAGAAAAATAATTCAGCGTCAACCCTAAAAAGAACAAATATTCATGATTTTTCACTAATTATTCAGCAAGAATTGCATAAACAAGATATTGTATATAATATAAACTCAATGAATGGTAGATATATGGTGGAAACAACTATATTTTATACAATATACATATCCGCACCCCTTATTCACTAATACTGCATAACATGCTACCCATTTATTCATGAGCTTGTTAAATCTTTACAACTAATTTAGTATGTTTTTCATACTATTACGAATCAAGGTTCCTTATGTTATCAAGTGGATTAAATATTGCTCCCGCAAGCACTGAAGATTTTCGGCTATTAGCTAGAAAACGCTTACCTCGCCAGCTGTTTGATTATATTGACGGTGGCAGTTATCAAGAGATCACCCTAAAAAATAACCTTTCCGCATTTGCTAACATGCATTTAAGGCAGCGGGTATTACGTGATGTCAGCAAAATAGATTTACGCTGTACTCTGTTTAATAAGCAGCTAGATATGCCCATAGTACTTGCACCGATAGGATTAGCAGGCTGCTATGCTCGCAGAGGCGAGCAACAAGCACTCGCTGCCGCCAATAGTGCCAACATCCCTTTTTGCTTATCCACGGTAGGCATTTGTTCTATTGAGGAATTACAAGCAAAAGCACAACAAACGTTTTGGTTTCAACTCTATGTTATTCGCGACCGAAGTTTCGCCTTGAAATTATTAGCACGAGCCAAGCAAGCAGGATGTGACACCTTAGTGTTGACGGTAGATTTACCTGTTTTAGGTGCACGTTATAGAGATATACGCAACGGTTTAAGTGCAAGCAAAGCCAGTGCACAAGTATTAGGTAAATTAAAACGAGGGATAGATATAGCTAGTCATCCAAAATGGCTGTGGGATGTGGCAATAAAAGGAAAACCACTCACCTTTGGTAATTTAATAGATGCGGTTCCCAATGCTAACTCACTAGATGATTTTAAAGGCTGGGTTGATAGCCAGTTCGATGCCAGTATGACTTGGCAAGATCTTGACTGGATCCGCAATAACTGGCCTGGAAACTTGATCATTAAAGGCATTTTAGACAGTGAAGACGCTAATGAAGCGGTAAAATTGGGTGCTGACGCCGTTGTGGTATCTAATCACGGCGGCCGTCAACTAGACAGTGCTTCAGCAACGTTGTCAGTATTACCCGACATAATAAAAGCGGTTGATAAACGTTGTAAAGTAATTATAGACGGTGGTATTCGCAATGGCCTTGATGTTATTAAAGCAATTGCGCTTGGTGCAGATTCTTGTATGTTGGGTCGAGCTTGGGCCTATGCATTAGCAGCAGAGGGTGAGCAAGGCGTTAGCCAGTTATTGAACATTTTTGAAAAAGAAATGCGCGTTGCAATGGCCTTAACCGGTGTAACTAAAATAAGCGACATTTCAAAAGATATTATCGTTGAGTAATAAAGAGTAATGGTTCGTAGCTAGTAGCAATCAGTAGCTTCATGAATTAAAGGCGAAAAAAAACCAGTCAAAAGACTGGTTTTTATCTTCTCAAAAGAGAATGTGGCGGACGCGGCAGGAGTCGAACCTTTAACTTGTATCAACGTCTAGTTCGTAGCTAGTAGCAATCAGTAGCTTCATGAATTAAAGGCGAAAAAAAACCAGTCAAAAGACTGGTTTTTATCTTCTCAAAAGAGAATGTGGCGGACGCGGCAGGAGTCGAACCTGCGACCGCCTGGTTCGTAGCCAGGTACTCTATCCAGCTGAGCTACGCGTCCGCGGTCTAAAAATTTATTTATACAGCCTTAATAGAAGCTGTTCTACATTATTTTACCACATTCTCTCAATAAAAAGATAAGTGGCGGACTTGACAGGATTCGAACCCTGGGCTTGTATTAGCGCCTGATTCTAACCAGCTATTCCATTCTACAATGCCACTTAATTCATAAAGAATAAAGTGGCGGACGCGGCAGGAGTCGAACCTGCGACCGCCTGGTTCGTAGCCAGGTACTCTATCCAGCTGAGCTACGCGTCCGCAATTTAAGATATTTTTTATATCGTTACTTATTCGATAAAACGAACGTTGTTCGTAGCCAACATAACTAGATATCCTATCCAGCTGGCAACGCATTCGCAATTTAAGATATTTTTTATATCGTTACTTATTCGATAAAACGAACGTTGTTCGTAGCCAACATAACTAGATATCCTATCCAGCTGGCAACGCATTCGAAATTTAAGATGTTTTTTATATCGTTACTTATCCGATTCCCATACCATCAATTATACTAGATAATTAATGGCGGAGAGGGAGGGATTCGAACCCTCGATCCGGCTATAAACCAGATACTCCCTTAGCAGGGGAGCGCCTTCGGCCACTCGGCCACCTCTCCAATGGGTGCGAATATTAATGGATCTCAAAAATAAGTCAAACATTTTTGTGCATTTATTTCTGTTTTTACGCTGTTTGTAGACAATTCAAACAAAAACGTCATATTTCAACCATTATCATTGCCCAGAAAACAAAAAAAGCACCATCAATTATGGTGCTTTTTGTAGAACGTTTAATTTGCTTAATAAAATTATACGTTACCCGATGCCTCATTATCATCCTTCTCAGCTTGAATACGCATGTAAATTTCTTCACGATGTACTGAGATTTCTTTTGGCGCATTAACACCTATTCGTACCTGATTTCCTTTAACGCCTAAGACTGTCACAGTGACTTCATCACCTATCATTAATGTCTCACCAACGCGTCGTGTTAATATTAACATATACATCTTCCTTTTTCTAAAATTGAGAATCACTAAATAAATATATCAGCTAGTAAAATATATAAAATTAGTCTGTTTTTTCCTTAATACACTATATAAGTAATAGTAAATATCTTGAAAAAAGCCATTTTTTGATAAGTTTAGACTCCTATGTCTAAGGCTCATCAAAATATCTTGTTATTCTAACAAGCTTATCTTAACTTTAGATAGGTCTAAAAGTTGTTTTTTTGTGCTGTTTTTTAGGGTTTTACTCGGAGGTTAACACTTGAATAACAAATGGGATTAAAATTAATCCACAAAAATAATAGTGGCTTTTGTATTTACCTATTTAAATAGTTTCCCTAGCTGTAAAAAAACTGGGGAGAACTATCTAATTAGCTATACATTCATCAACATTGGTTGCGCTGCTGCTACTTGCCTATTCTGCTCATTCACAGGTTGTTTTAATAGCAATTGAGCTATCCATAAACTAGCAACAGAAAACAACAACAAGCCTATTTCAACACCAATCACGCTTCTAAAGCCATCTTGCCACAAAGTCAGCAAGCTAGTACCGAACAACCACCAGTCTGCAACAATGGTCAATAACACTACCGCTGCAGTTACTTGTAATAGTCGAGCAATAAAACGCTTGTTACTTACTACCCAAAAAGCTGAAATAGCGATAATGCCCAGCACGACAACATAAGCATAAATCACCCAATCGGCTCTATTGGTTAAAGAGACTGGTAGTACTCTTTCAGCTAAAAATACCGCAGCAGTTGCCACCACAAAACCACTACATAAGCCAACAGTTAAGCTACGTACAACACCAATACTACGTTTAGAAACATTTTGTTGTAAAACGCGTTTATCTAACCATAATATGTTACCAATAATAATCATCACGCAAACAGCAATGCCTAAGATAAAATAAAGTATGCGTAAATCAATACCCGCAAAGTTGCCAAAATGTAAGGTGGCGATAACATCCATGCCCTTTCTCAAGGTGCTATGTTGTTCAATATCAGTTTTATTGATAGCTGAACCATCACTGACTCGATAGAACACCTCGTTACGTTGCGCAAAATTATCATTGTCTGATGCTCTTAACTGTATCGCTGCGTTTTGATCCCCATAATTGTAAAAAATAACCCTGTTCAACGTTTGATTTTCATCCTTTCTTGACTGTGCTATTAAATCAAACGCCCCAGCCATCTTTTGTTCAATATCAACCGTTTTTTCAGTAAAAGAAACATAGCCCGCATCTTTTAATAACGCCTCATCATCCCCTTGATATAAGAACACAACAAAAGATATTTGATATATAACGGCTAAATTAAAAATTAAGCCGCTAATCGCAAACATAATAGTAAAAGGTAAGCTCATCACTCCTACCACATTATGCATGTCTAATAATTTATCACGCTTTCTTTTGTTAATTCGATATTGAAAAAAGTTTTTAAACATTTTTTTAGCATGAATAAAAACCCCTGATATTAAAGCAAAAAAGAAGAATAGCGTAATAACACCAACAATATATATGCCACCAGGCAAGTTAAGATCATAATGTAAACTATAAATAAAATCTGCCATTTTAAAGGGGTTACTATCACTGATCGTTTCACCCGTTTTAGGGTTTACAATAAGATAAACCACCTCGCCATGCTGATCCTCTTTACCTTCTTCACGCACTAGATCAATGCTCATACGATAATATGGATAATGCTTGGTAGGCATATAAACAGCCATATGTTCTTTAGCGTCAAAGTCATATTCTGCTAATTTTTGCGTAACAATTTTCTGTAAAGGCATGTCTTCGGCATTAACATCAATAACATGATGAGGCACAGCCGCCCATTGCGATATTTCATCATGAAACAAGGTAACTGAACCTGCCCAAAACACTAAAAATAATACCGCCGAAATAATCACGCCAAGCCAGCTATGTGCCTCGGTAAGATTCTTTATTACTTTATTTTTAACCCGTGCAGGTGCTTCTTTTTCTAAATCATTACCTATTAATTTATCCTCGTTACTATTCACAATCAACTACCTATCAATAAATAGGTATTCAGTAAACCTGATACCAATAACATTTTAATACAACCCAAACTCGCTATTTTTGCAGAGTTGCAGCTATAGCAATAAACCATCACTGCCACCCAGATACAAAAAGCAAGCAGTAAGCCTACAAAAAGCTGAATATCAATAGCAAACGGTAATAGCTTATTTAAATTCAACATAAAACTAACAGATAACAACAAACCAAAAACGAAAGCTGCTAAAGATTTAGGCCACATAATGTTCTCCAATAAATGTCACCGCTGTGATCAATAAAAATAAACCAGCTCCTAATGAAACGACACCTAAAGTACGCTTCGCCTTATGTGAAGCTACTAAAACGAGTAACGTCCACATCACCATCACTAGCATTAGCATCATCAAACTAGACACTAAATAACTATAGGTATAACTAAACCCCCAAAACGCAACGGTTAGCAAACCAAAAAAACCAAACCAGGCGAATAATTTTGATACCGAATTAGCTAAAAGCTGTTGTTTAGCAGAGGAAAGATAAGCCAGTAAACAGGCAAACCATATTAATAACACGCTTATAAATACGAGAACCATGAAAACCAAACATTAATGCAAATTATTTCTATTATTATTACAAAACACATACAAACTTTCAATCATCAACTTTACTATAAATGAAAATCATTCTCACATAATGTGATCAACGTATTAGGCACAGATTTAGAAACGTCGGCTTACTAGCTACTTTAAATATCAGAGTCGAAGCGAGTTATTGACTGAATTTTATTGTCTAAAAAAACACCTGTAAAATAAACCTGGAATTTCTCAGCATCACGCAGCTGCCATTTTAGTTAATATATTCAGCCAAAAGTTTGTTAAAAAACGTAAATAAAATTGTATAGTACACACATTTTGGTATTCTCAAAAACAGCAATAACTAAAATGGGTAACTAATGGATTTATTAACATTACATGCGGAACAAGGACATGTCGTTCAACGTTACTGTCTCGACAATGAAAAACTTGAAATACGAGAATTAGAGCATTATCGTTGGTTTAATTTTGGTGATAATACGATACAAGCCATAATGAATACGCAAAGTTCTACCCAAGTTTTAATGCCTATTTGCCAATCGATGTTGCTATTCACTTTATGGAAAAGTAACGCTTTAAAAATACTTAACTTGGGTATGGGTGGAGCAACTTTTGAGCGATTTTTTAATAATCAAGCAAATGTTGAATTAACCTCAATAGAGCAATCTGCACAGGTTATAACCATGGCAAAAATCTACTTTAGCTTACCTGAGCAGCAATACGTGCATTGCCAATCAGCAGAGCAGTTTTTACAACAAAGCACTCAACAATTTGATGTGGTGTTATGTGATATTTTTACTCAGAAAAAGAATATTGCTTGTATTAATCAAACATCTTTTTATAAGGATATAGCAAGAAACCTAGCTGCAAATGGCATAGTATTTATCAACATTAACCCTGAAAACGAACAAAACTTATTAGTAATATTAACCATGGTCAGACAATATTTTACTGATGTCGTTATTATAGAATTTAAAAATTATAAAAATGTTGTGCTGGTATTAAGTACGATACCTATACCTAGTAAACAAACGTTGCAAGCACACAACAAACACCAAAACGAATTAAATACGGCACAAGGAACCAATACAAACCATATCGACTTTACGGACTATATTTCAGCAATGCATTATTTGCCTTCAAAAAACAAACAATAATACAACCCTTTGGCCTGATAACATTGAGTTAGAAAGCTAAATTAACAAAAACTTTTGCCATAGCCTTTGCTTGATTAGCGGCCTCTTTATTACCACTAACGTGTGCCTCTACAATGGCCCCTTCCAGTAATAAATTAAGTTGTTGCGATAGAACCTCTGGATCATTGGCTCCTGCTTGTTTCGCAATATCTTGTATATATTCGCGTACTAACCGTTTATGCTCGGCACAAATTGAATGACGTGGATCTTCCGGTAATGAAAATTCCGCTGATGCATTAATAAACATGCAACCGACAAAGGAAGGCTCTTGAAACCACAAGTGATGCGCGTCAAAAATACTCAATAGCCTGTCTCTCGGTGTTTTTCCAAGGCTCTCCGTCTCACGCATCATTTTATTTCTGAACAACTCATCCCGTTTTCGCAATACCGTCAGTATCAATTCATCTTTCGATTTAAAATGATTGTATAGCGTTTTTTTAGCAACCCCAGCTTCGGCAATAATCCGGTCGATCCCTGTAGCGTTAAAGCCATGCTGGTAGAACAGTTTAAGGGCTTGCGAGACGATACTTTCTCTTTTAGACAGGATAGGCATAATCTGCTCCTTAAAAAATCATTGTAGAACATTAGTATATAGTTTTTACATGCTATTAAATAGATAAAAAAAATGTAATCTACAGCGCATAGTAGCACTATTGTTAAATAAAAATTATATTGACGGATTAAAAAAAGGCAGTTAATGTGAACTAAAGTATACAAGTCGGTGTACTTTAATTAATTCCAAGCTGACAAGCTGACAAGCTGACAAGCTGACAAGCTGACAAGCTGACAAGCTGACATGATAGTAATATGAACCGGAGTAAAAAATTGATAAACAGCGATAGAAAACTAAAAAAAATCACTCTGCCAACTTGGGTAGCAGCCTTTACTATATCGGTGTTAGGAGGTCTGGCAAGTTTGAGCTTTCCCGTATGGGCAGCAGGTACAGCTAATGATATTGTCGTCTTTGAATGTGGAAAGATAAGCACACCTGATCGTTCCTTCTGGTCTCCAGGCGTAGATGTCAATGTAAAACACGACATGGTCGCAAGTTGCTATTTAATTCGTCACAACAATGGTTTGATGGTTTGGGATACAGGCTTACCTGCCGCTATTGCATCAAAGCCTGACGGTATTTCAATAGCTGGCGGGAAAATAAACTTATTTTTAGACATCCCCTTTCCTAAACTTTTACAAGAATTTGGTGTTGCTCCTGAAGAAGTTAAACATTTAGCCTTGTCACATATGCATGCGGATCACGCAGGTAACGCAAACGCTTTTGCTCACGCTACTTGGTATGTACAACAGGCAGAGCATGAAGCTGCTTTTAGCCCATTAGCAAAAAAACTTAATTTCAATCTTAAAACTTATGACAAATTAGCAGAGAGCAAAACCGTAAAGCTCAATGGACGTCATGATATTTTTGGAGACGGATCGGTTGTGATCATTCCAGCACCTGGCCATACGCCAGGACATCAGGTTTTGTTAGTTAATTTGCCCTCAGGACCGATTTTATTATCAGGTGACCTTTGGCATTTTAGCTCGAATCATCAATTCAACCGAGTGCCTGGTTTTAATTATGATCGCAAGAAAACACTTGAAAGCATGAAATCAATTAATGATTTGATTACTACTACAGGGGCAAAACTGTTGATACAGCATGATAAAGAACAAAATGGTCAAATTCCTCACGCACCTAAGTACCTGAAATAATCAGTAGCTAAAAAGGTAGATGGAATGATCATTGTAAATAACTAGAAACAGAGACTAGAAATAGAATAATATTTATTACGACGATTGGTAGAATTGTAGAGGGAAACGAGTTTTAACTGAATTTTTCCACCATACGCGCAATAGCCACTCAAATAATGAGTGGCTACTTTTCATATAGTACATATTAGCTTAATTTTTCAAGCAACCAAGGCTGCACCGAAGCTAAAGCAGCACTAATGTTTTCGGGTTGACTGCCACCTGCTTGTGCCATATCGGGACGACCACCACCTTTGCCACCCACTTGTTGAGCAACTAAGTTTACTAATTCACCCGCTTTTACTTGAGTAATTAAATCTTTAGTGACGCCGGCAATGAGCCCAACTTTACCATCATTAGCGGTAGCAAGCATGATAATGCCAGATTGCATTTTATTTTTCAGCTCATCAACCATGCCGCGAAGCGCTTTGCTTTCAACACCGTCGAGATCAGCAATTAAGACCTTAACACCGTTAATATCAATAGCCTTACTCACTAAATCTGAACCGGCTTGTGCAGCAAGCTCTTGCTTAAGCGTGCTAATTTCTTTTTCTAACGCTTTAGAGCGGCTAATAAGCTGTTCGACTTTGTTGCCAACACTGGCAACATCAGCTTTCACTAAACCAGCAACTTTGCTTAACGTGGCACTCTGCTCATTAATAAAGGCTAATGCGCCCGTTGCAGTAACCGCTTCAATACGGCGCACACCCGCAGCAATGCCAGACTCTGATACTATTTTCAATAAACCAATATCACCGGTGCGATTTACATGAACACCACCACAAAGTTCTATTGAAAATTCGCCTAAGGTAACCACTCGTACTTCATCATCATACTTTTCGCCGAAGAGCGCCATAGCGCCTTTTTCTTTTGCTTCATCAATGTACATTGACTCAGTTTCTTTGAGATGATTACGGCGAATTTCATCATTAATCATTTGTTCAACGTCGTGTAACTCTTGCGCTGTGACACCTTCAAAATGTGAGAAGTCAAAACGCAATTTTTCATCATCGCACAATGAGCCTTTTTGGCCAACATGTTCACCTAATACTTTGCGAAGAGCCGCATGTAACAAATGCGTTGCAGTATGATTTTTAACAATTGCGGCGCGTCGCTCAGTATCTATTTCAGCTTTAACACGGCGATTCAAACCCATGTCTGTTTTTGCGACACCTTTATGGGCAAAAGCATTGCCCAATTTTATGGTGTCTTCTACTTCAAATACACCACCATCTAGGTGCAACAAACCACTATCCCCTGCTTGCCCACCTGACTCGGCATAAAATGGGGTGTGATCTAAAATAACTAAACCTTGTTCACCTGCATTTAATTGCGCAACCGCTTCTTGTTCATGACAATTAAATAATTCAACAATAGTCGCTGAATAAGAGTCATTGTCATAGCCTTTAAAAGCCGTTTTGTGATCAGATTTTAGCTGTTGATTGTAGTCTGTACCAAAATTGCTGGCTTGCTGTGCGCGTTTTCGCTGTTCGCTCATAGCAACATCAAAACCATTATGGTCAATATTTAACTGGCGTTCTCGGGCAATATCTGCGGTTAAATCGGCAGGAAAGCCATAGGTATCATAAAGTTTAAAAACATCATCACCACTAATTGTGTCGCCATCTAAATCTGCTAACATATCTTCAAGCAACAACATACCACGATCTAATGTGCGACCAAATTGCTCTTCTTCAATACGCAATAGCTTTTCAATGATGGCTTGTTGTTGTACTAATTCAGGGTAAGCTTCCCCCATTTGCTCAATCAGTGAGCTAACTAATTTATGGAAAAAGTTATCTGTAGCTTCAAGCTTATGACCATGGCGGATAGCACGACGAATAATGCGGCGTAGTACATAACCACGGCCTTCATTTGAAGGCACAACACCATCAATGATTAAGAAACAACAAGAGCGAATATGATCACTAATAACACGCAGTGATTTATTGTCGAGGTCATCACACGCCAACAAATTAGCAGTATCTTTAATTAACGCTTGAAAAAGATCAATTTCATAGTTGCTGTGCACATTTTGCATAATGGCAGAAATACGCTCTAAGCCCATACCCGTATCGATAGAAGGATTAGGTAGTGGTTCCATATCACCATTGGCTTGGCGATTAAACTGCATAAAAACGATGTTCCAAATTTCAATAAAACGATCGCCATCTTCTTCAGGAGAGCCCGGAGGACCGCCCCAAATATCAGCGCCATGATCATAAAATATTTCTGAACAAGGACCACAAGGGCCAGTATCACCCATTGACCAAAAGTTATCAGATTCAAACTTTTTCTCTGGTGATTTATCGCCAATACGAATAATTTTCTCTACCGGTATACCAATTTCGTTTTTCCAAAATAAAAAAGCGTCTTCATCGCTTTCATAAACAGTTACTAATAATTTTTCTTTTGGCAAACCTAAAACGCCCGTTAAAAATTCCCACGCATAATTTATTGCGTCTTCTTTAAAATAGTCACCAAAACTAAAGTTACCTAACATTTCAAAGAACGTATGATGACGCGCAGTATAACCAACATTCTCTAAATCGTTATGCTTACCGCCCGCGCGCACACAGCGCTGTGCCGAAGTAGCACGTGTATAACTGCGTTTTTCAGCGCCTAAAAATACATCTTTAAAAGGCACCATACCGGCATTAGTAAAAAGTAATGTGGCATCATTGCCGGGTACTAATGAGCTACTTTTTACTATTTGATGTTGCTTGGTGGCAAAAAAATCTAAAAATGCCTGACGTACTTCAGCAGTGCTTTTAATCATGGGAGCCTTAATCAATCTGTTTATTACATTTATTCTGAATGCAGGTGAGGTGTTCGGTTGTCATAAATTGACGAGCTAAAACCCGTCCTGCAGTTTTAAAGTGATTCATCGTTTATTATCGAAAAGATTTCATCGGGTAAAAATCCACGATATTGTAAAAATCGTATTCTTTTCGCTTTCTCTTTTTGGCACACTGGTGGATCTCCCACTCTACTTTCGCCAAAACGCTTATTATACGCAAGCTCGGCTTGAAGATACCAATCAATTTCGCAATTTTTCTGCAATTGTTGAATAATTGTTGAACAAACACCTTTTTGCTTTAGTTCATTGGCAATATAGCGCCAACCGTAACCTCGATTAACACGGTATCTACAGGTACTTTGAGCAAACCTAGTATCAGATAAATAGTCTTTCTCGAGTAACCGTATTATGGCTTGCTCTATAGCCTCAGCGTCAAATTCACGTGTGGTAAGTTTTTGTCTTAATTCAAATTCAGAATGCTCTCGCCTGGCTAATAAACCAACACCACAGTGTAGTGCAGTTTGTTTCTGTCTTTTTTTCTTTATTGGCTCTTGGTTTTCTTCATCTTTCATTTTATTATCTGTCAAATAGCTACCTGTTATAGCAAAGTTAATTGTTTAGTCTTAAATTCATCGGCAACGTTAGGCTCAGCAAAGCCAAGAGTTAAACCAACCAGGCGAACTCCCCGTCCGTTAGCTCGTTCATAAGCCTTAGTTAGCAACGCATTAAAGGTATCTTGCTGTGCCGCTAAACTTTGTTGCTCAACCGTGGTTTGGTTAAAATCATTAAACTTAAGCTTAATTCCCTGCTTAACTATTTTTCTATCCTTTATTTTTTCTAAGCGTACTACCAACTTAGGTAATAGTTTGTCTATAATCGCTAGGCATTCCGTTTCGCTGTATATATCGGCCGCTAAAGTGGTTTCAATAGCAAGTGATTTTCGCTGCCTGCTCACGTCAAGTTCTCGGTTGTCAATGCCATGAGCTTTTTGATACAAACTTGTCGCAAATTTACCAACAATGGTGGTTAACTTGGCAATGGAAGAAGCTCTGATATCTGCACAAGTAGAAAAACCAAACGATTGTAATTTTTGAAACGTTTTTGGTCCAATTCCCGGGATTTTTTTCAATGATAATTGCTCAACAAAAAACGTTACCTTGTCAGGGGAAACAACACATTGGCCATTAGGCTTGTTTTCATCGCTGGCTATTTTGGCAATAAATTTATTCGGCGCTATACCTGCAGAAGCGGTAAGGTTTAGTTCATTAAAGATATCTGCACGAATCTGCTTAGCAATTAACGTGGCACTACCTTGGCATAATTCAGAGTCAGTAACATCGAGGTAAGCTTCATCAAGGGATAAAGGTTCAATAATATCGGTATAGCGAGAAAAAATTTCACGAATATGAATGGACACTTCTTTATAAACGGCCATACGTCCATGAACTATTGTTAATTCTGGGCAAAGCTGTTTCGCTTTAATAGCCGGCATAGCCGAGCGGACACCGAACTTTCGCGCTTGATAATTACACGTAGATAAAACGCTGCGAGGACCATCACCACCCACAGCTAAGGGAATATTTTGATATTCAGGAAAATCGCGCATCTCTACTGCCGCATAAAAGCAGTCCATGTCGATATGAATTATTTTCTTAGCTGTTAGCTGTTTCATACCAATATTGTACTGAGTTTTTATACAGTGTCAATTATACATTGCTGCTATCGTGTTTTATGCGTCGCTGCATAATTTTCAACTTGCTGCCACACGCGCATTATATTGCCAGACAGCAACTTTTTAATCTCTTGCTCGCTGTAACCGCGCTCTAGTAAACCCTCGATAAGATTAGGATAACTAGCGACATCTCTTAACGTTTCTGGAAGAATACCACTCACGCCGTCAAAATCAGAGCCAATACCAACATGGTCAATACCAACTAATTTGATGACATGATCAAAGTGATCAAGCACTAGCGCTAAAGTACCTAGATGGTATGGATTTTCTAATTCGTAGGACTCTTCAAACGCATCAATTTTACTTTTGTCGGTAGCTATTTCTTCATTTAAATTATTCGCTTTGATAAATTCAGCTTTAAGTGGTTTATAAACAGCACTTTGCTCTCTGAATTTTTGTGAAGTAAAAATACCACTAAAAGTCATTTGAATAACGCCGCCATTTTTTGCCAGCAGTTTAATCATGTCATCAGACATATTGCGTTCAAAATCAGGGGTAAAAAAACGAGCGGATGAATGAGAGGCGATAGCCGGTACTTTACTAATTGCCATCACTTGATAAAAGGCTTGATCCGAAACATGAGAAATATCAACCATAACGCCAACATTATTCATTGCTACAATCAGTTTTTTACCAAACGCTGTTAAACCTTGCGCGGGACGATTTTCATCGTAGGAGGAGTCTGAAATATGGTTAGTTTTCGCATGGGTCAAGGTGATATAGCGAATACCGCGATCATAAAAATGTTGTAAATTAGCTAAATCGCCCTCTATTGGGCTGCCATTTTCCATCCCCATCGGCAGAGATATAATGCCTTTAGCAAAGTTACTTTTCACTTGATTCGTTGAATACGCGAGTGCAAATTTATCAGGTGATTGCTCAACAATAGCTTCAACACCATCTATTAATTTGTCAGCCAATTCTTTGCTGCCACCGTTTTTTTGTAACTTTGACGGAATATAAATCGACATAAAAGGGGCATTTAAACCGCCTTTTACTGCTCTTGGGTAGTCAAAGTCGCCCTCTGTAGTGGCTTTACTCACATCTTCATATTTCTCTACTAAACGGTAAGGTACGTCAATATGGGTATCAATAATAATCGTTGCTTGGGCAATTCTGTTAGCCTGCTCAACAACTGTTTCAACTTTGGTTGTTTGAGCGATTTGAGTTGTTTGAATTTTTTCTGTTAATGGTGTTTTATCTTCACAAGCGGTTAAGGCAACCGTAGCAAACAATGCGACCAGTGCTAATTTATTGAGAGGGTATAATTTCATGATGTGGCCTTATTATTGTTATTTAAATCTAAGCTTTAAAGGAGTTGAGGATAAATTACCTCTTACGGCTTAGTCAATGTTGGTGCGAGAATATTAACTAATGCGTCAATATGATCATCTCGATCATTTAGCGCGGCAATGTAATGATATTCTTGTCCACCTGCTTGCATAAAAACATCACGATTTTCATGCTCAAGTTCTTCTAACGTTTCTAAACAATCAGCACTAAATGCAGGGCTGATAATAGCAATATGTGTATTGCCATTTCGGGCTAAATTTTCGAGTGTTTCATCCGTATAAGGTTGTAACCATTTGGCTTTACCAAAACGTGATTGGAAGGTCATGACGAAATTATCATCGCTCAAACCTAATGACCGAGTAGATAACTCTGCTTTGAGTAAGTCCGTTGTTACCTGACAAAAATCATAATAAGGATCGCCCCATTGATAAAATAACTCAGGCATACCGTGGTAAGAGATGACTAATTTGTCTGGCTTGCCCTGTTTAGTTAAGTGCTCACTAACCGTATTAGCAAGTGCTTTTATATAGTGTGAATTATTGTGGTAGCTATTGATAAAATGCAGACTAGGTACATAACGCCACTTTTGCAACTCGCCACTAACGGCATCAAAGGTTGAAGCGGTAGTTGGTCCAGCGTACTGAGGATAAAGTGGCAACACCACAATATTATTAACACCTTGTTGTTGAAAGTTTTGTAATACACGGCTAATAGCAGGTTCACCATAGCGCATGGCAACGTCAACAATAACGCCATCGCCATACTGCTGGGCAAGTCTAGCCGCCACTTTTTCTTTTTGAGCTTGGCTGATCACCAATAACGGTGCGCCCTTCTCTGTCCAGACACTTTGATATAGTTTTGCCGATTTTTTCGGACGTACTCGTAAAATAATACCATGCAGGATAATCATCCATATAAAACGCGGAATTTCTACTACTCGCGGATCGGAAAGAAACTGCTGTAAATAACGTCGTAAGGCGCTTGATGTCGGTTGCTCAGGCGAGCCTAAATTAGTCAACAATACTGCCGTTTTAGCTTGGCATGGTGAAGGATTATCAGCTGACTTTTCTTTTAAAAAGTCACCTTTGGCACTAAAACGTGATTTCATCTTTTATTTGCACTCATGGCTTAAGCTTACTCAACCAAATCATTAATAATTAAATTGATCGTCTCTTTACTATCAACCGCAATATTATCAGCTTCGCCTTTAAAGTCGCCTGGTTTTATGCCTACGCCACCTAGTTTTGAAACAACAGCAAAAACATGCACTTGTGCAACACTGCTTAAATTATGTTGTGGTGACATTGCTTGACTGTTATTCAAGGTTACCATTTTAGGTAAATCACTTGTCATTAATTTTACTGCCGCTAATGGCATACGTTTGCCGTTAGTGGCTAGCGCATAAACAAAAACAACTTTATCATTTCCTTGCGCTAGCTTTTCAGCAACCTCATCCGACAAACTGACACTAATGTTCAAACTAGGTGCTGATGCCTTATCTGCTGCTAGTTTGTCTACCGATTCTTGATTTACAGACTCCTTACTTGTCGGCCCCGAATTTACAGGGAGGCCAAGACGGCTTTCTGCTTCATTTATCGCTTCTTGCAAAGCAGCAATATTAACGCCTTGCTTGTTTGCGCCAATAACTCGCTGCCAATAGGTGATAGCCTGATGGTATTCTTGAGCAATAAAGTTGTGCATGCCTAATAAAATATTAGTAGAGGGATCATTAATATCTAAAGCTAATGCTCGATCAATAAGGCTTTGTACTTGTGCATCTATTTGCTGATTATTTTTATAATAACTCGCTTGAGCAATGGCGCCTAATAAATCTGCATGTTCACCTTCAATACGAATAACTTGTTCAAAAGCGGCGATAGCTTGAGAAAACTCACCTGCTGACACGAATGTTTGTCCTAAATTATACCAGGCTTCACTATCGTCAGGGCTACCTTTTAGATGTTGCTGCATCTTACCAACGTACGCTTGTACTTGTTGTTGACGCATTTGTTCTTGTTGCTCAGTTGACATTGACTGTGGCGATGCATGGCTTGCAACAGGCGTAGTCATTAGTGCTTCTAAAGTGCCTTGTTTGAGGTACAAGGTGGCAGAAAAAACGACGATAAAAACAGATAGGCTAATAGGCCAAATAACACTGAATGGTTTACTTAAACTGGCTATATGTGTTGTTTGTTTAGCTGAGTCAATATCTTGTAATAAACTGTTATCTAGCTCTGCTAATAAATATTGGTAATTTTCTTCGTCAACACCACCATCATAAAAGTCTTTTTCAATTTCAGCTTTATGCTCTTGATATAACTTAATATTTGTTTCAGTGCGTATATTTTGTTGAGTAGAAGAAACAATGTCTGCACTTTGTTGCGTGCTATCTTGTTTGAAAAATGGTCGCCAGATAACCGCTAACAACATGATAATAAATACTACAAGGATTAATACAAATTCCATAATAATGATTTACTCTTTTTCTTTTATTGCTGAAGTTAATGGAGCAGCTGACGGTGATGCGGGATTGCTACTTTCATCAGCGCTATCCGCCAATAATTGCTTCAATTTTTCTTGTTGCTCGGTATTTAATGCTAAAGCTGCTTGGCTGACCGGCTTTTTACGCAATATAACGATCACGACAATAACACCGATAAATATCAATAGTATCGGACCAAACCAAAGAATATAGGTAACACTTGATACGCGAGGTCGATACAAAACAAACTCACCGTAACGCGCCACCATAAAGTCAATTATTTCACTGTCCGCTTTACCTTGTTGCAATAATTCATAGAGCTCACGGCGTAAATCTTCCGCAATAGGAGAATTAGAGTCGGCTAAGTTTTGATTTTGACATTTAGGGCAACGTAACTCTTTACTCAAGGCTTGAAAGCGCACTTTAGTCACTTCATTATTAAATTCAAAAGTTTCTACCGGGCTGGCATACACGGTATTACTGACCAACAAGTAAGCGACACTCAGCAGAGTAACAAATAACATTTTATTTAACATTGGCTATATACCTTGTTGTTTTTCAATGATTAACTGTTTAATTAACGGTTCGAACTCTCTACGCCATACTCGAATATCAATAGCGCCAGCGAAACGTTTTCGAATAATGCCGTGGTGATCAATCACAAAAGTTTCTGGCGCACCAAAAACACCTAAATCTAATCCTAAAGTTCCGGTTTCATCAAAAATAGAAAACTGATAAGGGTCCTTATAATTGCTTAACCATTGCATTGCCGCCATGCGCTCATCTTTATAATTTAAACCATAAAGTTTAACCTGCGCTTTTAACTTTGGATCGGTGGCAATATCAAGCAAATACGGATGCTCATATTTACAGGTTGGACACCAAGTTGCCCAAACGTTTAACAAAACAATATCACCCGCTAAATCAGCTTTCGTCACGACTTTATTGATATCATTGAGGGTTGATAGCGAAAACTCTGGTATAGTTTTACCTACTAATGCTGACGGCATATCTTGTGGATTTAATGACAACCCCCGATAAAGCACCACACCTAAAGCAATAACTAAAATAAGAGGTAAAAAACGGATTATTTTATTCACTTAAGACGGCTCCGGCAAATTTTGAATGCTTGGTTTTACATTGGCATCAATAAGCTTAACGGCTTGCTTAAGGCTGCTTTTTCCCTTTACCGTTTTTATGTCACCCTTCTTGACGCGGTAACGTTTATCCATAATAGCTAAAACACCACCCAGCGCCATAAATAATGCTCCTAGCCAAATCCAGCGCACAAAAGGCTTATAATGCACGCGAATTGCCCATGCGCCCTGACCTTGTTGATCGTCAAGGGGATCGCCAAGTGCTACGTAAATATCGCGAAATAAGCCGCCATCAATACCCGCTTCAGTCATGCCCATAGTTTGTACGCGGTAAGCGCGGCGCTCTGGTTTTAATAGGGTAACAAACTCCTCATTATGATAGATATTGATCTGTCCTTGTTCAGCACTGTAGTTTGGTCCTTCAACATGCTTAATACCATTAAATTCAACCTGATACCCTGATATTTCAACACGTTCATGTAGTGCCATACGCACATTGGTTTCACTTTCATAACTTGACACTAACGTTACACCAACAATAGTAACCGCAATGCCTGCATGAGCAACTGTCATGCCCCAATGGCTCAAGCTCAGCGCAGATCGCTGCTTACTTTTATTAGAGAATTGATTCAATAAGTCTTTAACAACCACCAAGAAAACCCATGACGCTAATGTCATGCCCATGGCAACTAAGGCATCGAATTCGCCGCCATAAACAATAGGGAATAACACCCCAAAAGCGATGCTGAATATTGAGGGTTTTACTAACTGTTTACGCAGCTCGCCTTTTTTCGCTTTCTTCCAACGAATAAGAGGACCAATACCCATGATAATAAATAAAAAGCTCATAATAGGCACAAATACCGCATTAAAATACGGTGGCCCTACCGATATTTTTCCATAACCTAAAGCATCAACTAACAGCGGATATAATGTACCTAATAACACTGTGGTGGCAGCGATCACTAAAATAATGTTACACAAGAGTAATGCGGTTTCACGCGAATAAAGCGCAAAACGACTAAAACTCGCGACATTGCTGGCTCGAAAGGCGTATAAAGTTAACGAACCGCCAACGGTAATGGCCAATATCACCAAAATAAAAATACCACGCGAAGGATCGGCAGCAAATGAGTGCACCGATGTAATAACGCCAGAGCGCACTAAAAACGTACCTAATAAACTTAAACTGAAGGCGAAAATAGCCAAGAGCACAGTCCAATTTCTAAACGTGCCTCGCTTTTCTGTTACCGCTAAGGAATGAATTAACGCCGTGCCCACAAGCCATGGCATAAAAGAGGCATTTTCAACCGGATCCCAAAACCACCAACCACCCCAGCCAAGCTCGTAGTAAGCCCACCAACTGCCGAGTGCAATGCCTAAGGTTAAAAACATCCATGCGCCAATTGTCCAAGGACGAGACCAACGCGCCCAGGCTGCATCCATTTTACCCGACATTAACGCCGCAACGGCAAAAGCAAAAGCAACCGCAAAACCGACATAGCCTAAGTACAATAATGGTGGATGAATGATCAAGCCAATATCTTGTAATAATGGGTTTAAGTCACGCCCTTCCATGGGTACATTTGGCCAAAGGCGCTCAAAAGGATTAGAGGTTAATAACGTAAAAGCGATAAAGCCGACCGCGATCATGCCCATAATAGACAATACGCGGGCGATAAACTCTTGTTCAATATCTTTCGAGAACTTAGCGACAGCCATTGTCCAAGCCGTTAATGAAAAGACCCAAAGCAATAATGAGCCTTCATGCCCGCCCCAAACCGCACTTATTTTAAAGTAATACGGTAAATGGGTATTAGAGTGGCTAGCAATATATTTTATCGAGAAGTCATCGACCACAAAGCTGTAAGCTAAAATTAAAAGGCTTATGGTGGTAAAAACAAACATGCCTAAAGTGAGCGGTTTGGCATAAGACATCAATTTTTGTTGTGCACTATGTACGCCTAATAATGGGATAACACTCAAACATAAAGCAAAAGCAAGCGCTATCACCAAAGCAATATGACCTAACTCAGGCATAAGTTGAGGTATTATTTGTGGTACCGTGTCAGGTATCATTTACTTCTCCGAAAATATCATTAATAGCAGCAAACAACAGTTTTGTAACACTTGCTTTATTAAATTACCGCGCAATTCTAGCATACTTTTTTCAATGAAAAGGTGAATAGCTCAATTCAGTTGTCTGTGTGAATTGTTTCTTAATGTTACAATTTTTGAAATAAGTAAATGTGCCATTTTTATTGGCTGCTATGGTATGATATTGCGCAAAGAGTTAACACGTTCCAAATCAAAAATTAACTGACAAACATCAGTTAGACTTGGCAACATACAATGTTAATCGACATTTAAACCGTAAAAATAGAGAAATACTCCTTTGCCTGTAAATCCAATAACTAGCCAAGTCACGTCTTTACTTAGTGCTACAAACCTAACTTGCATTCGTGAAGATCGCTTGCTGTTTGATCAACTAAACATTGCCATAAATGCCGGTGACATTGTTCAGATTGAAGGGCCTAATGGTTCAGGAAAAACAAGCTTGTTACGCATTTTAGCTGGCCTTTCTCAACCTTTTGAAGGTGACCTTTTTTTCAATGGCTACGCGATGAAAACCTGCAAAGAAGAATTCCATCAAGATTTACTCTATCTAGGCCATTTACCTGGGGTAAAAGGCGAAATGTCGGCGCAAGAAAATTTAACCTTCAACCTTGCCCTACATGGTGTTAGTGATAAAGAAGTCAATACCGACGCAACACTTGCCGAGGTTAATTTAACTGGCTTTGAAGACAGCTTAGCGGCTCATTTAAGTGCGGGTCAGCATAGGCGAATATCCCTCGCGCGTTTGTATCAATCAAATGCACGTATCTGGATTTTAGATGAGCCTTTCACCGCTATCGACAAACAAGGTGTGCAAGCACTAGAGCAATTATTTAAAATGCATATTGCGCAAGGGGGTTGTGTAATTTTAACCACCCATCAAGACTTACTTACCTTTGCGCCACCACAAGTAAAAAAAATCACCTTAGACTATGTCTTTGAATAATAACTGAGTAGCAAGTAATGCATAAAAAATTTCGAGTAGCTCAAACATCATTAAAAAATAATAGAGCAGCGTATGCCCACCGCTAATTTATCTTATCGTTCTGTATTTGCTTTAGTGCTTAAACGCGACTTAACCATTGCCCTGCGCCATAAAGATGACATCATTAATCCACTGTTGTTTTTTGTCATTGTTGTGACTTTATTTCCTTTAGGCATAGGTCCTGAAGCACAAACATTAAGCCGTATAGCACCGGGCATTATTTGGGTAGCAGCACTACTAGCCACTTTGTTATCATTAGATAGATTATTTAAATCAGATCACAATGACGGTTCATTAGAACAGATGCTATTAAGCCCTCAACCAATATTTATATTGGTGCTCGCTAAAGTTGTTGCCCATTGGCTAATTACTGGCTTACCCCTTATTGTAGTGGCTCCGTTGTTAGCTGTACTGTTACACCTGAACGAACAAAGCTATGGCGCATTATTACTGACACTACTGTTAGGCACGCCAGTTTTGAGCTTGCTTGGGGCTATTGGTGTCGCACTAACTGTAGGTATCAAAAAAGGCGGCGTGCTATTAAGCTTACTTGTGCTGCCTTTATATATTCCAGTGTTAATTTTTGCCACCAGCGCTATTGATACCGCTGCGCTTGGTTTACCTTACAGCGGCCAGCTTGCTATAATAGCCGCACTATTTTTTGGCTCGTTAACACTTGCGCCTTTTGCCGTTGGCGCGGCGTTAAAAGTCAGTACCAATTAGTATTCATTGATATTAAAGATTAGAACGTATTAGCTTTCAACATTACAGAAAAAAAGAGCATAATTTATGTGGAAATGGTTACATCCTTACGCCAACCCAGAAGTGAGTTATCACTTTACCGGAAAACTTATTCCCTGGTTGAGTGCTTTAACCGCATTATTTTTGGCGATAGGCATTATTTGGGCGCTCGCGTTTGCCCCTGCGGATTATCAACAAGGTGATAGCTTTCGTATATTTTACTTGCATGTGCCCGCTGCCTCACTTTCTATGGGCATATATGTGGGTATGGCAATAGCCGCATTTACCTCAATGGTATGGCAATTTAAATTAGCTGATGCTTCTGCCGCTGCTATGGCACCTGTAGGAGCTGTTTTTACCACTATAGCCTTAATTACAGGCGCGGCATGGGGGAAGCCTATGTGGGGCACTTGGTGGATTTGGGATGCAAGATTAACCTCTGAATTAATTTTATTATTTTTGTACCTTGGTGTGATTGCCTTGCATAATGCCTTTGAGGATAAAAACTTAGCGGGCAAAGCTGCAGGCATTTTGACCTTAGTTGGTGTTATTAACATACCCATTATTAAATACTCGGTAGAGTGGTGGAACACCTTGCATCAAGGTTCAACCGTAAGCAAGCTGGGCAAACCATCGATGTCAATTGATATGCTTTGGCCTTTCCTGTTTTGTTTTCTTGGTTTTGCTCTACTGGTTGCCACCATCATTTGCATCCGTTTTCGTAGTGAAATATTAGCGCGCAATAGTATTCGCCCTTGGGTTAGAACCTTAGTTGCTGAGCACTTGTTGCAGGAGAAAAACAATGCAGTTTGATAGTTTTAGTGCTTTCATCAATATGGGCGGCTATGGCTTTTATGTTTGGTTATCTTTTGGGGTATCAACAGCGCTTATTTTAGCACTTATTGTTAGCTCTATGATGGCTCATAAACAAGTGATCAAAGATATTGCCGTGCGCCAACAAAGAGAGGCTAAATTACGCCAAGTGCGTAGTAAACATAAACAAAATAAAAATCCCCAAACCAATAAACCTAATGAGATAACCCAATGAATCCACGTCGTAAAAAACGCTTAACTATCGTTGCTTCAATATTAATGGGTCTTGGGATTGTTGCAGGTCTAGTACTTTACGCACTCAGTCAAAACATTGATTTGTTTTACACGCCTTCTGAAATTACCCAAGGTAAAAAAGATTCTGGCCTAAAGCCCAGCGTTGGTCAGCGCATTCGCATCGGCGGCTTAGTGGTGCCCGACTCAGTTAAACGCGATCCAGACAACTTAAAAGTAACCTTTAAATTGTCTGATATGAAAATGCCTATCGTTTTCGATGAAAGCGATCCGATGGTTTCGGTTTATTATGAAGGTATATTGCCTGACCTCTTTCGCGAAGGCCAAGGCATTGTTGCCAATGGTACATTGGTACGAAGCAATACGGGCAGTTTGCATATTGAAGCCAGTGAAGTGCTAGCCAAGCATGATGAAAATTATATGCCTGCTGAGCTTGCTGATGCGGCAGGTAAAGATTATAAAAAATTAGAATATAGTGATAAGCAGTTAAAAGGTAAGAATTAAAAATTTCTGGTTTTAACCGCGAACTCGGGTTTTAACCATATAGCTTAGCGGCTTCAAGGGTGTTTTTTAGCAAACAAGCTATCGTCATTGGGCCAACACCACCAGGAACCGGTGTTATTGCGCCACAAACTTCGCTAACCGCTTGGAAATCTACATCACCTACTAATTTCGCTTTTCCTGAGCCCTTTCCCTCAATACGATTGATACCGACATCAATCACAGTAGCCCCTTTTTTCACCCAGCTTGCTTGCACAAAATTAGCACGGCCAACAGCCGCAACTAAAATATCAGCTTGTTGACAAACCTCCGGTAAATTTTCTGTACGTGAATGGGTAATAGTAACGGTGCAGTTTTCTTGTAATAACAACAGTGCAACGGGCTTACCGACAATATTTGAGCGACCAATAATCACAGCATGTTTCCCTGATAAGTCATCTCCTAAATGTTGCTTAGCTAAAATAATACAGCCTTGTGGCGTACAAGATACTAAAGCACCCGCTTCGCCATTAAGTAAGCGCCCCGAATTCATGGCGTGAAAACCATCGACATCTTTTTCAGGATTAATAGCCGCTATCACCACACTTTCATCAATATGTTTGGGTAAAGGTAACTGCACTAAAATACCGTGAATTGAGGCATCACCATTTAATAGTGCCAACTGCGATAATAATTCGGTTTGGCTGGTAGAATCAGGCATTCTAATTTCATTTGAAATCATCCCTGCTTCCGTAGTTTGCTTTGCTTTATTGCGCACATACACTTGGCTGGCAGGATCTTCTCCCACTAACACTACGGTTAAACTAGGGGTGATCCCTTTCAATTCTTTAAGCGCTTTAACTTCATTAGCTAGTGCTGCCCTCAAATCTGCTGCAGCTTGTTTTCCATCTATTATCATCAGTGTGCTTTTTTCTTATGTTAAGTGTGGACTGGTAAGCTTTATAGGCAATACTAGGCAATATAGTTGACCGATAAAATGCGATCGCCAACCTTATTCAATATTTCAACTTCACCATCACACACTGCGATGATTGATTTACCGTCTTTAAATTCTTGCGGAATAATGACCCGGCCATCTTCATTTTGAACAAAAGTAGCCACTTTATGATGTAGCTCTAAGCCGTCATCACGATAATATATAATCGTTACTTTGCGTTGCATAATATTTACTATTTTCTAATATTTAAAATGGAATGCCTTCTGCAATATACACTAACAAAATATACACCAACAATGTGAAGAGCAAATGAAAAGGCAGTGATAAAAAGGTATTTTTTATAGATATGACATTAATTATAGAATAAATAAATTTTATTTGAAGGTAATGTGTAAAAACTCTGAGTAAAAAAGAACTCAGAGTCGATCAAATAGCCGTCTAATGCACTCTCAACATTCAAAACTAATGTTTTACTGTAGTAAAACAATGAACTCAGACTGCAGAGTTTTTACGTAGCTCAGTTAAAATAAGTGAACCGTTAACTCAATTAATCAATGGAGTTATTGATAATAATTTATAAACTATGACCAATTTTTAATTTTACAGCCTTTCACGGCGTAAAATAAATGAATAACATGGCAGCAGCACTAGATAACCACCTTGCTTCCCCATGTTTAAGATAGAAGACAAACTCCAAAATAGTGGCCTAAAAACACCATCCGAAATATCCATAGTTAATAACAGACCAACTACCACTGACAGCATTAACGCCTTTTATTGCGAAATAATGCCTGAAATCAATAATTATAGGCCTACGCTCTTACTCCATATTCTTAATCTATACCCTTGATATATTTATAAGCTAAGGTTCGAAAAGCTCGCCACTAATCCAAGTTTCATTCACACTTAAATCATCATTTAGTACCAACAGATCAGCTTGCATACCCACCTTTATCGCACCGCGAGTTAAGTCTTGCTTGGCATATAAATATTGCGCTGGATATAAACTAGCCATGCGCAGTGCCTCATCTAAAGGCATTTTTAGCTCAATATAAGTATTTTTCACTGCGGTTGCCATATCTAATGACGAACCGGCTAACTCACCTGTGGTAGACGTTAATTTACCATTATTGACATACACGGTTCGATCATAGAGCGGAAATTCAGTCATGTCGGTGCCGACCGGCGGCATAGCATCCGTCACTAAAAAGATACCGCCCGCAGGCTTTGTTTTAATGGCTAGCTGACAACTTGCATAGTCAACATGATGACCATCAACAATAAGACCCGCTTGGGTATTATCATTAAGTAATGCACAACCAACGACACCAGGCTCTCGTCCTTGCAGTGGTGACATAGCATTAAATAAGTGCGTAAAGCCCGTGGCACCAGCATCAACCGCTTGTTGAGCAGTAGCAAAATCTGCATTGGTATGGCCCAAGCAAACTTTTATGCCTAGCGTAACCAGACGAGTAATGTCTTCTGCTGATACCGTTTCAGGTGCTAGAGTCACCATCACTTGACCTATATCCTTACGCGATAAAACTTGCCATTCAGCATCAGATATAGGGCGAATAAACTCGGCACAATGGGTGCCCTTTTTCGCCAATGATAAGTGTGGCCCTTCAAAGTGAATGCCGATAATACCGGGGATTTTCTCAGCTATTGCCTGCGCCATCGCATCAGCCGCTTTCACCATCACTTCAATTTTATCGGTGATCAGGGTTGCCATCATCGCTGTAGTGCCAAACCTTGCATGAGCAGCAATGATAATTTTAAGCTTATCTAATGAGGGAGAGTCATTAAATAAAGCGCCACCACCGCCGTTAACTTGTAAATCAATATAACCTGGTACAACTAATCCTGTAGCACGAATATCAACATTACTTGTATCTTGATCTATTGCGCTAATAACACCGTCTGTTATCGTTAATACGTGCTCATCAACGAAGCGTTGACCATCAAATAATCTGGGTGCATAAAAACGTATTGTTGTCATAGCGTCTCATCCTGCTATTTAAGTGTTATTGTTTAAGCCATTTTTTACCGTTTGTTTTGCTTGCTAAGTTTATACCTAGCAAAAAAAACAGCACCAACTTCAGGAGAGCTTAAAGGCTCAGATAATTGTGTTTGTATTATTTGATCTAACCATGGTTTCAACCTCGGGGTTAAACCTCCAAGCAGTGAAATGCGTGACGGTTTTTTAATCAGTAAAGTGCGCACTAAACTATTAATATACTCGGCACCTTCATCAACAATAGCTAATGCTATTACATCCCCTTGCTCCGCGGCATCAAAAACTAAATTAGCCAGTTGCGCATAAAAAGTGGCTTTTTTATCCGCAATAGCGGCAACAAGGCCCATAGTATCAGTGCAAGAAAGCTTATTTAATAACACATCAATCATTAATGACGGGGCAATAAGGCCATCAATAGAAAGCAAGACCTGCTTAGTCGCTTGTAAGCCAAACCATGCGCCACTGCCTTTATCTCCTTGCGGAAAACCATGACCACCTATTAATAGCTCTTGCTCATCAATGCATGAAAAACCGCATGAACCTGTACCGGTAATAACCACAGCACCACTGCTGCTATGATGAGCGCCTAAACAAGCAATAAGTAAATCATGTGCTAAAAACATTTGCTTAAAAGGATGTGGCCATGCTTGCATTTTTTCAAATAGCCCAGGTAAATTAACACCCGCCAAACCAACACCCACATTTAATGTATTTAAGGCGACATTTTCTAAACCCGCATCTTTTAATGCTAACTTAGCCGACTCTGTAATTGAGTTAGTTGCTTGCTCGAAGCCGAGCAGTGGATTACCGGGGCCTGAAATACCTGTGCCTAAAATTTCATCACTTTCATTCATCACAATGGCCTTGCATTTGCTGCCACCGCCATCTATACCTAAAAATAACCCTTTATTGTCACCGCTTGTGAACATACTAACCTCAAATAATCTTTTAACTGTCAATATTCTACTCAGTTATTTTTAAACCCGCTAATAGCTATTTAAAAGTAACTAATTTCATCTTATCGACAAATGACAGCGTTATCATTTATTTTTACGATTTTTAGCATTTAAAAACTATCTTACAACTCCCCATCGTTAACAATATGACTTTATAACTAAAAATCAGTAAAAACATTTAATGTTAAAATTTAACAAAGAGCATCATCATTAATATGCTCTGTCTTGACTCTTTTATCTATAAAGACACTCAGCAGGCGCTCTTTAAAGTATTGTGGATACACGTGCAGATGCGGCCAACAAAGCCTAAACATTCAAGAAATTTTTTTCAATACGACACCATTATTTTTCCATTACCCCAAAATAGCTAATAGATAAAATATGGTGATCAGCGTCAAGCTTTTTAAATTCAATTCTTAGATACGAGAAGACATATATAAGTTTTCAACATTAGCAGTTACGTTTTTAAATACCATTACAAATCACTTTATTTGACCCAGTGTTAACGAATAATTTTAGGATTAATACATGAAATTAATAAAATATAAAGTCAATATTTTTTGAGGGGAAATAGCAAAGGATCTTTTGGGTTAACAAAAGACCCTTTCGAGAAGGTTTGGAGAAATAACGACTATTTTGCTTTTTGATAAAACGCCATTAAACTAGCTGTTGAACAATCATGTTTTAAAGAAATATCATTACTCTCTAACTCGTTCTGTATTTCAGCGGCCAAACCTTTTCCTAGTTCAACACCCCATTGATCAAAAGAACAAATTTGTAAAATAATGCCTTGAACAAAAATTTTGTGCTCATAAGCTGCAATTAAACTACCTAACGTTTTGGGATCAATACGTTTTAACAAGATGGTATTCGTGGGTCTGTTGCCTTTATGTACCTTATGCGGAGCAACTTTGTTTATATAGTCGTCAGTACGCCCTTTAGCTTTTAAATCGGCTCTAACTTGCTTTTCATTAACGCCTGCCATTAAAGCTTGAGTTTGAGCAAAGAAATTAGCCATAAGTGTTTCATGATGGCCGGTAACCGGGGTAACACTTTCAACTGAGCCAATAAAATCAGCAGGAACAACATTATTGCTTTGATGTAAATACTGATAAAAAGCATGTTGGCCATTAATACCTAATTCCCCCCAAATGGATGGGACAGTGGCATAATCTACTTCCGTGCCATCCCAAGTTACCGACTTGCCGTTACTTTCCATTTCAGCTTGCTGCAAATAAGCGGTAAGCATGTGTAAGGTTTGATCATAAGGTAAAATTGCCTGTGATTGTGAACCTAAAAAGGTAGTATTCCAGACACTAATCAGCGCCATGATTGCGGGCATATTATCTTTGAGTGGTGCGTTGATAAAATGCTGATCCATATCATGAGCGCCAGCAAGTAGCTCTTTGAATTTATCAAAACCTAAATCAAGTGCTATAGCTAAACCAATAGCAGACCATAGTGAAAATCGGCCACCAACCCAATCCCACATATCGAAAATATTATTCTCTTTGATACCGAGACTCATGGCATTTTCTTTGTTTGCAGTCACAGCGACAAAATGCTTGGCAACTGATTTTTCATCAAATGAAGAACTCGTTAACCATTTCATAGCAGTGCGAGCATTAGTCATGGTTTCGGTGGTGGTAAACGTTTTACTGGAAACAATAAACAAGACTTTTTCGGGGTCTAATGGACGTAGCACTTCAACAATCTGTGCGCCATCAACATTAGAAACGTAATGAACATTGACGCTGCCATCGCTGTAATGTTTTAATGCTTCAGTAACCATTTGTGGACCTAGATTTGAACCACCAACACCAATGTTAACAATGTCGGTAATGCGCTTGCCTGAGAAACCTAACCAATGACCTTGGCGCACTTTGTTTACAAACACTTCCATTTTAACCCATTGATTTTGCACGTGTTCCGTTACATTCTCACCATCTACTATTAACGGATCGTTACTTTGACGGCGTAATGCGGTGTGCAATACCGCTCTATCTTCAGTTTTATTAATTTTTTCACCTGAAAACATCTTTTCACGCCAGTTACACACTTCTGTTTCTCGTGCTAACGCTAAAAGACAATCAAGTGTTTCGCTATCAATTAAGTTTTTTGAATAATCAAGCAACATATTGGGTAGCTCTATGGAGAACTTTTCAAATCGTTCGCTATCTTGTGCAAACAAGGTATTCATGTGCTGAGATTTTTTGTCTTGGGCAAGTTGCTGCAATTTCTTCCAACTTGCTAAATTTTGACGCGCTGACATAAATATTCCTGTTATTTAGGCAAAGTTATACGGGTTAAAGTATAAATAAAAACTTCTATAGTTTCAGATGATAACCGAAACCAATGACATTATTATGAAAATAATGAGAGGTTGAGACCTCATTACAAAATAACAGCCCTATCACCGTTAGTTTGGCTACTTACAATTAGCTCAATTAATGGCTTAGTCATGGCTACATCAACGAATTAGATATTCATGTGGCACGTATTATGTCGGCGATTCTGCCCCTGATGAACTAAGCTCTTGCGTCATGGTAAACGATAGAGATGCGGCACAAATCATCACTCAGCACTTAATTGATTTAGGGCAATAATATTGAATTTAATAAAAATTTATCATTGAAGGTGAGTATTCTTTTGGATCAGGTGTTAACGGTGCAAAAAATTTAATACCTTTAGATAATTCAGCCGATGATCGCCCTAGTGCTATATTTTCATGTGCGATGAAATTGCCGGGGGCATTATTTACGGCTCGGTTAATCAACTTCAACATTCCTGAGCACTCTCTATTGCTGGCTTTAAAAATAGTTTATTCTCACGTCAAACTTGGCCAAAATTATCGACCGCAAACCAGCCGAACAAAAAAGAAATCATGAAATAGCCAATATGTACCACAATTGGTAGTACGAGGTTCAACCGGAAAAGTGTAGCCGGAATTTTAATTCTGTTTTAAAATACTAGTTTCGTTAATCATGATTTAAGAGCGTAACCACGAATAAAAAAATCAACGCTGTCACGTAAATAGTCATCTACTTCTCGGGGCGTGATCCGCTCTTTAGTATTAAACTCTATTTGCATCCACAATTCCCCTTTCAGCATATTTAAAAATTGTAAGGCGGCATACCATGCATTATCAATATTAAGAATTTTTTGTTCATGCAGCTTTGACATTAATTGTGCCACTTCATTGGTAACTCTTAACGGCGCAGCTTTATAAAAAATATCTGAAACTTGTGGGTAAGCACCTGATTCAAAAGCACAAATCTTATGAACTGCACACGCTTGTTTTGAGGTGATAACTTCGGTAAACCTTTGCGCTAGTTGTAATAATATGTGTTGAGGATCACTGAGATCATCCATAGACAAATCAAGAATATGCAATGATGCGCACACTTGTTCAATAGCAGCAAAAAACAAATCATCCTTACTACCAAAATGGCTATACACAGTTTGCTTAGAAACATCCGCATTTTTCGCAATCAAGTCCATACTAGCAGCGGCATAACCTTGTTCAGTGAATAAACCAATAGCAGAATCTAAAATTTGTTTACGTTTGGTTTCATTTTTACTTCGTTTATTAACCATTTAACTCTCAGTATTTCATGTTTACATAAATAGCATCACCAGCTACTTAGCTATTTTAACAAAATAAACTAGACAGTCCAGTTTGATCTTATTAAACTACAGTTAGCTAGACTATACAGTCTAGTCTTATTTTATTCCAATTTGTTTATTTATTTTTGTTACATGCCTTCTCGGCATGCACCTTAGGCACACTAAAATGACTATATACGATAGATGTTCTTTCGCTGCTACCCCATTGGCTAAACATGCGTTATTTGGCTTGGTTTTTATTTCATTACTCAGCATAACTGGCTGCTCAAAAAAACTTGATGATAAAGAAATCGGAAAAACATTTCATCAAAGCGCCACGCTTATCACTATTACTCCTGAGCAAAGCTATGTCGTTGCCAGAAACTACTTAGGCCAAATAAAAGCAAAACAACATACAAATTTAAGTTTTGAATATTCAGGAAAAATAAGTGAATTATTGGTAGATGATGGTAATACGGTTAGAAAAAATCAGATGCTTGCAAAACAAGATACCCTATTATTAAGCTATAAAACCGCCGAGTTACAAGCGCAGGTCAATCAATTAAAAGCACAAATAAAATTAAATCAAGCAAATCTAAGTAGAATAAAAACGCTGATTAATGATGGTTATAGTTCTAAACAGCGTTTAGATGAACTTAATACTGAAAATCAAATCCTAAAAGCACAAATAAACGGTTTAAAAGCCCAAATTCAAACGTTAGATTACCAAAAAGAAAAAGCAATACTCATTGCCCCTTTTGATGGCGTGATCACTAAACGCTTAACATCAACGGGAGAAATTATTTCTCCAAGCATGCCTATTTTTAAAATAATTGAGCAAGGTAATAACGAAATTAGCGTTGGCGTTCCCGCTAAATTAGCCAGCACATTAACGTTAGGGCAACGTTTTAATATAAGTATTAGCAACCAAAAAAATGTCGGACAACAAGCTCGACTAATTGCCATTGGTCAGCAGATAAATACCATTAATAGAACTGTTCAGCTACGTTTAAAAATAACGGCAGATTTACATAAAAATGAGCAATTTAATGGCCAATTAGTGCGAATAGCCATTGAAGATAAAATACAAAAAACAGGATTTTGGCTTCCTTTAGAAGCCATTACTGATGGTGTTAGAGGGCAATGGCAAATATTTATTGCTTCTCCTATAACTGGTGATAATAATTTCACCTTGCATACTGCCACTGTGAATATTGTACACGCCAATGAACATTCAGTATATGTTACGGGGCTCTCTTTAGAGCCACACCAAATAGTTTCTCAAGGTGTTCACCGTTATGTGGGTGGTCAAGTGATCAAACTCGCTAAAAAAAACACACAGTTAGCACAGCAAGCAGCAACTAAAACCTTAACAAAAAATTCAGGTGAATATTAATGATCCGTTCATTTGTTAAAAATGGCCGGTTGATGTCACTGGCAATAACTTTATTAATCGTTTCAGGACTTGGCGCTATTTCTACTATGCCAAGAATGGAAGACCCGCGCATGGAAAACCGTCATGCTAGCGTCTTAACGCGTTTACCTGGTGCTAGCGCAGAAAGAATAGAAGTGCTAATCACTGAAAAAATAGAACAAAAATTACGTAAAATCCCTGAAATAAAGCTTATAACTTCAGTGTCAAGGCCTGGCATATCCGCAGTGAAAATAGAGTTGCTTGGTGATGTCGTTCATTCTACGCCTATTTGGTCAAGAGTCAGAGATTTAATTAGCGATATTACCCCACAACTTCCCCAAAACACCTTAGCACCAACGCTTGAAGACGACAGAAGTTATGCTTACACCCAACTTATCGCTTTAAATTGGCAAGGGAATGGCCCAAGTGACATAGCCAGTTTAGGACGTTATGCCAATGATTTACAAAGCCAACTTCGTACGGTAACAGGTACCGATATCGTTACTATTTTTGGCCAAGGAAAAGAAGAGGTTTTAGTTGAAATAGACCAAGGACTTAACTCGCAATTAAAACTTTCCAGTACGCTTATTGCACAAAAAATTCAGCGCTCAGATGCTAAAGTTTCTGCCGGACAATTAGTGAACAAAAAAAATCAAATGCAAGTAGAGCTAGTTGGCGCGTTTGACACGGTAGCCCGTATTGAAAATATTCCCATGCGAGAAAACCAGTCGGGTACTGTTTTGCGCTTGGGTGACATTGCTAAAGTGAGTAAAAGTTTAGCTTGGCCAGCACAAGAAATAGCTATTGTGAATGACAAGCCTGCGGTAGTCGTTGCAGCCCGTATGTTGCCTAATTTGCGTATTGATCTTTGGACTAACAGCATTGAAAAAGTGTTGGCACAATATGCCAAGCAATTACCCCAAAATGTTAAGCTTGAGGTATTGTTTGATCAAAATACCTACACAGAAAAACGCTTAGGCGATTTAGTCAAGAATATCGCACTGGGCTTTGTTCTGATTTCTACGGTTTTACTTATCACTTTAGGTTGGCGCTCAGCAGCGATAGTAGCGACTTCATTACCTCTTACCGTTTTATTTACCCTGTCAGTCATGAATTTTTATGGTATTCCCATTCACCAAATGTCTGTTACAGGTTTAGTGGTTGCCCTAGGTATCATGGTAGATAATGCCATTGTCATGACAGACACCATACAAACCAAGCGTCAACAAGGTATGCGCCGACTTGATTCAGTAAGTTATGCGGTAAAACATTTATGGCTACCACTACTGGGTTCAACCGTCACCACTATTTTAGCCTTTATGCCACTCATTTTGATGCCCGGCTCAGCAGGTGAATTTGTTAACGGCATTGCTTATAGTGTTATTTTTTCACTGATTGGCTCTTATATTATTTCCCACACCATCGTTGCTGGATTAGCAGGGCGTTTCATTCCTAAAGGTAGAGCAGTTAACGCTCAATCATCAACTATTAAAGAAAAAAATTGGTATCAAGTAGGCATTCACTTACCTAAACTTAATGCTCTATTCGTTAAAGTTTTACAATGGGTATTAAGCTATAAAAAAACAGCGATACTCATGGTATTTTGCTTACCCTTACTTGGTTTTGTTTTATCTAAACAATTAAGTGAGCAATTTTTCCCATCATCAGATAGGGACATGTTTCAAATTGAATTGTTTTTGCCTTCGCAAAGCAGTATTTTAAACGTTAAAGATGTTAGCCAGAAAATCAGCGATTACCTTTATCAACAACAAGGTATTGAAAAAGTACGCTGGTTTTTAGGTAAAAATGCTCCTTCTTTTTATTATAATTTATTCCCCACTAAAGATGGTTTACAAAATTATGGTCAGGCTATGATCACAGCAACCGACTTTGAAGCGGCTAATAGATTGATCCCAACATTACAATCAGACTTAGATTTACTGATACCACAAGCGCAAATATTAGTACGAAAATTAGAACAAGGTCCTCCGTTTAATGCCCCAGTAGAGCTACGTGTTTTTGGTCCTAATTTAGATACCTTAAAAGTCATTGGCGATGATATTCGCAAGGTAATGACACAAACCAAAGATATTATTCATACTCGAGCTACACTGCAACCTGGCACACCAAAAGTATGGGTAGAAGCTGATGAAGAAGCAGCCGCTTTAGTGGGACTATCACTCGTTGGCATAGCGGAGCAATTGAAAGGCGCCTTAAGTGGTCAAGTAAGCGGTTCTATTATTGAAGCAACAGAGTCCATTCCAGTGCGAGTACGCATTGCTAATGAGCATAGAGCTAAAATCAGTGATTTAGCAAACATTAACTTGCTTAGCCCTTCTTTAGAAAATGGCGAACGAACAATCCCATTAACCGCACTAGCAGACTTCTCTCTTAAACCAAGCCGAGGTGCTATTCCCCATAGAAATGGTTCTAGAATAAATATTATTGAGGGTTATATTCGCTCTGGTGTATTGCCTAGTGTTGTTTTAACACGAGTAAAAGAGAATTTAGCTAAGCAGAATTATCAACTCCCCGTAGGGTATAGTATCGAAATTGGCGGCGAGTCTTCCCAGCGAGATTCAGCAGTAGGGCAATTACTTGCAAGTGTTGGAGTAATATTTACCCTATTAATCACCGTTGTTGTCTTGTCATTTAATTCATTCAGGCTGGGCGGCATTATCTTTTTTTCGGCAATGCAATCTGTTGGTTTAGGTTTGTTGAGTGTGTATTTATTCAATTACCCATTTGGCTTTACCGTTATTATTGCTTTACTGGGCTTGATGGGCTTAGCGATTAATGCTGCTATTGTCATTATTGCAGAATTAAAAAGCGATCCGCTTGCCGTAACAGGAGACAGTTCAGCAATAATTAAAGGGGTGCAAAGTTGTACAAGGCACATTACCTCAACCACAATAACAACTGTTGGCGGCTTTTTACCGTTAATTTTAGCTGGAGGGGGCTTTTGGCCGCCATTTGCAATAGCTATTGCTGGCGGCACGGTATTAACGACGTTGTTATCTTTCTTCTTTGTGCCAGCAGCATTTTCATGGTTCAGTGCACGCCGTGCTTTCGAACTAACTGAACAACCATAATTAACGACAAAAGCCATTAATAAAAGTTATTGACAAGGATGTCAGCGCTAAAGATTATCGGCGTTGAAAAGAATTTTTCGGATTATAGGTTTCATCTATTTGTCTTATACGCTCTAAGTGCTTAAAGTGGGCACGACGAGCGGCATAAATAAAAATACTGATAATGATAACAACAGGGATTGCGATAGAAAAAGGTTCGTGTGTGAAAAAATCATTTAACCATTCCATGGATTATATCCTTTAAAATAAGCGGGTAGAGTACAATAAAAACACAAAGTAAAGAATAAAACTATTCTTCAAAGTAGGTTCCCCAACCATCATAGCTTATGTGACACTTTTTTGCCAACTCAAACATCTTTTTAGTTTCACCTTGCAACGTTTTTACATTTAACATTTGTTCGGTAACAATATCAAAAGCGAAAACTTTATCGCCATTTTCTAACTCTGCTTCTTCGGGCTCTTCTATTTCAAAGCCTAATTTAAATGCCGCTATAGCAGTTTTTTCTAACAAATCAAAATCTTCACTGGCAAAGTGGTGTTCAATAGTATGGTAAACCTCATCATTTGTACCATCTTTAAGTAATTCAGTTACCAACATTTCGGTATGTTCAAACCAATGCTGTAGTTCGTCATCAATCATGCCATTTATCCTTTTTTACTCGCTAAATAATTAGCCAGTTCATTATCTAATTGCTTAATTTTTTCTTTCATTAAAGCGTGTGATTTATCTGCAACCGAACGAATGCCTTCACGATTAGTATGCTCAATATACAGAGGTTCTAAAAATTCTATAATTATTTTTCCGTTGTCCCAGCGAGATAAATCAATTGTTTGATGCTGATTACTACAACAAATTGGTACTATAGGTACACCTGCTTGTGCCGCAGTGTGAAAGGCACCTGTTTTAAAAGGTAATAAACCTCGCCCTCGACTACGCGTGCCTTCTGGAAACATCCAAACAGATAACTTATTTTCTTTAATTTTTTTAGCCGTTAGCATAATAGTTCCCATGGCTTTACTGGTATTCTTTCTATCAAGGAGAATATTACCTGTTAACCAATACATTTGACCAAAAATAGGGATCCACTTTAAACTTTTTTTACCAACACTCACTGTGCCTGGTCGTATAGCATTTGCCATGGTAAAAAGATCATAGCTATTTTGATGATTAGCCACATAAACAGCAGAACCAAGATTTTTAACCGACTCAGGTACTCTAACCTCAACGTCAAAACCTAACAGCTTGGTAATTTTACCTATGTACCTGGCGGTATGATGCACATTGTTGCGATGAAAAGGTTTTATTAAGCAATAAAAACAGGATACTAGGCAAATAAAAATCAAAGCGAATGATAATAATATGAATCGACAAATAGCTAACAATGCGTGTTCCTATAAAATTTTAAGGGGGCGAGTATATACTATTGACAGTTTTACCGCCCCATATTTTCTTCTATACAACAAAATCAACCACTTAGTTTTAGACAAAAAAAAGCAAAGTATTTTACCTAAAATTTAACTTACTTTTTATTATTTTTGACTATAGTTAGTTAATAGCACGTTGAGTAACTTACTGAACTTTACAGTTCACTTGACTAAAAATAAAAATATTATTAGTCGCTTTGTTGATAACAATAATCGGCTAACTACAGGGAAAATATGAAACATTTGACTTTTTTCACCGGTTTTACTGTGCTTTATTTATTAGCAAGTACTAGCTATGCCGATGAAAAAAAAGAGATCCTTCATACTGACACGCCAGTCGTTAATACTTTTATAATAACCAATTACCACCTTAATCAGCGGTTTGCATTTCATGACATAACACAGAGCATCAATGACAGTGTGATTACCTTTGCAGTAAAGCCGCAAATCCAAGGTAAATATACCGCAGGAATAATGTCAATTGAAACAGGTTTAATATCAACTCAAACGGCATCAAATTGGAATCAATATTACTTTACTGGAGCAATAAACCTACATCAAAAAAACGCTTTTAATTTGTCATTAACAGCAAGTATTGAACAGTTTAAAAATAAGGATCCAAGTTATTATCAAACGCCTATTTTAGATAATACTCATAAGATTATTGATACTGAATTAAATTACAGTTACGGCTTAATAGGAAGTTATTCGGTTAATTCAACGTGGCACTTTTCTGGTGGCTTCATTCATTCTCCTATTATAAATAATACCAACAACGTCATGTTGTATCGCAACAAACAAATGGCCTTAGTCGGCACCACATATTCTTTTTAGTGATGCCACTTTAAACGTTATTCGGCAATATTAAGCATATACCCTTGTCCCCAAATGCTTTCAATGTGAGTTTTCTGCAGCCCTTCAATGGTTAACTTTTCTCTTAATTTAGAAACCCTAATATCAACAGTTCTCTCACTACCATTATATTCTCGGCCTAATAACGATTGATAGATATAATCCCTAGTCATTATTTTTCCTTCATTTTCAGCTAACAAGCGTAATAATTTAAATTCAAATTGAGTTAATACGATGGTATGTTGCCCAACTTGGCATTTATGGGCACAGGGATACAACGTTAAATCGCCTACATAAATTGGATTATCTTCATTTATGATTTGAGCTTTACCATAACGCTTAAATAAAGCCGCAATTCTGACCAATAATATATTAACAGAAAGGGGCTTTACCAAATATTCATCTACACCTAAGTTAAACGCCGTTATTTGCTCTTGCTCACTATCGCGTGCAGTTAAGAGCACTAACGGGCCTTTAAAATAATGTCGAATTATATTAATAATCGACAAACTTGATAGATTACTAAAACCAATATCTAAAATAATCATATCAGCTGTTGTGCTTGTCAGGTTTTGCTCAATATCCTTATCACGGTATCTTTGCACCACTTGATAACCGCTTGTTTGCATACGCTGCTGTATAATACTTGATAGTAATTGATCATTTTCAATTAACAAAATCAACTTATCTTGGTTACTAACTAAAGTGTTGCTTACCGATAAATCATAAAACGATTGCTCGCTGTTTTCAGTTGTTAAATTATTTTTCATCATAATTATCCTTAAATCAAGTGAGTGAATTTTCTTGATAAGGAAATTGTAAAACACCGTTACGCTCTAAATTGTAATACCTTGCTAGTGTTAAGTGTCGATTTGTAATCAGTGCTAAAGCTAAGCTTGATTAACGGGGGTCATTTTTTTTGTGTCAGGTAAGCTTGTGCTTCGGTAGATAAACAGCTTTTCGATAAGTAACTTTTACCACTACTTTTATCAATATTGAAAAAAATAACAAAGCCTAGCTCTGACTCCTTAAGCTCAGTAATATCTTGCCACAATATTCTACCCGTATGATAAAAAGATTCATTAAGAATACCTTGCTCATCAATGGTGATAGTGACCTCACTACCCGAGGCTTTTGAGAGCATTTGTCTGATCACCCACCAAGGTTGATGATAGTAAATACTTACCGCTTCTAATATACCTAAAGCAATAACAAACCAAGCAGCATAGGTGTTTACTTGAGTAAAAAGTAAAAGATATAAACCAAATACAGTTAAAACACCCGACTTGAAAAAAGCCTTTCCTGAACGATCAACCGTATTTGTTTGGCTGTAACACTCATTAAAGTGAGGTTTATCTAAAGTGAATTTACTGGTAAAAGAAGTAGAAGAAGTCATGTGGATAGTACAAAAATATTTGCTAAAAAGAGAAAAGAGAGTCTAACAGAAGTTAAGCGTTAAAGTCATTAACGTAGCATAATCATGGTTAAGCACATATTAAGGTGATCAACTAACGAACATAATTGCTGAAAGTCTTCTGTTTCAAGTTCTTTTTTGTTAGTCAAAAATTGTCCACACACCACACCAATAGCTTTATTGCCAATTTTTACTGGCACAATAGCTAAAGCACCATCATGAATAAACTCAGCAAGCTCTCCGGTCACTAAATCACGCCATTGTCTATGGGTATAATCATTAATCAGAGCCGGCATTTTAGACATTAAAACACGACCAATTGCGTTTTCACTTGTCTGTATATCTATAATAAATTTAGTTAAGTCTTTCTCACCACGTTCATTAAAAGCAAAGCGGGATTTAACAACACTTTTATCATCTGAAAGCATCAAAAAGCTACAACGCTCAAATTCAAAAGCTTTAGCTGCATCAATCAACACTGTTTGAATGTATTCATTTAAATCGCGGCTAGATTTCATCAACTTAGTTAACGCCATAAATGAAGTTAACACTGCTTTTTCTTTACTTATTTGTTGGCTAGGCGCAAAACGTTTATGTTGACCAAAATCACTGCCTTTAGGCAATACTTTGATTAAGCCTGACAATACTTCAGCCCCATAAGAGCTTAACAATTCCATAGCTTGTTCACGGGTATGGGTAATTCTAACTTTTAATTGCTCAACACTGACATTCATAATATCAGCAATATTTTCGAGCAGTTGTTTAAAGTCTTCTTCATTTTCCCCCGGTAAAGATATGCTGGTACTTAATTGATCGGCAAAATATATAATTTTAACTTCATCGGTACGACTTTCAGGTTCATCTAATGCTTTTAATAATAAATCACTTAAATTCCACGTGGTTGCTAAACCTTTACTCAAGGCATTAAAACTGGTACCTATTTTTTGCTCACAATAGCGACTAAAATCAGGGTTATCCATGTCGGCAGAGTGAGCCAATTGATCAGCAAACTCGCCACCACTACTCCAAAAAGCGGTTTCACCAATGCCGTATAATAACGCAGCTAAATACACTTCTTCTTGCGTTTCATCACTGTAATTTGGCACCATCATTTTTGCCAACATTGCTGCAAAAAATGAATTAGCCATTAATTGCATGAGCTTTTCATACACACGAAAATTTAAGCTTTTACTGGCTAATAAACTGTCGACTAATTTTGCGGTTAAACAGACATTTTTTACCGTTTGAATACCTAAAATAACCGTAGCTCTAGACACAGTAGTCACTTTATTAACACCGATGTGCTGGGCATTATTAGCGACTTTAAGAAGGCAAGAAGCGAGCGCCTGATCATGTAAAATAGCTTGACTTAACTTGGGTAAAGAAGACTTGTCATCGTTAGAAAATTTATCAAGCATTTTCGCCGTAGAAGTAATGGCGGGCAGCTCAGTATTGGCAATCAGTTCTATCCACTGCCCTGTTGTTTTTGGCGTTTGCTTCATCATTAAATATTTTCACTTAAAACAAAATGGCGTATATCATATTAACTATGCACCCAATCACCTGTTTTGTCGAAAGTTATTTAATTATCGAGCAGCTAAAAACTACTTCGGTCAATAAATGCTTTTTTTACTTTACCTTTGGCTAAACCATTTTGCATAGCAATACGTTGATTTTTCCTGCCAAGTAAACGTAACTGAGTAATGCGCTCCCAAAACAATGCCATACGAGTATCTTGCTGCCATGTTTTTTTATACAAATATTTAGTTGCAGCAATAGCATCAGGGCTTTGCATAGCGATAGTTTTCGCTAGAGCTTGCGCCGTTTCGGTGGGGTCATCGCTTAATTTAGAGACTAAACCATAATCAGCGGCTTCTTTACCGGAAAAAAATCGTCCTGTCATGGTAAGTTCTTGAGCAATATCGACTCTTGTTAAACGCGATAACGTCACCATGCCGCTCATATCGGGGATTAATCCCCATTTCATCTCTAGAATAGATAAATTGGCCTCCGGTGTCGCAACTCTATAATCACATGCCAGAATAATTTGCATACCCGCACCAAAGCAATTGCCATGTATTGCGGCAATAACAGGTATGGGTAAGTCGCGCCAAATATGAGCAACGCGCTGGAACATATTATCTTTTCGCCACGGCAATTTAAGAAAAAGCTTCGCAATCATTGCCGGGTGTTTGGCAACATAATTAAAGTCTAAGCCAGCACAAAATGAAGCTCCCTGCCCTTGTAAAACAACACAACGTATAGAGCGATCTTTTTTAATACGCTTAGCCGTTTGCACTAGTTGCACAATCATTGCTTCATCTAAACCATTATGTTTATCAGGTCGATTTAGTGACACATAGGCTATATTGTCTTCAAGGTGAAATAAGACTTTGTCATTTGCCATAATTTTTATCATTATAAAATCAATAGTGTTTAGCAGTGTCGCATAGTTTAACTGGTAGAACCAGATAACAGGGTAACTTTACCCTTTTAAGTAATTTTAAGATCAAATAATGCTAATAAACCGATTTCATTTAATTTTAACTTGAAAACTGCTTCATCTAAAAACATATCACCGCTTTACTCTTTTACTCGGTTTTATTGTGCTGCCTGCGGTGAAAGCTTGTTTTCAGGCTTTATTTGCTCTGGATACAAGCCCTTGGTTCGACAATATCCACTTATCTGACGAACTGACCTTTGACATTTTTAAACCTGAGGCACTAAATTGCTTTTGCCAACTATATACAGGATTGAAAGGTCATGCCTTTGGTAATGCGCTGTTATTAACTTACCGCTCCCTGTTTATTAACTAAATTAATGAGGTGATAACTATTCCAATACAAAGAGTTATTCACAATCAAAAAATAGTCATTGATGGATTAATTAAGGGGGATATAAGCAAACCGTAAAATGGATTATGTGATTATGGCTGAATTTGCGCTTAAAATTCTAAATTTGCACCGTGTTGTTTTAACCACTCTTTACACTCAACATAATTAGGTACAATACGTTCAACTTCTCGCCAGAATTTTGGGGAATGGTCATGATGAATTAAATGACATAACTCATGAGCAACAACATAATCAACAATGTGGTTAGGAGCCATGATGACTTTCCAGTTAAAGGTTATATCACCTTCAACACTGCAACTCCCCCAACGGCTTTTATAGGTTTTTAAACCAACAGAGTTAAATTTAACACCTATCATTTGTGCGTAGCGTTTGGCTTTCTCTTTGAATTTGAGATCTGCATGTTGTTTATACCAGCTAAACAATGAATCTTGAATTAAGTCAGGGTTTTCAGTGCCAGCACGTAACGTGATGCCAAAACGTCCGTGAGCAAGCTTTATAGGCTGGTAATTACCTTGTTGCACCTTTAAGCGGTAATTACGTCCAAGATACGAAAAGCTTTCGCCCGAAACAAACTGTTTAGTGCTAGTAGGTTGGGCTTCACGGTGCAGCGCTATTTTCTCTTTTATCCAACGGCTTTTATCTTTTAACAACTTGGTTATGCGTTCATGCTCTAACGGGCGAGGTACAACAACACACACCTTACCTTCTTCAACCGTGATCGTAGCTGATTTTGTGCGATTGGTGCGTTTGACCTCTACAATAAAGCCATTACTGTCAATGTACTCAATTGTTTTGGGCGAAGTCTGGTTGGCTAATGACATTTATCTAATACTCAAAATTAACGTACTCAAAGCTAACGCTTGTTAAATTTAGTTTTACCCAATTCCATAAAACGCTCTTGAACTACTTTCACTAAACTGGGCTCACCGAATGATTGGTCAATAATGGCGCGTTTAATTTCTTTTTTCATACGTTTCACTTCGTCTTGCTTGTTAAAGAAATCAACAATCTCGGTAGCTTCATCAAAAGTATTGACTAAAGTTTGCGTGGTATATTTTACTTCTTCCATTACCGCTTCACTCATAACAGAGTCAACCACATAGTCACTTTTGTTTTCTGCGACATTAGATACTTCAGCCGTTAAAATATTATAAAAAGCATATTCTGTTTCTGATAAGCCAACATCCTGTGCTGCTTTTTGATGCTCTACGTCAATGTTATCAACCATATCAAGTAACAATTCTAGCTGACGCTCCCAATTACCTGCATTTTTAACAATAATGTCGCGTAAGCGTAAGCTTAGTGATTTGTAGTATTCAGGGTCTTCCTCAAGATTGACGGTAATATGGTGCTTAATGGCACTTTCAACTTCTGATGCTTTAGATTCGGTTGATTTAACTTCGTTAAGTTTTTCTTTAAAATTTGCTGCTAATAAATCAACAGGCGGTATTTTAGGATCAACACCCGTGCTAATAATATGCTCATCAACTAATTGCCTGACTTTTGCGCCAACACCTGATAAGTCTAACCCTTCTTCACGATAGCGCTCTCTAGCAGCATTTAGCACCTTACCTAAAAAGGTTAAGTCTTTTATAAAAGGTGACGCGGCTTTATCAGGCAAAATCACGTTCATTTGCTTGGCAAAGCGTTTAAAAGCCATCTCGAACTGCGCTCTTATGTCTTCGCCTTTTAATGCTAATACATAATCGTCAACATCAGTGCTTGGTTTACCGTTTTTAGTACCATCGTCAGTGACGTTTTTGAAAAAGCTCATAGCAACGGTATGAGTTGCTTTTAGTTTAGGGATTTCATCTTTTAATGACGCAATGGTGCCATCAACATCGTCACTGGTGAATAGCTCAAAGGCATCCGTTAAGTGTTGAGACAAGCCGTAATAATCGACAACAAAACCGCAGGTTTTTCCTTTGTATGTTCGGTTAACTCGCGCTATCGCTTGCATAAGCGTATGGTCTTGCAGTTTACGGTCAATATACATTACTTGTGCGATAGGACAATCGAACCCTGTTAACAGCATATCTTTTACGATTAAAAAAGCCGTTGGGTTTTCAGTTTCTTTATTATGACCAAGGGGCTTAGGAAAATCAGCAATCGCTTTTTTCTGTTTAACTTTATCGGTGTGTTGCGCTAAATAAGCCTCATCGTTGTGATCGCCTGAAATTATTACTGTCGATGGTGGCGCACCTAATTCATCTAGCGTTTTTTTATAAAGAGCAGCAGCATGTCGGCTACCTGTTACTATCATGGCTTTAAAACCATCGGGTTGAATATGTTCACGATAATGCTTTAATAAATCAATACACACCCATCGAATTCGAGCAGGAGCTTCACGAACAGCGCGTTCAACGCCATATTTTCGTTTAATTTCGCGCTGCTCTTCTTTGGTGTAATCAGAGAAATATTCTTCAAACAATGAATCGAGTGATATGCTTGAAACTTCGGTAATAACCTCTCTACCTTCATATAAAAGTCGAACGGTAGCTCCGTCATCAACGGCTTCATTAATTTTGTACTGGTCGATATAACCACCAAAAGCTTGTCCCATTTTTTGGGTTTTAAGTAGCGGTGTACCTGTAAAACCAATTTTGGGTGCATTAGGTAGTGCAGCATTAATTACCATAGCCAAACCACCAAACTGAGTACGGTGAGCTTCATCAGCTAATACAATTATCTTTTCACTCGGGTTTAAATCGGTAAACGCTTTATCAATATCACCATCAGCAGCTTCTTTTTCCGCCTCTTGAAACTTTTGTACCATAGCGGTAACTAAATCAGACGAATCTTTTTTTAGTAACTCTCGAAGCTTGGCTACTGATGAGGCGTTATAAACCGTTTCACCTTGGGCATCACGAAAGGTTGAAGATAGCTGTTCATCAAGTTGAGTTCGGTCAGTAATAAACACCAATTTATATTGTTGAAGAATTGGGTCTCTTCGCATTTTAACCGCTAACATCACCATAGTTAACGATTTACCTGAACCTTGGGTATGCCAAATAACACCTGACTTATCTTTTCGGGTTTTTCCAGTTTTGAGTCGCTCTATTACTTTATTAACTGCTCTGAATTGCTGATAACGGGCAACCTTTTTAATTAATCTGCCATCTACGGTTTCATAAAGTACAAAATTTTGTAATAAGTCTAAAAAGCTTTGTTTGTTGAACATACCAGCAAGCAAGCGTTGCTGTGCAGTAACATTGTCACCACCAAATTCATCTTCAAGCTCTTTATCAATGAACGGATAAGCATCTTTCCAATCACCATAATGTTGTGCGCTTGAACTAATAGTGCCAACTTTCGCTTGGTCACGACAACTAGAAACCATAAACTGGTTATACCAAAACAGCTTTTCTGCACCTTCCATACCAGATACATAGCCATGAGGGTTGCGTAAGTTAGCATAACGTCTTAATTGGTTGATGCCTTCGCTCATAGGGCTAGTAATGTAAGGGGATTTACATTCAATAATTGCCAGTGGCAAACCATTAACAAAACAAACAATATCGGGGATTATTTTTTGATTTGCCCCTTCCACCTTAAACTGGTTAGTGCAAATGAATTCATTATTATCTAAGTTATCAAAATCAATAATTTTAACGGTTTGCCCTTTACGACCTTTACCTAAGTCTTGTTCGACAGACAGATAATTAACCAAGGTTTGATAAAAAGCATGGTTATATTCCATTAAACCAGCAAAATTAGGATGGGTTATTTCACGCGATACTTTCTTTAAGTTTTCATCGCTGATCCAAGGGTTTATGCGCTTTATCGCTGCATTTAACTGCTCAACAAGAACTACATCACGTAAATAAGCTCTTGCGCCAGAGCCTTCAGCGTGTAAAGAGTCGGGGTTAAGTTCGGCTCCGTGAATATATGTCCAACCTAGTTCTTTTAACTGCTCAATGGCAGGTAATTCAACTTTATTTAATTCATCTTGATACATGACGTGCATGAATGCACTAATGTCGCGAGCGCATGGAAGCGCAAGAGCGATGATTAGTCCACCACTACCTCCGTGTTAGTTAATTTTCCTAAAGCGGTTAATTTATATTGTTGTAACTTGCTGGTTGGTTTATCAGGTATGGTCATTTCAACCAAACCTTGAGCTAAAGCAGGTTTAAGATAGCGTAAGTTAAATGATTTTTTATCTGACAAACCTAATAACGTTTGTAATTGTTCACGTTTGAAAGCCTTGTTTTTATCTTCTATTACCATAACCTTCAATAACTGCATAACTTGGGGGGTAACTTGAGGGCTTTCTTGGGGGCTATCTTGTAAACCTGTTTGGAGACTAGGCAACTGATCAGCTTGTAGTTCTTCTAATGATTTTTTAATCATCGACAACATAAAAACAATAAAGGGTGTGCTATTACTGGCTTTGGTGCTTTTTCCAATGGCTTGATAATATGCTTCTTGATGTTTAGATACTAAACTTTCTACAGGTAAATAAGCAAAAACAGGATGATGTTGTTTTAAAATAAGTGTTTGCCATAAACGCCCCATTCGCCCGTTACCATCAGCAAAGGGGTGAATAAATTCAAACTCATAATGAAATACACAGCTTTTGATCAACAGATGATCATCCGCTTCTTCTAGCCATGCAAACAAATCACCCATTAACTTTGGCACTAAATTCGCAGGCGGAGCCATGTGGATCACTTTATTATTTTTTATTACCCCCACATCACCATGTCTATATTGCCCTGCACTGTCTATTAATCCTAACATTAAGGCTTTATGGGCTGACAGAAGCGCAGCCTCTTTGCCATATTGCAGCGTATCGAGGGTTTCATAAACTGCCAAGGCATTGCTTGCCTCTTGTACCTCTCGCGCAGGAGCTATGACTCTTTTACCGTCTAAAAGTGCGGTTATTTGATCTTCACTTAAGTTGTTACCTTCAATAGCAAGTGAGCCTTGAATAGTACGTACCCGATTAACTTTACGCAGCGCTAACATTTGTTGGGCTTGTTGAGTATGTTGCTCTGCTGATAACTGCCCTAGTTGTTCACTAATAGCGGCAACCAATAACAATATTTCATTGTTTAGGGTAAATGGTGGGACGTAAGCACTTTTTTTGTTCATGATGAGGGCTCAATGTTAACGCGCACCTTACCTGTGAGCAGGTCTTGCATTAGGGCTTTTTTTGTACCAATAAGTTTATTTAGTTTTTTCTCTTTTACTAAGATAGAAGCATCGACACTACCCAATGAATTAACTATTTTATTTTGTTCATCTAAAGGTGGCGTTTTAATCAATATTTTTCCGCAGTCAGGTACTCTCATATGCGCTACAGTGCTACCACCGCTAAAGTCTTCTAACTGTTGCTTTCCATAGTCACTCATAATTGAGTACATTAGAAATTCAGAAGAAGTTTTAGTTTTGTTTGCACGATACATCATTGTACGTTGACCAAGAAAAACACCACGAGAATCTTTTAGGATTCCACACTCACCTACAGGGGCTTCTCTTGTGAATATAAGATCTCCATTTTCAGGAAGAAGTCTACGAGTCCATGTTTCAAAGGTTTCCTTAGTAACACTACGTACATTTTCAGTATCAACTCGACCATGCCGTACATTAGTAGTTCGTATCATTTTGTATGGTGTTTTAAAATCAACAACTGGTGCTGTTTTGTTTACGCAATCAACAACGTGTGAACAAAGTTCTGAGATTTTAATTACGCTCCATTCAGCAGGGATTCTACCAACAGGTGAGTCTTTGAATTCAGTGTGACCGATGCCGTTGGTTAGCAATTCTTGCATCATGCCTGTTTTTAGGTCTTTTAACTTGTCGATTTGCGCTTGTGTTTTTTCAATTACGTCATCAACTGAGGTCAGTATTTTGGCAATTTTTTGTTGTTCGGGGAGTGGCGGTAGTAAAATACTAATATCACGCATATCTGCTTGATTTAGTTTCGCTCTGGTTCCGCCATTAATGTGCTTCAGGATGTTTTTGTGAACCAAACTATAATGAATAAATTTAGTTTCATGTCCAACTTTTGCTTTTAAAATATGGGCGTGATTGTTTACCCAAAATTTACCTGAAACTAGATATGATATAGCTCTACTTTGCCATTGGTCAAAATTCCCACCGTCTTCAGCTAAAAGAACATGTTCACCTTCAAAAATAAAGTCATCTATATAGCCTTGAACGCCATTGGCACCATAATAAGGGTAGTCGCCTTTTCTTAATGCTCTTTCTTGTGAATTTAACGGTATCCTTTTTGAGTCCAATACATCGCAAGTTTTACTGATATTTGAAATTCCCCAACCTTCAGGTACTAAGCTACTCATAACCTAATTCCTTTAGGTAGCCTTTCATTTCAACTTCTGCACTGGCAACTTGGTCATCAAGCTGATGCAATGATACTTGGTATTTGTCCCACCAACGTTCTAGTTGAGCAATAACTGACGCTTCAACGTTTTCACCAACCACCTTCCTAACTAACTCTTTGCTGGTGATTTCAGCTTTAAAGGCAAAGTAGTTTTCATCTTGCTTATCAAATACTGTTGTAACGTCAAAGTCTTTTAAAATCGCTTCTTGAATATAGTCGTTCTCAACTTCACGTAGTGGAATACCTCCATGTAATATGGCACGAACATCAAAAATTTCGGGTGGTGGTGAAGTATCTGCGTAACGCCTGATATTTAAGTTGAAGTCGTTTTCTTCAATCTCGCTAATATCAACGACTTTGGCGTATCGTTTAATGTCGCCTTTACTGGTAAAACAATGTTCATCAAAAGTAGCAACAATTTTTTTAATGTCTTGTGGGCGAAGTTTATTTTGGTTTTTGCCTTCTTCAAACTCTAATTCTGAGTTGATGAACAAGACTTTATTTTTACGCTCTGCAACTTTATTTTTATTGATAATTAGTAAACAAGCAGGAATACCCGTACCGTAAAATAACCCTGACGGTAAGCCAACTACTGCTTCTAATAAATCATCTTCAAGAATACCTTGGCGAACTGCTTTTTCACTAGAACCACGGAATAACACACCATGCGGCATAACAATACCGCACATGCCTTCATCGTTAATTGAGGCAATCATGTGTTGTACAAAGGCTAAATCGCCAGCATCTTTTGGTGGTGTGCCGTAGGGGAAACGTCCGTATCCGTCATTATCACACTCTTCTTTACCCCATTTTTTTAAGCTAAAGGGAGGGTTGGCGATCACACGGTCAAAGGTCATTAACTGACCCTGCTCGGTGTGTTGTGGGTTACGTAAAGTGTCACCTTTACGAATATCAGCACTGAATACGCCATGCAAAAACATATTCATTTTACAAATTGCCCATGTATTCAGGTTCATCTCTTGCCCTGCAAGGGATAAGTTAGCGGCATTTTCACCATGGGATTCAAGATAATTACGCATCTGTACTAACATACCGCCCGAACCTGCCGTTGGGTCGTAAATACGCATACCAGCTTTTGGCTTTAATAATGCCACCAATAACTGCACTACTTCGCTTGGCGTATAGAATTCACCGCCTTTTTTACCTGCCGAATCGGCAAACATTTTAATGAGGTATTCGTAAGCCGTACCGAGTAAATCAGGACGTTCAAAATCGCTATTGCGTAAACGGTGTTTATTAAAGTGCGAAAGTAAATCACGCAGCTTGGCATCTGATAATTTATTTTTAATGTTGAAATCAATACTAACCAATACACCTTCAAGCGAACTATTGTGCTCTTCAATTGCTTCCATCGCAATATTTAACCCTGCACCAATGTCATGCTTTAAGTCTTTTAAAACGCTCCAACGGGCGTTTTCAGGGATGTAAAAAGTGCTGTCGTACTCATCTTCATCTTGCGCGAGGACTGAAGCTTGCGCCTCGGTTTTGCCCGTACCGATGTAATGTGATATTACCGCTTCTTGAGCTTCATCAAACGAGTCAGAAAGGCGTTTTAAAAACATCATACCGAAAATGTAATCTTTAAATTCTGAAGCATCCATGTTGCCACGTAAAATGTCGGCTGTTTCCCAAAGGAAAGATTCTAATTGCTGGAGCGTTATTTGAGTCATTGCGGGTACATTGTTACTTATAGTTAAGGGGTGATGTAGCTGCTTATCTGTTTCTTTGGTTTATAAAAACGGTAGTGGTTAAGTAAAACTGGATAAGGCATTTGAATATAAACGCTAATTTAGCAAGTTATTAGTGATCGGGCTATTTATATTGGCTAATACTTTGACTTAAGTTACAAAGATTTACGAACAAATGTTTATTGGTTTTTTGTTAAAGTTAATTTATCAAACGTGAAAAAAAGGGTAGCAGCAGTTCTTACCTAAATTTTTATTAAGTCGATTAGTTAGTTGTTAGGAGCGAGTTAATGCGTATTGTTCACAAATAAAGGAGTCTATATTTTGATATATAAATTTTGATGCATAAATTTTGACAGATATATTTCATATAAACATCCTTTATCCGTTTACCCATTACGCTTATTAAATAGCGATTGGCGCTTTAATATTAGGATGAGCTTCGTATCCCACTATTTCAAAATCTTCAAATTTATAATCAAAAATTGAATCAGGTTTTCTATTGATTTTTAAGTGAGGTAATGCTTTTGGCTCTCTTGATAATTGTTCTTCAACTTGCTCTTTGTGATTTGAATAAATATGCGAGTCACCAATTGAGACTACAATCTCATGAGCATCTAAATCACATTGTTGTGCCAACATATGCGTTAATAAAGCAAGCGAGGCAATGTTATAAGGTAAACCTAAAAAGCTATCTGAACTACGAATATAAAGCTGTGCTGACAATCTGCCGTTAGCTACGTAAAACTGATAAAGCAAATGACAAGGTGGTAACGCCATTTTGCCATTTTTAGCATTTTCTTGTGGTGACACACTTTCATCAGGTAAATATTCAACATTCCAACCATGGAACAAAATTCGTCTTGAGTCAGGATTGTTTTTTAGTTGATTAACAACATTTTCAATCTGGTTGATAGAACCGCCATCTTTAGTGGCCCATTGAGTCCACTGTTTACCATAAACAGGGCCAAGTGAACCGTCTTCAGTTGCCCACTCATTCCAAATTTTAACGCCATTTTCATTTAGCCACTTGGTATTGGTGTCACCACTAAGAAACCAGATGAGTTCGTTGGCAATACTTTTAAAGTGAAGTTTTTTTGTTGTTAGTAATGGAAAACCCTTTGTTAAATCATGTCGCATTTGACGACCAAATACAGATGATGTGCCGGTACCAGTTCTATCACCTTTAACGGTTCCATTTTCTTTAATGTCTTTTAATAAATCTAAATATGCGCGCATTATGGCTCTCCTCTTGCTTTTGTTTTAGCTGTACCAGAAACTTTAGTCGATGTAATCGCCGACTTTTCTTGGCTAAGATAACCTAAATAAATCACCAACATACCCACTAAGATCATCGGTAAACTTAATATCTGCCCTTTAGAAATAAAAGAGAAATACAAGCCTAAATGTGCATCTGGCTCTCTGAAGAATTCAACGATAGTTCTAAAAATACCATAGCCAATTAAAAAAGCTCCAGAAGCTAAACCTAAACTTCTTGGTTTGCGGGTAATAACATATAAAATTGCAAATAAAACCACGCCTTCGAGGAAAAACTCATACAATTGCGACGGATGACGCGGCACTTGCAGCGAGTCGGTTGGAAACACCATAGCCCAAGGCACATCAGTTTGGCGTCCCCATAGCTCGGCATTGATAAAGTTTCCCAAACGTCCCGTCCCTAAGCCAATAGGCACTAACGGCGCAACAAAGTCTCCTACCGATAAAAATGATTTATTGCTTTTTCTAGCAAAAATGAAAATTGCCGCGATAACACCAATTAAGCCGCCGTGAAACGACATACCCCCTTGCCATATTTGAAACAAATATAAGGGATCAGCCAGAAAATAATCAAACTGATAAAACAATACATAGCCAACTCGACCACCTAAAATAACGCCAAGAAAGCTATAAAATAACAAGTCACTGACTTGATCACGGGTCCAAACTCCCTTGCTATTATCCGCAGCTTTATTAGCAATAAACATAGCGGCTAAAAAGCCAATTAAATACATCATGCCATACCAGCGTAATGCAACGGGGCCAATACTAAAAATTATCGGGTCGATAATAGGAAATTGTAAAAATTGTTCAGTCATTTTTTATCCAATATTTTATAAATAGAACTAAGCTAACATCATTTTTAGTGCCACTAAAATAAGAAATACAGCGAAGAATTTTTTTAAGGTTTGCACCGGCAGTTTAGCCGAAACTTTCACCCCCACAGGAGCAAACAAAGAAGATGTTAACACTATCCCCAACAAAGCAGGTAAATAAACGTAGCCTAAACTCCACGCAGGCAATAAATGATTATCTAACCCTGAAATGATATATCCCAAAGAGCCAAACAAAGCGACTATGACACCACATATCGTAGCAATACCAATGCAGTGTCGTAATGGCATACCAAAGTAAGTTAAAGCAGGCACTAAAATGATGCCACCAGCCATGCCCATTAAACTAGCAATAATACCGGTAATAAAACTAATAAGCTGTAACTTAGGTTGAGAGGGCATAGTGCGTGTGTGCTGAAAACGGATAGAAATAAGCATATAAGTAGCCAACAACATTACCGCAATCGCAAAGAAGTTAGTCAACGCCTTGGTTGATAATAAGTCGGCAATAAAAGCCCCTGATAAAGCGCCAAATGCCATAACAAGCATCAATGGTTTGGCTAAGTGCCAAGGAATATTATTATTTTTATGATGGGCATAAGCTGCACTTGAAGAGGTTACCACAATCGCGGCCAAAGAAGTGGCTAACGCCATAGGCATGATAACTTCAGCACTTAGTACTTCATTGTTGAAGCCTAAAGTAGGCAACAAATAAACTAACGCTGGCACCACCACTAAACCACCGCCAATGCCGAGTAAGCCAGCAAGAAACCCAACCATAGCCCCCAGAAAAATACAGCTGATGAAAATCAATAGCATTGGCTACATTCCTGCACGGACAAAACCGCTTAAGCCTAATAGCTCAAGTTGCTCGGTTAAATAACTATGTACTTGCTTGGCCGTCGTCAATTTTAAGGCATGAGATAAGATAGTTTTTGCTCTTTGGAAGTCAACATGGCGAATAACCCATTTTATCCGCGCTATATTATGCCCATTCATACTGAGTTTATCAAAACCCATCGCTAATAATAATAGCGCTCCTGCCGGCTCCCCTGCTAATTCACCACACAAACTTAATGGTACTAAATACTTAGCCGATTGTTCGGCAATCGTATTCAAAGCGCGTAAAATTGAGGGATGATAAGCATCATGCAAACTCGCCACTTGGGCGTTATTACGGTCAACCGCTAGTAAATATTGAGTTAGGTCATTACTGCCAACCGAGAAAAAATCTACCCGCTGTGCCAATTCTTCTAATTGAAAGATGACCGCAGGCACTTCAAGCATAATGCCTATTTTAGGGCGAGTTAAGCTATTTTTATCACGATAATGACCCTTGTATTGTTCTGGTTGTTCCTTGTTATTGATTTCATTCTTTATCTCACTTTTTACTTCGTAATAAGCCTGATTAATTAATCGAATAGCCTCGTCTACTTCACTAACGTTAGAAATCATCGGCAGCATAATTTCTAAATTTTTATGGTGTTGATTAGCCCGCAGCATAGCCCTTACTTGTACTAAAAAAATTTCAGGATGATCAAGCGTAATTCGAATCCCTCGCCAACCTAGAAAAGGGTTGTCCTCATTGATAGGAAAGTAAGGTAAAGATTTATCGCCCCCCACATCTAAGGTACGCATCGTGACTGATTTATTAGGAAAACTGGCCAATATTTTTTCATACAATTGGGTTTGCTCTAATTCAGAAGGAAAACAATGGCGATTCATAAAAGGAATTTCAGTGCGATATAAACCGATACCAAATGCCGATAGTTGCTCGGGGTAGTCAACGTCGGCCGATAAACCTGCGTTTAGCTGTAACTCAATAGCGTGACCATCAAGCGTAATAGTGGCTAAATGAATCTCTGCGAGGATTTTTTCAGTTAAGGCGTGCTCTTGCGCAATTAAGTGCTGATACTCACGCTTCAATGTATCATCAGGGTTAATAAATAATTCGCCACTGTAGCCATCAACAATCACTTGCTGTTGATCTATTTGCGCCATAGGGATACCACTTACCCCCATAATTGCAGGTACCTCAAGCGCATGAGCCAAAATAGCAGCATGAGAATTAGCAGAGCCTGATAAAGAAATAATGCCTTTCAGCCCTTTATGTTGGTATTCAGCCAACATAGCAGCCGTAACGTCTTGTGCTAGTAATATAAAAGCTTTTGGCAACGTTACTGGCTGATCATGCTGTTGTTGCAAATTAAACAACAAACGATTGCCTAAGTCTCGAATATCGCTAGCACGCTCTTGTAAATAGCTGTCATCAATAGCTTCAAACTGGATCACATAATGTTCTATCACCAGCTTAAGGGCGCTTTCAGCCTGCCAACCTTGGTTAATTTTGGCAAATACTTCTTGGCTAAGCTCAGCTTGAGTTAGTAGCTGCTTATAAACATCAAAAATAGCTAAGCTATCATCATCAACAATCTGGCTAAGCTTTTGGCTTAGTTGCTCAAAATCAGCAGATGTTTTAGCTAATGCCTGTTCAAATCGTTGAATTTGCTTTTGCTGATCATGTTGAACACTTTTCCGTAAAGCTAATGCTGATATATCCGCTTTCGGCTGACAAACCATAATCTGGCTTAGTGCAATACCCGGCGCGCCTGATATACCAACAAGCTGTTTAACTGTGCAATTTTTTTCTTGGGTTTGATTGAGTAAATCCTTAACTTCAGCATCGGCTAGCGCATTCGCTAATTGCGCTGCCAAGGTCACTAAAAAGGCTTCTTCATCTTCAGTGAAATAACGAGCCTGTTTTTGCTGAATAGATAAAATACCGAGCACTTTACGACGATGAATGATAGGCGTACCTAAGAAAGCATTAAAATCATCTTCTTGCACTTCTGGGGCATTAATAAAATGTTGATGACTGTGGGCATTAGCGATATTAAGTGGCTCTTCTCGTTGGCCTACTAAACCAACCAAGCCCTCAGAAAAACCTATAGTAGTTTGTCCTAGAGAGTTCTGTGCTAAACCGTCAGACGCCATTAATAAAAAATATTGTTGTGGATAATTCGCTAAATAAACCGAACAACAGTCTGTTTTTAAGGCTTTTTTGACTTGACTAACCATACGCTCCAGTGCACTTTGCAATTGAGCATTTTGACTGAATTCAAGCACAATATGGCGTAGGGTAGTTAGCATGGCATCCTTACTCATTTGAAGGTATATACTCAAGTGAATTCAAAATGCAGGATTCAGCTGGAATTAGAAACGTCTTTAGGCAAGGCATTGATTGAAGAGAATGGTTGTTCCATTGTCGAAATCAATAACGCCGCATAAAACGTTTCTAAACCAGCCCTATGGGGATGTCTGAGCAAATCATGTTCTACGTTGCATCTATTTATAAGGGAATAACCATTAATAAAAAGATGCGCCTTGATCATGAATCGCTCAGACATCCTGAAACTCGCATATTGAGTTCATTTGAGTATAGCGAAGATATAAATAAAAAAACCCACATAAAAGTAGGCTTTTAAATTTTACATTTAAAACAAATCATAATAATAATTAAGCACGACGTTTACGTCTATTCGGACGTCTATCTGGTCGCTTTTCGTAAGCAAAAGATAATGCCTGTGCCGCAAATTCTTTCATTACTTTGCGATAAACATCACGCTTGAATGACACCACTTGTCGTACTGGATACCAGTAACTTACCCATCGCCAATCATCAAATTCAGGATGAGAGCTATGCAATAAATCAACCGATGATTCAGGTGCGGTTAATTTCAGTAAAAACCACTTCTGTTTTTGCCCAATACAGACAGGTTTACTGTCGTGTCGAATGTAACGCCTTGGTAATTTGTATTTTAGCCAATGTTTAGTTGAAGCAACAATTTTTACATGCTCAGGTTTTAAGCCAACTTCTTCATGTAACTCTCGATACATGGTTTGCTCAGCTGTTTCACCTTCATCAACACCACCTTGTGGGTATTGCCATGAATGCTGTCCGAACCGTCTTGCCCAAAATACTTGTCCCCTGTCATTAATTATTACTATGCCGACATTGGCTCGGTAGCCTTCGGCATCGATCACAGGAACTCCTGACAAACTAAAAAATATATACATCAATTCAACCATATTAATAGCTAGTGAGCAAATAATAATTTTGCTTGCTTGCAATTAACTTGGCCTTGATAATAGTAAAAATATTCCGTTAGTAGGCTAATAATATCCTTTTTCCCACTCAAACAAATATTCCTTGTTCAGAGGCTGAGCTTATTAGCCGAGTTCAAGCGTTAGCAGGATTAACCTTAGGTGAGATATCTACCAAAGCAGGCGTACAAATCCCAAAAGATTTGAAGCGTAATAAAGGTTGGGTAGGGTTACTGCTTGAGCACGTATTAGGAGCCAGTGCTGGCTCTAGGCCTGAACCAGACTTTCCTGAGTTAGGTATTGAATTGAAAACACTGCCTATCAGTAGCCAAGGTAAGATATTAGAAACAACGTTTGTAAGTGTCGCGCCATTAAAAGGACTAACGGGTATCAATTGGCAAAATTCATGGGTGAAAAAAAAACTAAAGCGCGTGTTATGGGTTCCTATTATTAGCGATAAAAATATCCCCTTAGCCCAACGCCAAGTTGCCAGTGCTTTTATTTGGTCACCTACCGTAGCAGAAGAGCAGCTATTAGCCATGGACTGGCAAGAGCTTACCGATATGATTGTCCTAGGAGAAGTAGAAAACATTCAAGGTAAACATGGGCAAGTACTGCAATTGAGACCCAAAGCAGCCAATTCTCAGGCCAAAACTCAGGCATTCAACTGCGATGGCAAACCTTTTATGACCTTGCCGAGAGGGTTTTATTTAAAAACTTATTTTACTCAAATGTTATTAAACAAGCACTTACGTATAAGCTAAAAGAGTACTATTTTTATCTAGTTGCACTAATCACCATTCAAACGTACAGTTAAGTTATGTTTATCAATAAGATTATTGTCACTGTTATTACCGATCTGCAATGCTCTACAAAAGGAACTTGAGCCTACACAGATTATTCTACTTCACTCTTTATATAGTTGGTTATAAATACAGTTTAATGAAGTTTATAAAAAAATTTGATCAATACATATCGGCTGTTTTCATCATCACTATTATCGTCATAATAGCGACCTCCTATTTCACCTTTAAAGAATTTTTTGCCAGTAATAATCAAAGACAACAAGAAGTGATAATGCCACTCTTTTCTCTTATTACCAGTGAAATAGTCAGGCCATTAACGGTGTCGCAATATATGGCCAGTGATCCTTTTTTAATTGATTATATTCAACAAGATAAAATTGAAAAAACGGTTGTTTTTAATTATATAAGCAGTGTCGCAAATCGTTTTAACACCATGGCTTTTATTGCCATTGAAAAACATCAATTACTCATTGACTCTAACAATAAAACCACTAATTTGTCAGGGCAAAATGCCGAGTGGTTTTATCGGTTAAAAGCCATTGATAAGCATAACTTTACCGACTTTGGTGATGCTGAAGACCCACATTTATTTTTTGATGTCAAAATGGTTAATAACCAAGGTGAGTTTTTAGGCTTTGTAGGCCTTGGCATTGATTTAGATTATTTTTCCAAAAAATTTACCTCCTTTAAAAAGGACTTTGGCTTTGAGCTTTATTTTGTTGATGAAAATAATAACATCACTTTAAGCTCCAGCCAGTTAATGAAAACTGGTAGTCATCACCGCCAAGAAGAATTAGTAAAAATTGATGAACTTGATTGGTATAAACATTATCAGCAACATCAAAAACCTAACCATGACACCCCTGCACAATATGGTATTTTTAGCTCAACAAGTGATGAGTTAATTGTTTCGCAAATGCTGCTTAAAGAAGTTAACTGGCGCGTATTTATTATTGCTCCCCCTGCCAATAAACAAAAGGCTTATTGGCTATTATTTATACCTAAGCTAGTAATATTTTTAGTCGTGTCATTAGCGCTTTATTATATTTTTATTTTGTGTATCGGCAACTTAAAATCAAATTTGGTGAAAGACTCTGAAACAGATTACTTAACCCAGCTTCCCAATCGTGGTTATATTCACTGGAAATACTCTCAGTTAAGCCAACAGCATGATCACGTCAGTATCGTTATCGCTGACATAGATAATTTTAAGTCGGTCAATGACACTTATGGTCATTTATTTGGTGATGATGTCTTAAAGGTGATTGCTAAAAAGTTACATGAAAATTTAAGAAGTATAGATTTAACTGGTCGCTGGGGCGGCGAAGAGTTTATTCTAGTATTACCCGATACTACGGCTGAGCAAGCGCAAGAAATTATAGACCGTATTAGAACCAACATCGCCAACATTCCTTTTTCACCTTCTTCTACCAGTAAAAAATTCAATGTTACAGTAAGTTTTGGCATCAGTGAAAGCAGCTTAGCCGACGTACCTTTGCAAGATATATTAGCAAAAGCTGATCAGGCCTTATATTGTGCTAAGGCTAACGGACGTAACCAAGTGGTTATACATTTGGAATAACTCGAACGACTTGCGATATAATCAGGGTTTTTCCGCTAGCCAGTAATTGCCTTTGTGTATTCGCGGCTTCTAAACAAACAAACTCTTGCTCACCGTGCGCGTGAATATCAGCCATATTATTGGCAATTTCAACACCTGGATTCCAAAAAACCCATTGTTTGGTGTTAGTTGCGCATACTTCAATAGTGCGTTGCCACTCACGGTCAGTGATCTGCATAACTTTATTTGAATGATAAACTCTATCAACTGGGCCAACACCGTTAGCCAGTAACTGTGGTGGGCATAATATTCCTGTTAACTTATCATCAAACGGTGCATCATTAAGTGCCGCAATAATAATATTATCAGGAGCACTAACACGAAAGTAACTATGCAAAGCGCCGGTATAAAAAGCATCTTTGTCACTTAAATTACTCATTGCCAGTACTTGGGTAAATACGGAACTAAAAGAAAGTACTTGCGTTAGTTTACAAGTGTTTGGCCATAAATCATGTTTATTTTCCCCCTGAAAAGTTAAGGTGATTTCAACCCCTTTTTTGTCGAGGCGAATATCACTCACTTGCCAAAATACATTGCGAGCAAAGCCATGATTACCCGCTTTATTTTCACTGTCATCTGGGTGTGCACCAAACCAAGGCCAACAAAGGGGAATACCACCTCGAATAGCTTTACTTTGCTCAAATGTTGCCATTTCAGATAACCAAAAAACTTCTTTTTGACCACTAGGTTGCCAGCTTAATACTTGTCCACCGTATAAACTCACCTTTGCTTGACAGCTTTGATGTTCAATAACTAATGAAACTATATCACTTGTTAAATTAACTTGTTTAACTTGACCAAACTCATTACTTGCTAACACACTCATTATTATTCTCGTCAAAGGTTACTACTGGCAGAATAAGTGATCATAAAGAAAGAATATCCTGTTGCAAAGCTTAAAAGCTTTTGCCTAACGATATAAAAGCGGTGCTATTGCCACCAGAGACAAAGTCAATGCCTAAAACAGCTGGTGCAAAGCTGGTATCCGTCCCTAAATATCAACTGCCAGAGGGAATTAAATCATCCAATTTCATTGAATCATTTACCGTCCAAACATTACCCGCTTCAACACTTATGCCTACGATATAACCGACAGACACATGATTTTTAAGACTTTAAGCATACCAACATGTACCGCACCTTTAGCGCCACCCCACTGAGTACGATACCTATTTTAGGGCGCGTATGTTGTTGAGCACAAAGGTTAGTGCTGTAAAAAAAGACTATAAATAGCCATAAAACAGAGAAAGCTCGCATAAGCTAAAGTTGTTAATACTATGATATAGATGATTTATATGACCAGACTATAAGGTTTCACTATCAATACCATCATTTTATTTAGGCTAATGCAAAGAAACCTGATTATTTGCTATAAGCCTTAGGCATGTCACCTTGACTAGTATAACGATTACGTAGTGCATCTTGCCTTGATTGCGTAGAGACTTGTTTGCCGCTTATCCACATTAGATCCACCTTAGTACTTAACTCAAATGGATCAGCGCTCCACAACACTAAATCAGCGTTTTTTCCAACCGCTATACGCCCTGAATTAAGCTTAAATACATCAGCAACATTAGCCGTTAATGTTGATAATGCCTCCGTTTTAGCTAAACCATTAGCCACCGCAATACCCGCATCAAAACGTAATTGATTTATATTATGGCTGTCACCTTTTGGGGCTAAAATAACTTTAACACCAGCGTTCACTAGCACCGACATATTAGATAAATCACCATGTAATGAATCAAAGCTGCTAGGCAGGTTATCAATAGCACTCATAATAACGGGTACATCGGCAGCCGCAATTTCATCAGCAATTAATACCGCATCACTCGCGCTTACTAGCACTAAATCAAGAGAGTACTTTTGTTTTAGCGCTAATAAAGCGAGTAAGTCCGTGGCACGGTCAGCATAAGCTAATAACGGTTTTTCACCTGACAGCAAGGCTTTTATAACTTTCTCGTCGCGTTTTAATTCCTTCACTGGGTTTTCATCTTTATTGGCTGTTTGCTTTACTTCTTTACTCGCTTTTTTGTTGAGCTTTTTTTGAAGATCAGCAAAGCTATGATCTAGCGCTTGTAACCTTTGCGCTCTAGAGCCTTTACTTTTCGCCCCTAAATAAACCAATACAGCATTTTTCTTAGCAATAATACTGCTAAAGTTACCTGATAAATTGACTGCAAAAGTTTGCCCAGCAAATAAGTCTTCACCTCCACCAGGGGCAACAATATTACTGGTTATTCCGCCTTTTCGGCTATAAGCAATTAAGGTTGATTTTGGATTAAAGGCTAAACTAGCATCAAAGCTAATGCCCGCTTTTTTATCACTGCCATCGAGCGTTTTCGCCACAGCTGCAACCTCCACTAAACCTAAGACATTCATACTACCAATCAAGCCAGGAGTTAAGATGCGCCCGTTCGCATCAATGGTTTCATCAGCATTAACTTGCTCAGGATTAATGGCCGTAATAATGTCATTTTCAATAATAACGGTCGCTTGCGATAAAATCCCTTGGCTTGCAACGGTGTAAACTGTTGCATTAGTAATGGCGATCGTTTTTGCCTGCACGGCATGAGTTAAGCAAGTTAATGACAATATGATAGTCACTGCCAACGTAACCGTGTTAAACGACACTACTTTAGTGAGTTGTGCTAACTCTACTAATTGGGCGAGTTGTTTAAATTTCATTATGTTCCTACCCTTACTCTTGACCTAACAGAAAATCACTTTTCGCTTGATATTTTTCATCATGGCGATCATATACTTTCGCACCATCAATAAATACCTGCTCCGCTTGTGCATAAACACTAAAGGGGTTGCCATTCCACAATACTACATCAGCATTTTTACCTGCTGCTAAGCTGCCGGTTGTATCACTAATACCTAAAGATTTAGCAGCATTGAACGTTATCCATTTAATAGCATTTTCAGGTTTCAAGGAAAAACCGTTTTCATTGGCTCGATACATCACCTTAGCTGCTTCTTGGTTAAGGCGCTGAATGGTGGTATCTGAGTCTGAGTGTACAATAGCGCAAGAATTCTTCACGGCATCAACAATGGCAACATTTTCTTCAACCATGTCATAAGCTTCCATTTTAAAGCCCCACCAATCTGGCCACATAGCTACACAGTTAGCATTTTCTGCTAACTTATCGGCAATTTTATAGGCTTCAACTCCATGATGAAAAGTACCCGAGTCATAATTAAACTCTTTGCCTAAATCAATCATCACCGCCATTTCTTCTGCTTTATAACAATGGTTATGAACAAGTATTTCACCATCAAGCACGCCCATTAGGGTATCTAATTCTAAATCCCTTGTCGGTGCTTGGCTATTTTTACCCGCAGCATAATCGCTATTATATTTATCCCAAGCACGTTTATATTCTGTGGCTGCTGCCCATGCCGCGCGATAACCTGCCACATTGCCCATACGCGTTGAAGGTTGTTGTTTTCTGCTACCGTATATGCGCTTAGGGTTTTCTCCACAAGCCATTTTCAAGCCATAAGGCGCATCAGTAAACTTCATCCCTTGCATGGTTTCACTTGGCACATTACGCAATGTCACCCCTCGACCACCAAATAAATTAGCAGAGCCAGGTAGAATTTGTAAGGTAGTGATACCGCCAGCCCTAGCCGCCTGAAAACCTGGATCTTGCGGCCAAACACTATGTTCAGCCCACACTTCTGCCGTATTAGGTGCCGTAATCTCATTGCCATCGGCATGAGATTCAACACTAGGACTTGGATAAACCCCTAAATGAGAATGTACATCAATAATGCCCGGTGTTAGCCATTTACCTTGTGAATTTATGGTTAGAACATCTTCAGCGATAATATCAACACCTAGCTGAGTAATTTTTCCATCAACAATTAGCACATCAGCATTATCAAAGCGCTGACCAGAACCCGTTAAAACAGTAGCATTAGTAAATAAAGTATTTTGTTGTGGCAATGCTTTATAGGTACTAGGAAAAGGATTTTTATTAATATTTACTTTCGCATCTTGTTTTTCTGACGGTAAGCAGGCAGTTAACGCCAGCGACACCGCTGCCACAGTAAAACCTAGCTTAACGGGTATTGTTTGCATGGAAGTTCCTATAAAAAAAGGTAAATATTAAGATATGTATAAAATGACTATGTTAAATATAAAAAGCATATTATGCTTTACCGCTAACAACAAGCTGTTAACCAATATAAATAGCGGCTTCATAGAGAAATTGCGACTAAAGCGCTAAAAAACACGCTAAGTTGCGCATTGAAGTATCATGACGATAAGTTAGCGGCAACCATTTTGTTTCGTCCTTGCTTTTTAGCTTAGTAAAATAATTTATCCGCATCCGCAATATATGCTTGCGCAGAAAAAACAACGTCTTATACCATTGACTAACACCGATACTAACGGTTAGTTTTATTGGGTTTTCATCAACAATCACCTCAAGCTGTTGAATTTTTCACGCAAACGCTCTGCAAACTAAAAAGAACTTTCTGCATTCGTATTGGGGAATATGCTCTCTCTTTCTGCTGTTGAAATTTTACCCTATTGAGCGGATATTAATTTGGCAAGAATAGCAATGACCTGTTTATGAGCCTCATCTATGGCTTCAATGCCAACGTTCATTCTTCCGTCCTAAACAATATGTTCCTTTGATCGTTTATCTGGTTAAAATTTCGCAGGGGATTATAAAAAGAAAACAATGAGAAATAATGAAAAACAAATAAATATCGAACAAATTTCAACCAAACATCGACTGAATCAAACGTTTTAGCTTTTTATGCCTTACCACCAGTAAAATAATAGCCAATAAAAAATAAAAAATCGGTGAAATCAACTCTGATTTTACTGACCAATAAAAGTGCACAGTCACTAGCAGCACAAGTAAATAGGTAGAATTATGTAAATGTTGCCATGACTTGCCCATTTTCCTTTTGAGTCGGTTCAGTGACGTAATAGCCAAAGCACTGAGTAAAATAAAAGCTACCATCCCCACAGTGATATACGGGCGTTCTATCACCTCACTGATAAATAACATGCCATCAAATTGCACTTCAAAAGCTAAAAAATTAAGCAGATGCAATAATGCATAAGTAAAGGCATAAAGCCCTAACAACCGCCTTGTTTGCAGTAAATAGCCTTGCTTCAAAAACTTAGCAAGTGGCGAAACACAGAGGGTGATCAATAATAAATTTAAACTGCCGATACCAGTAAAGTGAATAACCGCCTCAACAGGGTCTGCACCTAATTCATCTGCAAATGCTAAAAAATACAAATTAATAACGGGTAATAGGGCACCAAGGTGAATAATAACTTTCAAAATTAAAACTTTGCTACTGCTGTTCATGTTAAAAATAGGGAATAAATTCCTTCCTATAAAAAAATAATCCAAAACGGATAATGGTTTACCTGTCGGAGTGGCCGCACCGAGAATGCCCTTCTTTCTATAAAAGGAAAGACTGAGAATAGATTCTCTCCTCTCTAAAAAAGCTAGTAATTTTTAGATAAATTCATACCGCGATATAAATCAGCAACTTCTTCACCATAACCGTTAAAAGGTAAGGTCGCAATACGATTTCTAGCAAATAAACCGCCGCTAGTGATACGTCGCTCACTTGCTTGGCTCCACCTAGGGTGGTCATGATTAGGATTAACATTGGCATAAAAACCATATTCTCTTGCTGCTAATTTGTTCCATGTGGTTGGTGGTTTATGTTCAAGTAACTTGATAGCCACAATAGATTTAATGCTCTTAAAGCCATATTTCCACGGCACGACTAAACGAATAGGCGCACCATTTTGCGGTGGTAAGGTTTTACCGTACAAACCAACACTCATCAGTGTTAATGGATTCATTGCTTCATCAATACGTAAACCTTCTACATAAGGGTATTTAATGCCGCCACCTAAGCGTCTGCTAGCTTGTCCTGGCATTTGCTCAGGATCATACAAGGTTTCAAAAGCAACATATTTAGCACGAGAATTAGGGGCAACTTTTTTCAATAAATTAGCCAATGAAAAACCAACCCAAGGTATGACCATAGACCATGCTTCAACGCAGCGCAGGCGATAAATACGTTCTTCTAATGGTAATATTTTGGTTAAATCATCATAATCTAAAGTGATGGGGTTATCACATTCGCCAGAAATAGTTAGCTGCCAAGGGTCAACCTTAAAGTCTTGTGCGAGTTCTACTGGTTGGTTTTTTTTAGCGCCAAACTCATAAAAGTTATTATGGGAAATCACTTTTTGTTCCGGCGTTTTTAGCAAACCGATATTTTTTGTGTCTTTACGGTAAGTAAGTGCTTTAGTGCTAAAGCTAGGTTTATCATCACTAAAAAAACCAGCTGAAGCGCTGTTGGTAACCGCTGAGCCGAGTAAAGCACCAGCCCCTAAAAAGCCCATTTGCTTTAAAATATTGCGACGATCGTGATAAATAGACTCATCAGTAACGGCTGAGTCTTTAAGAGAAGAGTTTTTTGGTGTGTTAATTAACATATAGGTGCCTAACAGCAATAAGTGTTCTTAAGCTATTAGACACAGGAAGGTAAAGAATAATTTCAGTTAATTGATTTTAACTAAAGTAATGGCTTAGGCGACTTTAACCAACTGTTGTAAGTGGGCAACAACATCACTTGATTCATACAACCATTGTACTTCGCCATCGGCTTTGTCAATACGTAAACAAGGTACTGTTCTTTTACCGCCTTCATTAATTAATTCTTCACGAAAATTGTTTTTTTGATTGATATTGCGCAATTCGATATTTAGACCTTCTCGTTTCATTGTGCGACGTACTTTCACGCAAAAAGGGCAGCTAGGTAATTGATACAAACTTAAATTTTGTGTTTTTTCGTCAAATTTTTCTTGCTCACCCTGAGCTCTTTTAGGTGAACTCGGCGAAAAAACAAAGTTAAGCAATAAAATAAGACGACCTATTGGCCAGCGTATAAGAGACATTATCATAAGGTTACTTCTATGTTATTTAGGTTTGTTGCTGCAAACAAGAAAATTGGGCGACAGATAATAACACAAAATCAAGCCAAGTGACTGCTACATTTTTCAGGTGTTTTTTAGAGCTATTCACCACTTAAGGCGCTTTGTGGTAAAATTTTTAAGTTGTAAATACGGTTATTTTAACCTTACTGGCAAAACACCATAAGCCTGTTGCCCTATAGCTATGGCTATACTTGCGTTCATGCCAGCGCTGAAATAATTCCCCTCTTTGTCAGCCATCACTTTATCATCAAACATTAATAGTGCGGCATCCGCTGAGCTAAGGTAAGGCTCAATCAGAAAAGGAGAGCCCTGAGCAAGCAATAAAGACTTAATTTTTTGCTCGTTAGCCAGTGCCATTTGTAATTGCACTAATTGCCCGTAACTAGCCTTTGCCTGCGTGGACAATGGCTGCCCTGACTTATGACTATTAACCGCTTGCCTAAGTAAGTCATCAATGCCGCCTAAATCGACGGCACTACCCGCTTTAACGCTCATAGTGGTTATGACTAAATCAGCCTGAATTAACTGCTTTATATTTTGAATTTTCGCCAGAGCTTCATCTTGTTCAGCAATAATACTGGTAATTTTGAGTTGCCTTTGCCCTGATTTTTGCCACTGCTTAACAATAGCGCTTTGCAATGCCTGTTGCTCTTGCTCATTCGCCACTAATAAATGAATCTGTTTTATATCCGCAGGCACAATAGGTAGCGTATTAGCATTATTTTTCAATAACGTCGTGGCACTGTTAGCTAGTAACTGTTGCTCCGCTAGATGGTTTTCACTGGCAATGAGTTTATCTGCCTGCGCCACTTGCTCAGCAATGGTGGTAGTTGGTAAATGAATATACTGCTCTTTGTAATGATTTAGTCTTGCTAAAGACTCATCAATATCACTAATAGATAACTGCCCCTGAGCAATTTTATCCGCTAACTTTTTACTGACCGCTTGCACAAAAATCGTAAACTTAGCAATATCCTCAGGCGATCTAATTTTAAAGGGCATTACCGCTAAGTCTGCCCCGGCACTTAATGTTTCAACCGTAGCGGTTACTTTATCAAAATAATGGGCGATACCTGCCATATCTAAGGCATCAGTAGCGATAATTCCTTTAAAAGCCATTTTATTACGAAGCAAATCGGTAAGAATTTTTCGAGACATGGTCGCAGGTCGAATAATTTCATCACCGTTGTCACTGGTGAAAGTAGTATTGTCTAAGGCTGGATATTGAATGTGTGCAGTCATGATCATCGCTGGATCACTATGTTCAATGGCCCATTTAAACGGAGCAAGATCTGTTTTTTCGATTAACGCTAAATCGTGATCAACACGAGGTAAGCCTAAGTGACTATCAATGCTGGTATCGCCATGACCCGGAAAATGTTTCAGGGTTGCCATCACTCCTTGTGCTTGCAAACCATTAACCGCAGCAACGCCAAGTTCAGCAACTTGCTGAGGGTTTTCACCAAATGAGCGCGTGTTAATTACCGGGTTATCCGCATTGGTATTAACATCAATAACCGGTGCGTAATTATTATTGATGCCTAAAATATTCAATTCAGCCCCAATAACGCGACTGCTGCTAGAGGCATACTTAGTTTGGTTATTTACATAAGTTGCGCCAATCGCCATATTGCCTGCAAACGAGGTAGCATGAGGCAAGCGAACAACCCTGCCCCCTTCTTGATCAATAGAAATAATCAATGGTTTAGCACTTTTACTCATCAAAGCGGCTTTTTGTAAATCATGAGTTAGCTGAATGATTTGCTGGTTAGACACTAAGTTTTCAGCAAATAAAACCACAGCGCCAATATCGGCTGTTTGTACTAAATCAGCCAAGACTGTCGGCAACTTAGTAACACCTTGCTGACAATGTTCACCTTTTATAGGTACTTTGCTACAAAAGTAGCGAATATCCAAGGCCATTTTTTGGGCTATTTTACGTTCAAAATCTGTAAACATTAATCTTGTTGCTTGGTTGTCATCTTCTGCCGATATATTACTACAAGAAGACAAAGTAAGTAGAGAAAATCCAAATAGAATGCAAACGGCTAGTACTTCTTTACTCATTGACGCGCATATTGTACAAAAAGTTGTCGCGGTCTTTACCATAAATAATCCAAACGAGCTAAGTGACATAAATAATAGCGACCAATATAACCTAAAGTGAATGCTAGCAGCGATAATTGACCATTTTTTATGAAAAAAACGATATAATTCAGCCTTGTTCAAGCCGTTTAAAGGCAATACCAAGATGGAAAGCATTAATAATGCGCAAGTGTCAATTGGTAACGTCTATACCCCAGTTAAAAATCAGCTAATTAATTGGAGAAAATGAGCGCTGACAAAAATATTATGCAATCTATTTAGTTAATCCGTTTATTTAACCAGCTTATTTAACCCCCTTTATTTAACTAGTAATGCGAGCGCACTTTGTAATTTGTCTTCTAGCTCAGGGTTACTAAGCTGTTGACTGTTCATGTCAAAGTTATCGTAAAAACTTGGAATAGATAAATTCGCTTTCACATCACCTGCAAAGTAAGGTGCAGAGCCTGTTGCCGCTGCCAATACTGTTGCTGCGCCACCGGGCCCTGGTGATGTAGCCAATAAAACCATCGCTTTATTTTGAAAAAGCTTTTGATCTATGCGTGATGTCCAGTCAAACAAGTTTTTATAAGCCGCGGTATATGAACCGTTATGCTCAGCAAATGAAATTATAATAGCGTCTGCTTCCCCTAACTTGTCATAGAATTTTTTTGCCTGTTGTGGTTGCCCTAATTGAGCTTCTTTATTTTCACTAAATAACGGCATTTCGTAATCATTAATATCTAAAATTTCTACTTCAACACCTTCGTCATGTTTGACTTGTTGTGCGGCATAAGTGGCTAATTGTTTGTTAATTGATTTTGCGCTGCTGCTAGCAGCAAAGGCTAATAGTTTCATGGGTTAACTTCCTTTGACAAGTTGATGGTTAGTACTATACATTTATTGTTAAAAGTAATTAATACCTTAAAAGTAATAAAACTATTTCCGTATGACTATCAATGATAAACAAACTAAACTTTTCGACGGGGTCGTCATTTTCACCCAAGTGGTTAACAGTGGCAGTTTTTCTTCTGCGGCAGCATTAACAGGCCATTCAAATTCTTATATCAGCAAAGAGATAAACAAGCTAGAAGCGCGTCTGTCGGTACGGCTGTTAAACCGTACCACACGATCCTTAAGTTTAACGCCAGAGGGTAAGATTTATTATGAACAATGCCAGCAAATGGTATTTGATGCCCAAGATGCTCTAGCCCTATTAAATCAGGCTAATTTGCAGCCTAAAGGAATATTTAAAATAAGCTGCCCCGTTGATTTTACTCAAGGTTATTTACAAAATATTTTATCTGAATATATGCAATTATATCCAGATATTCAGTTGGAATTAGAATTGAATGATCGTCATGTTGATCTTGTGCAAGATGGCTTTGACCTGGTGATCAGAGCCACGACCCAACTTGATGAGTCTAGCCTTATCTGTCGTAAAATATATAGTAGTAAAGCCTACACTGTTGCCTCAAAAAAGTATTTACAACGCTTTGGCAGGCCAAGTAAACCTCAACAATTATCTGAACATCAATGTATATGCTATAGCAATTTGAAAACACCAAAACGATGGCTTTATAAAGATCATGGTGGTAAAAACATTTATGTTGATGTGATCAGTAAAATGTTGTGCAACAGCGCACAAATGGAGCTTGCTATGGTGTTAGCTGATCAAGGTATATGCCGTTTGCCTGAGTTTACTATGAAGAAAGCCATGGCGGATAATAAGCTGGAAATATTATTTGAAGATTACCCTGAAGTTGAAGCAAACGTTTATGCTATCTATCCTAGTCGAAAGCACTTATCACCCAAGGTACGGTGTTTTATTGACTTACTGGTCGCAAAAATGCCTGACTTATAAAATAAAGCTCAACCATAAAGGAATGGTGGCAATTAAATAAGCATTTACGTCTGTTAGACAGGCGCTTAACATCATTAATGCCGTAACAAGAAATGACTTGAGCATGAAAATATATTAAGCCATTAAATTAGTTTTGATGTCAGTATTTATTGGTAACTTTGTTCAAAAAAGCTTTCGATAATAAGCCTTGCCGATTCGGCATCAATATTATCTTTTTTCAAGTTTTTATAACCACCGCGAGCAAATAATTGCTCTTTGGCATCGGCAGTGGTTAATCTTTCATCTTGAAATTCAACTTTTACACCAAAACGCCCGGCAATACGGTTACCAAACTTTTTAGCATCTTTGGTAAGTTGTTGCTCACTACCATCCATATTAAGCGGCAGGCCAATCACAATTAAATCAGGTTGCCATTCTTTTAAATAACTCGCGAGAGAATCCCAATGGGGAATACCATCACTGGCTTTAATAGAGCCCAAAGGAGATGCACTGCCAGTGATTTCTTGACCGACAGCAACGCCGATATACTTTTTACCAAAATCAAAACCAATAATGGTACGTTGGCCGATTTGTTTATTAGTTTTACTCATATAAAAATTCTTGCTTAGCTATTGATTAGCTATTGATTAGTTATTGATTAGTTATTATGGATCAATAAGCGCGAATAGGACAATACGCGTGCTGCCTTGTCTTATAAGCGAATCCCATGTAGCGTAAATTTCCGTCTACGGACAACTATAACGAGTCGCTGGCAATTAGCAACTCGAAACTATTCTATGCATGGCCAACATCAGATGATAAGTGAGCGATATCAATACCAAGTTTTTCAGTCGCTTTTTGCCAGCGTTGCTCAATGGGGGTGTTAAATAAAATATCACTGTCGGCATCAATGGTTAACCAAGAGTTCGCTTGCAATTCAGACTCTAATTGACCTGGCCCCCAACCTGCGTAGCCTAAAGTAACCATATATTGTTCAGGAGCTTTTTTCGTGCCTAATGCCATCAATATATCTTTTGAAGTGGTGATCATTATCTCATCGCTAAGCGCAAGAGAGCTTTTCCAACCCGATTGAGTACGATGTAAAACAAAGCCTCTATTTTGAGAAATAGGCCCTCCAGAAAGCACTAACTGTTCTAAACTATGATCTAGATCTAAAAGAGTGTTTACAACCGTTGCTGCCAGAGGTTCTTGCTTAGGGGATAACTCTTGCTCAAGACCGCTTTTCTGCGCTAATTTATCACCTTCCTGGCGAGCAGCACCTTCGCCACTCACCTCTCCCTTATCATCTTCTTCAATCTGTTTTAACAAATCATGTAAAGTGATATTCACTGGCATATTAATAATTAAGCCCATGGCACCTTCGTCATTGTGTTCGCAAATATAAGTAACGGTTTTATTAAAATAGTCATCACCTAATGATGGCATGGCAATTAAAAATTGGTTCTCTAAGCTCTGCATTCATTTTACCTTTGATCTGTGGGTGCGGTTTTAGCCTAACGGTTAGTGAGCCTAAACACTCATTCACCACTTTAATTTATAACTATCTTTTTATATTTTCTTCAATAGCATCCATCAACTTACCGCTAATATTAATAGGGTAAGCCGCTTCTATTTCACGAATACAGGTTGGGCTAGTAACGTTAATTTCGGTGACTTTATCACCAATAACATCTAAACCAACAAAATACAAACCACGCTTTTTCAACTCAGGTGCGATTGTTTCAGCAATAAGTTTATCTGTCGGGCTCAAAGGCCTCGCCACGCCTCGACCACCTGCAGCCAAATTACCGCGAGTTTCACCCATGGCAGGAATACGTGCTAAACAGTATGGCATGGGTTCGCCGTTAACAATAAGAATACGTTTATCGCCATCAACAATTTCTGGCATATATTCTTGCACCATGGCGTATTGCTGACCATGGTTTGTTAGGGTTTCAATGATCACGCCAACATTGGCATCTTTTTCTTTAATGCGAAATATAGATGAACCACCCATGCCATCAAGCGGTTTAATAATAATATCTTTTAATTCTTGATGAAAAGCGCGAATTTGAGCGTCACTTCTAGTGACTAAGGTTCTAGGCGTTAAATCAGCAAACCAAGCGGTAAATAGTTTTTCGTTACAGTCACGTAAACTCTGTGGCTTGTTAACGATAAGTGTGCCTGCTTCTTCAGCGCGCTCAAGCATATAAGTGGCATAAATATATTCGGTATCAAAAGGAGGATCTTTACGCATTAAAATAGCATCAAGATCACTTAAGGCAATATCTTGTTTGTCTGATAATTCATACCAATGCTCAGCATCGTCAAACACTTTAATTTTTTCAGTGCTTGCTCGAGCTTGGCCACGATCAAGATACAAGTCTTTCATTTCCATGTAATAAATTTCATAACCGCGTTTTTGGGCTTCAAGCATCATTGCCATGGAAGAGTCTTTCGCGACTTTCATTTGTGAGATGGGATCCATCACAATACCAAGTTTTATTTTTTCAGGTTGAATGATTGTCATTTTTTATCCTATTTTTATATTATTTAGCCTAGTATTTGCAGCGAGTTTGCAGCGAATACTAGGAAAAAAGCGGCGTTGAGTAGAATAGCCCTAAATTCATGCTAAATCGCCAAAACGACATTGTAGTGCTGTAATTGCGGTAAGTGCCGCGGTTTCTGTTCTTAGTACTCTTGGGCCAAGTAATATATCTTGAAAGCCAGCTTGATTAGATTGACTTATTTCTTCATCACTCAATCCTCCTTCTGGGCCAATAAGTAACCTGACTTCTTGACGATCCCCTTCAAATTCAAAGGGCAAAGTCATAATTGAATGTTCAGCCTTGGGGTGCAAGTTTAGTTTTAATGCGTTAGTTTTTTCATTAAGCCAGTCTTGTAAAAGCACAGGCTGAGTAACTTCAGGTACAAAACAGCGACCACTTTGTTCGCAAGCACTAATGACTATTTTTTGCCATTGCTCTCGTTTTTTTGATAATCGTTCCACAGATAATTTTACCCCACAGCGTTCAGTGAAAAGTGGGGTTATTGTATTTACCCCAAGCTCTACCGATTTTTGTAAAGTAAAGTCCATGCGATCACCACGAGAAATACCTTGGCCTAAATGAATCTTCACGGGTGATTCGTTTTTTACCGCTGTTCGGTTAATTATTTCTACACTCGCGTGTTTTTTTTTCACATTGACTAATTTAGCAGAATATTGAAAGGTTTCGTTACCATTAAAAAGAGTAATGATATCACCTTCAACCAAACGTAAAACTCTAACAATATGACCAAAGGCATCGTCAGATAATTTCATCGTATCATTTAGCGTAAATTCGCTATTTTGGTAAACTCTTGGGTTTCGCATGATTAGCTTTTATTTATTATTTTTTCTTAATGGTTAAAGTAAGGGCGAAGAAGGCAAATTACAATCGGTATAGGTATAAAATTGTAATCTAGCCGCATATTTTTGACGGCAATTCAGTTGGCTTGTCGTTTTTATTAGCAAGTTAAACCAAGTAATACTATTTGTTATCAGGGTACATAACTCAATGAGAATAAATATTCAAAAACAAGACGCTTGATTAAGCAAAATAATTAATTGAAAAATACTATGATAAAAAACCAGCACCTTGTAAAAAGTATGCTGATTGTTATGTTCAGGATGAACGTAAAATTTTTTGCTCCTGCAAAAATTTCACTTCCGCCATCCTTGGCGGTCGTATATCGCGGTGCCATAGCGTTATAGGGATGTAACTTATGAGATAATGCAGGAGCAATTATCCTGATGGCAAAGAGCGTGTATGTTCAGGATGAACGTACAATTTTTTGCTCCTGCAAAAATTTCACTTCCGCCATCCTTGGCGGTCGTATATCGCGGTGCCATAGCGTTATAGGGATGTAACTTATGAGATAATGCAGGAGCAATTATCCTGATGGCAAATAGCGTGTATGTTCAGGGTGAAGATGTAGTTTTTTCTAAATTATAAACTACAAACCTGCTGACTTACGTAAATCATTCGCTTTGTCGGTTTTTTCCCAACTAAAAGCAGTAAAAGTATCATCCCCTACCGTCATTTCATAAGGTTCACGACCAAAGTGACCATAAGCAGCCGTTTGTTGATACATAGGATGCAATAAATCTAACATTTTAGTGATGCCGTACGGACGCAAATCAAAATGCTCACGTACCAAAGCCACTAAGCGTTCTTCGCTAATTTTGCCACTACCAAAAGTATCAATAGAAATGGATGTTGGCTCGGCAACGCCAATGGCATAAGATATTTGAATTTCACATCGATCAGCAAGACCTGCCGCGACAATATTTTTAGCAACATAACGACCCGCATAAGCGGCGCTTCTATCAACTTTTGACGGATCTTTACCTGAGAAAGCTCCACCACCATGACGTGCCATGCCACCATAAGTGTCAACAATAATCTTACGACCCGTTAAACCACAATCACCTACAGGGCCACCAATAACAAAGCGACCCGTTGGATTGATATGATATTTTGTCTCGCTAGTTAAAAATTTTGCCGGCAGTACATGCTTGATAATGTTTTCCATTACCGCATCAATTAAGTCTTCTTGTTTAATTTCAGGGTTATGCTGAGTTGACAGTACGACAGTATCAATCGCGACGGGCTTATTGCCTTCATAAATAAAAGTAACTTGTGATTTAGCATCTGGGCGCAACCAAGGTAAAACACCTGAACGACGAGCTTCTGCCTGACGCTCTACTAAACGGTGAGAGTAATACAGTGGTGCAGGCATCAATGTTTCAGTTTCGTTGGTAGCGTAACCGAACATAAGTCCTTGATCACCAGCACCTTGATCTTCAGGCTTACTGCGATCAACACCTTGAGCGATTTCAGGCGATTGTTGACCAATTAAATTCATAATGCCACAAGTTTCGCCATCAAAACCAACTTCTGAAGAAGTGTAACCAATATTACTGATAACATTACGAGTGATGGTTTCTAAATCAACCCAAGCATTAGTACTAACTTCACCTGAAATTATCGCCACGCCAGTTTTTACCATGGTTTCACAAGCAACACGGGCATATTTATCTTTGGCGATAATAGCGTCTAAAACCGCATCTGAAATTTGATCGGCAATTTTATCAGGGTGACCTTCAGAAACAGACTCGGAAGTAAAAAAGTGTCTAGACATAAATCCTCAGCGTTAACATTAAATGGAGAATAAAATAATGAGGCGATGTTACATGTTTCAAGGGGCTTTTTCTAGCTTTTTTACGCCTAGACGTCTAAATGGCTTTAATTATTATATTTGCTATTTTTGTTTGTTGTTTTATTTGCTGTAGTAAAAGAAAATGACGAAGCTTTTCATGTTTATAGAATTGTTAAAGCGTTTACTGTTAATGGCGTCTGCCACAGTTGGCTAAAAAGTTGTTGTTGGTGTTCACTCACTTTTGAGCTAAAGAATTGATGCTTTCCTGTTTGTTTGATATTTGCCGATAAGCCTTTATCTTTCAACTGCCCAGACAAATAACTAGTCACTGGAGTTGCAGTTTCTAAAACGTGAATCAGGCCGCCAGTAATTGAAGTAATCGCTTCTAAAACAAAAGGATAATGAGTACAACCAAGCACTAAAGTATCAACTCCTGCAGATATTAAGGGTTCAAGATATTTTTTAAGCAACTGATAGCATTGGCCACTGTTTTGTTTTCCTTGTTCAATTAGCTCGACTAAACCTGGACAGGGCTGAATGGTGACAAGAGCACCATTTTGATGTGTGTCAATTAAGCGTTGAAAATTTGGGTTCTGACTGGTTGCTTGGGTAACTAAAACCGCCACTTTCTTATTCAGACTCTGTTTTGCTGCGGGTTTTATTGCAGGTTCTACACCTATGATGGGAATATCAACTTGCGCTCTTAATTGACTAATAGCGTTAACGGTTGCTGTATTGCAGGCGATAACTAAAGCCTTACATTCTTGCTTGATCAATTGTTGAGCGATGACAATGACACGTTGAGTAATAAAATCCGTAGATTTTTCCCCATAAGGAGCATGTTGGCTGTCTGCCACATAAATCAAATTTTCGTGAGGTAATTGCTCACTAATGCGCTTGGCTATAGATAAGCCGCCAATACCCGAGTCAAAAATACCTATTGAGCGGTTATCAAATGTTTTAGTTGTATTCATGATGAGATAATAACACAAAAATGATTTTCAAAGTGTTGCTTTACAAGCAGCTCATAATAGTTTGATCTTGAAGGAATATTATCAACTGATGAAGTTGTGAAGTAAGTAAGTAAGGAATGACTGCCCGAGTGCTATTCAGCGCCGCAACTCACCGTAGTCCTGAACACCCTGTGCTTTTCTAAAGATGGCGCGGAAGTATCATGCCGCTAAAGTGCTGAGCTGTCGAAATTGTCGAAAAATATATAAGGGGAAAAAGTGAATGTCTTCCAGAATGCCGTAGCTCACCGTAGTCCTGAACACCGTGTGCTTTTCTAAAGATGGTGCGGAAGTATCATGCCGCTAAAGTGCTGAGCTGTCGAAATTGCCGAAAATATATAAGGGGAAAAACAGAAAAAGTGAATGTCTTCCAGAATGCCGCAGCTCACCGTAGTCCTGAACACCGTGTGTTCAGGGCGGAAGTATCATATTAACCGTAGGCTTCCCGATACGTGCCGGGCTTGCGCAATAGCCAGTAGTCAACTCCCTAAGGTAAAACTTATCGGCTCAGGGACATAGTTCGCATACAAACATCCCAGAAGACAGGCATCATTATAACGAAAAACTCAGCTGAATTAAGCCTTTTATTACGAGCAAATGCTAAGTGTTCTGTATTTAAACATTTTATGCTGTTAACTTAAGCAATTAGCAGTAAATGTTTATTTAATCGAGGGAGCGAAACAAGCCTTTAAGCCTGTTTATTATGAAAAGGAGTTAAAGCTTGTTCAATGGTAGATTGTAGTAAAGCAATTTTTTGCTTATTTTCTTTTTTCTCAGCTTGCAGTTGCTGTTTTGCATTTAATAACTCATTGGTTAAATTAAGTGCCGTCATTAACAACGCTTGCTCAGGTGTGGCAATAGATTTGTTATTATTAGCTTTCGTTAAACGCACACTTAATTCTGCCGCCGCACTAAGTAATGCGCTTTCTTGCCCAATAGGGCAGGCAACTTTTAGTTTGCGATCAGTCACATTAATGTCAACGGTGCGTTGAGTCATTTGCAGAAAAATTCCAAGCGTAATTAATAAGATACCGTAGCGACCTACAATAATAACCTGCACTATAACTGTGCTGCTATCCTGTTGCAAGCAAATGGCAGCTAAATGAGCAGTTTTCTCTGATTTTCCATGCCTTTTCAGTAGGCCAGTGTTAGGATAGCAGCAAAGATTTTTCTAAGTTATAGAGCCGTATCATGACAAACAATTCCCTCGACAATAACAAAGTCGATTTTGCTAGCGCACAAGCAGTTATCACCACCGAAAACATTAAAGCCCATGCCAGTGAAGTTCATGGTGTGTTAGCCGGGTTAGTTTGCGCGGGCTTCGCCTTTGAAGAACAAAGCTATTTAGGCATGCTAGACGATTTATTAGATTTTTCACCACAAGGTAGCGACGGTTTTCCCAAAGCCGCTAAAACATTAGTTAAGCAAATGTACAGCGAACTTTGGACTGATATTCTTGATGATACCTACACTTTTCAATTAATATTACCTGACGATGATGACTCACTTGTTGAGCGAGGACATGCTCTTGGTGTTTGGGTTCAGGGCTTTAATTTAGGCTTTGGCTTGCAACAAAAAGATAGCCCACTAACATCAAGTGAAGTGAAAGAAGTGCTTATTGATTTTGCTGAAATTGCCAATATTTCTGAAGAAATGGAAGAAAATGAAGATAGCGAGCAAGCATTTTTCGAAATCAGTGAATATGTTCGTATTTCGGCATTACTATGTTTTAGTGAATTAGGCACCCTGCCCACTAATTCAGCTAATAATCGCGCTAACACTAACGACACTATTCACTAGAGATCAGTCATGACAAATCAAAGTTTACCCGGCATTGCAATACTGCCAATCAGTGAGTTTGTGACTCATAGAAGTAACCTTTTCGCACAAATGGCAGAGAATAGTGTCGCTTTTTTTAGCGCGGCGAGCGAAGTAACACGCAGCAATGATACCGAATTCGCTTTTTGTCAAAACAAGAGTTTTTATTACTTAACGGGCTTTAATGAGCCCGATGCAATGTTAATGTTAATAAAACAAGCAAACAGTGAGCAAAGCATTTTGTTTTCACTGCCTAAAGACAAAAACCACGAAATTTGGCGTGGTCGTAGAATTGGCCAAGAAAAAGCCTGTCAACATTATCAGCTTGACCAATGCTTTACTCTAGACGAACAAAACGAGTTAGTGCCTCAATATTTAAACGGCATAAAACAGGTTTATTTTGCCTTTGATGATGAAAACTTATCTCAGCACGTTTTTGGTTATTTAGCACAAGTACGGGCAAGCACTCGGCAAGGCGAAAAAGTCCCTACCCAGTTAATTGATGTCAGCCCAATTGTTGACGAATTACGATTAATTAAGAGCACTAATGAAATCGAATTAATGCGCCAAGTGAATATTATTTCAGGCTTAGCCCATCAAAGAGCGATGCAAAAAGCAACCGCAGGATTGTTTGAATATCAAATAGAAAATGAAATACTGCACGAATTTACTCACCATGGCGCTCGTTATGCGGCTTATGCCACCATTGTTGCCGGTGGCGATAACGCTAATATTTTACATTACACTGATAACAGTGATCGTTTAGTCAATAACGACTTACTGCTGATTGACGCGGGTGGAGAATTATCGGGCTATGCCGCAGACATTACCCGTACCTTCCCCGTTAATGGCAAATTTACTGAGCCACAAAAAGCGTTATATCAACTAGTACTCAATGCAAAAGTAGCGGTAATCTCAGCCATTAAACCGGGCACTACTTTCGCCAAGTTAAATAATATCGCTAATGAATATTTAACTAAAGGTTTGCTTGGTTTAGGCATTTTATCAGGTGATTTAACCGAATTAGTCAAAGAAAAAGCCAGTAAAAAATACTTTATTCACGGTTTAGGGCACTGGCTTGGCTTAGACGTTCATGATGTTGGCGATTACCATATTAATGACAACAAAGAGCAATGCCGTGAATTCACGCCAGGCATGGTACTAACCATTGAGCCAGGTTTGTATATTCCGCTTGATGATATGGACATAGCTGAGCAATGGCGCGGCATTGGCATTCGTATTGAAGATAACATTGTCGTAACCAAGCAAGGCTGTGAGAATTTAACCGCTAACTGCCCTGAAACAATTACTGACATTGAAGCACTAATGAAGCACTAAAAAATAGGGTTAAGTTGCCAATATTAAGTGGCAAGTAAAAAGAAAATATAATTATGGATAAAAGTAAAATAGCATTCGACATTATTATCTCTGGTGGTGGTTTATCTGGCTGTTTAATGGCATTAAGCTTGGCAAAATTAACGAAAGCTGATGGTAGCTTATTGTCTATTGCCATTGTTGAAGTGAACGAGTTAACACAGCAAAATGATATGCCCGCACTTTTTGATGATCGTGTTTTAGCGCTATCTCATGGTAGTGCGGCTTACTTAAAAGATATTGATGTTTGGCAGCATTTGGCAAATGATGCTTGTGCCATTGAAAGAATTGATATTTCTGATCGAGGCCACTACGGCAAAGCCCGGCTTGAAGCACAAGAGCATAATGTTGCTGCGCTAGGTTACGTTATTGAAATGGCACTTATTGGCAAAGGTTTATTAAAAGAATTAGCCGACAAAAGCAATATTCACTGGTTATGCCCCGACAGTATTATCGATATTAATTGGCAACCAAACGATAATACCAACAACATAAGTATCGCGCTTAGCTCAGGGCAATCTGTCGAGACAAGTTTATTACTTGCTTGCGACGGTGTAAATTCTCCATGTCGGCAATTAGCAAGCATTAATGTTAGTGACAGTGATTATCACCAAGTTGCATTAATAGCCAATGTCGCCACCGAAAATCCACACCAAAACAAAGCATTTGAACGATTCACTGAATTTGGCCCAATAGCCATGTTGCCCCTTTCTGCGCTAAGCAACGAAAGTCGTTGTTCATTGGTATGGACTATGTCGTCAGAGCAAAGTAAACACGTCTTAGCGCTGAATGACAATGAATTAAAAGCACAACTCGAACTTGCTTTTGGCCATTGGCTTGGCGCAATAACGCATGTGGGAAAACGTGATGTTTATCCGTTAGTCTTATTACAGGCACAGCAGCAAACCTACCACCGAATGGCCTTAATTGGCAATGCCTCACATACTATTCACCCCATTGCAGGGCAAGGATTTAACTTAGGATTACGAGATGTAGAGCTAATGGCTAGTTTACTTGCCCAGCAATTAAAAACGAACCGTGACATTGGCAGCTTTGCCTTACTTAATGACTATGCTAAACAGCGCCAGTTAGATCAAAAACAAGTTATTGGGCTGACAGACTCATTAGTCACCTTATTTGCCAATAACTTACCACCACTGGTTGCTGGCAGAAATATAGGCTTGAAAGTGATGAATTATATTTCCCCGTTAAAAAACACCTTAGTCAATAAGCTGATGGGTTACTAGTTCTAAAAAGCTAATTTTAGAACGCTAATTGTGAAAGTTAATTTGGCTAATAAACGCTTAAAAGGTTAGAGAAAAATGCAAAAATTTGATTTGTTAATTGTTGGCGCTGGCATGGTTGGCTTGACCTTAGCACTGGCGTTAAGAAAAAACACCAACCTCACCATTGCCATAGCCGATACCTTGCCTATCGCTGATTTAAGCAGCGAGCCTGAAGTACGGGTTAGTGCCATTAATGTGGCGAGCAAAACCATTTTTGAACAGCTAGATGTGTGGGCTGACATTGAAAAGCAACGCTTGCAAGCTTATCAACACATGCATATATGGGACAAAGCCGGCTTGGGAAAACTTGATTTTTCAGTAGCCGACTTGAATAGTTTCCCAAAAAATGAGCAGTTAGGCTGGATTATTGAAAACACAGTCATCCGTAATGCCTTATGGAAAAAAGCCCAACAAGACCAAGATATTAGCTTTTTCACGCACAGTAAATTAGCCAATATTGCGATGGGCGAAAGTGAAGTATTTGCAAGTTTTGACGTTGCGGTAAGCAATTCAAATAATACCCCACAAATGCCATTAATCGCCAAGCTCGTCGTTGGTGCAGACGGTGCGAATTCTTGGCTTAGAAAACAACTAGCCACCCCCATGATCACCCGTGATTATGATCACCACGCTATCGTCGCTACGATTAACTGTTTGCAAGGTCATAAAAATACTGCTTGGCAGGTATTTCTGCCGACAGGTCCGTTAGCATTTTTGCCCCTTTTTCCGCAAAACAACAACACTTGCTCGATTGTTTACTCAACGTCTCCTGAGGAAGCAAAACGATTAATTGAGCTTTCGCCAACAGATTTTGCTAAAGAATTAACAGCCGCTAGTGACGGAAAACTAGGCGCCATTGAGTTAATTAGCGAGCGATTTACTCATCCTTTAACGATGCGTTTAGCGCAAGATTTTGTCAAAGATCGCACAGTGCTTATTGGCGATGCGGCTCATACAATTCATCCGTTAGCTGGGCAAGGCGTTAATTTAGGCTTACTTGATGCGGCCTCATTAGCCCAAAGCTTAGCCAGCTTAACACCAGAGCAAGATTTGGCTGATCAAAAAGTACTAAAAGCATTTGCACGTTATCGAAAAGCCGAAGCGATTGAAATGATCACTGCCATGGAAGCAATTAAGCAAACGTTTTCGGTGCAACAAAATGGCTTAAAATTACTCCGAGGCATTGGTATGAGCCTGCTTAACAATATTAAGCCCGCCAAAAAAATAATGATTGAACAAGCACTTGGCTTGAAAGCCGACTTGCCTGAATTAGCACGCCATAAGCCAAGCTAAGCTACTTGCCCTACTTACTAGTAATCTACCGCAGCAGAAATAACACTCTATTATTTAATTGTAGGAGAGCTTATTTTTTAACAAAAGTATCCTCGAAAACGTCACGGTTAACACCGTTCCTACAATCACCCATTTGCCAATAATTTACTGCAACAGAGATAAAAAATTATAAAATTTATTACAGCTACCACCTCGATCAAAGCTACAGTTTAGGTTAAAATTTCAAAATACCGCCATATAAGAAATTAAATTCTGACTTTGACCTTAAGTTGGTTTTTTATTTGAGTTTGTCATTGCAGGTTTGTTGAATCAGCAGAGTACAGCGGCTATAATTGCTGTAAATTTTATCCACTTCTTTAGTTTCCTAGGTATGAATGATGACCAATAAAACCGTATTACATGCAAAACATTTAGCTTCTGGCGCTAAGATGGTTGATTTTCACGGCTGGGAAATGCCCATTAACTATGGTTCACAAATAGAAGAGCACCACGCTGTTCGCCAAAATGCAGGCATGTTTGATGTGTCTCACATGACTATTGTTGATGTACAAGGCACAGATGCAAAAACCTTTTTGCGTCGCTTGGTTATTAATGATATTGCCAAGTTAACCGTTACTGGCAAAGCGTTGTATACAGGGATGTTGAACGAAGAAGGCGGTGTGATTGATGATTTAATTATCTACTTTTTCTCAGACACTAATTATCGTTTAGTGGTAAATTCAGCCACACGTGAAAAAGATTTAGCTTGGATGACCAAACAAGCGGCAGGTTTTGACATCATTATTACTGAACGCCCTGAATTTGGCATGATTGCCGTACAAGGCCCACAAGCAAAAGCAAAAGTCGCCAAACTATTAACCCCAGCACAAATTATTGCTGTTGAAGGTATGAAGCCGTTTTTTGGTGTGCAAGTGGGTGACTTATTTGTCGCCACAACTGGCTACACAGGTGAAGACGGTTACGAAATTATTGTTTCTGATAACATCGCAGAAGATTTCTGGCAAAAGCTAATTGACGCTGGTGTTACTCCTTGTGGTTTAGGCGCACGCGACACCTTACGTTTAGAAGCAGGCATGAACCTTTACGGTTTAGATATGGACGAAACTGTTTCGCCCTTAGCCGCTAATATGGCATGGACGATCAGCTGGGAGCCAGCTGATCGTGCTTTCGTTGGTCGTGATGTACTAACCGCACAAAAAGCTGCCGGCGACCAACCGAAACTGGTTGGCTTAGTATTGACAGAAAAAGGCGTGCTTCGTACTGGCCAAAAAGTGCTGACTGAATTAGGCAACGGTCCTCTTTTTGAAGGAATTATCACTTCAGGTACTTTTTCTCCCACATTAGGGCACAGCGTTGCCTTAGCACGCGTACCTCGTAGTGTTAAAGTTGGCGATACAGTCGAAGTTGAAATGCGTAAAAAATTAATTAAAGTGCAAGTAACTAAGCCAAGTTTTGTACGCAACGGCAAAAAAGTATTTTAATCCGTCATACTTGAAACTGTAGCTTTATTGTCTTCCTTACTCGTCCCAATCACTTAATGTACTAAACTCAAGGGACTCGTAACTCGGCGGCTTCACTACAATCCCAATTATTTAGAATTTGTATTAGTATTATTTATTAGTTTTTGTGCTATAAAACTTTAAACAAACTTAGATTAACATTAGAAATATTTAACCAATAGGAAAAATAAAAATGAGTAATATCCCTTCAGAATTGAAATATGCAACATCGCACGAATGGGTACGCAATGAAGGTGACGGTACTGTTACTGTCGGTATCACTGATCACGCCCAAGACCTTTTAGGCGATATGGTCTTTGTTGAATTACCTGATGTTGATGATGAAGTTAGCACAGGCGATGACGTCTGCGTTGCAGAATCAGTAAAAGCTGCCTCAGATATATACGCCCCTGTTGCTGGTAAAGTCATTGCCGTAAATGAAGACTTAGAAGACTCCCCAGAATTAGTAAATTCAGATGCTTTTGGTGAAGGTTGGTTGTTCAAACTTAAACTCGATGATGCCAGTGAGTTAGAAAACTTGCTAGATGCTGAAGGTTACAAGAATTCTATCGACGAATAAAATTACTGAACAATCTTATTGTTTGATAAGAAAGCCTAAAGCGCGAATAAACTCCCGCCTACAGGCTGTTCAATGAAAGCTCTGATTTTATCAGGGCTTTCGTTCATTCTATATTTATACAATTTACTTAAGTGAAACTGTTATGACTTCTCCACTATCTGTTAGCTCAAAGGCTGTTAACTCACTATCCCCTCTGTCGTTGGCACAATTAGAACAAACTCAAGACTTTATTCATCGCCATATCGGCCCAAGCGCAACGCAAACTCAAGCCATGCTTAATGACATTGGTGCTGAGTCTGTTGATGCCTTAATTGATGAAATTGTACCCAATGATATTCGTTTAGCAGAGTTACCTAACATTGGTGACAGTAAAACAGAAGTACAAGCATTAGCTGATTTAAAAACGGTTGCTAGCTTAAATAAAGTAAATACCAGTTATATTGGTTTAGGTTACTACGGCACATTAACACCCAATGTGATTACCCGTAATGTCTTAGAAAATCCAGGTTGGTACACAGCCTACACACCATACCAACCAGAAATAGCCCAAGGCCGTTTAGAGTCTTTGCTTAATTATCAGCAAATGTGTATTGACCTTACTGGCTTACCACTAGCCAGCGCCTCATTATTGGATGAAGGCACCGCCGCCGCTGAAGCAATGGCATTAGCCAAACGTGTTTCTAAAAACAAAAAATCAAACCTTTTCTTCATCGCTAACGATGTTTTCCCACAAACTATTGACCTAGTTAAACAACGTGCCGACATGTTTGGTTTTGATGTTGTTATTGCCCCTGCCAATGAAGCAGCCGAGCACGATATTTTTGGCGCCTTAATTCAATACCCAAGTGCGACAGGCGAAGTATCTGACATCAGCGAATTAATTGAAAAAATTCACGCCAACAAAGGCATTGTTGCCGTTGCCGCTGACATTATGAGTTTAGTGCTATTAAAAGCGCCAGGCGAATTAGGTGCTGATGCCGTTATTGGCTCTAGCCAACGTTTTGGTGTGCCTATGGGCTACGGTGGCCCTCATGCAGCATTCTTCACTACTTCTGATAAATACAAACGTTCGCTTCCAGGCCGAATTATTGGCGTTTCTAAAGATACGCGCGGTAACAATGCCTTACGTATGGCTATGCAAACGCGCGAACAACATATTCGCCGAGAAAAAGCCAATTCAAATATATGTACAGCACAAGTATTATTAGCCAATATGGCTGCTTTTTACGCGGTTTATCATGGCCCTAAAGGTTTAAAAACTATTGCAAATCGTATTCATCGTTTTGCTGATATTTTAGCAACTGGCACCCGAGTAAAAGGGTTATCGGCAGTTCATAATACCTACTTTGATACCTTAACTTTTAAGGTAGACAATAAAGCCGAAATTATTGAACGCGCGCTTATTTCGAGTGTTAATTTACGCACTGACGTTGACGGCCAAATCAGTATATCGCTTGATGAAACCACAACGCGTGCTGATATCACACAATTATTTACTATTTTACTCGGTGCAGAACACGGTTTAAATGTAGCAGGGCTTGATGCACAAATAATGACGCAAGGCTCAACGTCTATTCCTACATCACTCGTACGTGAGTCTGATATTTTAACGCACCCAGTATTTAACTCGCACCATAGCGAAACTGAAATGTTGCGTTATATCAAAAAACTTGAGAACAAAGATTTAGCGTTGAACCACTCAATGATTTCTTTAGGCTCTTGTACCATGAAATTAAATGCCACCGCACAGATGATCCCAGTATCATGGCCTGAATTTGCTAATATGCATCCATTTTCTCCAATCGACCAAGCACAAGGCTACAAGAAAATGATTGATGAACTAGCCGGCTGGTTAGTTGAGTTAACCGGCTACGACAAAATGTCAATGCAACCTAACTCTGGTGCTCAAGGTGAATATGCAGGTTTAATATCAATTGTTAAATATCACGCAAGCCGTGGTGACAGTCATCGTAATATTTGTTTAATCCCCTCCTCAGCACACGGAACTAACCCCGCAACAGCACAAATGGTTGGCCTGAAAGTGGTGGTGGTAGACTGTGATAAACAAGGCAACGTTGACATGGCTGACTTAACAGCGAAAGCGGAAGAGTTAAGCGACAACCTTGCGTGTATCATGATCACGTATCCATCTACGCACGGTGTTTATGAAACAACCATTGCAGAAATTTGTAACATCATTCATGACAACGGCGGTCAAGTTTACCTTGATGGCGCAAACATGAACGCACAAGTAGGCTTAACATCACCCGGTTTCATCGGTGCTGACGTTTCTCACCTTAACTTACACAAAACCTTTGCTATTCCACATGGTGGCGGTGGTCCGGGTATGGGTCCTATCGGCGTTAAATCGCACTTATCACCCTTTTTGCCTGATCATGCATTAATTAATGTAGATGAAGAAACAGCAGGTAACGGCGCAGTATCGGCAGCACCTTATGGTAGCGCAGGTATCTTATGTATATCTTACCTTTACGTGGCTTTGTTAGGTAAAAAAGGAGTTACAGACGCCACTAAATACGCCATTACTAACGCTAATTATGTAGCAACTAAATTGAGCCAACATTACCCACTTTTATATGCAGGAAAAAATGACCGTGTTGCGCACGAATGTATTATCGATTTACGCCCACTTAAAGCCACCTCTGGTATTACTGAAGTTGATATAGCAAAACGATTAATTGATTACGGTTTCCACGCGCCAACGATGTCGTTCCCAGTAGCGGGTACTTTCATGATTGAGCCAACAGAATCAGAGTCTAAAGTTGAGCTTGACCGTTTCATCGAAGCCATGGTTTGTATTCGTGATGAAGTACGTAAAGTTGAGAGCGGCGAATGGGCACTAGACAACAACCCACTACAAAATGCACCGCATACCTTAGCAGATATTACCGATATTTGGGATCGTGGTTACACGGTTAAAGAAGCCGTATTTCCAGTACCCGCAGCAGCGGCTAACAAATTCTGGCCAACGGTTAACCGTATTGATGATGTGTATGGGGATCGTAATTTGGTTTGTAGCTGCCCCCCGATTGAGAGTTATAAAGATTAATTTTTCGTTGATCACAACACTTAGAGTTGGAAACCGCTTATTTAAAGTTGGAAACTGACATTTATAGTTGAAAACTATCAAGCGAATAAAAGGCGAATCAGAGATGATTCGCCTTTTTTATGTTGGGTTATTTGCTCTAGAGATTAATTTAATATCGATTTTGTACAAAGCTATGGGCATGATGCACAACACCATTTCAGTGCATCATGATAGTTCATGAGTAACATGTCTTCTGATATATCGTGCTTAGCCATGATGGAACTGGTTTCATGTTGGTTTTCTGAAAATTCGTAATGTTTTGCTATTTCGAGTGCATCATATAATAAGCCTCTCTTGCTCACTAAGGCTATTTTTATTTCTTCTGCTAATGGTAAATCCATAATTACTTTTTCAAGGGGGCAATTGAGAATCGCACCTATATGACTCATGACACCTGTAATAAAGGCTGATCTTCTTATTTTTAAAAATGCTGGAGAAAAAGATATATATTCCATCATCTTACCGCGTACTAATGATTCGAGGAAAAGTTCACTATTACAATCAGATGACAAATTAGACATACCGATAATCGCTATAAATTGTTTTATTTTATCTGTTCCTAAAAAAGTTACAGCTTGCTTTATAGAGGTTATTTCTACTCGGTTTATTTCTGTTTCCAAATTGACTAACTTTAGAATCCCATTCACCAAGCTTACATCCTGAGAAATTATTTCAGCTAAAGTATAAAAATCCATATTTCGCTGAAAAACTTCGGCAAATAAAAGCAGTAAATTTAACTTAATTGGCTCAATAAAATGGCCTACATTTATTTCTGGTTTGTGAAAGAAGCAACCTTGAAAATAATCAATACCCATTTGGATTAGCACATTATACTGTTCATGAGTTTCAATTCTTTCAACAACAAGCTTTATGTTTTTATCTGAGACGAGCAGGCTATTTTTTAAGGATTCTATTTGCTCAAGTGAAATATCTTCTCTATCAACTTTAATAATGGAAATATATGGAAACAACTGCTCCCACTTCGGTGAAAAATCATAATCATCTAATGCTAATATATAGCCTTTATGATGTAAATCTGACACTATTTTAACGACATCGGGCGTAACATTAATGGTTTCCAACAATTCCAAAACTACCGAGTTTCTATCTAATACTAATGGTAGTTTTGCTAATAATGATTTTTCATCAAAATTGATAAATGCTTTTTTTTTCGAGCAAAGGTTAGTTAAGTCACCAAAAATGAGGTCTTCTAAAACAACTTGAGAGGTGGCTTGTTCTGGTTTTGAGCAACTGTAAACATTTTCTAAACTATTGCGATACAAAAGTTCATAACCATAGGTATTCATGTCACGGTCAAAGATAGCTTGCCGAGCAACAAATTTATTATTAATATCTTCCATGGTAGTATTCCATCGCGATGATTTTTCACTATTTGATTAGTATAGTCACTCTTTCTGAGATGACAAAAAGTTTGACCTGACTAAAAAATATTATTTTTCTATATTGATTAATGTTACAAAAAAACAGATTAACCAATTTTATTACAGTGCTTTATTTTGAAAAATAAAGGGCAAATAAATAGGTCAAAGTAAATTTAAATGGTTTGTCGGCTTGAACAGAATTAATCACTGAAGCTATTTGGAAACTTTGCTTATCTCAGTAACCAAAGGCTCAGAGACAATCCTCTTGTGCTATTAGCCAGACCTTCACAAAAATGCTCTAAAATACGCCGATGTCATTCACTGGAATACAAAAAAAGATGCATTTGTCGCGATGACGACGATAGTCAGAAAAAGAGTGCCGTTGCCGCACTCTTTTTCTCCCTTTGACTGCTGTTGCCACCCCGATGCTAAAGAGCAAGTAAACCTCATGCTAATCATTTCGTCACAAAAGCATCACTAAACTGCCATAATAATCATCTACCATAACACGCTCCTAAGCGTTACTTTTAACGGCTTAATTCATTTTTATAAAGTTAAAGACAAGAAAAAACTATGCAAACTGATTTCCCAAAAAAATATTGGTTTTTACTCCCTTTAATCGCTTTTTTTCTGCAAGTCGCTTATAGCTATAGTGGCGTTGCTGACACTGCCGCTAACTTAAAGAGTAAAGCTGTTGCTCAAGTAGGAATAAGACCGTTATTTTTAATTAACGAAATGCAAGAAAGCGAATTAAAAACCAAGCTAGAGCAGTGTAAAGATAATGTTTTCTATCGTTCTGATTTCTCAATAGGTCATCGTGGCGCGGCAATGTTATTCCCAGAGCATACCAAAGAGTCCTATCAAGCCGCCATAGATTCAGGCGCAGGTATAGTAGAGTGCGACGTCACCTTTACCTCTGATAAAGCCTTAGTTTGTCGTCACTCGCAATGCGATTTAGCCACAACAACCAATATATTGGCCATGCCAGCACTTGCTGAGCAATGCTCACTACCCTTCTCTCCCGCAGACCCAGTCAATGGCATTGCTGCAACGGCTAAATGCTGTACAAGTGATATCACCCTCGCCCAATTTAAAACGCTTAAAGGCAAAATGGATGGCGCGAATTTACAAGCAACCACAGTAGAAGAATATCTGACAGGTACGCCTGATTGGCGTACTGATTTGTACTCAGGCACAGGAACATTAATGACCCATGCTGAAAGTATTACCATGTTTAAAAATGCCGGTGTGAAAATGACACCGGAATTAAAGGCGGCCAGTGTGCAAATGCCCTTTAACGGTTTTAGCCAAGATGATTACGCACAAAAAATGCTCAACGAATATCTATCTGCTGGCGTGCCTGCTGCTCAAGTGTATCCACAATCCTTTAACCTTGAAGATGTTAACTATTGGATAGCGAATAATTCAGCGTTTGGTAAACACGCAGTATTTCTTGATGGCAGAGATAGTGATGCGGGTTTCAATCCCCAAGATTCAAAGACTTGGACACCCAGTATGGCGCAACTAAAAAGCCAAGGTATTGAGTACATAGCACCACCGCTATGGATGCTAGTTACGTTAAATTCAGCCGGTGAAATTATACCTTCTGAATACGCTAATGCCGCCAAAGCAGCTGAACTTAACATTATTGCTTGGTCACTTGAACGCTCAGGTTTACTCGCGAATGGCGGCGGCTGGTATTATCAAAGCATAACTGACGCGATAAATAACGACGCGGATGTACTGACTTTGTTAGACGTTTTAGCAAAAGATATAGCCGTAGTAGGTGTATTTTCTGATTGGCCCGCAACCGTTACTTATTACGCTAACTGTATGGGTATTAATAATAACCACAAATAACAGTGCAGGATCATATTTCCCTAGCGGCAGAGACTGCCACTTTTTATTAACTCAACCAAAGAGCTTTCGACTTCCTAACCTTCTCTAGACACTTTAATATTCATTCTACAAATATACTGATAGAATGCGCCTGTCAGACCTTATTGCGACAAGATCACGAGCACTAAATATTGCTGATGGTGAAGCAAGCGATAAAGTAAAAGTAGAGGTAATGGGTGTTAATGGTAAACAATAGAAGTCAATTGAAGAGTAATTATGACCATCAAGGTTACTTTGTCATTAGAAATTATTTCAATAACGCTGAAATATCATCACTTAGCAAAGTAGTATTAAAATTCCATCAATTATGGAAAAAAGACAATGCCAAATTTTACCAAGAGGAAGCGTTCAATTCTTCTTTAATCACTGGCAGTCAGTACTTAGCGTTCGACGATCGAGTCAAACTTTTTAACTTTATCAGTTCAAAAAAAATAGTCGATGTGGCCGAGTCGGTTATACCCGCTAACCCAGCGTTTATGAATACTCAACTATTTTTCAACCCTGTTAATCCTCAACAAAAAGATTTTTGGCATCGAGACTGTCAATATGATCATAGCGTTGATGTGCAAAAAAAAGTCATTCATGACACGCAAGTAGTACACCTGCGCGTGCCTTTATTTGATGAACTCGGCATGGAGCTAGTGCCAGGAACGCATAAACGCTGGGATAATGATGAAGAATTTGCTGTGCGACAAGAAAAAAAGGGCAAAGTGAGTAGTGACAACCTTTCTACGGGTAAAAAAATAAAGTTAGCCGCGGGCGACTTATTAGTTTTTTCAGCAGATATGATCCATCGTGGGCTATATGGCTTAGATAGGTTAGCGTTAGATATATTAGTTTTTGATCCAGCGGCCAATTTTGCTGATTATGTCGATGACGATTGTTTACCAGATGTTTCAATGTTGGATAAAATTGACGACCCAAAATTATTTCTCAATACCCTCCACTTAAAATCGATGGGCTGATATTGACGAGAAATGTTAGTTAACCTAGGCAATATTGGCTCTAGGTCACTATAATCGGTTTTAATGGCAATAGAAAACTCAGTGTTGCACAATTGCACTGTCAAAAGTATTTCGGTATGCTGCCCACAATTCAATGCCTTCCCTAAAGGCGCTGCTAATTCCAGCTGAACCCTGCCTCTTGAAGTAACATGGATATGAACATGCAAACCACCATTTATCTTGCTCGCCACGGAGAAACGCTGTGGAATAAAACTCAGCGCCTACAAGGACAACTCGACAGTGAATTAACACCATTTGGTAAAAGGCAATCGTTGGAAATTGCAGAGAAGTTAGCGACTAAAAATATCGACCTTATTATTTCTTCCCCGCTTGGTCGTGCCCTAGCAAGTGCTTTTATTTGTCAGCAAAAGCTCAGCGTTACTCATCAAGTATCAGCAAATTTAACGGAGAGAAATTTAGGACTTTGGCAAGGGGAAGAAGTAAAAACCCTGCAACTATTGCCCGAATACGATGAAGTACTAAATCAAGTTACCACGCTGCAAATTAACAAGGCTGAATCAGCCTTGGCCTGTGGACAACGTATTTTTTATACCCTAAAACAACTGGCTAATGAGCACCTTGGACAAAATTTGTTAATCATATTTCATGGTGAAGCACTGCGTTGTTTACTATTTTTACTGGGAAAAAAAGAGACTGAAAACGCCTTTAATTTATATAAAAATGGTTGTGTCGTCAGCTTAGACTTTCAACCAATAATGCCATACTTAACAATTACCTCGGCATAACATTCAATATGAACGATAGTAGCCTTGTAACAATTTTTTTGCTATTAGTTGCGCCATTTAAACTCACGCTCATTTTAGTGCTTGCCTTACTGCTTGATCATATTTTAGGAGAGCCGAAAAAGTATCACCCGTTGGTTGGCTTTGGCAATTTAGCAACTACAATTGAACAATGGCTAAATAAGCCCATTAACCACAATGTCCCTTTCTCGAAAACAAATGCCCTATTCGGCACATTAGCTTGGTGTTTACTTGTGCTACCCTGTTGTTATTTGTCTTATCTGTTGCTTGCGATATTGCCGACCAGTATACAACTCATGGTAGAAGCTATATTTTTGTATTTAGCCCTAGGATTAAATAGCTTGCACCTGCATGCAATGCAAGTGTTCAAACCGTTAATACAAGGTGATTTAGCCACCGCACGTCACTATACCGGTTACCTTGTTAGCCGCGAAACTGAAAATTTAACCGCTAATGACATGTCACGGGCGACGGTTGAGTCTATGCTCGAAAACGGACACGACGCCGTTATCGCCTCACTGGTTTATTACCTTATCGGTGGCATACCGCTGGTGATATTGCACCGTTTGGCCAATACACTTGATGCCATGTGGGGTTATAAAAATAGCCGCTTTAATGCCTTTGGCTTTTTTTCTGCCCGAGCCGATGATTTTTTAGGTTTTATCAGCGGTAAAGTTTGTACCTTGCTTTATGCCTTACAACAGCCATTTTTGCAGGCGTTAAAAAATGCCTATCAACAAGGTAATCAATATAAAAGCCATAATGGTGGTTGGGTGATGGCAGCAGGAGCTACCGTGATGAAACGAACACTGGGCGGCAGCGCTTTGTATCACGGCAAAACCGTCACCTCGCCAACATTAGGGGTAAACTTAAGCGTGGCTAGTACAATAACGATAGACGATATCCCTCGCAGTATCACCCTCGTTAGGCGAGCTGCTATTTCATTAATTTTATTCGTTTTTATCTTTCAACTGGCCTGCTATCTTCTTGTATAATTAGCGCTGTTTTCAACATTCAACTTTAGGCGAATCGATTTTGGCTCTTATTCATGGTGGGCAACTGCAAAAGGTGGCTAAACAGTTTAATATTGCCCCCGAAAACTGGTTAGATTTATCAACCGGCATAGCGCCATTTAGCTACCCTATTCCAGTAATTCCCGAGCAATTATACCAAACATTGCCACAATCAAGTCACGGCTTAGTAACAGCAGCAAAACGCTATTATGGTGCTAATATCCTGCTAGTTACTAACGGTAGCCAAGCAATAATAAAACTATTACCCACGCTTTGGCGTGAGCAAAATCAGCATTCAACTACCGTTTATTTACCTGAGCAAGGTTATAAAGAACATGCCTTAGCGTGGCAAAAGGCAGGTTTTACGCCCTGTTGGTATCAAGATGAATTACCTGAACTGACAAAAATTGTCGATAATTCAGTGTTAGTGATCATTAACCCGAACAACCCAACGGGGCAGTTATACAAGCAAGCAATGCTTATCAGCTATCAAGAAAAATTAGCAAAAGGTGGTGGTTTATTAGTGATTGATGAAGCCTTTATTGATGTGATAAAACCCTGTCAATCAATGACAAACACCATCAGTAATGATAAAAACACCTTGATATTACGCTCATTTGGCAAGTTTTTTGGTTTAGCGGGCATCCGTATTGGCTTTTTAATAGCTGAAGAGACTTGGCTGGCAAAATTTAGCGAGCACCTTGGCCCTTGGCAAGTAAATGGCCCGGCGCAGTTTATTGCCAAAAAAGCCTTGTTAGATAGAGACTGGCAAGAAAAACAACAACGTAAACTAAAGGCATTAAGTGTCAGGTTACACACGACACTTGCTGAAAATTTACCTGATGAATTGATCACGAAAATACTAGGCACTAATTTATTTCGAACGGTTTACTTTAAAGCAAACGTTGATGTTGAGCATTACTATATTGCCCTGTGTCAGCAAGGTGTTTATGTGCGGTTAACCGACGATAAACGTGCGTTAAGGTTTGGCTTAGCAAAGGAAGATCAGCTTGAACGGTTGTCAAATACCTTAACCAGTATAAACTACTGATTTATAAAGTTATTTATTTAGATTAATTATTCATTTAAACTGATTGTTGATTCAAATAAAAAGGTAACTCAATTGAGTTACCTTTTATCTATTTTCTATTTTTACTTACTTAGCTACTTAGCTACTTAGCCACTTAGCTACTTAGCTACTTAGCTAATGACTAGTAACTAATAACACTAAAAAGTATAAGTCACTGCTAATTGGTAATTAGCGCCATCAGTTAAGTAATTTTCAGCAACCGTATAATCTTCATCAAAAAGGTTATTTGCCTTACCGGTAACAGAAATTCCATCTGAAAATTGATAGCTTAACGAAATATTAGTTAACAATACTGAGCTTAACGTCACTGGGCTATATTTGTTATCTTCACTTTTACCGCGATAATCTAAAACAAGATTCGCTGTTAAGGCATCTAATTGATAAGCCAAAGTATAGGTCGCGGTAACTTTCGGGCGACGTAGCAATTGCTTACCCGTTGATTTATCTTCGGTTTCAACATAACCCGCGGCAACTAAGTGCGAAAAATCACCCGTTTGTAATGACACGGTTAAATCAACACCTTGTGCGGTGGCATTATTAATATTTTCCGGATGCCAAATACCTTCAGCATCTGGCGCCCAATCAATTAAGTTTTCAATTTCAGAGTCATATAGGCTGATTTCAACACTACCATGGTCAAATTGATTACGGACAAGTATTTCAGTACTTTCAACTTTTTCTGGCTGAAGACCGTTATTGCCTAAATCAGGCCAATATAGATCGTTAAACGTTGGCGCTTTAAATCCTGTCCCTTGGCTTAAGCTCAATAACCAGTCGTCATTTAACTGATAACCCACAGAAAGATTATAAGTAACTTCTTTGTCTAAGCCTTGAATGTCATCTTGGCGCACCGCACCTTCAAACAAAAATGAACTGACTTGATGAAGCGATTGAATAAACACGGCATTAGCTTTACGTGCATCTTTTACATACGCTGAACCCGTGTTCGACACACGCTCTTTGTACCAATCAAAACCAGCAATAAAACTGGTTTTTTCACTGAATTCATATTGACCTAACAAACCAAATTGATCGCGTTTAGTGGTGATTTTATTGACCACTTTCGGATCTGCATTACCGGCAAAAGTACCGCCTTGATCTTGTGACTTAGCAAAAGATGTTTCAACTAAAACGTTTGCTGAATGATAAGTGCCGCCTACTTTTACCGAGTAGTTTTCATGTTCATTTTCATCAGAGCCGCCCCATTGACTATCATACTGTGAACCACCCTGTTCATAGCGAGAAACTAAATCAAGTGAGTATTCGTCGGTTAACTGGCTTTGGCCATTAATACTAAAAGATTGACGGTCATAACCATCTTTATCTTCTTGACCCGTAAAAGTTGATGCGTTAATGCCGTCACTTTCTTCTAAAGTACCAACAAGAGTCAACGAATTCAATTCATCGCCTAAACCAATAGCGGCTTCTGTTTTCCAGTAGCCATTGCTACCAACACTTGCCGTAACAACACCTTCACCTGAGTGAAGTTTTTTAGTGAAAATTTGAATAACACCACCAATGGCATCAGAGCCCCAAAGCGCACCACGAGGGCCTTTTACCACTTCAATATGGTCAATTAAAGCAACAGACATTGAAGAAAAATCAGTTGTGCCTAATGTGGCAGAGCCAACACGGACACCGTCAACCAATACGAGTGTATGGTTACTGTTAGTACCACGCATAAATACAGAAGCTGATTGACCCGCGCCGCCTAAATTAACAACCGTTAAGCCTGCAACCGTATTGAGTAATTCGGTAATATTTTGTGGTTGAATCGCCTCAATTTCAGCTTGACCAATAACTTGTGTTGCTGACAGTGATAAAAATTTATCTTGTTGAGAGCGGTTAGCCGTTACCACAATTTGTTCCAAACTAGCGTCTTCTGCGCCATCGTTTGAATTAGCTACTGCACTTGATGCAGAAGAAAATAATGCTGAAGCTACAGCAAGTTGAGTTAATGTTTTATTAAATAGTTTAGTTTTCATGTTACCTCGCTCTATGATGCCCTCCGCATCATGTTGATCACTGAGCTGTTTATATTCAGCTCAGTGATAATTAAGTAAGCACAAGATGTCGGACTCAAACTCATTAGCACATCAATGAGTTATTACCGTTGCGGGGGCAGTACCTAATTCTCATAGGTTTCCCTCGTTGCCTACCATAATAAAGTGGAATAATTTCCACTGCTTGGGTTTACTAGATACGTTTAACGAAACGCATCAATTTTTTTACACATATCCTCAATACCGTCTAGCATTCGGGTACTGAATCTATGCATTAAATCTGCATTAACGCGAATAAAGCGATTATGCTTTGCCGCAGGAATTTCTGGCCATTTGTGCCAATCAATGATGGGTTGTTCTTTATTAGATTTTTCATCCGGTAAAATGATAAGTTCAGGTTGCGCAACAATCACATTTTCAATACCAATTTGAGGGTAAGGTGTTGGGTTATCGGCAAAAACATTCTGCCCCTGGCAAACCTCAATCAATTGATTAATCAAGGTCTCTTTATTTATAGTACGCATCGGCTCTGGCCAAAGCTGGTAAAAAACTTTCATCGGTTCAATATTGGTATGTTGCTGACGTAATTTTTCAAGTCTTTGTAAGTAACGATTAGCAACGGCTTCGGCTTGTATTTCATGTCCAGTTAATTTACCTAATCTTCGTAGTTCACTGGCAACATCTTCAATGTTATGGGGTTGGCTGTAAATAATGTTCAAACCCATTTTTTCCATTTGCTCAATATCTGAAGCTTTATTACCTGATTGCCAAACAATCACTAAGTCAGGCTTTAACGCCAGCACTTTTTCAATTTGAATACCGTGATAACCGCCAATACGTGGAATGTTCAACGCCGCTGCTGGGTAATCTGCATAAACCACAGTGCCAACTATGTTATCACCAGCACCAATATCAAATAACATTTCAACAATATGAGGGGCAAGTGCCACTATTCGTAGTTCGGCAGCGTTTCCTACTCCCGGAATTAAAGCGAGTAATAAACTGAACCGTATAACACGTTGAGCAAAAAACCGAGTGAAACCCTGAGCTAAAGCCTGAGTAAAAGTTTGAATGGTAATGACCTTCATGAGCTCAGCTCCTGATAGCGAGTAGTGGTGCTAATGGTGGTGTTAGTGCTCACACCCGTTTGTAAAATTTGTTCAATATCATCCAACTGTAAATGCTGCTTACAAATATCAGCCAAACGATTCAGTTGAACTTCTCTATGTTGATCAATATCGATCACAGCTTGAACACCATGATCTTTGTTAAGCCATTGCAATACTGCACTGGTGACAGCGCCGTGATCAAATAAACCATGTAAATATGTTGCCACAATTTGGTTGTCTGCTGAGATAAAGCCATCAATACCGGTAGTGCCAATAGATAACTCAGTTATTAATGGTTTGTTGAGTGCTGCTCCCTGTGAATGGCCACAGTGAATTTCGTAACCGAAAACGTCACACTGCTGGCCCGCTAAGGACAATTTACCCGAAACCTGAGTAAGGGTTTTTGAGGTGGTCAATGTCGTGGTAAAATCAGCTAAAGCCAGTCCAGAAATAGCCCTTTCGCCATTTTCTTCAGCCGTTGATTCAACGCCATGGGGATCAAATATTTTATCACCTAGCATTTGAAAACCACCGCATATACCCAGTACTTTTCCGCCATATCTCAAATGACGATTTATATCTTCTTGCCAACCTTGTGCTTTTAAAAACGCCAAATCAGCAATCACGTTTTTACTGCCGGGGAGAATAATTAAGTCGCAATGCTCAATACGCTCACCCATTTTTACGTAACGTAAGTCTATTTCAGGATTAAGTCTTAAGGGATCAAAATCGGTATGGTTACTAATATGGGGTAGCAAAGGCACGGCAATTGAAATTTTGCTCGAACTGACATTATTGTCAATAACAATGGCATCTTCAGCATCAAGCGCTAAATCATGCAAATAAGGTAAAACCCCCAACACAGGTTTGCCGGTGCGCTCTTCAAGCCAAGTTAGGCCTGATTTTAGTAATTTAATATCACCGCGAAAACGATTAATAATAAAGCCTTTAACGCGCGCTTGTTCTGACTCAGACAATAGCTCAAGCGTACCGACTAAATGGGCAAATACCCCGCCACGGTCAATATCAGCAACCAGAATAACCGGGCAATCAACTTTCTCGGCATAGCCCATATTGGCAAGATCATGCTCGCGTAAATTAATTTCAGCGGGACTCCCAGCCCCTTCCACCATCAGCACATCAAACTCTTTCGCTAGCCGATGATGAGAGTCAATAACAGCATTCATCGCTACTTTTTTATAATCGTGATAACTGCTCGCTTCCATATTTGACAGCGCTTTACCGTGCACAATCACTTGCGCGCCAGTATCACTATTCGGTTTTAATAAAATAGGGTTAAAATCAACACGTGGGGCAACATTGGCAGCAATAGCCTGTAACGCCTGCGCTCGACCTATTTCACCGCCGTCTGCTGTTACCGCACTATTTAAGGCCATATTTTGTGGTTTAAAGGGGGCAACTTTAAAACCTCTGTTGACAAAAACGCGACAAAGGCCAGCAACCACGGTACTTTTACCTGCGTCAGAGGTGGTACCCTGTATCATTAAGGTTTTCATTTAGGCTCCTTTGACTTAAGCGGTGTCGACTTTAGTGACAAGGCAATGCCAGCGATAATAAAATCGACTTGAGTGGCGATGGCAGCAAGGTCTTGATGCAACCAGCCCGCTTGATCAACAAAATTTCGTGATAATTCACCCATCGGCACAATGCCATGACCCACTTCGTTACTCACTAGCAGTAAATTTACCGTGCCCGACTGTGCATAACTAGCTAACAGTTTTAGCAAAGACTGTTTTTCCTGTTGCCAACAGTTTTTTATCGGCGAGCATAAGCAATTAGTTAGCCATAGCGTAAGGCAGTCAACTAAAACCGTTACTGGTGCTTTATGCTCGCTTTGATGTTTTAGTACCCGTTGCTCAATAGCTTGGGACAATTTAATTGGCGATTCAATTAACGGCCAGCGAGCAGATCTTTGCTGTTGATGTTGTTTTATGCGCGCTGACATTTCTTCATCGAGTGCTTGAGCTGTTGCTAAATAATAAACCTGTGATTGTGCATGTTGCTCATGGTGCTGCGCTTGTTTTTCAGCAAATGAGCTTTTTCCTGAACGTGCACCGCCCAAAATTAAATGTATGGTCATCAGTTTATTATTCCTATGCTGGTATTTAAGGCGGCGCTACCATAACCAAAAATGAGTAAGCTCACATAAATAACAATTTCACTGCTTTGCTGTGCCGCGCCCAGACAATCGCCGGTATAACCGCCCAGCTGGCGAGTAAACCAAAAAGCCAACAATGCTCTAAAAACAAAGAGAATAACCAGCAGTAAAAAACATTCAGCCAAAGGTAAAAACCACAAACTCACTACAAGCCCAGTGATCAGCAAAATAAGTAAACTATGGCTCGATAAATGTTGAGCAAGTGGCTTTACTTTCGAGGTGGCATCAAGTGCCACATAAGGCATGTCGACAATTAAACTCGTCGCTACTACTCGGCTCAAGGTATTGGCCAAAATGAGCGCCGCCACTGGTGAGGCAAGTGCCATTAAACTTTGAAATTTAAGCAATAAAATAATAAACAAAGCCGCTGCACCATAAGTACCTAAGCGACTGTCTTTCATAATGTTCAGTTTTTGTTCTATACTCCAGCCACCACCAAAACCATCCCAAACATCAGCCCAACCATCTTCATGAAAGGCTCCTGTTGCCAATAAGCTTACTGCCATGGCAATCAAAACAGCCATTGATTTGGGTAAATATTCAATGGCTAGCAGATAAACTAATGCGCAAATAAACCCGACCAGTAAGCCAACCACGGCGAAATATCGACTGGCTTTATTTAATTGCGCTGGCGTGATTTCAGCCGGTAAACGCACAGGTATACGGGTGAAAAAACTTACTGCCAATAACAACAGTGTTTTTTCTTCTGATAAGTTTGCTCGTTGATTCAACTTCATCATTATTTTCTATCGTGGCAGAGTGACTATCGTGACAAGCAGTGGCTAAAGAACGTTAGTGACTGCAGCTTGTTCAAAGCTCGCCATATCGTTATAAAAAGCAGCCGCAGCTTGAATAAGTGGTAAAGCTAATGCCGCTCCCGTTCCTTCGCCCAAACGTAAGCCAAGATTTAATAACGGCTCAACAGCAAGCCATTGCAACATTTTTTGATGTCCTTGCTCCCCCGAACAATGGGCAAAAATCATATAATCTTTGACGGCGGGGTTTATTTGTATAGCAACCATGGCTGCCGCGGTACAAATAAAACCATCCACCAGAATATGCATATTTTCTTCCGCTGCAGCTAACATGGCGCCGGTGATCTGCACTATTTCAAAGCCGCCTAAACAAGCCAGTATTTGCCTAGGCTCAGTTAATGTATCACCATGAAGTTCAAGCGCTTGTACAACCACTTTTTGCTTTTTAAGTACAACTTCATTAGAGACACCCGTGCCTTTGCCCACCGTTTCTTGTGCTGAAATTTGCATAATAGCCGCCATAATGGCCGATGCTGAGGTAGTATTACCAATGCCCATTTCACCAAAAGCGACTAAGTTACTGCCATTTATTTTTGTTTGTTTGATCAAATCCCTCGCCATCGCAAAACCTTGTTCAACGGTTGCTAATGTCATTGCGGGTGCTTGATGTAGTGGTTGAGTAGTACAACCTAATCTTTGGTTAATAACATTTAATGATGCTGCTGGCTCATGTAAAATACCCGCATCAACAACGTTTAATTGCCAGCCTAATTGACGACAAAAAACATTAATGGCTGCTCCGCCAGTGGCAAAATTGGCCACCATTTGCCCAGTAACTTCGCTTGGCGCAATTGAAACACCTTCTGATGCAACACCATGATCGCCAGCAAAAATAATAAGGTTGGGATGACTGATCACTAAAGAGTTAACTTGCTTCGTCACCATAGCCTGTACACGTGCTAAGCTTTTAGCCGTCGCTTCTAACTGCCCTAGCGCGCCTAATGGCTTGGTTTTACCGTCAATCTTAGCTTGTATTTGCTCATCAAATTGGCTGCTAACGGTTTCAATTGTAAAAGTCATGTTTCTCTCAATAGCTATATCAGTGGGTATTTACAGCGTTATGTTACTTAATCGCCTTTATTAACTAGGCCTATTTTTTCGAAAATAAAGCAAGGTCAGGAAAAATAAGCTACCGGTTGCTGCCGTAATAACGCCCACAGGTAATTCTTGGTTTACCAAAATAGTACGCGATAATATATCGACCCAAATCATAAATATGCCACCAACAAGTGCCGTTAACAAAATACCAAAAACGGTACCTTGGGAAATAAAAAATCGCACAATATGTGGGATCATCAAGCCAACAAAACCAATACCGCCGCACATAGAAACTAAGGTCGCGGTGATCAACGAACTAAGTAGCAACATAATAATGCGAAAACGATTCACTTTAATGCCCAATGTCGTGGCACTTTCATCCCCTAATAGCATCGCATTTAATTGACGTCGGTAAGCCAGCATAAAAATGATACAGGCACTAATAACAACGGTTGGAAATAATAGATTTTGCCACTGCGCGCGCGAAAAGCTTCCCATAGTCCAAAATAGCACCGCAGTAACCGCTTGTGGGTCGGTATGATAAAGCAGCAAACTAGTGAAAGAGCTGAATAAAAATGATAAGGCTACCCCTGCCAGTAACATAGATTCAACCTGCTGGCTTTGCCTGCGCCCAGCAATCAACATTAACATTAGCATAGCCACCAAACTGCCCGCAAAAGCCGCAACAGGTGTCATCACAGTAAAGATGCCACCTGTAAAAGCGATTAGGATCACAACACCCAACGAAGCGCCTGATGAAATGCCAAATAAGTAAGGGTCGGCTAATGGATTACGTGTAACGGTTTGCAAAATCAAGCCCGAAACCGCTAAACCTGATCCGGCAAGTAACGCTAGAATAGCTCTGGGCATACGTAGCTCCCAGATAATGCGCTGAATAAAACCAGCATCTTTATCTGTCTCATTTGGCCAAACACTGTGCCAAACATCGGCAAAAGAGATATCCGCGGCACCAAAAGACAAGGCACAAAAAAGACTGATAAAACAAATGATGACAGCTATAACGGTTACCAAAGTCTGGCTAATATTTTTTTTATCTAACCATGCACCATTCTTTTTACGAATAAGGGGCGAGTGATCTGAGCCTTGTTGAGCCAAACCTTGTTGAGCCAAACCTTGTTGAGCTGAGCCTTGTTGAGCATTGGCTTTAAACATGGCCTTCACCTTTTTCATGCTCATGTTCATCTGGAATATAACCATAGTAATACGATATGTGTGGAACTTTGTGCTGGTGATGTTCGCTAATATCTGCACAAACGCCAAAAACTTCAGAAAGTGTTTCTTTAGTAAGCACTTGCGCTGGCGTGCCTTGGCAAACGAGTTTTCCTTGGTTGAGCACCAATAAATTGTCGCACATAGCACTGGCAAGGTTTAAATCATGAAAAGAGGCGATAACCGTTATATCGAGGGATTTTGCTAGCTCCATTATTTGAATTTGATAGCGCACATCCAAATGGCTCGTCGGTTCATCCATAATCAATAAACGGGGCGATTGCACTATGGCACGTGCAATTAAGGCGCGCTGCTTTTCGCCGCCCGATAAATGTTCAAAATTTTGCTGATCTTTATGCGCCAGTCCAACTTGCGCAATGGCTTGGATAATTTTTTCATCATCCGCTTTATTGGCGCGTGCAAAGATGCCTTTGTGGGGAATTAATCCTAACGCAACCACATCGTGTACCGTTAAATTAAAATGCGAGGGGGTTTCTTGCAGCACAACAGCAACGTTTTTGGCGTAATCGTTGGCATTTAACTGCCAAATATCATGACTATTAACACTTACCCTACCTTGTTCAGGCTTAATAAAGCGATATAAACAGCGTAGCAAACTTGATTTTCCTGCGCCGTTTGGCCCTAAAATACCGGTAAAGCTGCCTTGCTCAACGGCGAAACTAATATCATCAAGGATCAGGTTACCATCAGTACACCAACTTAGGTGTTCTGCGGTTAATAATGCTGATTTAGATATTTTAGGAGCTTGGCTCAATGTTCACTCGCTTATTCTGGCAGCGGTCAAACAACGCACAGTCGATTCTTTGCTGTTAACGTTAGTTAAGCAACAAGCGAATGAATATACAGTGTTCGAGTAACCCGCTCGAATTAATATAGTTGATCAATTTATTAATGGGTATCCTGACTTGTTAATATCAAAAACAGCTCAAAATTAAGCGTGTATTAGACACTGACTTACAGTTGCGGGCACAGTTGTGGTTTTTCACCACATTCCCAAATATGACATTTTTAGTGTCATAACATTAAAAATTAATGAGTTTTCTTTACAGCACGCGATTATCAACAGCTGAGCGTAAATAGCAAGTGTTATTTAGCCATTTAAGTGACTTAAGTGGATAAATAACTTATGACTTATAACACAAGCTTTGACCAAACTTTGCCACTGTCATCTCGATATAAAGATATTTTGATCAAACTCGCATACGGTACATCAATTGAGGCCAGATGTTCTGTACCAGGAATAGGTAAATTGAGCACTCTGGCGAGTAAATGTTTGATCACGCCCGCATGTGTTACCACAAGTGTATTTTGTGAGATATTTGTGGCGAGATAGTTTTGCCACCAATTATCAACACGGTTAACAAAACTCCCCATCGTTTCGCCATTTGGCGGTTGATGCTGCCAAGGATTTTGCCAAAAGTCGCCGATAGCACTAGTGGCTGAGTGATTGTCAATTTTCCATAATGCCTGATAACGTTGCCCATCCCAGTCGCCAAAGTCCATCTCTCGCACATTATGTTCAACTTCTAGAGGTAAGCTTTGTTGCTGGCAATACTGGCTTGCCCATTCATGACAACGAACTAAAGGAGAACTAATACAGCGACTAATATTCTTGAGAGGTTTAGTGGCTTCTGATAATTGTGTACGGCCAAATTCAGATAATACAACATCCGTTTTTCCCGCTAAAATACCCGGTGTCGCTATTTCACCATGGCGCAATAAATAAAGCATGTATTCACCCGTAGGTAACAGCACGTGTTGTAAAGATGTCTTTAGAAGACTACCGCGCAATGGAGGAGGCAACATATTTACTTAGATCACCAGCCAACGCAAGAAATTTACTTGATTCTATTGTGTAACTTTAGGCTGGCAATGGAACAGTGCCAGCATTATTTGAATAAAGTTACCTTTCAACTAAAGTTTGAAAATAATATTTATACTGGCACAAAACTGATGAAAAATATTAAAACGCATCAATTTATTGACTAAATATATTCAAAAAGCACCTACCAAGGAGTTGGTAAGCCAGAGCCTCGCGTCGCTTAATCATGTCTATCCTTAATGAGAACAGATAACTAAATTTCAACACCCGCTTCATGGAACAAGCAAAAATTCATCGGGTGAAAATTTCTTGTACATTTTAACAATGCATACTTCATTTTATTTATTCCAATTTTTCATAAATCATATTCCTGAAATCATGTTTTTGTCCGCATGAGAATAGATGATGATAGGCAAACTAAATAACACCCATCTGCGCCATTAAGTAATTTGTCATAAGAATGCTATGTCGTGGAGTTACTCAATTTAATCATCTACTTTAGGAAAAATAGTTATGACTAGCATATTACACATTATTGGTTCCCCAAGAGGGCATGAGTCCAATTCTAGAACTCTGGCAACAACTTACATCAATGCCAAATTAGAAAAAGAGCCCTCTATTACCATTGATACCTTAGATTTGTGGCATGAAAACTTACCAGAATTCAGCGGCGATCAAGCATCAGCTAAAATGACATTTTTTGGCGTCGGCGAAATGAACAACTCCCTTAAAACTGTTTGGGATGAAATTGTAGAAATTGTCAGTCGCTTTACTTCAGCAGATGAAATAGTGATTTCTGTGCCAATGTGGAATGGCAGTATTCCATATAAGTTAAAGCACTATATTGACATTATTACTCAGCCAGGTTTGTTATTTGGCTTTGACCCCGAAGCAGGATATTCAGGCTTGTTAGAAAACAAAAAAGCCACTGTATTTTATACCTCAGGCGTTTTCTCACCTGGTGCCAATGAAAAATATGGCACCAACTTTCACTCAACTTACCTCGCTTGGTGGTTTGACATGATAGGAATAAACAAGGTTAAAGCGGTACGTTTTCAACCATCCTTGCTTACCGGAACCCCTGAAGAAGACTTTAATAATGCCTTAGTTAGAGCAGGCGCTGTTTAATACCAGTAATACTATTTTTATAGGAAGCAATGATATGCCTTTAATTGAAATAAAAATGTTCAAAAATGAGCTAGATAAAAACCAATCAGCAACACTCATTGAAAAAGTTACCGATGCAGTTACTGAAGTTACCAGCGAGAAATTAAGAGCGGTTACTTGGGTTGTTATTCAAGAAGTCAACAACGGTCACTGGGGTGTTGGCGGTCAAGCGCTCGCCTTGGATGATGTTAAAAAAATGATGGACGAATAAATACAATAAACAAAAGAAATATTAAGGAGGACTCATGAAGTCACTTATAAAACGGTATGGTAATTGGGCGCTGATTACGGGGGCATCCTCAGGCATTGGCTTTGAATTTGCCAAAAACTTAGCACAACAAGGCTTTAATTTAGTGCTTGTTGCCAGACGAAGTGAATTGCTAAACACACAGGCTTTGGAATTTAAAAACCTTTACGGCATCGATGTGCGAGTGGTTGCGGTAGACCTTACTGAACCCAACGCCGTTAAAGCGTTATACGATGATGTGGCTGACTTAGATATTGGCCTGATTATTCCCAGTGCTGGTGTTGATGAAATGGGAGCGTTTTTCACTAGGGATTACGCTGCTCTAGAGCGTATGATCAAGCTAAATGTTAGCGTCCCCACTGAGTTGGTACATATTTTTGGTAGTAAGTTATCATCTAGGAAAAAATCAGGCGTAATTCTTGTATCCAGCCTTTTCGATTACCAAGGTATTCCCCTCTTTTCTACCTATGCCGCAACAAAAGCTTATATTCTCATGCTTGGAGAAGCGTTAAATGTTGAGTTGAGGAAAAAGGACATCGATGTTTTAGTCTTATCACCGGGATTGACTGATACGCCATTTGCCCATGGTCTTGAAATGAATTTGTCTTTATTACCTATGTTTGCCCAAAAGCCAAAATCTGTGGCAATGACAGGACTTAGAAACCTTGGCAGAGGCGCGACGGTTGTACCTGGATTGTTGAATAAGCTCTATGCATGGGAAAATAGATTTTTGCCACGCTCTTGGCCCGTTAAGCTTTTTGGCGCGCTTATTGGTAATGCAGTGAAGTCTTTTTCAAAAAAGAAAAAAAGAGAACTTACTCACGAAATTTCATCAAACAAATCACAAGTCGCTAATAACACTGGGGGAAAATCATGAATTTTCCTTTACTTGATGAATCGAATGCACCTCAAGCTTCATTAACGTGGTTAGCTCAGGCTAAAGAAAATTTTGGCATGATCCCAAATGTTGAAAAGGTAATGGCGCTGTCACCACAGTTGCTCGCCGGATACACATTTATGTGGGACCAATTTGATACAACATCCCTTACCGCTATTGAGCGTCAGGTTGTTTATCTTACCGCAAACTACGAAAACGAATGCAGCTATTGTGTGCCATGGCACAGTATTTTAGCCAAACAATTGGGTATGTCTAAAGGTGACCTTTTAGCACTTAGAAGCGGAGGTAAAATAGCAAACGCCAAGTTAAATGAGCTCTCTAACTTTACGCGTAGCTTGTTGGCAAACCGTGGCAAAGTATCTGACACACAACTACAGATATTTCTCGATGCGGGGTACACAGATACACACGTACTGGAAGTCATTTTGGGTCTAGCAATAAAGCTAATCAGTAACTATACCAATTCAGTGGCTGGAACGCCGTTAGATTCTGAAGCGGAGAGTGAACGTTGGCGTAAGCCTCTGATTAAGGAGCGAAAGTTGGTCATTGAATAACCGATGTATGGCTCGTGTTATAGAATATTTGATATGCTAATCTAAGCACTTTTGCAAATATTGGGTATTTGCAAGGCATACTAATGTAAAGTTAGTATGCCTTATTATTTGAATTTAGGTCACTATTACCTAGGTCACCTTAGATAAATATGAATGTTGCAGAGCGTAACCAATGAAAGAAATATCTGAAATGGAACTGTTTGTAAAAGTTGTTGAAGAAGGCAGTTTTTCATCCACGGCACGTTATTTTGGCGTAACGCCCTCATCCATATCTAAACAAGTGTCCCAATTAGAAACACACCTTTGTGTTCGACTATTCCAACGGACTACGCGCAAACAAAAACTCACTGAAGCAGGTGAAATTTACTACCAGCATGCCAAAAGAATTATTGAAGATATACTGACTGCAAAATTAGCAGTCAGTCAATTGTCTAATTCACCTTCTGGAAACCTTCATATTACCGCTGAGGTCGATTTTGCCTTGGCTTTCATTGAGCCGTTATTACCCGATTTTTTACAGTTATATCCTGACATCAATATACGCATAACAATGAGTGCCGGGTTGGCTGATATATTTGATGGTGGAATTGACTTAGCCATACGTATGGGACATTTAGAAGATTCAAGTATGATTGCCCGAAAACTAATGACCAGTCATTCCGTTATTTGCGCAAGCCCACAGTATCTAAAACAATTTGGTATTCCTCAAAGGCCTGACGAACTGGCACAACATAATTGTATTTCATTCAAAACGCAATCAGGAGAAATCACCTGGAACTTTGACGATTCAGGTGACATTAAATGTATACCAATTAAGTGTAGAACAAACGTTAATAGCCTTACATTCTTACGAAATTTAGCAATGGCAAATACCGGGATTGTTATGATCCCAAGTTGGATGATCTCAGAACAACTAAAGCTGGGCCAACTAGTGCCTATACTTAAGTCATTTCCTATGCTGCCCAGAAGTACGCCAATTCACGCGGTATATGCTCACAATAGACACTTGGCCCCTAAAGTACGGGTATTTGTTGATTTCATGGTTGATAGACTGGGCCTTAAATAACTTGTCACCCTACGACTTCAAATATTGTATATTCTCTATACAACAAATTTAATTTAGAAACATTCAATAGCATTATTATTAAATGTTTTTGCTCGCTATAAGCTTATTAACAGCTGCAATAGGATGAATTACGGCTTTGGTGATTTTACCATGCTGATGTTTGACGAGAGGCGGGTTGATGTAGCCATTAAACTTATCTGCTTTACATCGAGTTAATAAAGTTAAATCGGGAGTTAAACTGGCAATTAATCCAGTGGATTTCTGCGGTTTGAGTTTTTTCTTATTTTTATTTTGGTTATCAATATTGTTATTAGTGCCGATATTAGTACTGTTAAGAGTGTTATCGGTAGAAAAATCATTGCTAAAGCTTTTTTCACGGCTCGCGGCAACGATGCAAATTCTATTTTCGGCAGCGCGAGATAACAAACTATATTCAACCTCACACGGCTCTTGAATATCAAAAGGTATCAGTAACAAGTGGATACCATTTAAAGCTGTAATTTTAACTATTTCAGGTATGTTAGCGTCATCGGCTGTTAGCATCGCCACGTTAATACTCCCTTGCTCTAAGGGTAACTCTATCGTTTTTACCTCATCACCTAATGCAGTCCACTGATGTCTTTGACAAAAATGCAATTGCTGTTGTGTGGCAAATAAACCATATTCGCTTATTAATACTGCCTGATGCATGCCATCAATAACTAAGCTAGTGCACACGTATTGAAAAGGCCTCAGCACTGTACTGACTTGATTAATTAACCGCTGACTCAAGCGCGCTACCGAGGCTATTTGCTGCCCATGATGGCTAATGGTTTTATCTGCGAGAAAGAATAATTCGGGTAATTGAATAACATCACTCAAGTTGTTTTCAATGTAATGACACACATCTTCAATGGCTTGTTCGCTAGACTTGTAGGTTGCAAATATCGCAATATTAGCAGTGACTGGCACCTTTTTCTCATGCTTATTTGCGTGTTCCATCGGTAGTGATAACCGTTGATAAAGTTCAGGACGTCGCTGCTTGGCAAGTTCGGTGCCATCAGGACGACACTTGTTGTTGAACCCTGCCCCTGCCAAGTCGATGTCAGCAAAAACAAAACCTTCTTCATTGTTATCCATCTTTGCTAGTATTTTACCATCGGGAGAAACTATTTGGCTTTGACCAACGCCAACAAGAATTTTTTGGGCAATCAAACTTGGTACAGGACAAGTCGCAGCTTTTTCTTGTTGAATATGATCTTGTGGTTGCTCCTGTACTGGTTGTTGCGGTATCAGTGAACCAACTTTATTTGCTGCCGCTAAAAACACATTATTTTCGCACGATCGAACTGGGCCGTGTAAACGGTTTTGATCCATTGAGAATGAATTCATCGAGTGACACAATAATTGTGCGCCACCTAAGGCTAACCGACGTGATGTTTCAAAGGTAATATCATCGCTACCAGTTAAAAGCCCAAGTGTTCCAAAGGGTGTTGTTACCACCTCAGCAACTTTACTCGCGCTGATGAAAAATTCATTCTCATACCCTGTTAACACTTGTTTATCCGCTTGCTGAATGAGTTCCCCAAGTGGTGAAAATAAACATGAAGTGACACTAATATTTGATTTAATCGAGCCGTCTTGATAAACACGCAAAGCGTCTTGTCGTAAAGTTACACCGATGACAATATAACAATCGTGATTTTTCGCTTGCTCCGCTATTCCCTGTAAAAAAGTGCCATTAAGAGTTAAGGCTTCATTCCATGCTTGACTATGATCGACGTACCAAGGTTGAGCATTATCAAGCACTTCATTACAAAAAAGTGTATTACAAAATTCAGGAAGGACAATGAGGCATGGCTCACACACTACCGCCTCATTTATCATACGAACACAGGTTGCTAGATTTTCTTGAGTATTTAAAGAGGTGGCAAATTGAGAAACGACTACTCGCATGATTGAGATTTCCAGATAAATAATGATTATTTGAATTGAGCAATGTGAAGCATTACCCTTTATTGATTAGCTTATTATATTAAAAAGCGGTTAAGGAGGCTATTTTAATGTATTGATTACTTTGGGGTAAGGTTGACTGGTTACTGAAGACATTCTCCCATACAGACTTAACGCTCCCCCCCCCCCCCCCGACTAAAATAAAATCCAAGCTAACGATCACTTACTTTAAAGTATGCTATTTGATTTTATAAGTTACTCGCCAAGGCATCTAAAGAATGGGTTATATCATTGTTTTTCTAATGAGCTGCTTGATGTATCAGCCATTTCAGCGACACTTTTCATCCCTTCATATAAACCGTCTGTGGTAATAATTTACTCACTTGATGCCCCGACAACTTTTTTCACATTCAGACTGATAATAAATAAAGATAATAGCTCTACCAACTATCACGATTTTGATAGTTGAATATTGAATAACTGTCCTTCAATGACACGATCAAAGGCAAAGCGCCCGCCACTGAAAATGACAATTTGTGCCAGTAATGTTCCCCATAGAATATGCTCAGCGTAAGCTGCTGCTGCAATATCCTCTAGGCTAATAACGGCAACGATATTGACAAAAAACAAACCAAGTGCCGCAAAACGACTTGTTAAACCTGCCATTAATAATAGTGGTAAAATTATTTCAGCGGCTGTGCCTAAATAAGCAGCTAATTCATAAGGTAATAACGGCACCTGATACTCTTCTTCAAATAAAAATAAGGTACTATCCCAATCTCTCAGCTTAGTTAGCCCTGACGAAAAAAATGCCCAGCCAACGTAAAATCTCGCGACTAATAAAGCTGTTGGTTCTAACATACTAATTTTACAAGCGATGCTGTGATAAAATTGGCTAATTGATAACAATAAGTACTTTAAGGTGTTCATGGTTAATCCTTGCTAAAATAAAAAATTAAATTACGTTCTATCGCTATAATCAGCCATTTTTCAAATACAAACTCACAGTCATTACTCACCATATCAAGCGCCTGAGCGAGTGTTGATCCAGACAGTAAACAATGCATAAACGTTCCTTCACTCGCAGATAATCTAGTGACCTGTGGTTGAAACTCAGGTCGATAAATCATTGTTCTGTGTTCTGTTGGTATTGATAACAAGGCCTCTTGCGCCTTTTTCATCGCTTCTTTACGTTGTATGTCGTCACTATGATGGTGAGCCTGTAAAATTTCAGTTATAGGGTATTGACTGCTAATTACTTTCACGTTTTGATTAAATACCACTGTAATACACTCTGGCTCGCTATCACTCAGTCGCTGTAATGATGACTGTTCAAATGTTTGGTCTTTACCATGTAATGCGCAATGAATATACCAGTCTAGCCCAGCACAGTCAGGTAAGTAGGGATAATCCTCACTAATTTCATGGTCTGATAAAAAAGTCGCAAAGGTTTCTCCCCACTGCCCCCAATCACCATGAGAGGGAGGAGATAATTGTAAAAACTGATGTACAAGACTCTCACTGATATCGCTATCAAGTAATTCAAAAATTGTTGGAAAACTAATACTTAATGCTCGCTGAGCATTTGCCAATAAGTTTCGTCGATAGATGTTAAGACCCTGAGCGTCAAAACCATTTTGCTCCAATACTAAAGGTTCATCACCCCAAATTGCTGCTAACAAACGCTGTTGTTCATTATTAAATAATGCACGCATAGCTACTCCTTGTTAATACGGCATCAGCAATATCGCGCGCTTTTTGTGCTTCACCAAGCAGTACTGACCATTCGGGTAAGTCACTATCCCATTCTATTAAGGTTGGCACCGCGCCAAAACGATTAAGCGCTTGTTGATAACCTTGCCAAACTTCATCAGAAACAGGACATGCATGATCATCAACCATAAGCTCTCCAGCTTGAGGCTTGCTGCAACCGGCCAAGTGAATTTGTGCCACACTCGTTACAGGAAGAACATTGATATAATCTGTCACCGACTTGGTAATATTTCCTTCTTCAAAATTGATACTATTAACCGCAATATTATTAATATCTAATAATATTTTTGCCCCTGTATGCTGACAAAGCTTTGCTAAAAACTCCGCTTCAGACAAGTAGCTTTCGTCAAATTTCACATAAGCAGAGACATTTTCAATAACTAACTGCCGCCCTAAAAATGACTGAACTTTATCAACTTGTTCACACATCACTTTTAAATTTTCATAGGTATGAGCAATAGGTAATAGATCACCGCTGTGTATAAGTTGGCCTTGTTGCTGCCCCCAAGTAAAACATGCATGTTCAGACATTAGAAAGGGGTCGATATTTTCTGTTAACTTCTTCAAACGACTTAAATATGACTTGGGTATGTCATATAAAGAACCAAGTCCCATAGACGTTGAATGTAAACTAACCGGATATTGCTCTCTAACTTGGTTGAGTACAGAGAGTGCGGCACCACCTTGCCCAAAAAAATTTTCAGAGTGTACTTCAATAAAGTCCACTTGCTTAGGCGTGGTTAATATGTCAGTAAAGTGTGGGTGTCTTAATCCAACGCCCACTAATACATCATTATTTTTTACCAACATATTCATACCTCTACATACTTTTATTAGCTTTATATAGCTTTTTAGCTTCTTTCTTTGACAATCCACCCAATGCTGAGCAAGTGCCTTTTTTTACTAATTTCCACTCACCTTTGTCGTTGTCAATGCTTGACTGACCAGCACATGAATGCGTGCCAGCTAAATTTGCACAGTCGTTTTGAGCCGCTTTTGCTACGCCATAACATTTCTCTTTTTTACTGCCTGCCTCTGCTGGTGCAACAACACCGGTAGAGATCACGGCGGCTAATGCGGCACTAACTAGTAGTTTATTGTTCATAATGAATCCTCTTTGGCTATGGGTAAGCAGCTATGTAAGCTGCTCTAACCATTGCATTAATTTTTGTGGCGGCATAACACCAACATGTTGCGAAATGATTTCGTCATTGTTAACGAGTACCATCGTTGGCACACTGCGTATACCATAATCAGCAGCATGACTTGGCGAATCATCGACATCGACTTTAATCGCATTAAAACGATCGCTCATCATGCTTGATACTTCCTCAACGATGGGACTCATTGATTTACAAGAACCACACCACGAAGCACTAAAAACTAATAATGAATAGTCATGTTCGGATAATAGCTCGTCTATTGAATTGGCTGACGTTAGTTGTTTCATGATAAAGCCTCTCTCGGGTAATTAAGTATTATTCGTAAACTTTTTCGATTTGCGCTTCAGTTAACCCTTTAATGTCTGTCCAGTTATCTTGAGCAGTATTAATGTGGCCAGGAATGTCAGTTGACCATTTCTTTTGTACGGCTTTGTTTAGGTTTAGATATAATTTATCTCCACGAATATGCCAAGCAGTAGGATCAGTATCTAACTTTTTATTTAAAGCGACACCCATTGCGCAGAAACCACCGTATTGTGGTGCATACTTGCTTGGTTCAGATTTAAATAGATCACGATTTTCAGCACTTGAAAACTGATAAATAGCGCCATTATAAGCAGTGGTAAATTCATGGGTTCCTTTGGTTGGCATGCCTTGGGTAAAATAGGAAACTGTATCGTACCCTTTAATGGCTATGTCATTACCGTTAGCATTTACTTCTATATTTGCAGCAAAACTTAGGCTGCTTAATAATAATGCAGAAGTCGCGAATGTTGATTTTACCAAGGTTGAAAATTTCATTTTGTTGCTCCGGTTTTCATGTTAAAAATTTAATAGTTAATAAGGATTTTTCCTTGGTTGATAATATAAGTCTTTAAATTAACTAAAAGGGATGACATAGTCCTAACTTTGAACCCAATCGTCCAAAACAATCAGAAACGAGAAAAAAATGGATCAGCTATCAGTTATTCTTCAACGCTTTTCGATTAATGCCGAAATATTTTTCACCGGCAATATATGCGGTATAGCTAGTTTTAATAAAACGCCAAATCAGGGGCATTTACACTTGCTACGTAGTGGTGAGTTAACGGTGATTGATGAACAGGGACATGCCCAAATAGTCAATGAACCCACTGTGATGTTTTTTCCAACACCACATAATCATCGTCTTATTGGCAGTGAAGAAAACCCGCCTGAATTGGTCTGCGCTAATATTGTTTATGATGAAAACACGTCGAACCCCATTGCCGAAGCATTGCCTGCATTGCTCTGCTTTAAGCTCAGTGATTGTCAAAAGCTCAAGCAGACAGCACAATGCTTATTTGAGGAAGCGTTTCACGAACAATGTGGCCGGCAACCAATGATTAATTCGCTGACCAACATTTTTATTATTCATGTGTTACGTCATGTTCTTAATAACGGCATAATACAACATGGTCTGCTCGCTGGGTTAGCGCACCCGCAAGTATCTAAGGTTTTACTTGCCATTCATGAAGCGCCAGAGCGGCATTGGAGTTTAGAGGAAATGGCTGAACTTGCGTCAATGTCTCGCTCAAAATTTGCCGATTTGTTTAAACGCACTGTTGGTCAAAGCCCTGGCGATTATGTGATTGATTGGCGTATTGTTGTTGCTAAAGATTTATTACAACAAAATAAGCCTGTCGCCTTAGTGGCTAATGCCGTTGGTTATGAAAATGGCTCGGCACTTGCGCGAGTCTTTAGAAAAAAACTAGGTATATCCCCTAAAAAATGGCTTGATAATCTCATTGGTCATTCCAAATAAGTATCAATTACCAAGCTTTAGGCCAAGTTATGCACGTTGATTCAGTGATCAATTTTTAACATGAAACTTATCTCTGTAGTTATATAAACAAAAAGCATCTCAATGAAAGAAATAACTCAATTCAACTAGCTTATTTCATCACTAGGCAACTTGCGGCCAAGCTATTTATTACGGTGTAACCGCCTGAAAATCTTCGGTTTCAAAATATAAAGGCTTCATTGTGCCGCAATTTAGAAACTTATATTGAAGTTCAGTTTCTTTGGGTACTGGCGATGAGGTACTAAAACGTCCTAAACAACTGGCTTCTAAATCAACACCCAATATATGATCAAAGCTAGGTGCCTGCTGAATTCTATGAATATAAATTTTATAATTTTTTCTTAATGAAACGACATCGTACTCTTGTTTGGTACTTGAAGGTTTAATGTCATCAAAAGGTCGAACATACAGTTGCTTGTCAAAAGACAATGGTAGGTTTTCATAAACTAACATGCCATCACGCTCAAAGTGCCCTGAATATAAATCAGCCTGTATAATCATTTTCTCTCCACGCATTAAACGTTGTAAGTTAAATGGTTTGGGCTTAATGGTAATGAGTTGACTATCTCTGACCGCTTGTAATACCGCTAAATCATTATTATCTAATTTATATAACAGTTGAACGTTATGAGGCTTTCTATAAAACGGTAAATGGGACGCATAAATGCTAGAGCCCTGAGTGAATAAAACCATACCATGAACGCCCATATACGCAGGGTCTAATGGCGGTAGCTTTTTGACTTCATCCTCAGCAAAGCTCACTTGACTTAATAAAAATAAAAGACCAAATAACACTGTTTTCATAAACAAACTCTCACTATATATAGGTTTAAGGGTATTTTCAGTAATCAAAGTTTTAGATCAGGCTGCTGTATTATAGTTGGTTTTTTCAAGCAAAAAAAATCCCATCGAAGTAAGATTTTAAATTTATTTTTATTAAATGACTTAAAAATTTATCTTATACTTTTAAGTCATTAAAGTATTATTTAACACGTCAATATAATCAACCAGTCCACATCTCATCGCCTATTTAGAGCAATACAAATAAACATGCACTCAGTCTAAATGGACTAAATATTAGCTTATATCCTAAACTAAAAAGGGTAATAACATACCGCTATTACCCTTTAATTTATAACTAAAAATCTAATTAGTGGCTTTCAGAAACCATATTAATAGTGTATTTAGGGATGTCTACGACTAAATCTTCATCACCAACAATAGATTGACAGCTTAGGCGTGACTCGGGCTCTAACCCCCATGCTTTATCAAGCAGATCTTCTTCTAGCTCATCACCCTCTTCTATTGAATCGAAGCCTTCACGGATAATGACATGACAGGTGGTACAAGCGCAGACCTTTTCACAGGCATGTTCGATACCGATGTCATTTTTCAACGCAACATTAAGGACGCTTTCGCCTTTTTCAGCATCAACTACTGCGCCTTCAGGGCATAACTCTTCGTGGGGTAAAAATATAATTTTTGGCATGTTAATGTTCTCTTTAATTATAGGAAAATCGCAAAATAAAGCGCTCGGAAATAAATTCCCTCCTACCTAGATATTAAAATATTTATTGGTTACAGTTTTTCAACTGATTGACCACTCAACGCTTTATTAATTGAACTGTCCATACGGAGTTCGGCAAATATCGCTGTCGCTTGATCTAATTTTTTAATCGCCGTTTCAATGGCATGAACATTTTCTCCTTGGCTAATATCAGCCAAGGATTTGATTACTTGTTCAATGGCCGTTACTTCATCAGCAGTAAGTAAATGTTTATCTAATGCGATAGCGGCTTGAATAGATTCAATCACCCGTGCTGCTTCAACTTGTTGCTCTTTAAGCATACGCGCATCAATATCAGCTTTGGCATTATTCATAGAATCTTTAAGCATTTGCGCTATTTTACTATCATCTAAGCCAAATGACGGTTTCACTTCAATGCTAGACTCAACGCCCGACGATTTTTCCATAGCCGTTACTGAGAGCAAACCATCCGCATCGACTTTAAAAGTAACACGAATATGGGCAGCCCCAGCGGTCATAGCAGGAATACCACGCAGTTCAAAACGGGCTAATGAGCGACAATCGTCAACTAATTCTCGCTCACCTTGCAACACATGTACTGCCATAGCCGTTTGACCATCTTTAAAGGTGGTAAACTCTTGTGCTTTCGCCACCGGAATAGTGGTATTACGTGGAATAACTTTTTCGACTAAACCACCCATAGTTTCTAAACCAAGCGACAGCGGAATAACATCAAGCAGTAACATGTCGCTATCAGGTTTATTGCCTGCAAGAATGTCAGCTTGAATAGCAGCGCCTATGGCAACGACTTTATCGGGGTCAATTGAGGTTAATGGTTTTTTGTTAAAGAATTTTTCAACTTCAGTGCGTACTAATGGTACTCGAGTAGAACCACCAACCATCACCACTTCAATAACATCATCAACATTAATGCTGGCATCTTTTAAACTACGACGGCAGGCGCGTAAGGTTTTTTTCACTAATGCAGCAATTAACGAGTTAAACGTTTTTCTAGTTAGTGTTGTTGACCAAGGTTGCTCATTTTCTAATAAAGAACCTACCGTAGCATCTAGAGTCAAACTTACTTCAATACTGTCTTGGTTTGTCAATTGCTCTTTTGCAGCACAAGCTTGCTGCATTAATTGCCTTTCAAGTGAAGGTGATAGCGGCCGAGTTAAGCCTGCTTGCTCAACTAAGTGATCAACAACAACAACATCAAAATCATCACCGCCTAAAGCTGAATCACCACCCGTAGCAAGTACTTCAAAAACCCCTTTATTAAGGCGTAAAATTGAAATATCAAAGGTGCCACCACCTAAATCATAAATAGCAATAACACCTTCTTGCGCCCCTTTCTGATCAGAATCGAGTCCATAAGCAACCGCTGCAGCCGTTGGCTCATTAAGAAGACGTAAAACATTAACGCCAGCCAATTTTGCGGCATCTTTTGTGGACTGTCGCTGAGCATCATCAAAATGAGCAGGTACGGTAACAACCACACCGGTTAATTCACCACCTAGGGCAAGTGCTGCGCGTTGGGTTAAACTTTTTAAAATTTCAGCTGATACTTGCACAGGGTTAATATTACCTTGGCGAGTGACAATTTCAGGATGATTTTCGTCACCACCAAACTGATATGGCAGCGATGGATACTTACTTTGAATATCGCTTAATGAACGGCCAATTAAGCGTTTGGCCGAAACAATGGTATTTTGTGCATCACTAATACTGTGTGCCTTAGCTTCTTCACCCACTAAAATGCCATTACCTTGTGAAGCGTTTTGATAGCTAACAATAGAAGGGAGAATATCACGGCCTTGTTGATCGGCTAACGTGCTAGCTTTACCACTTTGTACACTGGCAATTAATGAATTTGTGGTACCTAAATCAATGCCTGCGGCTAATCGATGCTCATGAGGTACTGTGCTTTGACCGGGTTCTGCTATTTGTAAAAGTGCCATGATATAAAAATTCTGTTTAGTATGTGATTTTTCGCTATTGTGTAACTTGCTGACTAAGGTTCCAGTTTAAGAGACAACTGGCATGACGATTTAGAAAAAAGTCATTTCTATTCATTAATCATCAAACAAGCTATCTTCAAGACGTTCGACTTCAATATTAAGCTTTTGATAAAATTTTAACTTGCGTAAATTATCGCATGCAAGCACATTGGCTGCTGTATGGTTTTCTACAATATTATCACGCATTAAGTTAAACAATTGTTGATATTCTTGTGTGAAAACCTGCTGAACATGATTTAATGCGGCATCAACATCGTCGGAAAACTTTACTTCATCCAACATTTCTCTAAGTTCCATCTGCTGCATTAAAAAGGCAGTATCACCAAAAGTATGTTGCTCATTAGGCAAATCAACACCGCGTAAAGTTAAGATATACTCCGCACGTTTTAACGGTTGTTTTAATGTTTGATAGGCGTCATTAATTTCTGCAGATTTTTGCACTGCCAATAATTGATCTTGGCTTGAAGCATGAGCAAATCGGTCCGGATGGACGGCCTTTTGCAAAGTTTGATAGGTTTGTGATAATTGATTTAAATCGACATCAAAAGTAACTTCAATGCCGAATAACTGGAAGTAATTCAAAATAGTTCTTGCTCTAAAATATCTAAATTAATGCGCTAGAAACAGCTCGCAGATATTTGATTCAGATTCAAGGCGAAAGCACGGAGTTGACGTTAGTCAATGAGTACTTTCAACGATGAAGGTGGATTAAATAGCAAAGAGCAACCATTTATACATTGAAGCTTTCCCCACAACCACACTCACCTTTGGCGTTGGGATTGGTGAACTTAAAGCCTTCATTCAAGCCTTCCTTAACAAAATCTAGCTCGATGCCTTCAAGATATACTAAACTCTTAGTGTCTATAATAATTTTAACGCTTTCAATATCAAAAACATTATCATCTTCGTTCAAATCATCAACAAACTCAAGTACATAAGCCAAACCTGAACAACCGGTCGTTTTAATTCCTAAACGTAAACCTAAGCCTTGGCCTCGGTTTACCATAAAAGATTTTACCCGCTCTGTTGCCGCTGGCGTCATGGTAACTGACATACTACTTATCCTGTTTATCTTGTGCTTACTTTACGCTGCTATAAAGCAAGCGATTAGCCATTTTTACTTTTGTAATCTTCAATTGCTGCTTTAATAGCATCTTCTGCTAATATTGAACAGTGAATTTTCACGGGTGGTAAAGCTAGTTCTTCGGCAATGGCGGTATTTTTGATTTCGCCTGCTTCCTCAATAGATTTACCTTTTACCCATTCAGTGACTAATGAACTTGAAGCTATGGCAGAGCCACAACCATAAGTTTTAAATTTAGCATCTTCAATAATGCCTTCGTCAGAAATTTTCAATTGTAATTTCATCACGTCGCCACATGCTGGTGCGCCAACCATGCCCGTAGCTACTGATGGATCATTTTTATCCATAGAGCCAACATTACGTGGGTTTTCATAATGGTCGATTACTTTTTCACTATAAGCCATTTTTCTCTCTCCTAACTGTCACAACAAGCAGTAATTAATGTGCTGCCCATTCAATTGAATCTAAGTCGATACCGTCTTTGAACATTTCCCAAAGCGGTGACATGTCACGCAAATGACCAATAGATTTTTGTATAAGTTCAATCGCGTAATCAATTTCTTCACTGGTGGTAAAACGACCAAAACTGAAACGGATAGAGCTATGTGCCATTTCATCGTTTAAACCTAGTGCTCTAAGCACATAAGAAGGCTCAAGACTGGCTGACGTGCAAGCACTGCCTGACGATACTGCTAAATCTTTTAAAGCCATAATTAATGATTCGCCTTCAACAAAGTTGAAACTTACATTCAAATTACCGGCGTACCGTTTATCAAAATCACCATTAACAAACACTTGTTCCATGGCATTTAAACCTGACCATAAACGATCACGCATCGCGATAACATGCTCAAGATCTTGCGACATCTCTTCTTTCGCAATTCGACACGCTTCACCCATACCGACAATTTGATGCGTAGCTAACGTACCAGAGCGCATACCACGTTCATGTCCGCCACCATGCATTTGTGCTTCAAGGCGAATACGTGGCTTACGACGTACGTATAATGCACCTATACCTTTAGGTCCATACATTTTATGAGCTGAAATAGACAATAAATCTATTTTCAAATGCTGTAAGTCAATATCAATTTTACCCGTACTTTGCGCAGCATCAACATGAAAAATAATTTTACGTGCTCGGCACATTTCGCCAATTTCACCAATATCTTGAATAACACCAATTTCGTTATTTACGTGCATAATACTCACTAAAATAGTGTCATCACGCATTGCTGCTTCTAATTTTTTTAAATCAATTAAGCCATTATCTTCAGGAGCAAGATAAGTCACTTCAAAACCTTGGCGCTCTAGCTCACGACAAGTATCTAACACAGCTTTATGCTCTGTTTTACAGGTGATAATGTGCTTGCCTTTTTTGCTATAAAAATTAGCAACACCTTTTATGGCTAAATTATCTGACTCAGTTGCGCCTGAGGTGAAAACAATTTCACGAGGGTCAGCATTAATTAATTCTGCTATTTGATTACGAGCAATATCAACGGCTTCTTCGGCCTGCCAGCCAAATTTGTGCGAGCGCGATGCTGGGTTGCCAAAATGACCATCAGTAGTCATATATTGCACCATTTTTTCTGCTACACGTTTATCAACAGGGGTGGTAGCTGAATAATCAAAATAAATAGGAAGCTTCATTGGCTCTCTTTCTCCGCTTAAAATCGACATAATTGCTTATCGGCAACCATGTATAATATTGGGTGTATCGTCTTTTATACTGATAATGGTCTCTAACGACTGCCTTTTATTAGAACGACTATGTTCTTCATTTTGTCGTTGAGACACGGTTTTAACATCATTTTTGGTGACTAATTCAGCCAAAGAAATGTTTTGTAAAAATTCTTCAATGCGTTCACTCAAACCTTCCCATAATGAGTGAGTTAAACACTGCTCACCACCTTGGCAATTTCCCTTACCTTGGCATTTGGTCGCATCAACACTTTCATTAACGGCAGTAATAACATCTGCAACAGCTATTTGTGCTGAACATTTACCTAAACGATAACCACCGCCTGGGCCTCGAATACTGGTCACTAAACCATGTTTACGTAATTTTGAAAATAATTGCTCTAAATACGATAAAGATATGGCCTGCCGCTCTGAAATATCAGCTAATGACACTGGTCCATAGGTAGCGTGAATAGTAACATCAAGCATGGCGGTTACAGCATAACGACCTTTAGAGGTAAGTTTCATAATTTGCCCATTTAATTCACGCTAATAAGATAGATAGTCAACCATTTCCATAAAGACCAAATATCACCATAACAACCATTGCGCGCAATTTTACATAACCTTAAAATTTAATCAAGTATATACCTGAGTAATATACTCAAGTATTCTACACTAAGAAGTTAAAAGCGAAAAGCAATAGTTGACTATTTTACTCAACTATTGCTTTATAATTGCTATGACATGCGCAGGGTAATAATTCCTATTACAATTATATTTCGGGATCAAAACTCTCTACTATCTTTTCCCTATGCTTTGCTGCCGCTTTTTCATCTTCAACAAATTCACCCACTCTCAGTTCGGGTAAGTCTTTAGAGCAAACATCTCCCCCTAACCTATTCACTTCTTTGCATAGGTTAGCGACTTTATCGTCCATCAAGTGCATGTGATCTAATAAGCGGCCGATAGCTTTGGCAACAGGATCAGGGCTGTCGGCAGAAACAGCATAAGCATCAAAACCGAATTTTTTCGCCGCTTCGTCTCGCGACTCTTTATCTACACCGCCATTTAGTTTCTCGCCTGAGTTAGCGTCTAACAATGAGTTACCATTATTATTTTTACTGTTAACAACGCGTGCAGGAATACCAACAGCAGTGGCATTTTCGGGTAAATTTTTTACCACCACAGAGTTTGAGCCAACTTTGCCACCTTTACCGATAGTAATAGGGCCAAGCACTTGTGCACCAGCACCAATAACAACATTATCTTCTAACGTTGGATGGCGCTTACCCGCATTCCAGCTAGTTCCCCCTAAAGTAACACCATGATAAAGGGTAACATCATTACCAATTTCCGCTGTTTCACCAATAACAACGCCCATGCCATGATCAATAAAGAATCGATGTCCTAACGTTGCACCGGGATGAATTTCAATCCCCGTTAACCAACGAGAAAACGTCGAAATGGTTCGCGCTAATAACTTCCAATTTGCACGCCACAACCTATGGCTTAATCTATGTACCCATATAGCATGCAACCCAGGGTAGTTCAGCAATACTTCAAAGGTGGTGCGTGCTGCGGGATCTCTATCAAAAACACTATTAATGTCTTCTTTCATGCGGGTAAACATATTATTTCCTTTATTTATCTGTGCTTTTAGCTGAAATACTTTCTTTTGGGGCTTTTTCTATTGAAGCCCTCTCTATTGAGGCCCTTTCTATTGAAGCCAAAATGCCACGCATCATTTTTATTTCTTTCACATAGGGACGCGCACGATTAAATAAGCGTCTTAATTTTGTCATCACCAAGCCGGGGTGTTTGTCACTAATAAAAGCAGTGGCTTTAAGTGCATTTTCAAAGTGCTGATAAAAACGCTCTGTTTCTTCAGTAACGGGGTATAGCTCATCATCGTCACTTGTCGTTTTAGGTGTTTTTCTGGCAATACTTTCTTTTTCAGTGGTTTTTTGACCAATGCTCTTTTTACCAATATAAGTACCATTACCTGTACTGTGCTCTTGCCTTGTATCATCTAAAGACAATAGATAACTAGTACGTATTTCATAACTCAACGTTTGCACAGCCATAGCTAAATTTAATGAACTGTAATCTGGGTTAGCTGGAATTTGTACATGAAAATGACAAAGTTGTAATTCATCATTAGTCAAACCACTGCTTTCTCTGCCGAAGACTATAGCAACAGGATATTCACTCGCTTCTGCTACCATTTTTTCGCCACAACTTCTGGGCTCAAGCATAGGCCAAGGCAAAGTACGTGAACGCGCACTCGTCCCTATTACTAATCCGCAATCGTTGATGGCTTCACTTAAGGTACTAACCACTTTGGCATTTGCCAATACATCAGTTGCGCCAGCAGCTAAGGCTTGCGCCTGGCCATTAGGCATTTCAATAGGGTCTACTAGGATTAATTGACTTAACCCCATTGTTTTCATTGCCCGTGCCGCACTACCTATATTGCGACAATCCGAGGTGTTAACTAACACAATGCGGACGCTATCTAATAAATTACTTTTGTTTGAATCTGACATTTTACTCAATACTCTTACTTGACTGTATATTTTTGGCTATATTTTTGGCTATATTTTTGGCTATATTTTTGGCTATATTTTTGGCTCTATTCTTGGTTTAACATAGTCGGCTTTATACTTGGGGTATATTACCCTATCTCTATGCCAATAATTCTACCATAGAAGATTACTGCGGTGTTTGCTAAAAAGCACGATAAATTACTAAACAAAGTTTACTTAAGCTAGTTTATTTTTATATATACCCATGATATTTCAAGGTGCTAGCCTCATGATGCCTGAACGATTAATTTTGAGTCAATCTAATTGCTACCCTCTATCGCTAAAAACAATAAAACTTGCTATAATCCGCGCGCTTGATTTGGCAGGGTGATTTATTCTGCTCAATTCAACATCGTTCTTTTAAAAGCCATTTACAAATAGGTACTCTATTATGCATCCCATGCTAAATATTGCCGTGCGCGCTGCGCGCAATGCAGGAAAAGTTATTATTCGCTCTTTTGAACAGCTTGATAAAGTTGAAGTTGAATCGAAAGGTTCTAACGACTTTGTGACCAGTACTGATACGGCTGCTGAACAAGCCATCATTGAGACTATTCGTAAATCATACCCAGAACACACTATTATTGGTGAAGAGTCAGGGGTATTAACAGGCTCCAATGATGACTTTCAATGGATTATTGACCCACTTGACGGCACCACAAATTTCATTAAAGGTATCCCTCACTTTGCCGTATCTATTGCCTTAAAAGTGAAAGGTAAACTTGATCAAGCCGTGATCTTTGATCCCATTCGTGGTGAATTATTTACCGCCAGTCGCGGTAAAGGTGCGCAACTAAATAGTATGCGTATTCGTGTGAAAGCGCATAAAGATTTATCTGCCACTATTTTAGCGACAGGCTTCCCTTTTAAGCATAAACAACATACCAAAGCTTATATGGCTATGTTCACTTCTTTGTTTGAAAAAGCATCAGACATTCGCCGCGCTGGCTCGTCAGCGCTTGATCTCGCTTATGTTGCTGCTGGTCGTGTTGATGGTTTCTTTGAAATTGGCTTAAAACCATGGGACACTGCTGCCGGTGAATTATTAGTGATTGAAGCCGGTGGTTTAGTCACTGATTTTGTCGGCGGTCATAATCACGTTAAATCAGGTAACATTGTTGCCAGTAGTACACGATTACAAAAAGAAATACTAAAAGATATTCGCCCTCATTTGGGTGATGCCTTAAGTAAATAGTTACTGGGTAAAACTTATATTTTTTAAAAAAGCGTCTTTTGGCGCTTTTTTTGCTTTATTTACTTTATTTACTTTAATAGTGTTTTTGCTTTAGTAGTATTTTTTGCTTTAATAGTATTAGTGACATCAATAATTAACCTGTAATTCGAGTAACCATGACTGCTTTTCAATATATCCCCCCGCAACATAAACAACTATTTAAGACTGGCGAAGTCGCTTTAGTAGGCGCTGGCCCAGGTGACCCAGATTTATTAACTTTACAAGCCTTTCGTTTTATCCAACAAGCCGATGTCGTCATTTACGATCGCCTTGTTAGCCAAGAAATTATGGCATTATTACCCACCAACTGTGAACGAGTTTATGTGGGTAAAAAACAAGCTGAGCATCGAGTACCACAAGAAGGCATTAACCAACTGTTAGTTGATCATGCAAAACTGAATAAAAAAGTATTACGGTTAAAAGGTGGTGATCCTTTCGTTTTTGGTCGTGGTGGTGAAGAAGCTCAATTTTTATTAGCCAACGGTATCGCTTGCCATATTGTACCGGGTATGACAGCCGCTTCTGCCTGCTCTAGTTATGCAGGCATTCCCCTCACCCACAGGCAAGTTGCCCAGTCTTGCACCTTAATCACTGGCAATGTGCAAGATAATGGTGCATTAGACCTTCCTTGGCAAACCTTGAACGATAAAAAACAAACAGTTGTTTTTTATATGGGCATAAAAAGTTTGCCTATTATCACTGAGCAATTAATTAATGCTGGACGCTGTAAAAATACCCCAGCCGCTTTAATTCGTAAAGGCACTCATAGTGATCAACAAGTTGTTATCGGCACACTTGAAAACTTAGCGAAATTAGTTAAGCGCCATAATATAAAACCACCCAGCCTAATTATTATTGGTGATGTAGTGAATACTTTTAATGCCGAACAATTGCACAATTTAGGCTATTTAGCACCTGCACTCTAACAGCCAATCAAATGTTATAAAGATGTAATAAAAACTAGCAAACCACCCATATTTTTCGTAGAGTGGCAATCAGTTAAATTTTAGTTTATTAAGCTTTGCTAAGTAGAAGGATCTTTTTCGCCTCTTTGCCATTAATTAGCATAAAAAAACTGTTTTAAAAAACTGATTTTTTCAGTAGTAATCTGCCAAAGAGCAGAGTTAATATAATAAAAAGATATACAATGGCTGCCCAACTAAACGAAAATTTAGCACAATATAGAACCATAATTTTAAGTCTGATCTCCTATGCGGTTCATCCTAAATTAGACACCCTTATCGAGAAATTAACGCCAAAACTTACTGGCTCGAAACGCTTTTCAATTAAAATGGAAATCAAACGCTTGGCAAAGCCTTGTGGCTTAGTTATGGACTTCCGCCCTTATTTTGATCAGTGCGAGCCCATGCAACACGAAAATGTCTGCCATTATCTCGATCAAATATCTCAGACGCTTTTTCTTACTAGTATTGAAAACAACAATGGTTTATTCAGCCTTCACATTTATAACGAGGTAAGTGAAAAAGCCAAACAACGCCATCTGGCAATGGTGAATGCTGAGCGAGAAGCCAAAACACATAGTAAAATAGCGATTGAAGAAGTGCAGCAAGTTAGCTTAGTTAATGGTGATCTTTTTGATGAGCCACAAATAACCGGAAAATCAAAATGTCGGCTATTTAGTTATGATCCCCTAGGTATGTCACAAAAAGGTAAGTTAGCAGTAGGTATTGAAGTTGCACCTCTCGATATCAATGCTAATGGCTGTGTTATTAAGGCGCCACTACACGCCATAGCAGAGACAAATGAGATTATTTATTTATGGTTTTACGATCACGATAGCGCTTTAGATTATCAAGAAGAAATTGTACTTGAATACACGGTTGAAGATCGCAAAAAACTACAATCAGGTAAGAGCAGCCATTATTTACTCAAACTTAGTCAAGCATCGACCAATAAAATGCTTAATGCCCTGAGTGGTTTGTTAGCTAAACGCCTACAATTAGCCAACCAGTCTCAAAGCAAACAAATACAACCCTTAATTGCTTCCATCAATGCTAAATGCCATGAACAATTTTTACTGAGTAACACAGTTGATGTTCCTATGCTTTGCGCAAAATATCACACTGGTTGGCGGCCATCAATCTGTTTGAAAACACCTAGTAACCTAGGACTTTGGCAATTTTTTACTGATAATAATAACTATGATCCACTCGCACGTTTGTTTTGCAATATAGATATACAAGCCGCCATTAATAGCCAGCAAGAGTTTGATGATTATGCCTACATATTAAAACATCAATACATTGATAATGAGCAAACTAAACAACAATTTATCATCATTTGGCAAAGCCAGCTTGATAATGATTATGCAGCAAGCTCGCTTTTAAGCAAATTTATACTTAACGGTGATTACCGTTACCTTCGTTTAAGGGTGCTAGCTGTCAATGCTCAGCAAGATGCTCATGTCCCCAGTGCTCTGCCCGATTATGTTAGTCCCGCCATGGCGCTATTGAATCGCCCTCATAATAAACAAACAGCAACACTCCTTAAAGCCAGTACACAATTAGCCATTTTAACAGATGTTACTGAGCTAAATGACGTGTTAGCTTTGACAGATGCTTTGGCAGTAAATGCAGCGCCGCTATCAAATAAACGCTCACTTAAGTGCCCAATAAAATTTGCTTTACCCAACTTGTCTCATAGAGCGGCTATGGAGATTGTTACCATCAATAATAATGACTTGCGCGTTGAAGACAGGTTTGAATACCAACTCCAACTCGTCTTGACCCATAGCGATAACCACCCCATTAGCATTAACGGAAAAAGTAATAACATTTCCACTCGCGGTATGTTAATTGAGTTAGAAAAGCCGATAAAATTAAAACCGGGTGCTAATCTCCGTTTAAAAATTGACATGCCTTACCGAGACAAGTTACTTACTATGCCGAATCAAGCGTACCTGTTGCTTAGCAGCCAAGATAATCGCTTTTTACGTTTAGTGATCAATGGCCCTGAGGCTAAACACGCTGCATGCCAAGCTTTACGTGAGCTTATCTATAAAAATATGGATAATCTAGCCCATTGCGGTTTTGAGCAAGACAGCATTTATGGCCTACAAAAAGCAATGCGTAATATATACGCCAACAACCATTTATCGGTGCCCTTCTTTATTCATCAAGACAAACGGCAATGGCACATCAGCTCAGTAGCGATGAATCAACATACTCAAATAAAGCCTTTTAACGACGAAGATGTTTGCTCAAAATTTTTATTATTAAAAATGGTTGAGCAGGAAAAATTTCGTAATTATTGTCTGTCGTTATTGAACAAAGTTACCGGAAATAACCCTGTGGAAGTATTCTATATTTTAACCATTCCGAGGAAATCACAGCACAATGAGCAATTTACATTTTGGTTCAGTGATATTAAACAACTACAAAAAAATGGCAAACTCAATGACGTGTTAGATAAAATTCGCAGTATTAAAAAACCCAGTGTTTTAAGAGTGCAATTATCAAAACCCAATAAAATAATGGATAAATATTTTCGTGATGAGTTAAATTATTTAGAGCAAATATCATCAAGTAGTGCTGAAGAACTCACTAACGCGATGTCTTTAATGACCGGCATAGGTGAAATTACCGATCATACCGCGCAAGTGTTACAACTGTTTGACAACATTGTTGCCAAACAAGCGTTGTCTAACGTTGGCTAACGATTGGCTTGTGGTTTTGCACGTCGTCTTCCGCCGTTGCCGCTAGGTTTAGCATTCGTTGTCGATTTTTTAGATTGTGCTTGATGGCCTTTACTTAAGTGCTGGCCATCGGCATGTTCAACTTTACTTACCCTCGGTTTTTTCGAATTTTTCGATTTTAACGATCTAATCGCTCTAGATTCACCTAAGGCATTTACGGGTGAAAAATTGTCTAATTCCTTACGTTCAATATGTTGCTGAATGACATGCTCGATGTCACATAATAATTTCAATTCATCGGCACACACTAAAGACACCGCTTGTCCTGTATTACCCGCACGCGCAGTACGACCAATACGATGAACATAATCCTCTGGCACATTCGGTAAATCAAAGTTAACCACATTAGGTAATAAATCAATATCTATACCGCGCGCGGCAATGTCAGTGGCCACCAAAATTTGTACTCGCCCCTCTTTAAAAGAAGCGAGTGCTTTGGTACGCGCACCTTGGCTTTTATTACCATGGATAGCCGCAGCGGTTAAACCTTCAGTCTCTAAATATTTAGTCAGCTTATTAGCGCCATGTTTGGTTTTAGTAAACACTAACACTTGTCGCCAACTATTTTCTTTTATTAAATACGTCAGCGCTGCAGGTTTACGTTTTTTATCTACCGCCACCAACCATTGAGTTACTTTTTCAGCGGTGCTGTTTTCAGGATTGACCGAAATTTCTAATGGATTATTGACCAAACCTTTCGCTAATGCGCGAATATCAGCAGAAAACGTGGCAGAAAATAATAAGTTTTGTCTTTTGGCTGGCAGTAAGGAGATGATTTTTTTGATGTCACGGATAAAACCCATATCTAACATGCGGTCGGCTTCATCAAGAATAAGTACTTCTAATTGAGAAAACTTAACGGCATTTTGGTTGTATAAGTCCATCAAACGGCCAGGCGTTGCTACAAGCACATCAACTCCCTGTCTAAGGCGCATCATTTGTGGGTTAATTTTAACGCCGCCAAAGACTACCGTTGAATGTAAGTTTAAATACTTGCCATAATCTGCAATGCTGTCACTGACCTGTGCCGCAAGTTCGCGAGTGGGCGTTAAGACCAATGCGCGGACATTGTTAGCGCCAACTTTTACACCTTTATTACTGCTTAAACGTTGCAATAATGGCAAAGTAAAGCCTGCCGTTTTACCTGTGCCTGTTTGCGCAGCAGCCATCACGTCTTTACCAGAGATTACCGCTGGAATGGCTTGAGCTTGAATAGGCGAAGGTGTTTCATAACCTTTATCACGAACCGCTTTTAGTAATGACTCTGATAAGCCGAGGTCTGTAAATTTAGGTGTTGTTGAATTTGTCAGCGTAGCGCTCATAAATAATCTCTTGCTGTGAAGTTACGGGATACGAGCAGCGAGTGTCTAGTTATAAATATCGAGCCACGAGCTTAGTGCTAGTAAAAGGTGTGCAGCATACAGTATGCTTAGTGGAATTGGTACAAGTGTAGTGTAAAAAACAAATAGAGTTGTTATTAAAAAAGCCGAACAACAAAGGTTGCTCGGCTCATTACTTTTTATTCGCTACTCGACACTGTTTTGATCATGGCATCATTTGCTCTTGTTCTTCACCTTCTTTTTCAATCACTTCTGGGATTAGGTCTTCTCTTGAAACCCCTAATGCTAATGCCACTAATGAAGCAACATAAATTGAAGAGTAAGTACCCACAAACACACCAAATAATAATGCTGTGGCAAAACCATGAATTAGCGCACCGCCTTTAAAGAACAGTGCGGCTAGAACTAACAAGGTGGTTATTGAGGTGATAAAAGTACGACTCAAGGTTTGCGTGAGTGAAATATTAATAATATCTTCAGGCAAGGTATCACGCACTTTTCTAAAATTTTCACGAATACGATCCGAGACGACGATGGTATCGTTAAGTGAATAACCAATGACCGCCAATATGGCCGCTAATACAGTTAAGTCAAACTCTAATCCTAGAATAGAGAACAAGCCAAGTGTTAGTAACACATCATGAAATAGCGCCACTACTGAACCAACCGCAAAACGCCATTCAAAACGAAAAGCTACATAAATCAGAATACATATTAATGCCGTGAGCATTGCTAAACCACCCTGCTCAGCGAGTTCGTCACCGACACTGGCACCAACAAATTCTATGCGGCGCATATCAATTTTTTGACCTGTACCGGTTTCAAGTATTGACAGTATTTCATTACCCAGCATTTCAGCTTTGACGTCTTCACGTAAACCAAGGCGAATAACAACATCACGACTGCTACCATAAAGCTGTACTTTGGCATCATTATGACCGTTATCTTTCATCAGTTGACGTAATTTTTGTAAATCAGCAGATTGTTCGAAGCCAACTTCAATCAGTGTACCGCCAGTAAAATCAAGACCAAAATTCAACTTATTTACCGCGAGTGAGGAGATTGCCGCTATCATTAATAGCGCACTGAAAACCATCGCAATTTTGCGATATTTCATAAAGGCGACGGTTTCTTTTAATTGTAAAATTTGCATGAGTTTAAATTCCCGTCTTAACTATATTGAGAGCTTTTTAAGGCTTTTACCGCCCCAAATAGCATTAACTATGGTTCTTGAACCGATCACTGAGGTAAACATTGACGTCAAAATACCGATAGATAAAGTTATCGCGAAACCTTTCACTGGCCCAGTACCAACCGCAAATAAAATAAGCGCGGCAATTAGGGTAGTAATATTGGCATCAATAATGGTTGAAAATGCGGCATCATAACCTTGATGTATCGCTTGTTGAATAGTTTTACCTTCGCGAATTTCTTCACGGATACGTTCAAATATCAGTACATTAGCATCAACCGCCATACCAACGGTCAGTACGATACCCGCCATACCGGGTAAGGTTAATGTTGCCCCTGGGATCAATGACATTACGCCAACAATTAACACTAAGTTAGCGCCAAGGGCAAAGTTAGCGACAATACCAAAAGCACGGTAATAAATGATCATAAAGATAAACACTAAACCAAAACCTATCATGATAGCTTGGAAACCAAGTTTCACGTTTTCAGCACCTAATGTCGGCCCAACCGTACGTTCTTCAACAATCGCAATAGGCGCAATTAACGCACCTGCGCGTAATAATAACGCCAAGTTATGTGCTTCAGCTTGTGATCCAGCACCAGTGATACGAAAGCTTTTGCCTAAACGCGCTTGAATAGTGGCAACAGAAATGACTTCTTGCACTTTTTCAAAAATCATATTGCCTTCAGGATCACGACGGTCCGTCGGCTTATATTCTATAAATACTGTCGCCATTGGTTTACCAATGTTGCTCTTAGTGCCGTTCGACATTTTAGAACCACCAGCACTATCAAGTGAAATATTCACCTGTGGACGTGAATACTCATCAAAGCCTGATTTAGCATCAGTGATGTGATCGCCGGTTAGCATAATGCGTTTTTTCAATAAGGTTGGTTTACCATCTTTATCGGTGAGTAAAATAGAGCTTGCAGGTACGCGGCCATTTAGCGCCGCGCTTAGATCACCTTCGGTGTCCACTAATCTAAATTCGATAGTGGCTGTGGCATTGAGTATTTCTTTCGCTTTGGCCGTATCTTGCACACCTGGTAATTCGATAACAATATGCTTTTTGCCTTGACGCTGTACTAACGGCTCGGCAACACCCAGCTCATTGACACGATTACGAATAATGGTAATGTTTTGTTGTAAGGCATATTCACGAATTTCTTTCAGTTTTAACTCGGTCATTTGCGCGGTAAGCGTTAAGGTGTCTTCATTAGTATTCAGTAATAAATCATTATAGCGTTTTTTCAATAACGATTTAGCAGCGTCTAAATCTGCCACTTTACGGAAAATAACCACTATGCTGTCGTTGACTTCTTTTACGCTACGGTAACGAATTTTTTCGTTACGTAAATCACCACGAAAATCGGCAACCATACCAATTTTGGCTTTGTTAATGGCTTCTTTCATATTCACTTCCATTAAGAAGCTCACGCCACCACTTAAATCTAAACCTAGCTTCATTGGCGTACCACCAATGCCTGCTAACCAATCAGGGGTTGCAGGTGTTAAATTTAGCGCTACTGAGTATTGCTTACCTAAATTATCATCAAGCACATCACGCGCTTTCAACTGATCTTCAGTATTTCTAAAGCGAGCGAGTATTTGACCTTTTTCTAAAACAATACTGGCATAATCTATATTGCTTGCAGTTAAATGCCCTTTAATTGTATCAAGGGTGGTAACGTTTGCTTCAACACCACGTAAACCTGAAACCTGCACAGCAGGATCTTCACCATAAAGGTTAGGAGTGGCATAGAGCGCACCAATAGCGACAATAAACGCTACCATCAGTGTTTTCCATAAAGGGTATTTATTTAACACAATCTTTCCTATTTGCTATCTATTGTATTTGCGCTTTATTTTTATAATTACGGCGTTAAAAGTGCTCATTGACGTTCGTCAACTCCGCGCTTTCGCCTGGTACTTACTTCAATAAAACACAAATAAAACAGCTACTAATTATCATTGTCATTGTCATTGTTCAATTTATAGCTTCAGCTAAAAATAATTACCATAGTAGTTAGTTCCAGCTAATGAGATTCACGACTATAAATTTTTCATTGTGCCTTTAGGTAGTACAGCGTTTACAGCACCTTTTTGTACGGTTACTTCTGTGCCTTCGCTAATACTAACCACGATAAAATCTTTTTCGTCTGATACTTTAACGATTTTGCCAACAATACCACCTTGAGTTAACACTTCGTCGCCTTTTGATAACGCAGACATCAAGCTTTTTTGCTCTTTCACACGCTTAGCTTGCGGGCGGTAAATCATAAAATAAAACACTAAACCAAATACCGCTAGCATGATGATCATTTCCATACCACCACCAGCGGTGGCTGGAGCGGCGGCGGCGTGGGCTTTACTGATAAATAAACTCATAATTCTAATTCCTTACTTCTTTTTATAATTGGTAGTCGGACATTTATTCGCGCTTGCTTTAAAGCGCGAAAAACTTTCCGACTAAGGTTAAACTTGTGTGTTGCCTTGAGATAAAGGCGGTACGGGTAAACCGCGTAGCGCATAAAATTCTGCAACAAAGTCATCTAATTTACCTTGCTCAATAGCAGCGCGCAAACCTTGCATTATTTTTTGATAAAAATGTAAATTATGCAACGTATTCAACTGTGAACCTAAAATTTCTTTACACTTATCTAAATGATGTAAATAAGCGCGTGAATAATTTTTACAGGTATAGCAATCGCAAGTGTCGTCTAATGGTCCGGTATCAGTTTTATTACTGGCATTACGAATTTTAACAACACCCGTGTTAACAAATAAATGACCATTACGAGCATTTCGGGTTGGCATAACACAGTCAAACATATCAATACCGCGGCGAACGCCTTCAACTAAATCTTCAGGTTTGCCCACTCCCATCAAGTATCGGGGCTTATTTTCGGGAATCAAGGGGGCGGTATGATCTAATATACGGATCATGTCTTCTTTGGGCTCACCAACCGACAAACCACCAATGGCATAACCATCAAAATCAATCGCTTTAAGGCCATTAACAGACACTTCTCGTAAATCTTCATACATGCCGCCTTGCACTATACCAAATAAGGCTGACGGATTATCGCCATGGGCATCTTTTGAACGCTGCGCCCAACGGAGTGAAAGTTCCATTGAGTCTTTCGATTCTTTATGGCTGGCTGGGTATGGGGTACATTCATCAAAAATCATCACTACATCAGAGCCTAACTTACGCTGCACTTCCATAGAGCGCTCAGGGGTCAGCATAATTTTTTCACCGTTTACAGGCGAGCTAAAACGCACACCTTCTTCGGTAATTTTACGCATTTTACCTAGACTAAATACTTGAAATCCGCCTGAATCGGTCAGGATAGGTTTGTCCCAGTTAATAAAATCATGCAAATCACCGTGCTGTTCAATAATATCAGTGCCGGGGCGTAACATTAAATGAAAAGTGTTGCCTAAAATGATTTCAGCCCCCGTGTCAGCAACTTCTTCTGTTTTCATCCCTTTTACGGTGCCGTAAGTTCCTACTGGCATAAAGGCAGGCGTTTCTACCGTGCCGCGCTCAAAGGTTAAGCGACCACGACGAGCTTTACCGTCGATATTAATTAATTCATATGTCATTTTTTTATTCATAGAGTGTACTCCTTTACCTACCAGCGAAACAGGCTGATGGTTTATTTAAAATCTTGGTATTTATTTAGCTTAAAAATTTTTACCACAGAGAAAGCCGAGGCAAGTTATATGCTCCATGCATAACCTAAGTGACCTACATCCATATAGGCCTTGCTGCGCACTACACGGAGACTACATAGAAAAAATAAATTTTCTGTGTAGGCTCGAAGAGCTCTCTGTACTGCACCGCTGCTCGGTGGTGAATTGTTAAAAGTCTCTTTTCGTTAACGCTTGTTTAGTTAGCTCTTGTTTGGTGAGGAACATAGCATCACCATAACTAAAAAAGCGATATTGTTCGCTAATTGCGTGCTGATACGCATTCATAATATTTTCATAGCCCGCAAAAGCGCTAACTAGCATTAATAAGGTTGATTCAGATAAATGAAAATTAGTTAATAATGCGTCAACTATTTTAAATTCATAGCCGGGGGTGATAAAAATGTCGGTATCACCGTAAAAAGCACATAGTGCTTCGCCTTTTACTCGTGCCGACTTAGCGGCACTTTCTAATGAACGCACAGAGGTTGTTCCTACCGCAATAACACGACCTCCATTCGCTTTAGTTTTGGTTATTTTATCAACAACTTCAGCCGATACTTCAACATACTCGGCATGCATAATATGATCGGCTATTTCATCCACTTTTACTGGTTGAAAAGTACCCGCACCAACATGTAGTGTAATAAAGGCAAGCTCAACACCTTTTGCCTTTATTTGCGCTAACAAATCATCATCAAAATGCAAACCTGCGGTTGGTGCGGCAACGGCACCCGGTTTTTCATTGTAAACCGTTTGATAACGTTCTCTATCGCTACTTTCATCGGGTCTATCAATATAAGGTGGCAAAGGCATATGCCCTATTTCGTCTAAAATTGATAATACCGACTGCTCACCCTGAAATTTCAGTTCAAATAAAGCACCATGACGAGCAATCATAGTTGCCTTTGCTCTGCCCTCTAGCAACAGTTCGGCGCCAATTTTAGGTGATTTACTGGCTCGAACATGTGCTAAAACGGTATTTTTGTCGATTAACCGTTCAACCAATACTTCAATTTTACCGCCGCTAGATTTTTGCCCAAACATGCGCGCAGGGATAACGCGAGTGTTATTGAAAACCAATAAATCACCGGCATTAAGCTGCGTCAAAATGTCTTTAAAGCCCATATCCTCACGCTTGCCCGTATCACCGTCTAGCACCATTAATCGGCTACCGGTACGATCAGCTTTAGGAAATCGAGCAATTAGCTCACGGGGTAATTCGAAGGAAAAATCAGATACACGCATGATAAATAGTGAACTTGCCTTTTCGCCTAAGCTACCGATAAAGAAGCATAAGCGTGTTGATGAAAACAAAGCGCATAATTTTAGAGCTCAAGGCTTTTGATAGCAAGTTAAATCATCAATATAATGGTTTTATGATGTCGAATAAATTGAGCTAAGTACAGAGCATCACTCAAATAGAGTACTTATCTCTATTTGATACTCTATTTAGAGTAATGTTTATTGATATTTGATAAAATATTCAGGTGTTTTTCATTGCCCATCCACCCCCATTAAAGCCTAGTAAAGCTAAATGTCAGTTTTGTGATACTTAGGTGATCAATCAATGACCTTTTTATGTCAGGTTCGATTAAAGTGTCATAAAACATCGTCAGGTGCTCTTAGTCTGATTTCTGTATAAAAACAAAATAAGATGTTGATAAGTGTCTATTTATAATAAAATTCCGTGAGCTAAATTGTTATAGTTGATGTTGATTATTTAGCACAGCTATAAAATAATTTTTTCTAACTATTGTTTTTCAAGTATGCTCATCAACAATGATCACTAAATAGTAGACTGCCACTATGAATAATCTCGCTTTTTCTATAGCCAAAACAATTATTAATGGTTTTGATCACCATATTGATCTTTTCATTGAAATAACCAAATCAGCTCAACAACGATTTCAACAGTGCCAATGGGCAGAAATTCAGCAAGCAGCCAAAGCAAGAACGACCTTTTATGAACAACGGGTGAAAGAGACTTATGACACCATCAAACAAGATTTTTATATAAAATCTCTCGATGACGTTTTATGGCTGCAAGTTAAAAAAGAATATGTCGCGCTATTGGCTGAGCATAAACAGCCTGAGCTTGCTGAAACCTTTTATAATTCAGTCTTTTGTCGATTATTTGAGCGTAAGTTTTATCATAACGATTATATTTTTGTCGAAAGCACCGCTCAGCGCCTTGATGATAGACCAACCCCCATAATCTACACTAGCTATAAACCCGCAGAAAAAGGCTTGAACCAAACTATCTGCGATATTATGAATGCTCATAAAAGTACCGTGCCTTTTATTGATTTAGATGCTGATGTTGAAGTACTTATTCGAGCCTTTCGCCGTAAAGCGCATAAAACTCGCTTTAAGCTAGAAGATTTACAATTTGATATTTTAAATTTCACTTTCTACCGCAATAAAGGCGCATACCTGATTGGCCGAGTACTTTCGCCAGCGGGAGAAACACCGTTTATTGTGTGTGTCCTTAATAATGAAAAAGGCGGATTATATATTGATGCCCTGTTAAGTAAAAGTGAAGATATGGCGGTAGTATTCGGTTTTGCTCGCGCCTATTTCTTTGTCGATTGTCAACATCCTTATGCACTCATTAATTTTTTACAAAGCTTAATGCCTCACAAAACCAAAGCAGATTTATACTCAGCCATTGGTTTTCATAAACAAGGTAAAACCCAATTTTATCGTGACTTTTTAAACCACCTTGCTAGCAGTGATGACAAATTAGAATTGGCTGCGGGTATTAAGGGCATGGTGATGTCGGTGTTTACCCTCCCCTCCTACCCGTATGTTTTTAAAATTATCAAGGATAAATTCTCTCCTAGCAAAAACATGACCAAAAAAGATGTAAAAGGTAAATATCATTTAGTAAAACTACACGACAGAGTTGGCCGTATGGCTGATACCATGGAATACTCTGAGGTTGCTTTTCCAAAAGATAGATTTAATGAAGAGTTACTAGCTGAACTACATAAAGTGGCACCTTCAATTATTCGCTACGAAGATGACTTACTTATTATTGAGCACTTATACATAGAGCGCCGCATGGTGCCGTTAAATTTATATTTAGCTAAAGCTAATGATGCTGAAATCGACAATGCGCTCTATGGCTACGGTAAAGCAATTAAGCAATTAATTTCTGCTGATATATTCCCTGGTGATATGCTACTTAAAAACTTTGGTGTCACTCGGCATGGCCGAGTGATTTTCTATGATTACGATGAAATTACTTACATGGACGAAGTGAATTTTAGAATAAAGCCTATAGCGGTCACCGAAGAGCAAATTTATGCTGCAGAGCCATGGTATTCCGTTGCCCCTGGCGACATGTTCCCTGAAGAGTTAGCCACTTTTGCACTGGCTAACCCTAAATATTTAAAGGCTTTTAAAATACATCACGAAGATTTATTATCCGCCAGTTATTGGCAGCAATGTCAAAAAAATGTAGCTGATGGAATCTACGAAGATGTTTACCCCTACCCCGATAAATTTAGATTTTGTAGTATGAGAAAAGACAGTGAGTAGGTAATAGTGGCGAGTATCGAGTTTTATCACTATTTTTTGCTACTCGCAGCTAGCCTTGTCTATAAAACAGCCAAACAGCCAAACAATTAAGGTTATTTAACAGTTTACTCTTTACCTTTGGCTGTGCATCAGTATAATTCGAATCCATTGCAGGGGTGTAGTTCCAATTGGTAGAACAGCGGTCTCCAAAACCGATGGTTGGGAGTTCGAGTCTCTCCACCCCTGCCATTTTCCTCTCATGATTACTTTGGTTAATATCTTTAGTTATTTCAATTAAGCATGATGACATTCACTTTATTATCATCAATAAATCTGTCATTATATGTCCTTATTTTTCACTAATTTCAACGTTGCGTTATGGCTATTACCTCAAGACAATTTGACCAACTCAGTGAAATGGGCATCAGTCTCTGGCAAAGTCGAACACCTGTAAGTTCTGAATCAACACATCAAGACCATTATCTAGCGCAAACCCAACAAAGCTTGATGAAGCTAACCAAACAAAAAATTTTTAGCGATATATTACTGAGTTTAAACTTAACGATAGGTGAAGTTAAAGCGCAAAACGATCACCTCGATGTGGGATTGTTTAATTGGTATTTTCTTGATGAAGGGCTAGAAGACATATCTAAAGAAAAGCCTTTAATTCAATGCCTTGAAAATAAACTTGTTAGCCCAAATATAGAAACCATTGCGCAATCAGTAAATTTAAAAAAACAACTTTGGCACACCATAACTAATAACTTACTGTAATGACTAATTTACCCACTTTTACGCTTATCAGCACAAATGACATTAAGTGCTTAATGACAATAGAAAACGCCTGCCACTCCCACCCATGGAGTGAAAAAACCTTTAAAAGTTGTATTGGTGGTCGTTACTTTGGTGAAAAGCTTGATTTAGCGCATAACAGCCAACATTTAGTAGTTGGTTTTTATGTCGGTGAATTGGTAATTGACGAAGCTACTTTAATGGATATATGCGTTACACCCAGCGAGCAAAGTAATGGTTTTGGTAAAAAATTACTAACTCAATTTATCGAACAATCAAAAGCAAAAGGCGCAGCAAAAATATGGCTTGAAGTGCGCGCTAAAAATATTACTGCCCAAATGCTGTACATGAACGCTGGCTTTATTGAAACAGGTCGTCGCACTGGTTATTACCCAAGCGCCAAAGGATTTGGTTATGAAGATGCCATAGTGATGTGTTTGTCTCTATAAAGTTACGTATTTATTCGCCTAAAAAGCTTTACCACCGATAAAGCGAGATTCCCCACTACACAGAGAACAATATCTCCCTCTGCACTGCCGTTCAGTGGCAAACAGTTATAAGCTAACGAATAAACCGGTTAAATACTCGTCTCTTTTATAGTACAACTTCATACAAAAAATAACTTACTTCTGCTACTTTTCTATTCCGCATTTTATTAAATTTAGTAACCGTTATCTTTTTGTTAAAGCACTTATGTTTACTAACCATCATCCTTCCCTGAATAATCATTATTTCAATGATCATGCTGCACAAGAAGCCTACAATGAAGCTATTCATAAAATTGCTGAGCTTACTGGCTTAAATGCCCAGCAAAGCTTATTTTTGCTTCGCCAACAATTTCAAACACAGCAAGTTGGTAAAAACAGTTCAATATCATCATTAACAAAACCCATTTTAGCGCATAACGAATATCAGTTTATTGCCAGCTTATTTCATTAATCTATTTAGGATATATTTATCATCGATAGAATATCTGCGAGTGTCATTTCTATCCATACTCACACATTGTAATAATCAAGCTTACCTTTTGGTAAATAGTTAAGTGGTTAGAGGGGATCGGTTATACGCCAAATTAAAATTTAAGCCATTACTTTTCAGGTAATGGGTAAGGTGTCGTGGTTAATATGCCCCCTGAAACGTATTTACCACTTAGCAAACGATAGAATTGACACCTACCAACACAAATAGAAATGCAAACCATTGCCATTTGGGTTATTATGCGTATTTTTAAATGATATTCAGAAATACGAGGAACTGTAGAACATGATGTCAAAATTCAAATTGAACAGCCTTACGCTAGTCATAGCTAGCAGTTTAGCTATGACGGTAACAGCTGAAGAAAAGCCCCCCAAAAGTGATGAAGTCGAACGCATTTTCATTGTCGGAACAAAGCAAGAGTTGACCTTACAAGAAGTCGATGCCTCTGTAGAGTTATTCACTGCCGAGCGTTTAAGCGCAGAGCGTATAGTTGATCTCAATGACGCGCTTATTAGAGTACCAAACCTTACGAGTTCAGGTAGTAGTAACAGTATAGCAATTCGCGGTATTGGCAGAAATGGCGCATCAGGAGAAGGACGCGGGGTTACTTCTAATGTTTACGTCGATGGCTCGCCTTTATCTGGCACGGCTTTAGGCAGAAGCTTGACCTCTTTATGGGATGTACAACAAGTTGAAGTTTTACGTGGCTCGCAGTCAAGTGTGCAAGGGCGTAACGCGCTTGCTGGAGCAATAGTAATCACAACTGCAGACCCAACCTATACCCCTGAAGGTAAGCTAAGACTAACTTATGGCGAAAACAATAGCTATCAGGTGGCCGGCGCTTTTAGTAATGCCCTTATAGATGAGCAATTAGCTTTTAGGTTAGCAGCTGACATTCAAGAAAGTGACGGCTTTATAGATCATATACAGACAAAAACGGTGATTATGAAGAACGCTTATTATTACGTGGCAAGCTACTATTTGAACCGAAAGCCATTGATGAATTAATGGTAAAGCTAACCTTTGACCATAATGATACCAATACTGGTGAAGTCCGACCTATTGTTAGCACGCCTTTCAATGTCACTGACGAAGCCTATCAATCGTTTGACGTATTTGACTACACAACATCAGGCCGATTCCCACAAAATGATGTTCAAACTACTCGATTTATCTTAGATACTCATTATGCCCTTTCAGATAATTGGTCAGTTAAAGGAATTTTTACCCATGAAGATACCCAGGTCGAAAGACAATTTGGTTTTCCTGGCCGGCTAGCCGAGTTTGATGGTTATGCCTTTAATCAATTTGATGAAAAGGTTGACTCTGCTGAAATAAGATTTAATTTCGATTACGAAAATGTCTCGGGTGTTTTCGGTGGTTATTACTTTACTGCAGAGAACGACACACAGCTGCTTAATGAAGTACTACTAGGCATAGAAGTCGCTAGATTAACGCAGGGTTTTGGCTCAGTAACACCTGAAGATTCGACGTTAAGATTCAGTGAAAGAACGATTACTAAAACGGACAATACTGCTTTTTTCGCACAAGTACGGATAGAGCTTGATGAATATTGGACGCTTGATTTAGGGCTAAGATATGACAATGAAGAATTTGATAATTCAGGCCTCCTTGACTCAACCAGAGTAGTAAACCCTGATAACTGTGTAGCCAATGTACCCGGTGTTTTAATTGGCTCTCCAACACCACTAATAAGTTTACCGTGTGCAACCTTAGTGGATTTAAGTTTAGGAGAGCCCGCAGCAGAGCCACCTCAAACAGCTAAATACGACGCTTGGTTACCAAAATTAGCCGTTACCTACAAATTAAACAACGATCACTCATTATTTGCCTCAGCACAACGAGGCTATCGAGCGGGTGGCTCTTACCTAACGAGAAAACCAAATTCAGCGGGCGAAGGTAACATTCTAACTGTCGATACTTATGAGCCTGAATATTTAAATACCATTGAAATAGGTAGCCGCTCTATATTAGCTGAAGGTGATATTACTTTTAATAGCAATATTTTCTATAGTAAATACGAAGATCAACAAGTAGGCTTACCTGGAGAAAGTGTCGCTGACACCACAGATGATTTAATAGTTAATGCTGCTGAATCAAGTATTTATGGTATAGAAATATTATTCGAATACTTTATTTCACAGCAATGGGATGTTTTTGCCAGTCTTGGACTCTTAAAAGCCGAATTTGATGACTTCCCTTATGCCGAACAAGGTGAATTTAATAACCTCGCAGGTAATAAACAACCCAGTTCACCAGAGGCTAGCGCATCAGTGGGGGCTAACTGGAAAAGCCAAGATGGTTGGTTTGCCAATTTATCTATATTCTACACAGGTTCAAGATTTTCAGGTGTGGAAAACCTTGATAACCAAGATTTATTTCAGGTTGCGGTTGATGCGGGTGTGCCTGCTGAAACTGCCACGACTTTAACAGAAGAAGTTGACGCTTTTATCAATGCTAATATGCGCTTTGGTTATGAAATGGATAACTTTACCATTTATGCTTATGGCACCAACTTATTTGGTGAACAAGTTGTTACCGCTAGACAGATTGCTGGGGTAGATCAAGGCTCAGGAGAGATAACTCTGTCTGCGGGCGGCACAAACTCAACGATTCTACCACCCCGTACTTTTGGTATAGGCTTGGATTATGAATTTTAAATTAATCCCTCACTCCCTTGCTCACTTCCTTTAAGTATTAATGAAAAAAGTGCCTAAGTATTAAAGCACTTTTTATATTATCTTTGCTGATGTTTATTGCTGGCTTATTTCATTAGTTAGCAAAATAAGCAGAATTTCAAAAAAACTTCATAAACCTTGCGCTTTTAAATGACTTCATACTGCTAATTTCGCTATAATATGCCCTTTTTTATAGTTGTATTTTAGTCTAACGTCTTTAGCAATAGGTAGCCGCATGTCAGTTCAGCAAGAACAAGTCGATCTTCGTCGCACGTTCGCCATAATATCGCATCCCGATGCGGGTAAAACCACCATTACCGAAAAGGTATTATTGTTCGGTCAAGCTTTACAAAGAGCCGGGACGGTAAAAGGCAAGAAGTCAGGTCAACATGCTAAATCGGACTGGATGGAAATGGAAAAAGAACGTGGTATTTCAATCACCACTTCTGTTATGCAGTTTCCTTACAATAATTGCCTAGTTAACTTGCTTGACACCCCAGGTCATGAAGATTTTTCAGAAGATACATATCGTACGCTAACGGCTGTTGACTCTTGCTTGATGGTGATTGATGTGGCTAAGGGTGTAGAAGCTCGTACCGTTAAATTAATGGAAGTGACTCGTTTACGTGATACCCCTATCATTACCTTTATGAATAAAATGGATCGTGATGTGCGCGATCCTATGGAAGTAATGGATGAAGTTGAAGACGTATTAAAAATTAAATGTGCACCTATTACTTGGCCAATTGGCATGGGTAAAGAATTCAAAGGCATTTATAATATTCTTGACGATGAAATTATTTTATATCAAACAGGCCAAGGTCATACTATTCAAGAAAAGCGAGTTATTAAAGGTATTGATAACCCTGAACTTGATGACATTATTGGCAACTACGCTGAAGATTTTCGTGAAGAACTTGAACTCGTTGTCGGCGCATCACATGAATTTGATTTAGATGAATTTTTAAATGGCGAGCTAACACCAGTATTTTTTGGCACGGCTTTAGGTAACTTTGGTGTTGACCACATGCTTGAAGGTTTAACCAAATGGGCGCCAAAACCCTTACCGCGTAAAACTGATTTACGTGAGGTTGTGGCGACAGAAGAGAAGTTTTCAGGCTTTGTTTTTAAAATTCAAGCCAATATGGATCCCAAACATCGTGACCGTATCGCCTTTATGCGTATTTGCTCAGGCAAGTATGAAAAAGGCATGAAAATGAAACAAGTACGTATTGGAAAAGAGGTAAAAATTGCCGATGCCGTTACTTTTATGGCGGGTGATAGATCTAACGTTGAAGAAGCTTATGCTGGCGACATTATCGGTTTGCATAACCATGGTAGTATTCAAATTGGCGATACGTTTACCGCCGGTGAAATGATGAAGTTCAGTGGTATTCCAAACTTTGCCCCTGAAATGTTCCGCCGCATTCGCCTACGCGATCCACTCAAAGCTAAACAATTACAAAAAGGCTTGATCCAGCTTTCAGAAGAAGGTGCGGTGCAAGTATTTCGTCCATTCATTAACAACGATATGATTGTTGGCGCTGTTGGTGTATTACAGTTTGAAGTGGTCGTACAACGATTAAAAACAGAATACAAAGTGGACGCTATTTATGAACCCATCAGCGTAGCGACTGCCCGTTGGTGTACTTGTGATGATGAACGAATTTTAGAGCAGTTTAAAAAGAAAGCCGGTGATTATTTAGCGTTAGATGGTGGTAATAATTTAACTTATATCGCCCCGACTATGGTGAATTTGTCATTAGCACAAGAGCGCCATCCTGATATACAGTTCCACTCAACCCGTGAGCACTAATTTTTGCTTTCTATATAGAGTTTTTGCGGCATTGTTTTCACTTTTTCATTTCGTCACTTAGTAAACTAAGCTCCTAATGAAAAAGCTCGACAGCTTTGCTAAAACCCAATCTAGTTTGCAAAACAAGTAAACTATTAATTGGTAATTAAATAAGTTAAAAAGATCAAAATTATGAATATTAAACACATACTAAGTGAAAAAGTCAGTGCTGCCATGGTGGCAGCAGGTTTACCAAGCGATACTAACCCAGCGATCAGTTTATCAAATCGTCCACAGTTTGGTGACTACCAAGCCAATGGTGTGATGGGTGCGGCGAAAAAATTAAAAACTAACCCGCGCGAATTAGCCACTAAAGTTGTTGAGCATCTTACTATCAGTAAGGGTCTTGATGGTATTGCTGACAATATTGAACTAGCCGGCCCAGGCTTTATTAATATTCACTTAAGCCAAGCATGGCTTGCTACGCAACTTAATACGATAGCAAGTGATGAACATATTGGTGTTACCCAACGCGGTGCCGCTCAAACAGGCTCGTTACAAGATAAGTCACAAACAGTTGTCGTTGATTATTCAGCGCCTAACCTAGCCAAAGAAATGCATGTCGGCCATTTACGTTCAACCATTATTGGTGATGCTGTTGTTAAGGCGTTAGAGTTTCGTGGTGACAAGGTTATTCGCCAAAATCACATGGGTGATTGGGGAACACAGTTTGGTATGTTAATTGCTCACTTAAGCGATAAACTTGCAAGTGATGAAGTGGCTGAAACCGCCCTTGCCGATTTAGAAAACTTTTATCGTGAAGCGAAAGTGCGTTTTGATAATGAAGATGGCTTTGCCGACCGTGCTCGCGCTGATGTCGTTAAATTACAAAGTGGTGATACTGACTGTGCCAAGTTATGGCAACAATTTATAGATATTTCCATTGCCCACAGTGAAGAAATTTATAGCAAATTAAATGTATCACTTAAACGCGCTGACATTATGGGTGAAAGTGCTTATAACGATGACTTATCAACGGTTATTGATGAACTAATGGTGAGTAAAATTGCCGTTGAAGATCAGGGCGCCAAAGTAGTTTTTATTGATGAAATGGCCAATAAAGACGGTGACCCCTCAGTATTTATTGTGCAAAAATCTGGCGGTGGCTTTTTATATGCCACTACTGATTTATCTGCCTGTCGTTATCGCAGTGGTAAGTTAGCAGCCGATCGCATTATTATTTTCACCGATGCACGCCAAGCACTCCACTTTAAACAAGTTGAAATTGTGGCTCGCAAAGCAGGGTTTTTACCTGAACAAGTCACTTATGATCACTGTCCGTTTGGTATGATGATGGGGGATGACGGGAAACCCTTTAAAACCCGTACTGGCGGCACTATTAAGTTGGCTGAATTGTTAGATGAAGCCGTTGCACGTGCTAGTGAATTAATTAAAGAGAAAAACCCCGACATCAGTGCAGAAAATTTAGCTGAGATTTCGAAGAAGGTCGGTATTGGCGCAGTAAAATTTGCCGACTTGTCTAAAAATCGCACCAGTGATTACATCTTTAACTGGAAAACTATGCTCAGTTTTGAAGGCGCCACAGCACCTTACTTACAGTATGCTTATTCACGTATTCAAAGTATTTTCCGTAAAGCAGCGGTAACGCAAATAGCCGCTAAAATTGATATTATTGAACCACAAGAAAAAGCACTGGCCTTGAAGTTATTACAGCTTGAAGATGTTATTGATGCCGTCATTAGTGAATGTACACCTAACTTGCTATGTAATTATTTATACGAGTTAGCCAGCCTTTATATGAGTTTTTATGAGGCGTGCCCTATCCTTAAAGAAGGTATTAGTGATGAAGTAAGAGCATCACGTTTAGCTTTGTGTGATTTAATTGCCAAAACCTTGCAACAAGGTTTAGACATTCTTGGTATTGAAGTGATGGACAAAATGTAAGATCGTAGTAAGCGCGAGGGATAGCTAAGCTAGCTCGCGCTTTCTTATAAAAGTAGGGGATCAATTCCCTCTGATAATAAAGGAGCAATGATGACGTTTACCGATAGCCATTGCCACCTTGATTTCACTGAGTTTGCAGACAACCTCCTGCCGTTACTGACTCAGTGTTTAAACAATGATATTAATCGTATTATTGTTCCCGCAGTTAACCCAGAGCACTGGCAACGAGTTTTATCGCTTGCTCAGCAAAGTAACAATACTCACTTAAGCAATATTTATAAAAAACACTCCGATAAAAATAGCTCTTATTTAAACAGTTCTGCTACAAACAGTGCTGATGCAAACAAAACCCAAGTAGAAATTGCTTGTTGTTTAGGTATTCATCCCTGGTTTCTTATCCTTGAAGATAACTTATCGCCCAAAAATCTTGATTTGGCCCTTTATCAACGGAAATTAACCGACATTATCAGTCACAACCGAGAAAATATTGTTGCTATTGGAGAATGTGGTATTGATGTTTTTAAAGCAAAAAAAAATACTCAAACCGAGCAAGAGCTCACTAAAAATATTCAACTGCAACAAGATTTTTTTGATATGCAACTGGCAATAGCCCAAGCCCATCACTTACCCGTAGTGGTACATCACTGTCAGTCACATCATTATATTTTGGCGCATCTTAAACAGCATAAATTAGCTAAAGCAGGTGTCATTCATGCTTTTTCTGGTAGTTATCAACAAGCTAAGAGTTATGTAGATTTAGGCTTTAAACTCGGCATTGGCGGTATTATCACCTACCCTAGAGCTAAAAAAACCATTAACGCAATTAAACGCTTACCTTTAAATAGCCTGTTATTAGAAACTGACGCGCCGGCAATGCCGCTTTTAGGGCAACAAGGAAAAATTAACTCACCGTTAAATGTAGTAAGCATTTTTCAGGCATTAACAACAATAAGAACTGAATCTGCTGAAAAAATTGCCAAACAAATTGAGTTAAATGTTGAGCAGCTTTTTTTTAGTAATATCAGTTAATGGTCGTTAGTGATGATTAATGGCCGACTTGGGCACTCTAAAACCTTGGCGGCTGAATCGATTTAACCCTCTAGTCAGTAAAAATCCAATTAAACCGGCAATAATTAACAGTACCCTAAAAAGAGCTTGTCTATCATGACTTTCTTGTTCTAAAACAGCCGTTAACAATGATTTTTCAATGGTGATACGCAAATAGCCTTTTAACTGCTCTTGACGAATCTCTTCAATAAAAGGGATGTATCTATCACTTTTATCAAGCGTTTTTTGTGTTTGCTCAATGCCAAAGAGTGTTTTGATTGATGAAGGTGAATAGTTTTTGTGTTTAGCTTTTAGCATCAGCAGGCCTGTTGCATCATATAAATGAATATCTCTAACAAAGTCAGCTTGTGCCATTTTATTAAGATAGTTTTGTAACAAGGCATGACGAGCTTTCTTGTCTGAACCTTCTACAAGTAGTGTTGACGTACCCGCAATAGCCTGCTGCAAAAATAGCTTACCTGTTTGCTGAAAATGCTGCGTTATTAGCTGCTGACTTTTTTCAACACTTGCAACCCAGATAGCCATTAAAACTACGATAAGCAAAATAGCACTAACTAATTGCAGAATTTTATTATAAATTGACGATAATTTAGGGTATAAAGGCTGCTCTACTGGTTTCATAATAAATTTGCCTAGAATATTTATATTCATAATAGAGAGTTAACGTGCCTTTTTCTACTAATGTATCTTTTTCTACCAATAAATTGTCCTTATCACTTGAGTCTTACTTTGCTCAACATCAAGTTCATAACGATTTACCTATTAGCTGTTCATTGAATAACGAATCATTAACGCTTACCAAACAAGCTAACGCTAAGCTGTCAAATCAGGAGTTAGTGGTTTTTTCCGATTTATCTATTATTAAGTTATTAGCCTTACAAACCGTTAGTCATATTACTATTAATGCGTTAACGGCTATTAATATTCGTAATCAACAAACTAGCTACCGCTTTGATATCAGCTGTGGTGACTTTATTATGGCTCGTAAGTCACTGGCCGATTTTGCACTAGAGCAAGGCATTGAAGCGGCTTTAATTGAAGGTGCCCCAACCCTTAATGAACCCGGTTTATTAGTGATGGACATGGACTCAACCACGATTGAAATAGAGTGCATTGACGAAATAGCGAAACTAGCCGGTGTTGGCGAGCAAGTTGCCGCCGTAACTGAGTTAGCCATGCAAGGTGAATTAGATTTTGCTCAAAGCTTACATCAACGCGTTGCCACGCTTAGCAACGCGCCGGAAACAATACTGGCTGATGTCGCTAAAAACATTCCCTTAATGGCAGGCTTAGAAACCTTAATAGCTGAACTTAAAAAACACGACTGGCGCATTGCGGTTGCTTCAGGTGGTTTTACCTATTTTGCCGATCACTTAAAGGATTTACTCAACCTAGATGCTACATTTGCTAATGTTTTAGAAATTTCAGACGGTAAGCTCACCGGTAAAGTATTAGGCTCAGTGGTTGATGCACAAGTAAAAGCTGATTCATTGAAATTACTTGCTAAGCAATATGAAATACCAGCCAAGCAAACCGTTGCCATGGGTGATGGCGCTAATGATTTAGTGATGATGGCAGCCGCCAGTTTTGGTGTGGCCTTTCATGCTAAGCCGATTGTTTTAGCGCAAGCAGATAGTGCCATTAATCAGCAAGGGTTAGATTGTTTATTACATTGGTTGGCTTAATACCAATTGCACTAAATAAAAATAACAGTCTACCACCGAGGCGCGATGCTACTCAGAGGGCTCTTCGAGCCTACACCGAGGTTTTATTATGCTCGGTGTAGTACGGTGTTCTCTGTGCCTTCTGGGGTAAATGTTTTCAGCTAAGTGAAACGTTTTCTTTGTTAACTTTCAGTTATTCGCGCGATTGAAATCCCGCCTACCAAGAGCTACTCCGTAGCCAAGCCATGACTAAATAAGGTTTCTTTGGTGACATCAAACACTTGAATAACCCCAACGACACTCCAAATGTCTTGTTCTATTTGTTTACCACGATGAATAGCATAAGCGCTGATATAGCTTAACTCTGCATTTAAATATTCCATATCGGGCTCATTAGTACGAGACATTGTTAATTGTAAACAATAAAACTGTCCGCGTTTTAAAGCCTTTTTCATAAAAAACCCTCTTAGCTCAGGCGTGTTTAACTCACTATCAAGCGCCACACTCACAGATTTATCAACATTTTTTTCATCAGGGTTAACGGCAAGGTAAATCAACTGAGTAACGGGGTTTTCATTGGTAAGCAAGGTTTTTAAGCTCTGCTCAAGCGGGTTATTCGTTTGTAATTTTGTTAATAAGGGATATAGATTATAAAAACGCTGCCGATCACTCAATCGCTTCATTTGCTGCAGTAATTCACTATGACTATTGCTTGCTAATACTTCTATTTTGTAGCGACTACCACTGGTTTGTACTATCAATGCCGGTATTTTCATGTTTTTTACATAACAGGTTCGTAAAGCTGCTGACAAACCGGGTGTTAACATGGCATATTCGTCGGTCGTTAACTTATCTCGATTCTTATTAATCAATAATTTAAAGAATGCTCTGCCAATATGTTGATGCTCTTTAACGTGAACTCGCAAGTTAATAATGGTTTTCTTTTTATTAATACGCACCACTTCATAAGGCAGCTGTTTAAGATCAAACGCTGAGGTTATTTTTTGTAACTTGGGGAAGGTGAGATAAACAATATCACCCATCGACAACACAGCATCGCTATTTAACTGAATTTTTAAACCTGACACTGAAAAGTCTTGTGACTTACCCGCCCACTTAACTTTTTCACATTCAACAACAGCCTCGGTATGATAAATGAACCGTAACTCTTGGCGTTGATTTTTATAACTAATACCTATTTCATCAATTATCACTGGGTTCTTCAAGCGCTTATGACCATATAGTTTCAGCTTGGTGGTATCAATTTTTTCAGAGGAACCTTGTTGATATTGTTCAACAAAACTTAGCTGGGTGACATCACTGGCCACAACAATATTTGGTAAGGGAGCTAAGCACGATTTAACTTCATCAGAGGGCGGTAAATTGATGTACTGATTTTTTATCGTTTGAGTATTAGCGACAGTAAAAGGGGAATAAGCGTTATTTTCATCAACATCACAGCAAGTTAACTCAGTAATAGCAAAAGAAGTCTTATTAGACGCAAAGGTTAAAAAATCGCTAAAAAAAGCATCCTTTTTGGATAATTGTTGCTCATCAATACTGTAAAAAAAGCTCTTTCCTCGGTGTTGATGAATAAAACTGTACACTACTAGTGATTTTTGCTGATCTGCTTGTATTTTTAAACGCGCTAAACGCTCTTCATTCAACAGGAAATATAAGGTCGAGTGTCCCGCTTCGTCTTGCCAATACTGAAAAATAGCCTGATTATTATTCGTTGTTAAGGCGTATCGTGGTATTAATTTTGTTGACTCTTGCATGACAAAAATGGGCAGTTCATTAATTTTGGGCAAAATATACTGCTCATAACTTCTTGCCTGTAACGCCTTAATAGTATTATCAAGGTTAACCTTGTACCGACGCTTATTTCCTTGAATATAGGCATGCAAAAATCGTTTAAAGGCATCTTTTTCTGGCGCTTCAATACGCTGACAACCAAGCAATTGTGTGTCACCATCTTGATGACTATTTTTAATTTCAAAGGTAAAAACATCACTACTGCCGAATTGAAACTCTTGCTCTAAGCCAGTAAATTTTATATTTATCATGTCACCAATTGTTAGTAACGACTGCTCAGTGACGCGAAGCTTACAACCATTAACACTGATATCTGTACTCGTTGCCGGAATTTTCTGTTTGTTTTCACAGGTGATCATTAAATTAATAGCAAAATTCATTCGCTCTTCAATACGATCAAAATAATCATAAAATTGGTATAATGTTGCTGGGCATTGCAGTTTTTCTGGAGGTTTTTTTATCGTATCAATCGCTGACTGCTGTATACCCGATTGCTCTTTTTGATAAATGACTCTAAAATTATTTTCAGTATTTTTAACCGCTTCATAGACACCAAAGGTATAAGCACCATAAAGCTCAACATTTTCTTCAAACGCTTTAATCGCAATACGGTCTAAAAAGTGATTCTGCCCTTGGTGTTCATACACATTACAGTTACCATCCACTAAACCTCGCAAGTCGATAGAGCGAGTGCAAGCAGTGGCTAAACGCTTTAACTCCATCTTTAACAAAAAAGACTCGGTTTTAGCAAGTTTTTTAGTGTTTGCTGAAAATTTTTCAGCAAAATTACTCTTATTCACTTGCCCGCGAAAACTGTTTATCAAAGTTTGATGTTTAGAAAAGTCTGTATTCATGAATTAATCATTCTAATCACTGCTTAGCTGGTTATTTATTTGATAATGCTTAGACAAAAAATATAAAGACATTATAATTTAATACCATTAAATAAAGCAATTATTATGCCTGTATACTCTAACTACTTCAAAAAATAGATTTTTCGGTGGCGAGTTATATACCCGTTAAGTCACTTTTAACAAGGAAAAGTATGACAAAAAATAAAACAGCCTACGTGTGTACTGACTGTGGCTCTGAGTATTCACGCTGGCTAGGTCAATGCGCTGACTGTAAAGCATGGAATACTATTTCAGAATTTAGACAAGCAAAACTACCTGCCCGTGGCGGTAACTTCGCTGGTTTTGCTGGCGCTGCTCGCAATAGTGAAGTTAAAGTTCAAACCCTTGACGCTATTGACCTAACCGACTTACCACGCTTTTCTGCTGGCTTTGCTGAATTTGATCGAGTACTCGGCGGTGGCATTGTCCCCGGTAGCGCTATTTTAATTGGTGGTGAGCCCGGCGCAGGTAAAAGCACCCTGTTATTACAAACCATGTGTTCATTAGCCGCTAACATGCCTGCGCTATACATCACTGGAGAAGAGTCATTACAACAAGTTGCTATGCGAGCCAAGCGCTTAGGTTTGCCGACGGATAAGCTCAAAATGCTATCAGAAACCAGTGTCGAAAATATTTGCCACATCGCCATTAAGGAGCAGCCTAAAATCATGGTTATTGACTCTATTCAAGTGATGCACATGAGTGACGTGCAATCAGCACCAGGCAGTGTTTCACAAGTAAGAGAAAGCGCCGCGTATTTGACACGCTTTGCCAAACAATATCATGTTGCTATTTTACTGGTCGGCCATGTCACTAAAGATGGTTCATTAGCAGGACCAAAGGTATTAGAGCATTGTATTGACTGCTCTATTATGCTTGAGGGCAGTACCGATTCACGTTACCGTACATTACGGGGTAATAAAAACCGTTTTGGTGCCGTCAATGAGCTTGGTGTGTTTGCCATGACGGGTACTGGCTTAAAAGAAGTTAAAAATCCATCTGCTATTTTTCTTAGCCGCAGCGAAGAGCAAACAGCTGGTAGTATTGTTATGGTGTTATGGGAAGGAACTCGCCCCTTACTGGTAGAGATTCAAGCCTTGGTTGATCACTCCGCGCTAGGCAACCCACGCCGAGTTGCAGTGGGTGCAGATCAAAACCGTTTATCTATGCTGTTAGCCATTTTACATCGCCATGGCGGCTTACAGTTAAACGATCAAGATGTTTTTGTTAATGTTGTTGGTGGCGTAAAAGTCACTGAAACCAGTATTGATTTAGCCTTGATCCTTGCATTGGTTTCAAGCTTTAAAGATAATGCGCTACCGCAAGATTTAGTTATTTTTGGAGAGGTTGGGTTATCGGGTGAAATTCGCCCCGTACCTAGCGGCCAAGAACGACTTAATGAAGCCGCTAAACATGGTTTTAAACGTGCTATTGTGCCTTTTAACAATGTGCCAAAACAGGCAATATCAGGTATGGAAGTTATTGGCGTGAAAAAACTAAGTGATGCTTTAGAGGTTATTTAGATTTAGCCTTATCTGCTAATGATAACGGCTAAAAATAGCTATTGAACCTTATGATTTATCAATATTACTTTACAAAAAACGTTAACAAAGTGGCTTGGTATTTAACACTCACTTACTATAAAGAGAATTTTCAATTTCCCATGAAAAACATTTTAAAAAAAGCACTGCTCGCTTTCAGTTGCTCTGTGCTCATGCTAAATAATGCAAACGCCGAACAACTCTCTATTGAGCGTATTTATAGCTCACCTTCTTTAAACGGACAAACACCAAAATCATTAAAATTTTCTCCTGATGGCAGCCGAGTCACCTATTTACAAGGTAAAAAGGATGATCTTAACCGCTATGACTTATGGGAGTATAATTTAGCGAGCAAAGAGAACAGACTACTCGTTGACTCACAAGATCTTTTCAGTGGCACAGAAGTGCTTTCTGATGAAGAAAAAGCACGCCGAGAGCGTCAACGTGTATATGGTTTTGGCATCATAGAATATAAATTTTCTAGCGACGGCAGCGCACTATTGTTCCCGCTTAATGGCGATATTTACTACTACCACTTAGCCACTAAAACCGCCAAACGTTTAACCAAAACCAACGCCTTTGAAACAGATAGCAAGTTTTCTCCTCAAGGAAATTTTGTTTCTTTTATTCGTGAGCAAAATATTTTTGTACTTGAAATATCCTCAGGTAAAGAAACGCAATTAACTGAAGATGGTAAAGGATTGATTAAAAACGGCATGAGTGAATTCGTTGCTCAAGAAGAAATGGACAGAATGACCGGTTACTGGTGGTCACCCGATGAAAAAAACATCGCTTTTTTAAGAGTTGATGAAGCTCCGGTACAAACTGTTATTCGTAATGAAATTTATGCTGCAAAAGTAGAATTAATTGAGCAGAAATATCCAGCAACTGGCACAAATAATGTCACTATTAAGTTAGCGATAACGGATATTAACGGCAAAAAAACACGTTTCATTGATACGGGTAAGAGCACCGATATTTATATCCCGAGAGTAAAATGGTTGCCTGATAGCAAAAATTTATCTTACCAATGGCAAAGCCGCGATCAAAAAACCTTAAAGCTTAAAGTCTATAACCTAAAGAAACGCCGACAAAAAACCTTATTAACCGAGCAGTCAGATCACTGGCTGAACCTTCATCACGATTTAGTTTTTTTAGGTGATAATAAATCATTTATTTGGGCTTCAGAGCGTGATGGTTTCAAACATTTATATCACTTTACTAATAAAGGAGAGTTAATTAATCAACTAACCAAAGGTCAATGGGTTGTTGATGCCATTAAACGCGTAGATGAAGATCAAGGGGTCGTTTATTTTACTGGCCGCGCTGACACGCCACTTGAGCGCCATTTATACCGCGTACCGTTAACAGGTAAATCACCTGAGCATGTTGCCCGTTTAAGTAAACGCAACGGCTTTCATAGCATAAACTTTAGTAACGACAGCAAAAGTTATATTGATAGTTTTTCTAATATCAATACCCCGAAACAAGTCAGTTTACATCAAGCTAATGGCGAACATATGACTTGGTTAGCAGAAAACAAAATCAATAATGACCATCCTATTAACCCTTACTACGGTGGTTTAATTCAACCAAAGTTTGGTACATTAATGTCAGATGACAACCAAACAACACTCTATTACAAATTATACAAACCCAACAATATGGCACCGGGTAAAAAATACCCTGTAATTGTTAATGTCTATGGCGGCCCACATGCGCAACGCGTTAGAAATATCTGGCAAGGGGCTGATTTTACCCAATATATGTTGCAACAAGGTTATATAGTCTTTCAACTGGACAACCGAGGCTCAAATTATCGTGGCACCGCATTTGAGTTTCCTATCTATGAAAAATTGGGGCAAGTTGAAGTTGATGACCAAGTAGCTGGCGTTAAATACCTGCACACATTACCTTTTGTTGATAAAGAGCGCATTGGCATTTATGGACATTCTTATGGGGGCTATATGGCGCTAATGGCTCTATTTAAAGCGGGTGATTATTTTAAAGCGGGTGTCAGCGGTGCACCTGTAACCGACTGGTTATTATATGATACGCATTACACTGAGCGTTATTTGAATCACCCTAAAGTGAATGCAGAAGGTTATGAACAATCGAGTGTTTTTCCTTATATTGCCCGTTTAAGCGGCCCTTTAATGATTTATCATGGCATGGCCGATGATAATGTACTATTCACTAATACCACTAAATTAATGAAAGCGCTGCAAGATAATAACAAGCAGTTTGAATTGATGACCTACCCGGGTAGTAAGCACAGCATGCGTGGTAAAAAAGTAAAAGTGCATTTGAACAATACCATTATCAGCTTTTTTGATAGGCATTTTAAGTAAACTTCACTTGTCTGAATAAACAAAACTTAATAGCTGTGTATCACCCATAGGTGAAGAATGATACACAGCTTTTTTAATCACTTTCTAATGATACTAAACATTAACTATATTGTGCGACGTCTCACTAAGATCATCATAGCAGCAATAAGTAGTATAAAGGTACTTGGCTCAGGTACTGACACGCTATTAGTTATCGTAAAATTTGCACTCTCGGTTTGAACATCAATAAAAGAAAAACCGAACTCATCACCTATCGCTACGTCGGCAAAATTTAATGAGCTTATGCCTGATTGCAGCACATTGAAATTTACCGTTGCCAGCACAAATTGATTTAATCCGTCTTGTGCCGCAAATAAGTCAAAATCAAACGCTTGTGCTATTTCTTGTATAAAGAGATTCCCTGCAGACACTAAGCTATCATCTTGAAAGCTGGCAAAAAACGGGTCTGGATCAACATCAAGTTTATCGCCAAAAATTACATTGTCGAATGCTAACAGTGAATTATCAAACAAAAAATTAGTATTAAAACTTGCCACAAGTTTATCAAAACCAACCGCATCTAAGCCTACATCCGAAATAACAATATCAGCACTTAATACATCGCCAACTTGGTAATCGGTATTATCTAAATCAACACTCAATAGTGTCGCATGAGATGAAAGTGTGATAAACGTTAGCATTAACATGGTTATTAATTTTTTCATTATAGTTCCTAGTTTTTTAGTAAGGATCAGCTTACATGCAGTAAACTGATCAATTTATGTTTTATTAGTTAAAGATGCTTATGCAAATTTAGATTGCGCAACGAGTACGAGTACACAAAGACATTAATGATCTAACATCACTGGTGTTCACTGTACCGTCATTATTAAAGTCGTATTGGCTATCTACTGGTTCACCACTACGTAGCAATAATAAAAATTGACTTATATCATTGCGGTCAATATCTTCATCGTTATCAAAATCACCCAACAACTGACTTCCTGATTGGAAGTTCAACAAAATTACAATGGGATCATGATCTGATGCACGATAAACACCATCATCAAAATATTTAACTTGCTGATCTGCTGACTTAAATTCAGTGTTGTAATCGAATATACGTGGTTCATCAGCATTAATATGCCAAACCGTAGTATCGGCTACTTTCTTAGCAAAATCAGCTGAAGCTAATGCGTGATCTAAATAACCCATTTCACCGCCAAAGCTATACGAATATGCGCTATGGCCTAAGCTTTTCGCTACTAAGTTTTGGTAAGCTTGTTCAGTCAAGGCATTGATAGGGTCTTCTTTACCGTAAGCATTTAAATCACCGATGATTAATACATCGCTATCATTGGTACCTGTTGGTTTAGTATTCAACCAAGAAACTAATGAGCTAGCAGCTTGAGTTCTTAACTCATTCCAACAGCCTTGACCGTCGTTTTGATCTTGGTTATTGCCTGTAGCACTGCCACAACTGCCTTTAGATTTAAAATGGTTTACGGCAACAGTAAAGATTTCATCACTAGCAATATCTTTAAAGGTTTGTACTAAAGGTTGGCGATTACCAAAATCAAACGGTTGTTGGCTAGTGGTAATTGCCGACCCCACTAAAGCAATAGACGCTGGTTTATAAAGTAAGCCCACAGTGATTGCATCATCGCCGATTTTGTTTTCTTCAAGGCTTACGTAAGCATAAGTATTGTCACCTAATTGCTGGTTTAATTTATTGACTAACTCAGCTATAGCGCTATTAGCAGCAAAGCCATCGTTTTCTAATTCCATTAAGCCCACAATATCAGCATTAATATCCACTAATGCCGCAACAATTTTACTACTTTGACGGGTAAACTCCTCAAGGTTATCAGCACCACGCGCTGTTGGGAACCCTCCTCCAAAACCATCACCATTAAAGTAATTAAGCACGTTGAAACTTGCTACTTTTATTGACCCTTCGCCATTAAGCTGCGGCATTGCAGGTCGTGCGTTACTCACCGAAAACTGTGGTTCTGAGGTCGGTAAAACACGATATTCACTGAAGCTGTAATCTAAAACACCTGTCAGACCCGTAACCGAATCACCTAATCGTAATGGGTTTTGGTAACTTAAGCTTGGTGCAGGAAAAGGAACATTTTCAGGGTTTTGGGCATTATTCATATCATCTAGCATAATGCGGTTACGGCTATTTTTATCTGCTAAGGCAATCGCTTGCTCTGTACCAGCAGTAAAAATATTAGTCGGGATGAGCAAACGACCGTTAGACAAGGTTAGTTGTCCAAAGCGAGCTAAGTTATAAATATCAGTCACTTGCAATTCACTTGCAAAGTTCACTAACATACCTTCATAGTGCTCCCAATTATCAGTGTTTTCAATCGGCAGTGCCATAGAGGCAGCGACTATAGCATCACCAGCACCACAATCAATAAAATCAAGCTCTGTTGTTATTTGTGTACGGCCAAACATTTCACCAACCGTACCTAGTACTCGTACTTTATGACCCAATGTCGGCTGAGTTGCAAGATTATTAGCAGAAACAAAAATACCTTCTGATGTTTGGGCGTTATCATCATAATTCGATGCCATTTCTTGAACAAAATAGCCATTTAAGCTAGCGACCACTGAGGTTACTACACCTTCGATCACTTTTACTTCACCGACAACTGGCGAGGTAAATTCAGCACCTTGAATATCATGAATTCTATCTGATAGGTCAGTACATTGACCAATAACTAACTCATCAACTGGTTCACTAGGTTCTTCAGGCTCAACAGGTGTGTCGTCCGACTGATGAGTACCAAGAAAGCTAAAAGTATCTCTGTCATAAGCTAACCATTGTTCATCACGAACAAAGGCAACATTTCTGTCACGACTACCAGTCTTCACCTCGGGTTTTCGCACTAAAGTCACATCTTTGCCCCAATTTTCTCTGACGGCAAAAAATCCTAGCGTGTCAATAATAGTGTCGTTATGAACAAGTTCTACATAATCATCACCATTGAAGTTAACCGCACCATTGGCTTGATCAATATAGGTAAGTAAATCGCTCGTATCACTAATTTGTGTTGAGCCTAATACCAATACATCATTGCCGAGTATTTCACCCGCAAGATCATAAATAGCGGTAGCAACATCACTGCCATTAGAGTAAAGCTTGAATTGGTAGCCCGTTAAGTCAACAACATTGTTGCTAGGATTATATATTTCAATCGCCTTGTTAAAGCTGCTGCCTTCAACATATTCAGAGAAAAACAAATCGACTTCAGGGTTCGTTGGCTCAGTTGGATCTATCGGATCGACTGGGTCGACAACATCAGCACAGCTCTGCTCAAATATTTTTGTTATCCATTCTGGGTGATCAATAAATGGGTTTCTATTACCTTGAAATTCATATATTTTATCGTTTCGGTTTCTTTCAAAATCATCAACCGGATCACTTTCGCTCCAACTTAATAGCGTGCACAGCTTTCCTAGCTTGGCTTCACCTGTTGAAGTAAGATAATCAACCACTTGAAGATCTGGTGTCACTGAGTCTAAACCTTCATATCTGACGTCCATATAAAAAATAATACGAGCAACATCACCTTTAACAGCATCGCGCGGTTCGAAAGAATCGCTGTCTACACGATTTTCTGGTGATTCAGCTAACGGTGCGTCACTGTTATCAAAATCAAGATTTCCGCGTGAAGAATTTACAGAAATATCAGTGGGTCTTAAATGGTGAATATCAGAATAAGCATAAGCACTAGTACTTGGGAAGCCATGACTTTTGGCCCACACATGTTCTCTGTTCCAGTTATCAGGATTTGATGACTGGCTGCCGCTACCATTAGAAAGCTTAGCTTTACTAATGCCACGGTAAAACAGAATGACATTGTCGTTATCCATCGGATCTTCATCAGTAACTGTTAACGCAGTCCAAGCTTCTGAATAAGAGAGTCTATGGTGATTTTCTGAAATGATATTATTAAGTTGCAAGCGAATGACTGAATCATCTTGATTATCATTGATTGCACCAAACGCATCAGCATAATAAGTTGCATCATCAAAATCTGCTGCATTAGCTACTTTTGACAAATCAGGGCAATTAAAGCAAGCATCAGTGATTATATCGCTGTTATCACTTTCGCCATTCCCACCATCATCAGCTTCACCTGCAGCCACAATAATATCGTCTAAGCGTAAGTATTCAGAGCCTGAACCATTTTGCATAGACACTTTAATGCGCAAGTTTGCACCTTCAGGAATAGCCTGAATAATAGTGCTTGAGGTGAAATCATCAATTAAACTATGACCTGAATCTCCTTTTCCTTGCCAATTAACGACTTTAATGAATTCTGAACCATCAACAGAGTAAGATAAATCAAAATAATCATTTGATTCATGAGTACCTTGCTCTGTTGCTAATAAGGAAATGCTGACATTCTGCTTGTTGGCAATATTAATTGACTCAGAAAGCCAATCAACTTGTCCATCGACATCTCTTGCTTCCATCATACCGTTATTGACTTTAAACCAATCAGAATCAGCGGTTAACGAGGCATTGCTGATGTCGATTGACCAACGAGTAACACCTGACAGATCAAAGTCTGCATTTTGTGCGCCTTTGTTATTTAACTCTGCCGCATTGAAGTCTTCTGACCAAACTGTTTCAGCCTGTACTTGACTTATATAGAGGCTAGATAAAATACATAACGCTGCATATTTTTTCTTACCTCTGCTTTCGTTGTATTTAAAGGGGGGCTTTTTCATATTCATTACTTTATCTCCAAATAGTGTTTATCTTGAGTGTATGATAGGACTGCAAATGTGACGAGAATGTTACAAAACGGTTAAACTCTAATTAAATTCAACCATTTGGTCAACTTTATAACGATTATATTTTGATATAGCCAGATGAAAAACAAGAAGAACAAGAATAAAGACTTAAATATCAAAAACTTGAATTGGTTCAAAAAGGTCTAGAATTCGGGTACGGATAGCAGAATTATTTTCTATTGAAAATAATTAAAAGTGAGAAAGCTGAGTATTTAGCAAAGAATTGTGGAAAATCACCTTAACAATGGCTAGTTTTGTAGACACTAGTGAATAATGCCAATCAGATAACAAGCGGGTAACAAGCGGGTAACAAGCGGGTAACAAGCGGATAGGTATATGAGCAGCCCGTAACGATGAAAATTACGGGCAAATGAAGGGAGTTGGTAAAAGTTTATTCAGGTTCATAATCCAAGTTAGCTGACAACCAACGCTCAGCTTGCTCAACAGTCATGCCTTTACGTGCGGCATAATCAAGCACTTGATCTTTAGCTAGTTTTGCCACGGCAAAGTATTTAGAATCTGGGTGGGCAAAATACCAACCACTGACTGCAGCCCCCGGCCACATGGCATAACTAGAGGTCAGCTCCATACCAATATTTTTTTCAACATTAAGTAACTCCCATAACAAACCTTTTTCGGTGTGTTCAGGACAAGCTGGGTACCCTGGTGCTGGGCGTATTCCTTGGTAGTTTTCGCGAATCAAGTCATTGTTATCTAAGTTTTCATCGGGTACATAACCCCAATACTCTTTACGTACTTTTTCATGCAGATATTCCGCACTTGCTTCCGCTAACCTATCGGCAACAGCTTTCAATAAAATACTGTTGTAAGCATCGTGATCGCCGTCATATACTTTCACTAATTCATCAACGCCAAAACCAGAAGAGACAGCAAAGGCTCCCATATAATCAGCAATACCTGAGTTTTTATCCGCAACATAATCCGCTAAACAACGGTTAAATTGACCTGCTGGTTTTTTACTTTGCTGACGTAATTGATGCAACTTCATCAACATTTCACTGCGTGTGTCATCGTTATAAACCATCAGATCATCAACATCACTATTAGCAGGAAATAATCCAAAAACGGCTTTGGCAGTGATCTTTTTATTATTAATAACATCGTCTAACATAGCATTAGCGTCATTAAATAAGTTAGTTGCTTCTACGCCAATTACTTCATGCTTTAAGATCAGCGGATATTTACCCGACAATTGCCAGGTCATGAAAAATGGTGTCCAATCAATGTATTTACGCACTTCATTCAAATCAAGATCATCAAGTACGGTAATGCCTAGTTTATTGGGCTTTTTCGGCGTGTAATCGTCAAAGCTAATAGGGGTACTATTAATGCGAGCATCTTCAAGGCTTATCAAACTTGAGCGTGGGCCTTTTTTATAATGACGAACACGAACACGTTCATATTCTTCTTTAGTGGCGGCAAAAAATTTTGCCTTGTGTTCATCAGACAATAAGTTACTGACCACAGAGACCGCGCGTGAAGCATTTGACACATAAACCACGGGATGATCGTATTGTGGCTCTATTTTAACGGCAGTATGCGCTTTTGAGGTAGTGGCACCACCAATAAGGAGTGGCAATTCAAAACCTTGCCGCTTCATTTCTTTGCCAACGTGAACCATTTCATCAAGTGATGGCGTGATTAATCCCGAAAGACCAATAATATCAACGTTTTCTTCTTTCGCCACTCGCAAAATATCTTCACAAGAAACCATGACGCCAAGATCAATAATTTCATAGTTATTACATTGCAACACCACACCAACAATGTTTTTACCAATATCATGAACATCACCTTTTACCGTGGCGAGCAATACTTTGCCGTTGGTGCTCACTTCTTGTTTTTCATCTTCAATATAAGGATTTAAGTACGCTACGGCTTGTTTCATTACTCGCGCCGATTTCACCACTTGTGGTAAGAACATTTCTCCGGCGCCAAATAAATCACCAACGGTATTCATACCGTCCATTAACGGCCCTTCAATAACATCTAACGGACGAACGGCAACAAGACGAGCTTCTTCAGTATCTTCAATAATAAATTCATTAATGCCTTTCACTAGCGAATAAGACAGCCGTTCATTAATGGGTAGTTCCCGCCAAGTTAAATCAGCTTTTGAGGCTTGACCGCCAGCCTGACCATGATATTCCTGAGCGAGATCAAGTAAGCGTTCGGTGGCGCCATCATCACTATTTTGAATAACATCTTCAACGGCAATGCGCAGTTTTTCGGGGATATCAGAATAAATAGCTAATTGCCCAGCATTCACAATCCCCATATCCATGCCACTTTTAATGGCATGATATAAAAATACCGCATGAATAGCTTCACGCACGGGGTTATTACCACGAAACGAGAATGAAACGTTAGATACTCCCCCTGAGATCATCGCATAAGGCAGGTTTTCTTTAATATCAGCAACCGCTTCAATAAAGTCAACGGCATAATTATTATGCTCATCAATACCGGTAGCAACAGCAAAAATATTGGGATCAAAAATAATGTCTTCCGGTGGAAAGCCTATTTCATCAACTAACATATTATAAGCACGCTTACAGATTTCGTATTTGCGTGCCCGTGTATCTGCTTGACCTTCTTCATCGAATGCCATCACAATCATTGCTGCGCCATAACGACGTACTAACTCCGCCTGTTGACGGAAATTATCTTCGCCTTCTTTTAAGCTAATAGAGTTGACTATGCCCTTGCCTTGAATACATTTAAGCCCAGCCTCAATAATGTCCCATTTTGATGAGTCGATCATAATTGGCACTTTGGCAATATCAGGCTCACCAGCAATAAGGTTTAAAAAGCGAACCATCGCCTCTTTTGACTCCAACATGCCTTCATCCATGTTGATATCAATAATTTGCGCGCCATTTTCAACTTGTTGTAGCGCAACCGCAATGGCTTGATCGTAATTTCCTTCTTTGATCAAACGTTTAAACATAGCGGAACCCGTAACATTGGTACGCTCACCAACGTTAAGAAATAGGGTATCTTCTTGAATAGTTAACGCTTCTAAACCAGATAAACGACAGGCAATTTTACGCGCTGCTATTGTGCGTGGGGTAATATTAGCCACGGTATCAGCCATGCCTTTAATATGCTCAGGCGTAGTACCACAGCAACCACCAATAATATTCAAAAAACCTGAACTTGCCCATTCTTCAACATGAGTATTCATATCGGCAACGGTGAAGTCATACTCACCAAAGGCATTAGGCAAGCCCGCATTAGGATGGGCAGAGACAGCAACATCACTGATACGACTTAATTCTTCTACATACTGGCGAAGCTCAACAGGCCCTAACGCACAGTTCAAACCAAAAGAAATAGGTTTTGCGTGACGCAGCGAGTTATAAAAAGCTTCCGTTGTTTGCCCTGAAAGCGTGCGGCCCGAAGCGTCGGTAATGGTACCAGAAATCATCACAGGCAAACGAATTTGTAATTTCTCAAACACGGTTTCAACCGCAAAGATAGCAGCTTTAGCATTTAAGGTATCGAAGATAGTTTCGATTAAAATAATATCACTACCCCCTTTTATCAACGCTGTGGTCGACTCAATATAAGCATCTTTTAATTCATCGAAAGTCACATTACGAAAGGCAGGATCATTAACATCAGGTGATATAGAACAAGTACGGTTAGTTGGCCCTAATACCCCCGCAACAAAACGCGGCTTATGAGGTGTTTTTTTAGTGTATTCGTCGGCAGCAGCACGAGCGATTTTCGCCGCCACTAAATTAATTTCAGCGCTATACTCTTGCATGTCATAATCAGCCATGGCAATGGTAGTCGCATTAAAAGTATTGGTTTCTAAAATATCAGCGCCCGCAGCAAGGTATTCATCATGAATAGCCCTGATCACATCCCCTTGAGTTAGCACCAGCAAGTCATTATTGCCTTTTACATCACTATGCCAATCAGCAAAACGTTCTCCACGAAAGTCTTGCTCTTCAAACTTATACGCTTGGATCATAGTGCCCATTGCACCATCTAATATTAAAATATTTTTTGCTAATTGTTGCTCAAATAAGGCAAATGAAGGAGATTTTTTCATGGGATTACCGACTTTGTAAAAGTAAATTTTCAAACCAAAATAATTAGTTAATAAAACTGCTACAACTTAAATTATAGTATCTGGATGAATAGCATTAATATTGGAAGAGTCCAATTTATATGGCGTTATTTGATAGACATAATAGTTAAGCCAATTAGTAAATAATAGACTACCGTGGCTTCGCCATGAGCCTATCGGAGAATTATTGGCATTATTATTCTTATAGTAATTTTTTGGCAGAGTCGTTGTTGCGTCATTTTTGCTATCTCTAAGGTACTCTTCATGCAATGTACTCGTGTCATACTCTGGATGCCCAGTCAAATATACTTGTCGCTTATTTTTACTGGCAACCAAGTAAATCCCGGCATCATCAGACTCTGCTAATATTTGCAATTGCTCGATACTTTGATAGTCTGCTTTATTTATATAACCATAACGAGAATGCGGAACATTAAAACTTTCATCAAAGCCCCGAGTTAATAACTCTTTACTATCAAGTAGTGTGTGTTGAAAAACCCCTGATAACTTATTTTCCCGTAAGGTACGATTTAAGCCATAATGGTGAAATAGCGCTGCATGAGCCGCCCAACACGAAAACATGGTTGAGGTGACATTTTTTTCAGCCCAATCAAATACTTCACAAATTTTATCCCAAAAGGTTACTTGAGAATAATCCAATAAAGCTAATGGCGCCCCCGTAATGATTAAGCCATCGTACTGTTTATGCTTAATATCATCAAAAAGGCAATAAAAATTGTCTAAATGCTCGGTAGGGGTATTTTTAGACTCATTGGCATGAATACGGACAAACTCGACGTTTATTTGCAACGGTGTATTAGACAACACACGTAAAATTTGTACTTCAGTTTCTATCTTATTAGGCATTAAATTTAAGATAGCCACTTGCATAGGGCGAATTTCTTGACTGATAGCACGGTGCTCAGACATCACGAAAATATTTTCTTTATCTAAAATAGATAACGCAGGTAGTTGATCAGGAATTTTAATGGGCATAGCAGATAACCTAATAAGAAATTAAAGTACTTATTGTCTAGGTAATCATGTTACTTAGATTGCTAGAGATGTCAACATCTAAACGTATAGACGTCTAAACAATCCATTCTATGACAAAACTTTTAACTATAAAAAGCGCTACCCTATGTTGAATACTAACCTCATACTATGTGACCATTTCTACTTGGTAGAATATTAAGCCTGTTACTCAGTAAATTGAGAAAAACAGAAGATTAAAGTAATTGCTCAGTTAAATAGTCTACGAGAAATTTTATTTTGGAGGATAAATCGCCCATATTCCTTCGTCAGGCGCACGATAACTATCTATCAAATTAACCAGTTCGTCAGTTCACCACTTTATCGGTGTTGTTGAACATAATAATCGGGTAATTGCACTATCCCGAAGCCCTTCAATGCCCCATCTGTTAAGCTATAACCATTGTTGTATCGCAATCGACCCGTTACACAAATACTTTTTCTCTATCTGACTCCCTAAAATGCCAATAGTCTAAAGTGCCCAGCAAACAGCTGTGCTTATTAAGCTCTGATATAGAATGTGGTATGCCGTGATTAACCTTTCCAATATCATGTTCATTAACATGAATTGTTCACAGCGAAATGTTGAGGGTTAAGTGCAAACGTCTGAATTTTTTGGTAATAGTGACAGCTAATTATTACCAACTAGTAAAAGTGATATAGGTTTTGAGTGTATTATTATGTTTAAATGAATAATGAATAATGAATATAGTAGGCTAGACTCAATGTAATAAGTTCGTCCACACGTTAAAGCCATTAAAACATCTATTAATTGAAAAGTGAAAACAACTATGACAGATAAATTTATTAAATCAAAAGCCGCTATTGCTTGGGGGTCTAAGCAACCTTTATCCATTGAAGAAATTGACGTCATGTTACCTCGTAAAGGTGAAGTTTTAGTTAAAGTTATTGCATCCGGCGTATGTCATACCGATGCGTTTACATTATCAGGGGATGACCCTGAAGGCATCTTCCCGGTTATTTTAGGCCATGAAGGTGGTGGTATTGTTGAGCAAATCGGCGAAGGTGTTATCAGTGTAAAAGTGGGTGATCACGTTATTCCACTCTACACGCCTGAATGTGGCGAATGTAAATTCTGCTTGTCAGGTAAAACTAATCTTTGTCAGAAAATTCGTGAAACGCAAGGCCAAGGATTAATGCCTGATGGCACCACACGTTTTTATAAAGACGGCCAACCTATTTTCCATTATATGGGCTGTTCAACATTTTCTGAGTACACAGTATTGCCAGAAATTTCTTTAGCGAAAGTAAATAAAGAAGCGCCGCTAGAAGAAGTTTGCTTATTGGGTTGTGGGGTTACGACCGGTATGGGCGCGGTAATGAATACCGCTAAAGTTGAAGAAGGGGCAACGGTTGCCATTTTTGGTTTAGGCGGCATTGGCCTTTCAGCGGTTATCGGCGCAACTATGGCGAAAGCCAGTCGTATTATTGCCATTGATATCAACGAAAGTAAATTTGAATTGGCGAAAAAATTAGGGGCAACCGATTTTATCAACCCTAAAGATCACGACAAACCTATTCAAGATGTCATCGTTGAATTAACTGATGGCGGTGTTGATTACTCGTTTGAATGTGTTGGCAACGTTAACTTAATGCGCTCGGCTTTAGAGTGCTGTCACAAAGGTTGGGGTGAGTCAGTAGTTATTGGTGTTGCTGGTGCAGGGCAAGAAATATCAACTCGTCCATTCCAATTAGTGACTGGTCGTGTATGGCGCGGCTCTGCATTTGGTGGTGTTAAAGGTCGTACTGAATTACCTGATTACGTAGAGCGTTATTTAGCCGGTGAATTCAAGTTAAGTGACTTTATTACTCATACTATGGGGCTTGAAGATATTAATGAATCATTTGAGTTGATGCATAGAGGTGAAAGTATCCGCACCGTCATTCATTTTGATAAATAATCATTTTGATAAGTACTCATTTTGATAAGTAATAACTATCCAACTTCCTCACCGTGTTATTAGCATGCAGGGGAAGCCCAAAGGTACTGAAATGACCATTGATGATTCAATAGAAAACGTAAGTGTAAATAAAAGCTTTGGCGGCTGGCATAAACAATATAGCCATCACGCCAACACACTGAACTGCAATATGAGATTTGCAATCTACTTGCCACCACAGGCATCAGACGGCGAGAAAGTCCCGGTACTATACTGGCTTTCTGGCCTGACCTGCATTGATGAAAACTTCATGCAAAAATCAGGCGTTCAACGTATCGCGGCTGAATTGGGCATTGCCATTGTTGCCCCTGATACCAGCCCCCGTGGCGCTGAAGTAGCAGATGATGACAGTTATGATTTAGGCCAAGGTGCAGGGTTTTACCTCAATGCGACCCAAACCCCATGGAGTCGTCATTACCAAATGTACGATTACGTGGTTAACGAGTTACCCCAGTTAGTTGAATCAACCTTTTCTGTATCAGATAAGCGAGCGATTGCGGGACATTCGATGGGCGGACATGGCGCGCTAACCATAGCAATGCTAAACCCTGAACGTTACCGCTCAATGTCGGCATTTAGCCCCATTAGCAACCCTATAAACTGTCCTTGGGGGAAAAAAGCATTTGCTGCCTATATTGGTAAAGACCAAGCAACTTGGCGCAATCATGATGCCAGCGAGCTAATGCGGCAAGCTCAGCAGTTTGTTCCTGCAAGAGTTGATCAAGGTGGTGCCGATGATTTCCTAGTGGAGCAGTTAAGGCCAGAAACATTAGCAGCCGCAGCAAAGGTGAGCAATTACCCTTTGGACTTACACTTTCACGAAGGCTATGATCACAGTTACTATTTTATCGCGAGCTTTATTGAAGAGCATCTACGCTTTCATGCAACTCATTTAAAAAAGTAATACGATGACACTGATACTATGAAAGTAATACTATGACGACCGTTGAACGATTCAACGGCTATTTTTTACTTAGTTGACAACGAGTTAATCTTATTTATATTGATAAAAATCATGCCGGAGGTCATTGTAGCGACTACTCAATATTATTATCCGGTAATATTTTCAAGCTTTACACTGGCTCCGTTAGCGTTATTAATGCTCCCTATTTCTATTGTTATGCTTGCTCTGAGTTTAGAGTTTTTAGTCTTGGGATGTGAAGGTAAAAAAATGGCTGTGACGATATTTGAATTTTATCAGCAGATTATAGAATAAATGTTTACTGGGGCATGGTGTGAAAAAAGCCTTTGTCGTATAACAAAGGCTTTAGTTAGCTAGATAAATCTACCTATAATTTATTCTGAAACTTCTACTTCTTTCTCTTTCACAACATCTTTTTTACTTAAAAACATTTCACGCAACTTAGCATCAACATCTTTAGCCATTTCCGGATGCTCATCTAAGTATTTAGCGGCATTAGCTTTACCTTGACCTATACGCTCGCCATTACAACTATACCAAGCACCCGCTTTTTCAACAAAACCGTTTTTAACACCTAGGTCAATCAATTCACCTAAGTTATTAATACCTTCACCATAAAGAATTTGAAATTCAGCTTGTTTAAATGGCGGGGCAATTTTATTTTTCACTACTTTGACACGGGTTTCATTACCAACGATTTCATCGCCATTTTTCACCGCACCGATACGGCGAATGTCTAAACGCACAGAAGCATAAAACTTAAGCGCATTACCACCCGTAGTCGTTTCAGGTGAACCAAACATAACGCCTATTTTCATGCGAATTTGGTTAATAAAAATCAACATAGTATTAGATTTTTTCAAGTTGCCCGTTAATTTACGCATGGCTTGAGAAAGCATACGTGCTTGTAGCCCCATGTGCGAGTCACCCATATCACCTTCAATTTCAGCTTTAGGTGTAAGTGCAGCAACCGAGTCGACGACAATAACGTCAATAGCTCCCGAGCGCGTTAACATATCAACTATTTCTAATGCTTGTTCGCCGGTATCTGGCTGAGAGATTAATAGCTCGTTAATGTTAACACCTAACTTTTCAGCATAAACGGGATCAAGCGCATGTTCAGCATCAATAAAAGCACACACTTTATTATTGCGTTGTGCTTCAGCAATAACTTCTAAAGTCAGTGTTGTTTTACCACTTGATTCAGGGCCATAAATTTCAACTACACGGCCTAATGGTAGGCCACCAGCACCCAGTGCAATATCTAACCCTAGAGAGCCCGTAGAAATAGTTTCTACATCCATTGTATTGTTATCGCCTAACTTCATAATTGAACCCTTACCAAATTGGCGTTCAATTTGCCCTAATGCGGCGGCTAGTGCTTTTTCTTTATCGTCTTTCATATATTGCTCCGTGAAAATTTATGGCTATTTCTTTTAAAGAATTCGTTTGATGAAGCAAGTATACTGTATAGTCGTACAGTATCAAGTTTTTTTATAATTATTTTTATTAACAGTAAATCATGAGATGAATGATAATTTTAATGTGCTGTTTTATAAGGAAAATAATACAACAAATAACTTTTTTTACTTTCACCCTTAAAAGTTACTAGTCTTATAACCTGTATACACTTATCAGTAAGTATTCACCTGCATGAACATGCTAATCTTAACCATAAACAACAGCTATTAAAATGGTATAGGCAGTCAAAAAACACTGGAGTATTATTAAAAAAAAAGATTTAGCCATTAGCCTTATGTCATAATTACCAAATAGGTTTATCAACATAATAATAAGAGTTTTAGTATCTAAATGGCTAATTCCAATGCAGATCTTTCTACACACACCCCGATGATGCGTCAGTACTTAACTATCAAGGCAGAGTTTCCTAATATTTTAATCTTTTATCGTATGGGAGATTTTTATGAATTATTTTTCGATGATGCAAAAAAAGCATCCGATTTACTGGATATTTCACTAACTGCACGCGGAAAAACTGGCGGTAATGCTATTCCAATGGCTGGTGTACCTTATCATGCGGTTGAAAATTATTTGGCTAAGCTTGTGCAGTTAGGTGAGAGTGTCGCTATTTGTGAACAAATTGGCGATCCAGCCACTAGTAAAGGTCCGGTAGAACGAAAAGTGGTGCGAGTGATCACCCCTGGAACGCTCAGTGACGAGGCTTTATTAACCGATAGGCAAGATAATTTAATCGTCGCAGTGGTTGAAAACCAAAATTCACAAAGTAAAACGTCTGAACCTGATTATGGTTTAGCTTATTTAGATATGGCTAGTGGTCGCTTTGTATTAACAGAGCCTGAAACTGCAGAACAGCTACAAGCTGAATTACAACGCCTTTCGCCTGCTGAATTACTGTACCCTGAAACAATGACGGATTTAAGCCTTATCGACCGATATAAAGGTTTGCGTCGACGTCCAGAATGGGAATTTGATTTACAAACCGCGATATCTCTACTTAATCAGCAGTTTGGTACCAAAGAGCTGACAGGGTTTGGGGTATCACGCAAATATTTAGGTTTATCTGCTGCTGGCTGTTTATTTCAATACGTTAAAGATACACAGCGCACAGCTTTGCCACACATTCGCGCTATTATAAGTGAATCGGCAAGTAAAGGTGTGGTGCTTGATGCCGCTACTCGACGTAATTTAGAATTAACCATAAATTTACAAGGTGGCTTTGATAATACCTTAGCTTCTATACTGGATAAATCTGCGACACCTATGGGTTCACGCTTGCTAAAACGTTGGTTACACTTTCCTTTACGTGACATTGAGGTGCTGACTAATAGACAAAATACCATAGAACAAATCATAACCAACGAATTACATCTTGATATTCACCCTTTGTTTAAAGGGCTAGGCGATATTGAGCGCATAGTTTCCCGAATTGCTTTAGGATCAGCTCGCCCACGTGATTTTGCCCGCCTGCGTTTTGCCTTACAACAACTGCCATTATTACAAGCCCATTTAGCCAATACAAACACAGGCTACATTCAAAAGCTGGCTAAACAATGTTTGCCTATAACTAATATTCAAACGATCCTTGAAAAGGCTATTATTGAAAATCCACCGGTGCTTATTCGTGACGGTGGTGTGATAGCGCCAGGTTACGATGCAGAGCTTGATAGGCTACGTGACTTAAGTCAAGGTGCTGAGAATTTTCTCGCAGAACTTGAGCAAAGAGAAAAAGAACGTACTGGAATTCATACACTAAAAGTAGGTTACAACAGAGTACACGGCTTCTTTATTGAAATAAGTAAAAGTGCCGCAAATGATGTTCCTGATAATTATATTCGCCGCCAAACATTAAAAAATAATGAACGTTTCATCACCGAAGAATTAAAGGAACATGAACATAAAGTGCTTAGTGCACAAAGCCAATTTTTAGCCTTAGAAAAGCGTATTTATCAAACATTATTCGAGCAAATTTTACCTGAACTTCCCCGGCTACAAACATTAAGCCAAGCCATCGCCGAACTTGACGTGTTGGCGACATTTGCCGAACGTGCCATTACCTTAAATTATGTTAAACCAACGCTTAGCCAAAATGCGGGCATTGATATTGAAGCAGGACGACATGTCGTTGTAGAGCAAATGACTAATGATGCTTTTATTGCCAATCCAGTAGTACTAACTGAACAACGAAAAATGCTTATTATCACTGGCCCAAACATGGGCGGTAAATCAACTTATATGCGTCAAACAGCGCTTATTGTGCTATTGGCGCACATTGGCTGTTTTGTACCTGCACAAGGAGCAAAAATTGGTGTGGTTGATCGAATATTTACCCGAATTGGTGCCTCTGATGACTTAGCCAGCGGTCGTTCAACTTTTATGGTAGAAATGACAGAAACCGCCAACATCTTACATAACGCTACAGACAAAAGCTTAGTGCTATTAGATGAAATTGGCCGCGGTACCAGTACGTATGATGGTTTATCATTAGCTTGGGCATGTGCTGAAATGCTTGCTTTAAAAACTAAAGCCTTTACCTTATTTGCCACGCATTACTTTGAATTAACGCTATTGGCTGAGCAAATTGCTAGTTTAGCTAATGTGCATTTAGACGCCATGGAGCACGACGACAACATTATTTTTATGCATGCGGTACAAGAAGGCGCTGCCAGTAAAAGTTTTGGTTTACAAGTTGCTCAACTTGCAGGTGTTCCTAAAGCGGTTATTAATCGTGCTAAACAACGTTTATTAGAACTAGAAAATCAACAATCCCCTTCCCTTTTGCCAGCACAGCCGGATAATTTTCAGCAGCTGTCTTTAGTGGCCGACGACCACCCGGCACTTGATACTTTACGTAATATTGATGCCAATAGTTTATCACCAAGACAAGCATTAGATTTGTTATTTGAATTAAAAGAGCAGCTTTGATTTACTGTTTACATAGCATTTCATGTGCACATAGAAAAGGCTGTAAAGTAGAGCTTTACAGCCTGAATAGCTTGAAACCTATAGTTTACATCTTTTACTGGGCTTCAAATATTGCTTCAATAGATAAGTTTTGTTGACTTAAGATGTCACGCAAGCGTTTCAATGCTTCCACTTGAATTTGACGAACACGTTCTCGAGTTAACCCTATTTCACAACCAACAACCTCTAAAGTAGCGGCTTCATAACCCATTAAGCCAAAGCGCCTAGCGAGTACTTCTCGTTGTTTAGAGTTTAATTCATTTAACCAAGTGATAATATTATTGCTCATATCATCAGATTGTAAATTACCTTCTGGGCCACAACTTTTTTCATCGGCAATCACATCAAGCAAAACTTTATCTGAATCACCGGCAAAAGGAGTATCAACAGAAGCAATACGCTCATTTAAACGCAGCATTTTATTAACATCAGCGACAGGTTTATCAAGTGAGTTCGCTATTTCTTCAGCACTAGGCTCATGATCAAGCTTTTGGACAAGTTCACGTGAGGCACGTAAATAGATATTTAATTCTTTAACTACATGTATAGGTAAGCGAATAGTACGAGTTTGATTCATTATCGCCCGCTCAATGGTTTGGCGGATCCACCAAGTAGCATAAGTTGAGAAGCGGAAACCACGTTCGGGGTCAAATTTTTCTACGGCTCGAATTAACCCTAAATTTCCCTCTTCAATTAAGTCGAGTAAGGGTAAGCCACGATTGTTATAACGCCTAGCAATTTTAACGACTAAACGTAGATTACTTTCAATCATACGTTTGCGAGCAGCCTCATCTCCTTTAAGGGATAATCGTGAAAAATAAACTTCTTCTTCTGCACTCAATAAAGGCGAAAAACCAATTTCGCTCAAATAAATCTGAGTAGCATCTAAACTTGATGATACTGCTTCCTTTTCATTCAGTACTGCGGTTTTTACTTTCTCTTTTACCATGCTGTATATCTCCTGTACTTAGCAAAGTCACATTAAGGTATTAAATATTCACATCTTCTCCAGTTTTCTTGATTATTTTGACTGATATTCTCTATGATCTAAGATTCATAGGAATACATTTATTATTTATTCGGTAAATACTTCAAAGGATCAACTGATTTACCGCGAAAGCGAACTTCAAAATGAAGCATGACTCTTTGCGCATCGGTATCGCCCATTTTAGCGACTATATCACCTGCTTTTATGTGCTGCTGTTCTTTTACCAAAATAGTGTCGTTGTGAGCATAAGCGCTAAGATAATCATCATTATGTTTAATAATAACTAACTTACCATACCCTCTTAAAGCACTACCAGCATAAACAACTTTGCCACTTGCTGCCGCCCTTATTTTAGTGCCGCGACGTCCAGCGATATCTAGCCCTTTATTACCTTGTGTTTTAAAAGAAAAGCCTGAAATAATTTTCCCTTTTACTGGCCATTGCCAATAGCTAATTTTTTGAGAAAAACGAGCCTTTGGTAAATCATTTCGTATAATTTTCTTTTTACTCACATTTTCACCATACGCCTGCTTTTTTGTAGATGCAAGTGTCTTTTTATCTGGTTTACCACTGGTCTGATTAGAGCTTTTAATCAGCTTTTTACTAGAGTGCTTGCTATTGCTCGCTTTGGTTGTTTTTTCTTTATTTTTAGACACTAAAAATAATTTTTGACCGGGATAAATATTATAAGGTGGTGAAAGTTCATTCAGTTTAACTAACTGACGAACATCTGAATTGGCTCTCCATGCTATTGAATAGAGTGTTTCACCTGCTTTTACCGTATATTCACTTCCATTAATGCTATGTTTAACACGATCTTTTAGCGGCGCACTACCATAAACATTAACCACAGGTGCAGGTTTACCTCTAGATGAACAAGCAACAAGATTTAAGCAAATGAACAGGCAACAAATTATTTGGCTAAATGAATAGCCGACACTAAAAACAAAGTGCTCTTTAATACGGTGATTAACTGTTAGGTACTGTTCATTGACCATAAATACTTTTAAAGTTTCGTTTTAACGTAGTATAAAGTAAGCAATAACGATCAAAACAACCAATCCCCAGCCCAAAACATCAACCCATTGGCGTATTTTGTTCTCCATGGCACTGCCACCCCATCGAATAAGGCCGGCAACAAGGAAAAAACGCATACCTCTTCCCACAGCCGAGGCGAGTAGAAAAGGTAAAAAAGCCATTTGTAAAAAGCCAGCACTAACCGTAAAGAGCTTATAAGGTATAGGTGAAAAGCCTGCAATAAAAACGACCCAAACACCCCACTGTGCAAACCAATTCATAGCGATATCAAAGCGGTGTTGATAGCCAAATTCAGTGATCAGTGGTTGTATCCAAGGTTCAAACATCAAATAACCAAGTAAATAACCTACCGCACCACCAATAATAGAAGCAATGGTGGTTAGACTTGCCAGCCGCCATGCGTTTTCAGGCTTGGCTAATACCATGGGGGCAAGTAAGACATCAGGGGGAATAGGAAAAAATACTGATTCAGCAAAGGTTAACAGTGCTAACATTCTGGGTGCAAACTTGTGCTCGGCCCATTTTAACGTCCATCCATAAATGGCAGAAAATATCGTCATTACAACAATGCTCCTGGCACTAAAGGCACAAAACGAACAGCTTCCACTTGCTGTTCACTATAACTGTCACTATTTCGGGTAATTATTTTAAGTATTTGCGTTTGATCGCCTACAGGAATAACCAAACGACCGCCATCAACAAGCTGTTCTAACAATGCTTGTGGTACGCTTGCAGCACCAGCTGTGACAATAATAGCGTCAAATGGTGCTTTACTTGCCCAGCCTAACCAACCATCGCCATGCTTCATGGCAATATTGTGCAAGTCCATCGCTCTCAAGCAGCGTTTAGCCTGAAATTGCAGCGATTTAATACGCTCAACCGAGAAAACTTTGTCAGTAAGCTGCGCTAAAATGGAGGTTTGGTACCCTGAACCGGTACCAATTTCTAAGATGCTCTTAGGTCGACCATCAGCAAGCAATAATTCCGACATCTTAGCAACAATATAAGGTTGAGAAATAGTTTGCCCTTGCCCAATAGGTAAAGCAGTATTGTCATAAGCTTTATGAGCTAATATTTCAGGTATAAAAATATGACGAGGAGAATTAGCAATAGCCTGTAAGACATCTTGATTATTGATACCTTCAGCTTGTAACTTTTGTGCCAGTAGTTCACCGCTGCGCTTCGATTTCCCATCTGTTCGGTTAGTTTTTGTGTAAGTCATCATAACGTTACTTCATTCATCCATTCTTTCATCTCATTTATGCTGCTATGTGCGGTCATATCAACCGTTAGCGGGGTTACTGAAACATAATTATTTGCTACCGCATGAAAATCGGTGCCTGCTCCGCCATCAAGCTCTTGTCCTAAGGTGCCATACCAATAAATATCTCGTTGCCATGGGTCTTGCATTTTTTTCATCGTTTCAGCCTTATGCCTATGACCAAGGCGAGTAACTTTTATGCCTTTAATAGCTGATAAAGGCACGTCGGGAACATTAATATTCAGTATTTGATCGACCGCTAATGGATGCTTTTGTATCCGCTTAATGATGTTGGCCGTAATGGTTGCTGCGGTTTGATAATACTGTTCATGTTGACCTAGCAGTGAAATGGCAATAGCGGGTATGCCCATGTGTCGGCCTTCGGTTGCAGCGGCAACGGTGCCTGAATATAAAGTGTCATCCCCTAAATTAGCGCCTTTATTAATGCCAGCAACCACTAAGTCTGGTGTTGATAACACCAGCTGACTTACACCTAAATGTACTGAGTCGGTAGGCGTACCATTAACAGAAATAAAACCATTATCAAGGATTTGCGCCCTAAGGGGATTGAGTAAAGTTAAAGAGTTACTGGCACCGCTACAATTTCTATCGGGAGCAACAACCGTCACTGCAAAATGTTTTATTAGCTCTTGTTGCAGCACTTTAATTCCTAAAGCATGCACGCCGTCATCATTACTTAATAGAATGTTCATCAATCACCTTGCTCTGTGTTCGTGTTTATTTTGGGATCAACTCTTTGAGTACAATCTTGATAACTAATTAACTCACGCAGTACGGTGGTTGCATACGAGCCAGCAGCTAAGGTGAAGTTGATTTTTACCGCGGGTAAAGTGTCACTAGAGTTAGCGATATTAGGTAATACCTCAATATCCGCATCTTTAATCACTAATCGAATTCGGCGACGCTCTTGTTTTAAGCCAAAACGTGGTAAACCTTGAGAGAACTCACTTTGGTTATCGGCAATAGCCTGCTCTAGTGCTTTTGGCTCGGCACTAGTCATTAACTCGCCTGCTCCCCACATGGTGGCAGTAATATCGACATCTTTGTCATTAAAACGTTGTTCAATGCTGTCATCAACTTCATCAAGGTGAAATACCGATTGAGTGCCCGCTAACATAAGCACATCACCAACTTGCAGCTTAGTGAAAACTTTTTCTTTGATGCGCTCATTGATAATATCGTTAAAAATAGTTGAGCGCGCCGCAGATAAATACATGCCTCGCTTCTTTTTATCTTTTACTTTAGTACCTGAAAATAATGCCAAAGCACAGCCAATATTACCGCCGTCAATGCCAAAACGCTGCTCACCAAAGTAATTTGGCACACCTTGTTCAACAATATTTGTCCAGCACTCATGCAACGCTTTAAGGTTAGTCACATCACGTAAGATCAATTCAAAACGATTACCCGTTAATGCACCCGTGCGTAGTTTTTTGTTATGCCTTTGATAACTAAGTACTTCAACACCTTCTATCGCTAAGTCACTTAAGTCATATTCTTGCTTACCAGGCACATGCACCCCAAACCATTGCTCTGTAACCGCAAACCTATCCTTCAAACCCGCATAAGAAACTAACTGCTCTTTTAGTTTGAAGTATTTTGCTAATTCTCGTGCTACAAAAACAGTATTGGCACCAATTTTTCTTATGTGAATAAATAAATGCTCACCTTCACCACAGGGTAAAAATGGTAGTTGTTCAAACACTTTAAAGTCACTTTTTTGCTGACGAAGTAAGCCAGTTGATTCAGGTTTACCATGTAAAAAGCTAAGTTCTGGTAACATTATTTTCCTTAAATGATCACGCTGTAGTTATTGTACTATGCTACTTAAAGCAGCATTAAACACTTTGTAGTTATTGCATAGACGGTATTGCTTGAACAATAGAAGTAAGTAGCACTACACTGTGCACAGCTACCCCTTCTTTACGTCCAACATAGCCCAATTTTTCAGTGGTCGTTGCTTTAACATTCACTTGGTCAATGTGGCAGTTTAAGTCTTTAGCCAAACACGCTCGCATCGCCAATAAGTGCGGTGCCATCTTTGGCGTTTGGGCAACAATAGTGATATCCGCATTTCCCAACTGATAACCTTTTTCTGTCATCAAATTAACGACATGGCGTAATAAAATACGACTAGATATATTCTCATATTGACCATCTGTATCAGGAAAGTGGTTACCAATATCAGCTAAACACAACGCTCCTAAAATAGCATCACAAAGAGCATGAATAGCCACATCGCCATCGGAATGAGCAATAAAACCTTGCTCAAAAGGCACAGCTACTCCTGCTAACATTAGTGGCCCAGTGCCGCCAAATTGATGTACGTCAAAACCGTGTCCTATGCGCATCTGTTTTCCTCTCTTTCCCGTTGCTGGTTAAGGTAAAAGGTAGCTAAAGCCAAATCTTCAGGGCGAGTGATTTTTATATTTTCTCGGCTCGATGATACTAATAAGCTGGGCAAATTTGCCAGTTCAATTGCCGAAGACTCGTCGGTTATTGACATGTTATGACATAACGCTTGTTCAATAGCGCTTTTTAACTCAATAGTTTTATACATTTGTGGTGTTAGTGCATGCCATAAACAACTACGTTCTATGGTGCTAGACACTTTAGCCGTCGAGATTGCGCTTGAGCTTGAACTCTCACTTTGCTTAATAGTATCTACTACCTGCGCCGCTAATAAACCGCCCGAGCTTTGCCTTAAGCATTGTTCAATAAGTAGATCAATATCTTGATGGCTAACACAGGGGCGAGCAGCATCATGTACCAACACCCAAGGAAATTCAGCTTCATCAACGGCACATAAGCCATTGAATACTGAGTCAACCCGCTCTTCCCCCCCTGACACGCAGATAACATCAGGGTTATTGACTAACGTTGTTTGCGCAAAATAATCATCGTCATCACTTAATGCTAAAATTATTTTGGTTATCTTTTTATGGCTCAGTAAACGATTAATCGTATGAACTAAAATAGCTTCGTCATTAATCTTTAAATATTGTTTCGGGCATGGTGCTAACATACGTTTTCCAATGCCTGCCGCGGGTACAATAACGATAAACTGCTGGCTAAATACCTCAACCATTAACGTACTCCCTTAGCTGAATTGAATTCATTTTAATTGTTTTTACCGCGAGTATTTTTACCGGGTATTAGACGAAAGAATGTTTCATTTTCTTTGATCATGCCCAACTCATTGCGAGCACGTTCTTCAATCGCTTCACTACCTAATTTCAAATCATCTGTATCAGCATAAAGTAGCTTATTACGCTGTTTCAACTTTTCATTAGCGGTTTGCTGTCGGGTAACATCTTCTTGCAAAGCAAAATAATCAGGCACACTATTCTTACCAAACCATAGGCGGTATTGTAATAAAGCTAAGAGGATCAGCAAAAGTGTGGTGAATGCCCGCATAAAAACCTAAAAAGCACATAAAAACGTTATAATTTTACTATTATACCCAAGCCACTTCAAGATGCTAGTGTCAGCTGAATCCTGCATCTTGAGGTAGCTTGGGTATATATGGACTTATTATTCATAAGGTTAATGGTTGTTTAAAGTCTTTCCAGTTAATGGCACAAGAAAGTAATAACTCTCGTAAGGAAGGAATAACAGGTCTTAATTTTGTTGTACTTTGATGATGTTGCCAGCGGTGACCAGCACAAGCAGCTAGCATAACTTTTTTATTAGGCTTTAATAAACGCCTAATATTAACATCTGCTATTGCTTGCTCATGTAACGGCGTTAGTGAAAACCAACCGGAAAAATTGGTTCTAATACGATTTTTATCAAGATCAATACCGTCAATACAATCGACAATAATATGATCATCAACCAACACAGGCGCTACTAAACCGAGTATTGGCTTATTCGCGTTATTCAATAACTGCAAATACCATGAGAAAATAACACTATCGTCTTCACCTGTTGAGGGTAATTGACTGTTTTGTTTCGCCGACCACGTCGCATTTTGCACATCTAACGATAATGGTGAGTGCTTTTGCTCATTTACCTTCATCATTAAATTTGCGGTTCTATTAATATAATGAGATAAGCTTTTTAAACGCCCCTGAACGCCTTTAGCCGTGGTTATTTCAGCATTAGCAAGCAAACGCAACTCTCGCTCATAGAGCGCATTACATATTTCAGCAAAATCATTATTTTGCTTGTTAGCTTGCCAAAGGGACGATTGTGTCATCAGGTGTTAAAAATCAACAACTTACTTATTAGTATTTAAGCATACTTGATTATGACGAAAAGATAAAATTTCCCATAAAAAAACCGAGCCTTCGCAGACTCGGTTAATTCAATCTATACAGCCAAGTTATTGGCTTTTAATTTCAGATAAACCGTTATAAATTGCTTTGTCACCTAAAAATTCTTCAATACGTAACAACTGATTATACTTAGAAACGCGGTCTGAACGACATAAAGAGCCGGTTTTAATTTGACCTGCTGCAGTACCTACCGCTAAATCAGCAATGGTAGCATCTTCAGTTTCACCAGAGCGATGGGAGATAACAGCAGTGTAACCTGCATCTTTCGCCATTTTTATCGCCGCTAAAGTTTCGGTTAATGAACCAATTTGGTTGAATTTAATTAAGATAGAGTTAGCAATACCTTTATCGATACCTTCTTTAAATATTTTAGTATTAGTAACAAATAAATCATCACCAACAATTTGTACTTTATCACCCAATAAGTCTGTTTGGTATTTAAAGCCATCCCAGTCTGATTCGTCTAAACCATCTTCAATTGATACAATTGGGTATTCTTTGCAAAGATCAGCTAAGAAGTCAGAGAATTCATTTGAACTAAACTGCTTTCCTTCTCCTTTAAGATCGTAAATGCCCTTACCGCCATTAGCAGCACCATCATAAAACTCAGAGGCAGCACAATCCATTGCTAGTGTAACATCAGTGCCTAAAGTGTAACCTGAAGCAGTAACGGCTTCTTTAATGACCGCAAGTGCTTCAGCATTAGACGCTAAATCTGGAGCAAAACCACCTTCATCACCCACAGCGGTATTTAAACCTTTACTTGATAACACTTTTTTCAAAGCATGAAAAATTTCAGCACCCATACGTAATGCTTCTGTAAAGTTTTTAGCACCAACAGGCTGCACCATAAACTCTTGAATATCAACGTTATTATCAGCATGTTCGCCACCGTTAATAATATTCATCATAGGTACTGGTAAGCTATAAACACCTGGTGTGCCGTTTAAATCAGCAATATGTTCAAACAATTGTACGCCTTTATCTGCTGCCGCAGCTTTGGCTACCGCTAAAGACACAGCTAAAATAGCATTGGCGCCAAATTGTTCTTTATTTTCTGTGCCATCTAAATCAATCATTATTTTATCAATATTAGCTTGATCAAGCGCACTTTGACCGATTAAGGCAGGTGTGATGTTATTTCTGATTGCGTTTACAGCGTTTAATACACCTTTACCTAAGTAACGTGATTTATCACCATCACGTAATTCTAATGCTTCACGAGAGCCTGTTGATGCGCCAGAAGGTGCAGCAGCACGTCCCCAAACACCCGATTCTAAATAAACATCGGCTTCAACCGTTGGGTTACCACGAGAATCCATGATCTCGCGCGCTAAAATTTTACTAATTTTTGACATTCTATTTTCCTTAAAAACTTTAAAATTGAATTTATTCTAATTTGGCTACGTAGTCACCCCTTGCCATCTATGGCACTGTGGCCTACCGTTCATCTGAACATACAAGCTCCATCACATCCTGTGGCCGCGATATACCATTCATCCTGAACATAAAAAACCGCAGCTCTGGCTGCGGTTTGCAATTACTTTAAATTAGCTAGATTGCTGTTTTTGATAATCAAAAGAAGCCGCAACAAAGCTTTTAAATAATGGGTGCCCGTCACGAGGAGTTGAATTAAACTCAGGATGGAACTGCCCGGCAACAAACCACGGGTGATCAGGTATTTCAATCACCTCAACTAAATTTTTATCCGTAGATAAACCCGAAAACACCAAACCAGCTTTGCTTAATTGTTCTCGGTAGTTATTATTTACCTCAAAACGATGGCGGTGTCTTTCATTGATTGTTTCACTACCATATACGTCGCACGCCTTGGTACCTTTCACAAGGTGACACAATTGCGAACCTAAACGCATGGTTCCACCTAAATCAGAATTTTCACTGCGATACTCTACTTGGCCTTCTTCATCTAACCATTCACTGATTAAACCAATCACAGGATATGGTGTTTTTGCATTAAACTCTGTGCTATTAGCATCAGTTAAGCTCGCCACATTACGTGCATATTCAATTAATGCGACTTGCATACCTAAACAAATACCTAAATAAGGTATCTTATTTATCCGTGCATATTGTGCCGTTAAAATTTTACCTTCAACACCGCGTTCACCGAAACCACCTGGCACTATAATAGCGTCTAAATCATTTAATAATTCAGTTCCTTTAACTTCTATATCTTGTGAGTCAACGTACTTAATATTAACGGTAACTTGGTTTTTAAGTCCTGCATGTTTTAATGCTTCATTTACTGATTTGTAAGCATCAGGTAATTCTATATATTTACCCACCATACCAATAGTAACTTCACCCTTAGGGTTTGCTTCTTGATATAAAACTTGTTCCCACTCAGTTAAGTCAGCTTCAGGAGCTTCTATGCCAAAGCGTTTTGCCACGAGTTCATCTGTACCTTGGGCTTTTAATAACGCTGGAATTTTATAAATACTGTCAACGTCACGCATCGAGATAACGGCTTTTTCTTCAACATTACAAAATAAGGCAATTTTAGCGCGATCTGAATTCGGTAGTGGTCTGTCTGAACGACAAACTAAAATATCCGGAAAAATACCAATTGAACGTAAGTCTTTAACTGAGTGTTGCGTGGGTTTAGTTTTAATTTCACCGGCAGCAGCAATGTAAGGTACCAATGTTAAGTGCATAAACATGGCACGTTCTCGACCCACTTCCGTGGCCAGTTGGCGAATAGCTTCTAAGAACGGTTGTGACTCAATATCACCCACAGTGCCACCAACTTCAACCATAGCAACATCATAACCTTCAGCACCTTCAATAACACGACGCTTAATATCGTTGGTAATATGTGGGATAACCTGAATAGTGGCACCTAAAAATTCACCTTTACGTTCACGAGCCAAAATATCTTGATAGATACGGCCAGTAGTAAAGTTATTGCGCTTAGTCATTTTGGTACGAATAAAACGTTCATAATGACCTAAATCTAAATCAGTTTCTGCGCCATCTTCAGTAACAAATACTTCACCGTGCTGAATTGGGCTCATGGTGCCGGGGTCAACATTAATATAAGGATCTAGTTTCAGCATGGTTACATTTAGACCACGTGCTTCAAGAATTGCTGCCAATGAAGCTGCTGCAATACCTTTACCAAGAGACGAAACAACGCCTCCGGTAACAAAAATATATCTAGTTGTCATGTTTACACCGATGTAAGAAAAACAGGAATTTTGTGCTTTTTTATAGTTACCAAGTAAATGACTGGCTTATAACCAGTAACAGCCGGTGATTTTAGTCAAGAAAACACTAAAAAACCAATGAATGGCAAGGCAAATATAAATAAAGCAGGACGGGAAAACATTATACTGAAAAGCAAGGCCAACAACAATAACAACAAGCTATTCAATAGAAAAAATAAGCGTTTTTTTATCAAGCATAAATCGTTATGATATTAACATGTTTCTTTATGTGGATGCCCTATGAAAAACCAATTAAAAAATGTCTTATCAGCTATCGATGATATTAATAGTGAAGATGTCAATATCACTCTATCAGGCGGCGAACAACACCCTAAAGAATTGATATATGGTCAACGAATGACAGCCTGCTTAACGCAGCATTGGCCACAAGCAAACGAGCTATTACAAATAGCGGTACGCGCTCAGCATGTTAAACGCTGGCATTTAAAGCGCAGTGAATTTGAACAAGGCAAGGCTGGCTATTATCAATGGCGTATTGCTTTAGGAAAATTTCATGCTGAACTAACAGCAACTACCATGCAAAAATTAGGCTACAGCGCTGAACAAGCAGCACAAACGGCTTCTATTATTTGCAAAGAAAATTTAAGAGATAAAAGCTCTAGCCAGCTAAATTCAGACAGCCAAACATTAGAAGACGTAGCTTGCCTAGTTTTTCTTGAACATTATTTTGATGACTTTGCTAGTCAGTATATCGAAAAAGACAACGAAGCTAAAATTGTTCGGATTGTGCAATTAACCTGGAAGAAAATGTCGGAAGATGCTCATAATATTGCCCTAAAATTAACTTTACCTGAGCATTTATCTGCGCTAGTAGCGAAAGCGCTTGCTTAGCCGCTAAGGCTTAAAAAAGTTTACCACCGAGCAGAGGTGGTAAACAGTTACAAAAAATTACGGTGATATGGTGATCACTTACTAATAGGTAATCGCCATAAAAAGATAAAAGGCCCAATGACTAACAGCATAACAAGCGCTGTTAACATCATATTTTGTAGCAAGAATCCCGACCAAAGCACTGACAGAGCAATGGTTAACAACGCTATTCTTTTAGCTTTTACCGGAATACTACGGTGCTGTTGCCAGTCACGAATAAGTGGCCCAAAGGTTTTATTATTAAGTAATTTTTTCTGCATTCGCGGTGAAGATTTGGCAAAACAAGCCGTGGCCATAATAAGAAAAACAGTGGTTGGTAAAATAGGCAATATAGCGCCTAATATGGCTAACCCCACGCATAACAGCCCCGCTATTTTCCAACAAAACACCTTTATCTTACTGCGAGTAGAAACAGGTACAGGACATTCATCTATCACTAAAGATTCTATGATCATCGTTGGTTTTATTACTGCTTGCTGGTTCTGCTCCACAATTTACTCCCTACTTTTCATCCATTGTCGTATGTCGAATTAGCCTTATTTACTCTCACTTTATTGTTGGTATCCCGGCTTTTTCTAATCAAGGTAGTATCACTTTCAGTTTGGTTTTTATTAATCAATGCTTTTGCTAATCGGTCATAAAGTAAAACATTCACTGAAGCCGCTAAATTCATACATCCCACAGTAGGCACGTAAACGACATCATCAGCGTTATCAATTACTTTTTGGCTGATAGTGCCATCTTCTGGACCAAAAATATAAAGCGCCTGATCAGGATGTTGAAAATGCGGCAGCGGTATTGCGCCTTCCACTAGATCTACACAAATAACTTTAGTTGCTTGTGGCAAATTGTCCAGTATTGCCTTAACATTTTCAAAATCATCTATGGCCTGTAATGGAATTTTATCACGGGCATTTTTTGTGTCGGTATTATGTTTTGAATTATTAAACTTTACTGCATTAGCATAACGTTGCCCTGTATAAAGTACTTGTTCAACACTATAACAACCTGCTGCACGCATGACTGCGCCAACGTTACTAGGGCTTTTAGGATTAGTTAACCCTATGGTTACGTGGCTGTTTTCAACCTGCAAAGATTTTCCTAAAACAATAGTTGACAATAAAAGTTTTGTCATTATATATCTCTGTTACTTTTCTTGTTTTTTACTTGCTGCCAATACTGCTCTAATTGTTCTAAATCATGTTGAGCAAAACTCTGCCCTGATTGACTTACTCGTGCTTCGACACCGTGAAAGCGTTTAGTAAATTTTTGATTAGCACGGCGCAACAATGTTTCAGGATCTTGCTTAGCATGACGGCATAAATTCACTACAGCAAACATTAAATCGCCAATTTCTTCCTCTAAAGCAGTTTGATTAATATCTTCAGCCTCCAACTCTTCTTTTACTTCCAAAACCTCTTCTTCAATTTTTGCAAAAACATCGTTGATATTATGCCAATCAAAGCCTACATGTGAACAACGCTTTTGAATTTTTGCCGCTTGCGATAAGGCGGGTAAGTTTTTCGGAATATCAGCAAGAATACTAATGCTTTCTTGATGATTTTCTTTATTATTCTTAGCTTGGCGCTGCTTTTGTTGCCTTTCTTTAGCCTTCTCATTTTCCCAGTTGGCTTTTATTTGCACATCAGTGCTTAAATCAGCATCACTAAAAACATGAGGGTGACGACGAATAAGCTTTTCACAAATAGCAGCAACAACACTATCAAAATCAAACAACTGTTGTTCTTGACCAAGTTGGCTATAAAAAATCACTTGAAATAACAAATCACCCAACTCTTTATTAAGTTCAGTAAAATCATTTTGCTCTATGGCATCAACCACTTCATAAGCTTCTTCAATGGTATGGGTGGTAATTGAGGCGAAGTTTTGTTTAACATCCCAAGGGCAGCCAGTTTCTGGATCACGAAGCTTTGCCATAATCCAACGGAGTTTTTCTATTGATGGTGCTTTATTTAACATGTTAGTCTCAAGTTTTTATCATTAGGCTTTATAAATTTCCGATACGCTAAAGAGCCTTCTACAATCGTTTTACTTCAACAACATCATCAAGTTGTCGTAGTTTATCTAGCACTCTGGTGAGTAATTCACTGCTAGTCACTTCCATTTTAACCGTCATACTCATGGTTTGTTTAGCGCTATCACTATGGCTTTCAATACCGACTATGCTCACTTTTTCATTGGCAATAATGGTGGATATATCACGAAATAATCCTTGCCTGTCGCTGGCTATGATTTGTGTGCTTGCTTGGTAACTTTGCTTGTCATCAATGCCCCATTGCACTTCTACTTGCCTTTCGGGTTGTTGATTTAGCGCATTTGCGAGTTGTTCACAATCAATTCTGTGTACAGAAATACCACGGCCTTGGGTAATAAAGCCTAAAATATTATCACCCGGTACAGGCGAGCAACACTTAGCCATGTGAGTGAGTAAATTACCAACCCCTGACACCGTGATGCCATTATTGTCTGACGAGAGTTTTTTATCTATTGAGGGCTGCCTAACCAAACTTTGCGGATCTATTTCAGCCGCTGGTTTTAACTTATCATCCAATTGCACAAAATAATTAATAACTTGTTGTAAGCGCGCATTACCTGAGCCTATCGCCGCATGTAAATCTTCAATAGTTTTAACATTAAAGCGCTCTGCCGCCACTTTAAGAGAGGCTTGGTTAATGGTTAAGTGACTTAATTTAGCCAGCTCAGTTTCAAGCAGTTCTTTACCTTGTGCCAGATATTTATCTCTGTCTTGCAGCTTGAAGAAGTGCTGTACTTTTGCCCTCGCTCTTGATGAGTGAATATAATTTAAATTTGGATTCAACCAGTCACGGCTTGGGTTTGCTTGCTTACTGGTTAGTATTTCAACTTGATCGCCCGTTTGTAATCGATGAGTGAAAGGCACAATTTTGCCAAATACTTTAGCGCCAATACAGCAGTGCCCTACATTTGAATGAATATAGTAAGCAAAATCTAACGGTGTTGCTCCCATTGGCAAATCGATAACATCGCCCCCTGGAGTGAATACATAAATTCTGTCTTCAAAAACTTGGCTGCGTAATTCTTCAAGCAATGCGCCACTTTCTGAAACATCATCTTGCCATTGAAGAATTTTTCTTAACCAACCAACTTTTTCATCAAAACTACCGGTTTTATCATGGCTTTTACCTGTTGCTGCACCTTCTTTGTAACGCCAATGTGCCGCAACACCAAGCTCGGCATCTTCATGCATTTGCTCAGTTCTTATTTGTATTTCTATTGATTTGCCATCAGGGCCAAGAACGACGGTATGAATAGATTGATAACCATTGGGTTTTGGCGTGGCAACATAATCAGAAAATTCATTACCTAAATGGCGCCACTGAGTGTGAACAATACCTAAAGCTGAATAACAATTCTGAATTTCATCCACGACAATGCGTACGGCGCGCACATCAAATAATTGCTCAAAGTCGAGCGACTTTTGCTGCATTTTTTTCCAGATACTGTAAATGTGTTTGGGTCGGCCATATACGTTGCCTTTGATGTGTAAGTCTTGTAACTGTTGGTTTAAGTTACCAACAAAGTCACGCATATACTGTTCCCGATCAAGGCGAGTTTCATCTAACAGTTTTGCTATTTTTTTATAAACTTTCGGATGAAGATAACGAAAAGAAATATCTTCTAATTCCCACTTCAACTGGCCAATACCTAAGCGGTTAGCGAGTGGCGCGTAGATGTTGGCACTTTCTTTCGCGGCTAACACACGGCTTTCTTCATCATTGTTTTTTTGGCTGCGTAAATCGCATAAACGCTCAGCAAGCTTAATAACCACAGCCCGTACATCTTCAACCATAGCCAATAACATGCGGCGAATATTATCAATATTACCCGCATTAGCTTGAGTGGCACTGTTTTGAATAATATTGCTATGACTAAGACCTTTCCCTTTACTTAGCTCTTTAATCGCCGCCATTTGCTCAACGCCCCGGCAAAGCAAAATAACCTCGTTACTAAAATGCTCACTCACAAACTCTTTAGCAATGAACTCTCTTTCTAGTAGAGGCGTTAAAAATGCGGCAACTAGTGAATCTTTATCTAAATTAAGGGTTGATAAAATTTCCACCATTTCCATGGCTTTTAGCAAACAATCGTCACGCTTTTGAAAGCTGACAGACACTGTTTTCCATAATTGCAGCAGTGCTTGCTGCTTACCTTCAGGTAGAGCCAGTTCAGCCAGCCAGTGCTGGAAAGTGGTACTAACAACTTGATGAGATTTACGCACCGAAACCATGGATTTTCCTTTATCGCAGCGTGCGACAACCAATAATAATTAGATTCTATTTGCTGAACAATATCATAGTCTCAACATGCTTTGTTTGAGAAAACATGTCAATTAAAGCAATTTTTACAATTTTGTAACCTTGCGCCAGTAATAACTGGCTGTCCCTTGCTAGCGTGGCAGGATCGCAGCTCACATATAAAACAGTGCTAATGGCTAATTGAGCCAGTTGCAAAACCGCTTGTTCTGCCCCTGCTCTGGCTGGGTCAAGTAATACTTTAGTAAAATCATGTTTAGCCCAGTCGTGCTCAAGCCAAGCGCTATTTAAGTCCGCCTGATAAAACTGGCAATTATCCAATTGGTTTTTTTCGGCATTAGCTTTGGCTTTATCAACCATAGTTTGCACCCCTTCAACCCCCACTACTTTTTCTATTTTTTGTGCTATTGGTAAACTGAAATTCCCTAACCCGCAAAACAGATCTAGAAGCTGGTCATTAGCCTCAAGCGCAAGCCAATCAATAGCTTGCTCGACCATAGCGTCATTCACACCTTGATTCACCTGAATAAAATCATCACTGGCAAAGCTGATATCAATATCATTAGCTAAGGTATACGTTAGCACTTGGTGAGTGTTTAAATGTTCAACATTACCGACGCCAAAATCAAAAACAACTTGCCATTGATGCTGCTTTGCATAGGCTTGCCATAAAACACGATCTTGCTTATTGAGTGCTTTTAGCTGTCTGATCACAAGAGTCACTAGTGCTTCTCGATTTTGCGTTTGTGTGCTGATGACTTCAATATGACCAATGGCTTTTTTAATAGTCAACTTTGCTATTATTGCTCGTAGAACAGGGAAAATATCACTGAGCGACGTCACTAACGTAGTGCATGATTTTATCGACACTAACTGGTTAGTAGATTTTTGACGAAAACCAATCGTTGCCTGATATTTTTTGTCAAATTGCACACCAATACGCGCTTTTCTTCGATAATGCCATGGCTGGCCGACAATAGGATCTTGCCACGGTAATTGGCTAATCGAGATATTGTTCATACCACTTCGTGAAAACAATTCCGTGACTTTTTTCTGCTTAAAAACTAGTTGCTCATTATAATCAAGGTGCTGCAGATCACAGCCACCACAAAAATTGAAATGTTGACACGGCACTTTTACTCTTTTGCTGCTCGCAACATTAACGTTGAGTAGCTTACCCCGAGAAAACTTGTTCTTTTGTTCGATTAGGCGAACTTCAACATTTTCTTGGGGTAAACTGCCATCAATAAAAATGGCTTTGTTTTGATAACGCCCAACACCACAACCGTTCATATCGAGCTTATCAATATTAAGCACTATCGTTGATTTATTTTTGGCTTTGGTTGGTTTTTTATCACTGGCCTTAAAAAAGTTTGCCACTATTGCTTGTTCCTTAGTTTATAAACTGTATATTTTGATATGCTTATGACATTATGGGGGTACATAGTTATGCACTTCATTCAGAAGATCTCTCCTAGCTATGTCGTGTTATTATTTTACACTAGTTCCCCCATGAGTTCTCTTACTAACTCATACTACGTAATAGGGATAGTTCACACACAATGTATAAAATAAGCCTTAAAGACTGGGTGATATTACTCACAATTGTGCCAACCACTTTAATTGGTTTTGGACTTGCTGGATATTTTTCTTATAGCCGAAATGCCGAAATGAATGAGGTATTAAATTTAAGAGCCCAAAGCATTATTGAGCCATTAACAATTGCGGGTAAATCCCCTTTGGTCAATAATAACCGTGAAAAACTTCGCCGTATTCTTAGTCACGCCCATCGTAGCCAATCGAGCATTATTAAAAGCATTGCTGTATTTACTCTAGACAATCAAGTTTTTGTGACCAGCGCTTATCATGGTGACACCAATAGTATGCGTTTAAAAGCAGGTGAAAAATTACCCCTTTATACCCAATCTGAAGTAATAAATGATTTTATTATTTATCGCAGCCCAATTGTTGATGAATATAAAATAGATAAAAGGCAAAACTCAGTTAAAAACACGCCACTAATACTTGGTTATATTGCGATTCAAGTAGATCAAAGCAGGATAAAATTCAAACAACAAAGCCAATACCTTATCGCTTTTACTATGGCTTTATTAGGCACTATTCTTAGTAGTATTTTTGCGATGAAGTTAATTACCAATGTTGCCAAACCTATAAATTCTATGGTGCAAGCCATTGATAGAATTCGTGAAGGTAAGCTTGAAAGTCGAGTAAACGGTCAACTCATCGGTGAACTGAACTTTCTGAAAAATGGTATTAACACCATGGCACAATCGTTAGGCAATTATCAAAACGAGATGCAAGGCAGCATTGATCAAGCTACTATTGATTTGCGTGAAAGCTTAGAGCAATTTGAAATTCAAAACGTTGAGTTAAGTATTGAAAAGAAAAAGGCGCAAGCAGCTAACAAAGTAAAGTCAGAATTTTTAGCCAACATGAGCCATGAGTTACGAACGCCATTAAATGGTGTTATTGGTTTTACCCGCCAAGTATTAAAAACACCTTTAAGTGATTCACAACGAGACTACTTGCAAACAATTGATAGATCTGCAAATAACTTACTCACTATTATTAATGACATTCTAGACTTCTCTAAACTTGATGCCGGTAAAATGGTGATAGAAAATATCCCCTTTTCTCTGCGTGAAGCTATTGAAGATAGCCTAGTGTTGTTAGCACCAAGCGCTCATAAAAAGAACATTGAATTATCAATAAATATCGATCATTCAATTCCTGATTCCTTGCTTGGTGACGCGATGCGCATTAAGCAAATTATGAGTAATTTAATCAGTAACGCCATCAAATTTACCCAACATGGTTCGGTGGCAATTGATATAACCCATCAAAGTATTCCAGCTAAAAAGACGGCAATAAAGATCACCGTAGTAGATACTGGCATAGGCATGAATAGTGAGCAGCAGCAAACAATTTTTAAGGCCTTTGCTCAGGCTGATCAAAGCATTACCCGCTTATACGGGGGTACTGGTTTAGGTTTAGTTATTTGTCAACGCCTTGCTTATGAAATGAAAGGCGACATTGGTTTTAGTAGTAATGTCAACCAAGGTTCAACTTTTTGGTTCGATTTTGAGTGTGATGTAAGTTCTTTACCACTTAATAATGATATGGACGCTCATCACCTAGCCAATAAAAACATTTTATACTACGAGCCAGATAATCATACCAGAACAGCAACTTGCAACATTCTAACAAAGTGGCAAATGCAGGTAACATCTGTAGACAATTTAATTGAGCTAGAGCAAGCAATAACAGAAAAAACAGCTAAGGGAAATGAGGGCTTTGAATTTGCGTTAATTGGTCACAGCAATACTGCTACCGCATTAAGTGACTTGAAAAAGATCATCACTCAAGTCAAACCGCATGTTGCTAAGATTCATTTAGCCATTAATAGTAATTCTCCTAGTTTGCAGGATGCTTTGATTTCTAGCGGTGCCTTAAGTAGTTTAAGTAAACCCGTTACGGCTAATAAACTCAGTTTTGCTTTACTCGAAAAACAGCATAATCAGTTTAAGACGAATAAAAAAACATTACCGATAAAGGTGTTAGCGGTTGATGATAACGAAGCCAATTTAAAATTAATTAATGCCTTATTACTTGAGCAAGTAGCAGAAGTAATATTGGCTGACGATGGTGCAAAAGCCTTAGAGTTATGTAAGCATGAATCTTTTGCCTTAATTTTTATGGATATTCAAATGCCTGTTATGGATGGCATTAGTACGCTTAAAGCGATAAAAGATAGCACCAGCAACAATAAAACTCCCATCATTGCCGTTACTGCACATGCTTTAAATGGTGAAAAAGAGAAAATGCAACAACAAGGCTTTAATGCCTATATGACCAAGCCTATTGATGAAACGATGTTAAGCCATATTATTTATGAATATTGTGATTTTGACAACTTTGTCTGCTTAGATAATGACACATTCCCCGCACACCATACTGTTAAAGAAGAACCAAACCCCTCTATTACTATTGATTGGTCATTAGCACTTGAACGTACAGGTGGAAAAGCAGCACTAGCAAAAGAGATGTTGACAGGTTTAGTCGATAGCTTAGCCAGTAATCAGCATAGTATTCGCCAAGCTTTAATTGATGAAGATACTAACCAGTTAAAGCGTTTAATTCATAAACTCAATGGTTCTTGTTGCTATACCGGCGTTCCCAATTTAAGCAATATTTGCCAACAACTTGAGACACAATTAAAAAGAAATGTGGCTTTAGGTAATTTAGAGCCTGAGTTTTTTGAGCTCTTTGAGCACATAGAGCAAGTGTTAGCTGCCGCCCCAAAAGTACTTGAAAAAGTAGGTAAAAACATTTCTTAATCGAGGAGGTTAATCGCGGAGCTTAATCAGAAGTCAATACTTTGTCATTAATCACGAATGTGAATATTAGGGGAAGTATTGATATCGCCATCTTCGGTGATCACAGCAACACCTGAGCTGCAAGTAAGTACCGCCAAGCTCCGTCCTTTCTCATTACGAACAAAAGACAGCTCATAGCCAAATTTACCTAAGCTGCTGGCTGAAAATTTTTGCGCCAAAGATAACTTATTCCACCATACAGATTGCTCTGGCGTAACGTCTCGCCTTTCTAACATAGGTTTTTCTTGTATTTGCATTATTGGCTACCTCCACTCTCATTCCCTTGTTTGAGTTACTTAAAAACACTTATTTAAAATATTCACTTAAAAAATACATCAAGCGTTCTATTTTCGCAACAGCTCTATTCTGAGTGTAGTACAAAAATCATTCAAATAAAAAGTAAGTTTAGTATATATTTCCCACTCATTTTGTCTCACTTTTTAACGCTATGAAAGTGTTACAAAAGCAGTCGCATAGTGTTCTTCATCGGCAAGTGATATATGCCAATGACTAGCATTCAATGTTTTTGCCACCTCCAAAGCTCGCTCACTAAACATTAACGTAGGCTGCCCAGTCTTCAGAGAGATAATATTAATATGCTGAAAAGAAACACCATCAGCAATGCCGGTACCTAATGCTTTAGCGGCAGCCTCTTTACCCGCCCATCGCTTTGCTAAATACCGTTCTGGGTAATTAGTCTGCTCATAATATTGATATTCTCCTTTTGTTAGCACCCTTTTCGCTAAGCGATCTCGAATTCCATCAGCCATATCAGCAATACGGTTAATGTCGATAATATCTGTACCAATACCGACTACAGGCATATAAACTCCTTAACATATTGTCAATCTATAGAAACTTGTCACTTTACTTTCGACGGTTTTAGCTTCTTGCTTCAAGCATTAGCGCTTTCATATCGCGTACCGCTTTATCTAAACCATCAATAACAGCACGAGCAATAATAGCATGACCGATATTAAGCTCTATTATTTCTTCAATGGCCGCTATAGGCTTAACATTGAAGTAATTTAAACCATGCCCAGCGTTGACTTTAAGCCCAATACTATCGGCATACTTTATGCCCTCAGCTAAGCGATCTAATTCTGCTTGTTGGGCTTGTTCTGTCGTAGCATCGGCATAATGGCCAGTATGAATTTCAATATAAGGTGCTCCACTGGTTAAAGCAGCATCAATTTGCGCATTATCGGCATCAATAAATAAACTAACTTGCGTACCCACAACAGCAAGCTTTTCAACCGCATCAGTAATTTTATCTAGTTGTCCTACCACATCTAGACCTCCTTCGGTGGTTAGCTCTTCCCGTTTTTCAGGTACTAAACAACAAAATGCTGGTTTTACTTCACAAGCAATAGCAACCATTTCATCCGTAACTGCCATTTCAAAATTCATACGGGTATGTAATGTTTGTTTTAAGACATGAATATCTCTATCTTGTATATGGCGCCTATCTTCACGTAAATGGACAGTAATACCATCTGCGCCAGCATGCTCGGCAACACTCGCAGCATAAACAGGATCAGGATAATTAGTACCACGGGCTTCGCGTAAGGTAGCAATATGATCAACGTTAACGCCTAATAGTATCTCTTTCATATTTTTGTCTCTTGTTTTATTTCTTGTTTTTAATATTTATTTCTTATTTTTAGTAAACAGTTTACGGCTATGCAAAGGTTTACCATCAAGTAAATGATTTATCACATCGCGCATAAGTAGTTTGAATGTTTGCTCAGCTTCTGCATTTAACTGCTGTTTTTCATAGTAAACATGCTCGGCAATGGCTTGCAAGTGCTCGGTATTAAAGTACGGCGTAGTTATATGGTTAACCGCATACTTATAAGCAGGCATAAAACCTTGCTCAGCAAGGTAATAAAAGCCAGCAATACTATCACTATTCTCATCAAATACAGGGCTAAAATCAAACGATAAACCTAATTCATCAAGCAAAGCTAGTTCAAAGCGTCTCAATTGTGGTGCTATAGGTAAATTTTGAGATAATAAAGATAAGGTGGTTTGATAGTGAGTAAATAATGATTCACACATAATATCGTCATTTAGCAAGCGCACCAGCAGCTCATTAATATAAAAAGCGCTATACAAACTATTTTTACTTAAGGCATAAGATTTAGCGCTAGCTTCGATATTGGTGATTCTTTTTAAGTGAGCATCTTGTCGCTTGAAGATTAGTTTTATCGGTAAAAAAGGCTGTAATAAGCCTTTTTTAATGGAACGTTTAGATTGACCAACATAAACCAATGCGGATACTTTGCCGTCATACTCGGTTAAAAGTTCAACCAGTTGTTGGTTTTCTTGAAAAGGCCTAGCATGCAACACAAAGGCATTTTGTTCTATCAGCTTATTTGACATCGTTTTGATATTTAATCTAACACGAATAAATTCCCGCCTACAGGTTTAGCCCGAATAATCATCACCGTAACCTAAACTACGCAAAGCACGTTCATCGTCTGCCCAACCTGATTTAACTTTGACCCAGGTTTCTAGAAAAACTTTGGCATCAAACAAATTTTCCATGTCACGTCTGGCTTCTTGACCTATGGTTTTTAAACGCTCACCTTTATTCCCTATCACCATGCGCTTCTGGCTTTCACGCTCAACTAACACTAAGGCGTTAATATGAATAATGCCTTTGTCATCCATTTTAAACTGTTCAATCTCCACTGTCGTTGAATAGGGTAATTCATCACCTGTAAAGCGAATAATTTTTTCACGAATAATTTCTGAGGCCATAAAACGACTAGAACGATCGGTGATATGATCTTCAGGAAACCAGAAATCACTTTCCGGTAAACTGTCTAAGCAAAGTTTAGTAATCGTTTCTACGCCGTGCCCCTTACTTGCTGAAATAGGGACAATATCAGTGAAGTTGTGCATTGTGCCAAGCTTTTGCAAATGCGGTAACAAGTCATCTTTATCGGCAATATTATCGATTTTGTTAACCACTAAAATACAAGGAGAGCCACTTTTTTTAACTTTACTTAACACCAGGTCATCATCGGTTGTCCAGTGAGTTCCCTCCACCAGAAAAAGAATTAACTCTACTTCGGCAATTGAACTAGCGGCCGCACGATTCATTAAACGATTAATAGCGCGCTTTTCTTCAGAGTGCAAACCTGGGGTATCCACCAAAACAGCCTGTTTATTGGCCTCAGTTAAAATACCTAGAATACGATGACGTGTCGTTTGTGGCTTACGAGAGGTAATACTAATTTTTTGACCAAGCATGGCATTAAGTAAAGTTGACTTACCTACATTAGGGCGACCAACAATGGCAATTAAACCTGCATGTGTTGTATCATTTTTCATCGTTTATTTTGCCTTTTTTTGAACGGTAAATTTTTGCTTAATTGCTTTTTTCTCTGCCTTTCTTTCATCAATAATAGCCAATACTTGCTGTGCTGCCTCTTGCTCCGCCTTGCGTCTGCTAGTGCCTTTAGCAACAACCTCCCGATCAATGACTTGAGTACTACAGCGTACGGTGAATTGCTGATTATGAGACTGTCCTGTGGTATCAATAACATCATAGACAGGCAGTGATATTTTTCGACTCTGTAAATATTCTTGTAAGCGAGTTTTCGGATCTTTTTGCTCATGACCTGGTTTTATTGCACTTAACCGCTTGGCAAACCAAGTTAAAATTAATGCTTTGCAAACGATGATGTCTGAGTCTAAATAAACAGCGCCAATAATGGCTTCAATGGCATCTTCTAATATAGATTCGCGGCGGTGACCACCACTTTTTAGCTCACCAGGACCTAAAATCAAGTATTCACCTAAATTAAAATCTCGTCCTATTTCGGCTAAAGTAACCCCTTTAACTAAGCTAGAGCGCATGCGCGTTAAATCGCCTTCATCATGCTTTGGAAATTGCTCGAATAACACCTCGGCAATGACAAAACCTAAAATTGAATCTCCTAAGAATTCTAACCTTTCATTGTGTTGACCTTTAGCACTGCGATGGGTTATTGCTTGGATCAATAAATTAGTGTTTTTAAAACTATAGCCAATATTTTTTGATAAGCGCGCCATAGCTTGCTCATTATTGGCTTTAACATGTGGTGCCATTAGTTAATAGCACCAATACGTTCAAAGCGTACATTAGTGGGTACCCAATGAGGTAAAAAGCTATCTTGTGTACGATTAAAATCAAAACTCATCCAAATAGCAACAGCTTCCCCAACAAGGTTTTCTTCTGGCACAAAGCCCCAAAAGCGTCCATCTAAGGAGTTATCACGATTATCGCCCATAACAAAATAATGGCCTGCCGGTACTAAGAACTCATCCTTTGCGGTGCCTGCCTGTTGAAAGTAATGATTTGTTCTTGGCATGGTATATTGATCATTTAAAATAGTATGAGTTTTATTGGGCATTACTGCGCTAAATTGATTCAACCCCCCTTCGGCATCAGGTCCTTGATATTTATTGGTAAAGCTATTAATCACTTGAGTAAAGCCAGGACATTGAGCATCTGATTCTTGGCAAGCAGGCTTAATATAAAGAGATTTATTCTTATAAATAATCCTATCACCCGGTAGACCAATGACGCGTTTAATATAGTCAATACGCGGATCACGTGGGTATTTAAAAACCGCAACATCACCACGTTCAGGTAAGCCAACCTCAATAAATTTATGACGAGCAACGGGATCTTTTAAACCATAGTTAAATTTATTAACCAGAATAAAATCACCATCAAGTAATGTTGGCATCATAGAGCCTGACGGTATTTGAAATGGCTCATACAAAAATGAACGTAAAACTAAAACAAAGGCAATAACAGGAAATATCTGTACTGATGTATCCACCAGTGGTGATGGTTCCATCAAGGTTGCAATAGTTTCTTTAGAGAGCTCGATCGCACTTTGTTCTTGCGCATAAACAGCATTTACTTTGCGCTGTGGTGCTAGGTAAAACTTATTGGCAAGCCAAACAATGCCGGTAATGACGGTAATTACTACTAAAATAATTGAAAAATAAACGGCCATAAGATTCCTTGAAAATTGTAGATCATATTTTAAACGTAAAAATGTATCGAAATAAATTCTGCTCTACATTAATTATCTAATTTAAGTACCGCTAAAAACGCTTCTTGAGGTACTTCAACATTACCCACTTGCTTCATGCGTTTTTTACCATCTTTTTGTTTCTGTAAAAGCTTTTTCTTACGGCTAATATCACCACCATAACACTTAGCAGTAACATTCTTACGTAGTTGTTTAACGGTCGTTCTTGCGATTACGTTATTACCGATAGTGGCTTGTATCGCAATATCAAACATTTGACGATGAATAAGTTCTTTAAGCTTATCGACCAACATACGACCACGAGAAACTGAATTAGCTCTATGGGTGATCATGGCAAGCGCATCGACTCTGTCACCGTTAATCATCACATCAACACGTACCATATCGGCAGGTTCAAAACGTAAAAAATGATAATCAAGCGAGGCATAACCACGGCTAGTTGATTTTAACTTATCAAAAAAGTCCATCACCACTTCTGCCATCGGTAGTTCATAGGTCACCGCTACTTGGTTACCATGATAAATAAGATCTCTTTGTACACCACGTTTTTCAATACATAAGGTGATAACACTACCTAAATACTCTTGTGGTACTAAAATATTGGCTTGTACAATAGGCTCACGAATTTCGTCAATGTTATTAATTGCGGGTAAATCGGCAGGATTATCTATAGATAATACTTCGCCGTTAGTACAAGCAATTTCATAATTCACGGTCGGTGCTGTTGTGATTAAGTCTAAATCATACTCACGCGCTAATCGCTCTTGAATGATCTCCATGTGCAACATACCAAGAAAACCTATGCGAAAGCCAAAACCTAACGCAGAAGAATTCTCAGGTTCGAAAAATAGTGACGCATCATTCAAGCTCAATTTATTCAAGGCATCACGAAAATTTTCATAATCATCGGAGCTAATCGGGAAAATACCCGCATACACTTGCGGTTGTGCCTTTTTAAAACCGGCTAGCGGTTCTGCCGTTTCTTTTTTACTAATAGTGACGGTATCACCTACTGGTGCGCCATGTATTTCTTTAATACCCGCAATAATAAAACCAACTTCACCTGCGCGTAAAACATCCGTTTCAGTTTGCTTAGGCGTGAAAACCCCTACTTTATCAACTTGGTGAACTTGACCTGTTGACATAATCAACATTTTGTCGCCACGTTTGATTTCACCATTAATGACACGCACCAAAGAAACAACGCCTTGGTAATTGTCAAACCAAGAGTCGACAATCAACGCCTGTAAATTAGCTTTTGGATCGCCCTTAGGAGCTGGAATATTTTCAACAATAGTTTCTAACACATCTTCGATGCCGACACCCGTTTTTGCAGAACAAGTCACCGCATCCGTCGCATCAATACCAATAATATGTTCGATTTCTTCACTTACTCTTTCAGGATCAGCCTGTGGTAAATCAATCTTATTTAAAATAGGTAAAACTTCTAAATCCATTTCAATAGCGGTATAACAGTTTGCTACGGTTTGTGCTTCCACACCTTGCCCCGCATCAACCACTAACAAAGCGCCTTCGCACGATGCTAAGGAGCGTGAAACTTCATAAGAAAAATCCACATGGCCAGGAGTATCAATAAAGTTTAATTGGTAAATTTCACCATTTTTTGCTTTATAATCTAAAGTCACACTTTGAGATTTAATGGTAATACCGCGTTCACGCTCAAGTTCCATTGAATCAAGCACTTGTGCTGCCATCTCACGTTCTTGTAAACCGCCACAGTGTTGAATTAAGCGATCAGACAAGGTTGATTTACCATGGTCTATATGGGCGATGATGCTAAAATTGCGTATGTTCTTCATTTTATTAGATATTTTCCTGAACGGTTTGCTTAATCTTCTGAGCTGGTATACCGCGGGGTATACCAATGTAAAAGTGACACAATCTCATGCGATCTCAATTGGGCGAAATTATACATTAAAATAGATCATCAGAGGAAATAAAAAGATTAAGGATCGTTAGAAATGAATAAAGGTCACCGAAGCAACCTTTAAACAATCAGAATAACCACAAAGCGAATGGTATTAGTATCATAGCGAGCAACCATCTTCTTTAATTACTTTCAACAGTATCTATTTCAATTGGTTTGGTTAAAATGCGTAGAATTTTAGGCTGCAATTTCGATATATTGCCCAATTGGTTTTGCAAGTGCTTCGCAAGCCTATAACCCAAATACCCCCCTAAAACGCCAAGTAACAATGACTGTAACTCATGCGTTAACACTTGTTGATTTAGCATTAACTGGCCAAAAGCAGAGAAAGTAAATAACCCCATTATCGGTAACAAATAGACTTGCCAGGCACTTTGTAATACATGTCCTTCTGGCAGCGATAAAACAGCACAATCACCCACGTTAATATCAACTGATAATGATTGAGGATAAGGTAGGGTAAAAGACAGCTTTCTATGGGGTATAGCTTTTGCTATTTGACCACTGGCACAAGTACTTACCTGTGAGCAGCTATTACAGCTAGATTTCACTTGGCTAACTAGCGTGATTTGATCATCTTTAATAGCAACAATTTCTGCTAACTCTTCCATACTAACCTCAACAGCTCTAGTGACTAATTAAGTTTATTAGGATTAAAGCTAACCGAATTAACAATTTTTTCCGCACTTGCTAACGGTATTTTACCGACAACACTCACTTCAATATTATTAACTACCTGATTTAACACTAATGTTGCGCCGTCACTGGCATATTCTATTGCTCTTTGTTTGTCTTGACTAGGATTAACGTAAACTGAAATATCAACTAAACCATCATTAAAGAGCATAAATTCAACTGCTTGTTTACTACTGTTTATACGATGTCTATCTGATTTTACTTCTTCAAAACCATCAGGTAACCAGTTTACTTGCCAAGCCAATTCTGTATCATTTTCTTTGGCTGAAAGTTCAATCACTTTTGGTAGTTCAGTCATCTGTAACTGCTTTAGATTTTCAGACAAAGTTTCCGTTATTTCTAAGTGGGTGAATTGAATTTGCTCCAGTAGCTTGCCTTTACGAGTGATCACGGCAAGTTTTAGCATTAAACCACTGTCTTGATCTAACCATAGCCAATAACCATATCGATGAACATCTTGAGGGACAATTCTGATCAACTGTGCGGCTCGACCTAGAACACGGCTTTTTCCTACCGAAACAAAATGATAGTTGTTCTCTAGAACACTGATATCTCGTCCAAAAACAGCAGGAATAGGGCCGCTAATTTGCGCAGAAGCTATTGAGTAAGGGGCATATTCAGGCTCAATATAACTGATCGTATTACCGACACGTAAAATATCACGGCGAGGACCATTTAATAAAGCCAGTATTTCAAGTTCAACTTCATGCTTAGCACTTTGCTCATGCTCAGTAATATCTGCTTGGGTGTCGGTATGATTATTTAAAGGTACTTCAGTAACACCATGTAGCCAGTGGTATGGTTCAGCTTGATTATTTTTAACAACAACAAAGGAAGTGTTGAAATTTAACTGGCGTAATGATTGTGATAATCGTTCTAAAGATAGTTTTGCTTGCTCAGCATCTGCTGCAATAGCTGAAAAACTAAAACAAGCAGAAACAAAACAAAGTAAAAAGGATAACTTAATGGGCAACTTCAAAGATAAGATCTTCATGCGTTCTCGACAATGGACTACAAAACAAGTGAATAAATTAATTATTCACTATTTCCCCACCTTTTTCTAGCAATGATTGTTTTGCATCTTTTGGTTGGGCTGATTTAGCGGCACTTAATTTTACTTGTTGCTGATGATCAGATAATAGTGCTTGAAAGCGATGTTGTTGTGCAATTCTTTCTTCCAATGCTGTTGCTTGGTGAGATTGAGTGCGAGACTGACCATTTTGCTGATAGTTAAAACTAACCGGGTTAGCAAAACCAGCTAAAGGCTTAGTTTGTACTACTTGGCTAGGGGTGATAATTTCATTAGTATCTGCAGTATTTTGTTGTACGCCAATAATCATTAAACCAGCCGCAGAGGCAGCAATAGCTAACTGTCCAACAGGTTTTATTAACTGTACAACTTTAGCCTTAAAACCACTTTGCTGATTATTAGCCTTAGTGAGCGTCTTTGGCGCTAAAATACTAGGTTCATCTGCAATGGTCTCGGCAATTTTCGCTGATAAGTCTAATTGCAATGTTTGTGGAATCTCATCACGAATAACATCACCAATAAGGTGATATTGCTGCCATGCTGCTGATAAGTGTTCATCCTTGAGCATGTCATCAATAACCTGCTCTGAACTTTGCTCAACAACACGGTAGTTATCAACTAATGAAGATATTGTCTCAAACTTACTTTCACTCATACTTTGACCTTTAAACTCACAAAAAATAATTTATAAAAGCATATTGCTTTTATGCATAGCTTAGCCATATAGCTGTTACTTATGAAGCAAGGGCGATATTTTTTTATCGATAGCATCACGAGCTCTAAAAATTCGGGAGCGCACTGTACCTACAGGACAATCCATAATAGTGGCTATTTCTTCATAACTTAAACCTTCAATTTCACGAAAATTTATGGCAATACGCAAATCTTCGGGTAATTGCTCAATAGTTTTAAAAATAACCGTTTTAATTTCTTCTGTCAGTAATACCTTTTCAGGCGAAGCATTTTCTCTTAACGCATCTCCACCATCATAAAATTCAGCATCGGCTACATCAACATCATTACTTGGCGGTTTACGACCAAGAGCAACACTATGATTTTTAGCACAATTAACAGCAATGCGATATAACCAAGTATAAAATGCGCTTTCCCCTCTAAAATTAGGTAAAGCCCGGTAAGCTTTAATAAAAGCCTCTTGCACTATATCTGGCACATCACTGTTATTGCTAACATAACGTGACACTAAATTGGCCACTTTATGCTGATATTTTATTACTAACAGGTTAAAGGCATTTTTGTCGCCTTTTTGCACTCTTTCAACCAACACTTGGTCGACGTTCTGTTCGCTCATTTGAGCCCTATCTCCTATACATACCACCAATTAACATCTGGGGCATAAATTCATTTACTACATTTGGCTCATAACAAACGCATCAATTATGACTACGCTTTTTTGTAAAAGTTCTAAATTAATTTGTTTTTTTTCACTTTAGAAAAAATCAGCTTTGATAACGCTATTCTCAAGCGTTAATAAAAGTTAATATCACACCATAATACCTGATTATCCCTTATATATAAATCAACAAAATTATGAATCAACAAAACAATTGTGACGTTTTAATTATTGGTAGTGGTGCTGCTGGTTTAACCCTTGCATTGCATTTAGCTAAAAATGCCGATGTGGTCATTCTCAGTAAAAGCCACCTCAATGAAAGCTCCACTTTTTATGCTCAAGGCGGCATAGCAGCAGTATTTGATGAAAATGATAGTATAGAAGCGCATGTGGCTGATACTTTAATCGCTGGTGCTGGACTCTGTGATAAACAAGCCGTTCAATATACCGCTGAAAGCGCTAAAGCATGTTTAAACTGGTTAATAGAGCAAGGTGTTGCGTTTGATAAAGAAGAAACAAGCACAGGCGAAAAAAAATATCACCTAACCAGAGAAGGTGGCCATAGTCACAGGCGTATACTACATGCCGCTGATGCTACCGGCAAAGTGATTCAGACCACATTAACTCAAAGAGTGAAGCAACATTCACGTATCCGTGTATTTGAACGTTACAATGCTATCGATCTTATCTGTCAGTCAAATATCGATGACGAGTCTGAAAAAAAATGTATTGGTGCATATCTATGGAACAGAAATAGTGAAAAAGTAGAAAGTATCTACGCACAAAAAACTATTTTGGCTACTGGTGGTGCGAGTAAGGTTTATCAATACACTTCAAACCCTGATGTTGCCAGTGGTGATGGTATTGCTATGGCATGGCGTGCAGGTTGCCGTGTGGCAAATATGGAATTCAATCAGTTTCATCCTACTTGTTTGTTTCATCCTGAAGCGGGTAATTTCCTACTCACAGAAGCCTTACGTGGCGAAGGGGCTAAATTAAGGCGACCTGACGGCAGCCGCTTTATGCCCGCTTTTGATAAAAGAGCAGAGTTAGCACCGCGAGATATTGTTGCCCGCGCTATTGATTTTGAAATGAAACGTCTTGGTGTTGATTGTATGTACCTTGATATTAGCCATAAACCCACTGACTTTATCAAACAGCACTTCCCTACCATTTATCAACGCACCAAAGCCCTTGGTATTGATATAACACAACAACCTATACCTGTTGTACCCGCTGCTCATTACACATGTGGCGGTGTCATCATAGATCACCACGGCAGGACTGACATAAAACAGCTTTATGCCATTGGAGAGATGTCATACACAGGACTGCATGGTGCTAATCGTTTAGCCAGTAATTCATTATTAGAATGTCTAGTGTTTGCCCGTGCCGCAGCGCTTGAAATAAGCGGTTCACTTACACAAATTAATAGCTTCCCGACCCTGCCTCGTTGGGATGAAAGTCGTGTTACTGATTCAGATGAAGAAGTTGTTATTCAACATAACTGGCATGAGTTACGTTTATTTATGTGGGACTATGTCGGTATTGTCAGAACCACTAAGCGACTGGAACGCGCTCTGCATAGAGTTGAGTTATTACAGCAAGAAATTCAAGACTATTATCAAAACTTTAAAGTAAGCAATAATTTACTTGAACTAAGAAATTTAGTGCAAGTGGCTGAATTAATTATTCGATGTGCGATGGAGAGGAAAGAAAGCAGAGGCTTACATTACAATTTAGACTTTCCTAACACTCTAGAAACAGCAGAGCCAACCATTCTCACCCCTGAATAAACCGCTATTCAGTACTTAATTTTCTTAACACTAAAGATAAACGAGAAAAGTCTTTTTGACTTAAGCTATCACGGTAAATAAAAAGCTGTTTGTACTTGCTCGCAAGCCGTGTGCTATTTTCGGTGACAGAAGTTAAGGTTAACCAACATCCTAAAAAGCTTAAACGGCTATTTGCTTGTAATTGGTAATATCTTTGACCATCAAAAGTGCATAAGCCTTGCTGGCTTAATTCAAATTGATATATTACCTTTACTTGCTTACCGCGTTGCTGCGCAAGTACGATACTTATCATCGCCAGGGTAGTTACAGCTATGGTTAACGCTAAATGATAGGCATAGCTAAAATATAACAACAGCAGTAAAAGCGTAAATACCGAACAACCAAAAATCATTAAGGGTTTATAGCGTGATTTTTTAACCTCTATATTATACTTTGACTCGGTTGAGAATAAATTGCACCATGGTGTTGAGTTCATTGTCTTCACACGTTTTATGTCCCATAAACCAAGCAAACAAATCAGGATCTTGCTCAGTGAGCAAACGTTCAAAAATACGCTGATCTTTTGCGGATAAATCATCATACGCTTCATCAACAAAAGGAATAAAAAGCACATCAAGCTCTAGCATACCACGGCGACAAGCCCATTTTAACCGTGCTTTATTCACTGGCAGTTGCGCATCTAAAGATTGAGAGTCAGCGGCTTGAGAATTTACTTCTGTTGACATATTAATTTACCTAAAAATGAAAATAGCATTATTTGCTTTAATACAGTGTAACAATAACCCCTATTTACTCGCCAATTAATTATGTGTTTTTTTACTGCCAAACTTGATTTTTGCCCAACTCACCCCTATTTACATCCTATCAACCACTGAATATCACCTTTCTTATGCCAATAAACATGAACGAAAGCTTACCTTCTCTTGAACAATTACCAAACACCTACTTAGTGTCATTATCACATTACAGTGCCATATCTTTAATCGGTGCCGAGCAAAGTAGCTATTTACAAGGTCAAGTCACTTGTGATGTTAATGATACTAATGAGCATAGTTTGTTGGTAGGTGCTCATTGCGATGCCAAAGGCAAAGTATTCAGTGCTTTTCGTCTAATCAACTGCAATAACGCTCATTTACTAATACAGCCCCAAAGCAGTCTTACTGCATCCATTGCTGAACTGAAAAAATTTGGTGTCTTCGCTAAAGTAGACATCAGTCAAAGCAATGATTTAAGTTTTTATGCGCTGGTCGGTGAGCAAGCGAGTGAGTTACTGCAAACAAATTTTACGCAAGTACCTGACAGCTTAACGCCAGTCATTCATAGCGATGACACAACTATTATTTATGTAGCTGGTCAACAAACACGCTACTTATTAATTGGTGAAACTGATAACTTAACCGCAAAACTTAACAACGTTGACTTAAGCACTTATTCTGCGCCAATTTGGGATTTATTAGAAATAACCGAAGGTTTCGTGCAACTCTCGGCACAAACTAGCGGCGAATATGTACCGCAAATGCTTAACTTACACGCCATCAACGGTATCAGTTTTACTAAAGGTTGCTATTTAGGGCAAGAAACTGTCGCTCGCATGCAGTATTTAGGTAAAAACAAGCGGGCATTGTTTTCATTAACAGCCAAGACCAAGACACCTTTATTACCTGACGACGTCATTGAAAAGCAGCTTGGTGAAAACTGGCGAAAAGCGGGCGATATTTTAGCCTGTTATCAAAGTGATGATGGCCACTGCCACTTTCAAGCCGTGCTAGCTAATGATGTAGATGAAACCACTCAATTAAGACTAAAATCTCAACCAAAAATAAAAGTAACGTTGCAACCGCTGCCTTATTCTTTAGTCGTTGAATAACTGAAAACTGCTCATTAAAAAATATTTCGAGGATAAATCCCTCTTCGACACAAACATGGAAAAATATGAAAATCACTAAAAATTCAGTCGTAGTTATGCACTACGCAGTATCCGATAGCGAAGGCACTCTTATCGACAGTTCGTATGATCATAAACCTATGGCGATTATTCAAGGTACCGGTTACTTAATACCTGGCTTAGAATCTGCGCTTATTGATCATCAAGAAGGCGATAAATTTGAAGTAGCGGTAAGTTGCGAACAAGCTTACGGTGAACGTCATGATGAATATGTGCAAACCGTACCAAAAGAGTTATTACAAGGTGTTGAAGAATTAGCCGTTGGCACACAATTACGTGCTTCTACCGATGATGGTGAACAAACCGTTATTGTTATTGATGTTACCGATGATGAAGTCACTGTTGATGGCAATCATCCACTTTCAGGTCTTGATTTAAGTTTTGATGTTGAAATTCTAGAAGTTCGTGACGCGACAACAGAAGAGCTTGCTCATGGTCATATCCACAGTGAAGGTGAGAGTTGTGGTGATCACAATCATGCTCATGATGAGGCTTATGGCGAAGATGATAGCGAAGGTAATGACGACAAAAAATAAAGCTATTGCGTTAACGTTAACGACTAGGGTTTTGAGTTAGCAGCAAAAAAGTTACGAGGTAAGAAAATTTTCGAGTTACGAAGGCCACATGATCAAAAAATGGTTTTCGTAACTCGCGATTAGCGTAGTGACTCGTAACCGAAAACTAGTCTTTAAAATTAGTAAATTGGAAAGACTGCTCTAAATCTGCTTTTCTCACCGCCTGCATAACGGCTTGTAAATCATCACGTTTTTTACCAGTCACCCGCACTTGTTCACCTTGAATAGCCGCTTGCACTTTAAATTTTTCAGCTTTAATTAATTTAACCACTTTCTTAGCAACATCTTGTTCAATACCTTCTTTAAAAGTCACTTGTTGACTCCAGTTTTTCCCTGTCGCAGAAGCATCACCCACAGCCATGGCTTTAGCGTCAACATTACGTTTGGTTAATTGACTACGTAACATGTCGCAAAGTTGTTTCAATTGGTAATCACCTTCCGCTTTCAGCATTACTACCGGTTTTTTCCACTCAAAACTTGCCTCAATACCACGAAAGTCAAAACGTGTACTTATCTCTCTATTGGCATTATCTACTGCGTTGCGTACTTCTTCTAAGTCAGTTTCAGACACGATATCCATTGACGGCATAATTATTCTCTTATTATTTATGATGAAATATAATGTCATTATACCTACAGAGAAAAGCCAAACAAGCATTTATTAACCATGGTATTATCTACAAATATTAATTCTATTTAAGTTGTTTTTGTGAAAGCTCGCCATCATTTTCTTTTTTTTATTCTATTGATAATTGCCGCCACCTTATTGTTTTTCTCCAGAGAGTTACTATTACCCACTGAGCTTAAAAATGCGGTTTTTCGCTCGCCACAAATAGATACTATTAGTCACTTCATTGGCTTTTTTGTTTTAGCTTGGCTAATGCACTCTTTACTCAAAACCACACTAGCGTTGACCTTTTTCACCCTATCTTTTTATGGCGCACTCAGTGAATTAGGCCAATATTATCTAGGATTTCGTAACGGTGAATTCAGTGATTTTTTTGCCGATGTTGCTGGCATTTCTTTTTTGATCTTACTTAAAGCACTCTATTCGTTTTATAAAAAAATATTACTGGATAAAAATAACAACTATAAAAGTAAACCGACAACCATGGCTGAGCTTGATTGATGAATTGGCTTGTTGTTGGTCAAGGAGCGATGGGGTTATTGTGGTATCACCACTTATCTCAAACGCAAAAAGCTAAAACTAAAAACGGTGTTCCCCCAACTAACAAACTGAGTCTATTAGCATCAAATCAACGGAATTCAACTCAAAACAACTACCAATTCACGGCATTAAATAAGCAAACATATAGTGGCGTAGTAAACTATGCACAACCTGAACAGCTACAAGCCACTGACACTGTTTTTCTTTGTGTAAAGTCTTATCAAATCAGCCGCGCGATAACACAAATAGCTGGCCAGTTAAAAGCAAACTGTAATATTATTCTTGCTCATAATGGCATGGGAACGTTCGAAAAAATCCCACAAGCTTTTATCGAACAGCATACTATTTATGCACTGTTAACTACGCACGGTTGTTTAAAAAACATGCCGTTAAATATCACTCATACCGGTTCAGGCGAGACGAGTATTGGCTTAATTTCGGGACAACAAGATAGTATTAGAGATAAACGGCTAACCAGTGCCCTCAACAAAGCTTTACCTTTAGTGAAGTTCGAGGCCAATATAACCTACAGACAGTGGTTAAAGCTGGCCATTAACTGTGTGATCAACCCAATCACGGCTATAAACAACATTGACAATGGCTTAGTTAACAACATTAAGTTCACTAAGCAAATAGAAACGTTATTAATGGAGATTGTCGCCGTTGCTCAGACTCAAGGGATAATATTAGTTAAAGAAGTATTAGAGATAAGTGTTCGACAAGTTGCTCAGGCAACCGCAAAAAATTGCTCATCCATGCGCTGCGATGTTTTGGCAAATAGACCAACAGAAATTGACTATATTAACGGCTACATTCATCGTTTAGGGCAAAAAAATGCTCTTACCACACCAGAAAATACTAAGCTGTGGCAAGATATTAAAAAACTAAATGACGGGGTTTAACAAGCCAACTTAAGGACGATACACTTTCACATTTTTAAAACCATTGTCAATTAAGTAGAGTGCTTGTAGCTTACTCATGACGCCGTGATCACAATAAAGCAAATAATCTTTACTCATATCTAAATCACCAAATTGAGTAGCTAACTTATAAAACGGTATGTGCTTAACTTCAATATTATCAATTTTTAATGGTTTTTCGTCCTCTTCTTCGGGGGAGCGAATATCAACCACAATTGCATTTTCACTGATATTCTCGACTAGGTCTACCGCAGTGATTTCAGCTTCCGTTTCTTTACCGATATCACGAATATCAAAAACACGCGTTTCTGCAACCACTTTATCTAATATTGAAAAATCAAAGTTACCCTCTTCCGCTTCCACCTTAGAAAGTACGGCTTTCACTGTTGGTTTTTTAGAAATGACACCACAGTATTCAGGAATGGTTTTAGCAAAGTCTTCCGTGCCAATTTTACGGGCGATATCAATAATATCTTGCTTATCGTAAGCACCTAACGGGCGAAGAATAAGCGTATCAGTAACACGGTTAATCACATTTAAGTTGGTTAATGTTTGGCTTGAAACCTGCCCTAAACTTTCCCCGGTAATCAAGGCTTGAATTTTACCTTTTTCGGCAATTTTAGTGGCTGCGCGCATCATCATACGCTTGAGTACCACACCCATTTGGCCGTTTTCTACTTGTTCTAAAATTTCAGCCACTACCGGTTCAAAATCGACAGCAAAAAACTTCACTTTATGCGAAGCTCCAAATTTATTCCATAAATAATAACTGACTTGTTTAACACCCACTTCATGGGCTGAGCCACCTAAATTAAAGAAACAATAGTGAGTACGGGCGCCTTTTTTGATCATTTGATAACTAGCAACGCCTGAGTCAAAACCGCCAGACATTAATGATAAAACATCTTCTTGCGTGGCAATGGGAAAACCACCTAAACCTTGGTGGCGCTGGGTAACAATAAATAAATCATTGTTTTTAATTTCTAAACGAATAGTGACATCAGGCTTTTTAAGTTTAACCTTGGCACTTTCAACCGCTTGATTCAAACCGCCGCCAACATATTGTTCAATTTTTAGTGAGTTAAAATCATGTTTACCCGTACGCTTTGCACGCACACAGAAAGTCTTGTTTTCAATGGTTTTGGCATGAACCGCTAAAGTTTTTTCAAAAATATCATGTACGTCGATAAAAGATGCTTGTTGCACTTCTAAAAATAGCGGCACACCCGGAATACATTTTAAAGCATCAACTAAGCGCGCACGGTTTTCAGGGCTATTATCTTTGGTATTAACCTCAACGTTATCCCAATTCATCCGTGTAGTGACCTGTTCATCAACACGACGTAAAACATTTTTAATGTTCGACTCTAAAATTTTTGTAAAACGTTTACGCACAGGGCGTGATTTAATGGTGATTTCAGCTTGCAGCTTTACGATAAATTTCATCGACAAGTGACCTAAATAATAACGATAAGAATAATGGCGCACATTATACACAAAAAAAGCCGTCAGTATTATGCTGACAGCTTTTTAATCTAACAAAAAATTATTTTATTTTATGATTTGAATGGGATCCGTTTCTTTAGCTTTACCTTGATTAATCGCAATTTCAACTCGGCGATTTCTTCGGCGGTTTAAAGCATTAGTATTAGGCACTAACGGGCGAGTATCGGCATGACCCGCAACGACTAAACGAGTTTGATCAAAGCCGGGCACTTTGATCAGCTCATGTGCAATGGCAACGGCACGCTTGCTAGATAAATCCCAGTTAGAACTAAATAATTCGGAGTCGAGACCGCGATTATCAGTATTACCCGAAACCATAATCTCACCTGGCACAGTATTTAGCAGTTCCCCTATTTCTCGAATAATAGGTCGAAATTTTGGCTGTAAAAAAGCGGATCCTGACGGAAAAGAGCCATTTTCACGAATACGAATTATCACTTGCTGACCTAATGACTCTAACTCTACCGCCCCATCTTGAATTTGTTGCTCAAGCTGTTCTGCTATTTTTTTAACTAAATCATTAACCTGTTCTTGCGCGGCATTTTCCATTTGCTCTTTAGCTTGTTGCAAGGCTGCTGCTGATAAAGCATCCTCAGTGTTTTGCGATTGGCCACCACGCTCTGAGCCTCGTTGCTCTTGGCGACCACCAGCTGAAGTTTCATCACCCGCTTGAAACTCTAACATTTGTTGAGTCATTTCCATGGTTTGCTGTTGAATAACTTCAATTGGCGTTGGTTCAGGCTTACCCGGTCGGAACTCTTGCGCAATAATACTGGTACCTTTAGGAATATCTTTCACTTCAATTTTATTTTGCACACCAAAGGCAAACTTCATTGAGCCGGCAATTTGCTTAAATTTAAGCACATCCATTTCTGAAAAAGATAATAACAACACAAAAAAACACATCAATAATGACATGAGATCAGCGAACGTTCCCATCCAAGCAGGCAGCCCTGGGGGTGGGCATTTACATTTTGGTTCAGCCATCTGTAACCTCTAACATAAGTACTCCTAACATAAGCACCACACTATTCTTCCGTTGTGCCAATAGCGCGTTTACCTTCTGCAAGGTAATTTTTCAACAGGCTTTCAATAACCCGAGGGTTTTGACCATCTTGAATACCTAAGACAGCATCAAGCACTAATTCTTGATTCATTTTTTCCTCTGCTAAACGTAATTCTAGTTTTGACGCAATAGGAATAGCAATAACATTGGCTAAAAAGGCACCATAAAGTGTTGTCAACAAAGCAACAGCCATGGCAGGGCCAATAGATTTAGGATCATCCATGTTTGATAACATGGCAACCAAACCAATTAGTGTCCCTATCATTCCCATTGCTGGTGCAACATCGGCTAATGCCATCATCATTTTAGCGCCTGTTTCATGGCGCTCAGTGGTGAGATCTATATCTTTTTGTAAGGTAGCACGAACTACATCTGCGTCATGGCCGTCAACCAACATATCAACGCCTTTTTGCATAAAAACGTTAGTAATTTCGGCTTCTTCTAAGGCAAGAAAACCACCTTTACGAGCCGCGTCTGCCATATCTACTGCTTTTTCAATAAGTTCTTCAGGTTTTTCTAATTTAAACATAAAAGCTTTACCGATAATTTTACCGATACCAAAAAACTGGCCTAAATTATAATTTGATAAAACAATGAAAAGTGAACCACCAAAAACAATAATGACGGATTGAGTATCAGCAAACATCATAATGTCGCCAGATAAAACCATCGCCATAACGAGTAAACCGATAGCGCCAAGAATACCTATTAACGTTGCTAAATCCACAAAACTCTCCTAAAACCACAAAACCTAAATAGTATTAATAAAATAATAGTACCTGATGCAAAAAATATTCGCTAATATTTATCCATCTAAAACCCATATTATCGCCCGTACAGTCAATAGCTTAATAGCTTGTTTTAAATTAATATAACAGTAATAAAAGCAAGTCCCACATTGACCAATGTCCCTAGCTAAGGTAACTTTGCGCCTAGCGTTTTGATATATACTCGAATCAAATGAAAAGTGTAAGCTTCGAATGATTGAGTATAGTCGTCTTGAGTAGAAATAATGGCAAAGAAAAAATTAGAAAACCTTAGTTTTGAAGAATCACTTACTGAGCTTGATACAATTGTGCAAAGCCTCGAGCAAGGTGAATTAAGCTTAGAAGAGTCGATGGCACTGTTTGAGCGCGGTTTGAATTTAAGCCAAGTAAGCCAAACAAAATTACAAGCCGCCGAGCAAAAAGTGAAAATTTTGCTCGAAAAAAATGGCGAGCAACAATTAACCGATTTTAATATTTCGGCTGATGAACAGAGATCAGGTGAGCACTTGTGAGTCAATTAGCTAATCATCAACAGTATCAACAGCAAATTAATGACTTTTTAGCGAAACAACTTGATAATTTAACCGTTAATGATGAAAAGTTGCTGGCAGCGATGCGTTATGGATTACTTATTGGGGGTAAACGAATACGCCCCTACTTAGCTTATATCACTGGTGAATCATTAGGAGCTGAGCAAACAGATATTAACGCTATTGCCGCTGCTCTTGAGTGTATTCATGCCTATTCTTTATTGCATGATGACTTACCCGCTATGGATGATGATGATTTACGACGTGGTAAGCCCACTTGCCATAAAGCTTTTGATGAAGCAACAGCCATTCTCGCTGGTGATGCGCTACAAACACTGGCATTTGATATTCTCGCTAACCATACTTTTTCTGAAAAAATACAGCCCAAACAAATAGTGCTTATACAAAAATTAGTCACCGCTTCTGGTTATCAAGGTATGTGTGGCGGGCAAGCATTAGATTTATCCGCTACTGGTCAAATCATTGATTTAGCGCAATTAGAACAATTGCATTTGTTAAAAACAGGTGCTTTATTAGAAGCTTGCGTTTTAATGGCGGCAGAATGCTCACCACAAGTAACACCACAAGAAAAACAAACATTTAAAAAATATGCCCAGTTAGTCGGTTTAGCATACCAAGTACAAGATGATATTATTGACATTACTTCCAGCGAAGAAGAGTTAGGAAAACCAAAAGGCTCAGATTTAGCTGCCAATAAAAGTACCTACCCCGCACTACTGGGTTTACAAGGAGCACAAGATAAAGCCGAAAACTTATTTCAACAAGCGCTTCAAGCTTTGTCTTGTTTGCCTTACAATACGCAATCCTTAGCTGAATTTGCTACCTTTATTATAAAACGTAGCCATTAAACGCAGCCGCTTACCCGTTAACAGCTACATAAGAAAATATAGAAAACTATGACGACAAATCTTGCTGATTACCCATTACTTGCCCAAATTAATTCGCCAAAAGACTTGCGTAATATCTCCCAAGATCAATTGCCGAGGATCAGTAATGAGTTGCGCAGTTTTTTATTAAACTCGGTCAGTAAAAGTAGCGGCCATTTTGCTTCGGGGCTTGGCACTATTGAGCTTACCGTGGCATTGCATTATGTTTACAACACCCCTTTTGATCACCTTATTTGGGATGTTGGTCATCAGGCTTATCCTCATAAAATTTTAACAGGCCGACGTGATCAATTACACACTATCAGACAAAAAGACGGCTTACACCCTTTTCCTTGGCGTGAAGAAAGTGAATACGACGCCTTAAGTGTTGGTCATTCAAGCACTTCCATTTCGGCTGCCTTAGGTTTAGCTGTTGCCGCGGAAAAAGAAGGACAAAATAGAAAAACTGTTGCCGTTATTGGTGATGGTGCGATGACTGCTGGTATGGCGTTTGAAGCACTAAACCATGCCGGTGATATTAGAAAAGATATGTTGGTTATCTTAAATGATAATGAAATGTCTATCTCTGAAAATGTTGGCGCCTTAAATAATCATTTTGCCAAAATGCTTTCAGGCAGTTTATATACAGGTTTACGTGAAGGTAGCAAACGAATATTAAATAACCTTCCGCCAATAAAAGAGCTAGCAAGCCGTGCAGAAGAACATTTAAAAGGCATGGTTGTACCTAGCACCTTCTTTGAAGAATTAGGCTTTAATTATATTGGCCCTATTGATGGCCATGATGTTAAAGGTTTAGTTGATACCATTACCAATATGCGCAACCTTAAAGGCCCGCAATTACTGCATATTGCCACTAAAAAAGGTAAAGGTTATCACGCAGCAGAGCAAGACCCTATCAAGTATCATGCGGTGCCTAAATTTAATCCAAGTGATGCTAACTTGCCTAAATCGAAGCCTGCTTTGCCAACCTATTCTCAAATTTTCGGTGACTGGTTGTGTAAAACGGCAGCCGTCGATAAGAAATTAGTGGCCATTACTCCCGCCATGCGCGAAGGCTCAGGCATGGTAGAATTTAGCCAATGTTTTCCTGATCAGTATTACGATGTCGCTATTGCTGAGCAACATGCAGTTACTTATGCCGCAGGCCTTGCGATAGGTGGACAAAAACCTGTTGTCGCTATTTATTCTAGCTTTTTACAACGTGGTTACGATCAATTAATTCATGATGTTGCGATTCAAAATCTACCTGTGTTATTTGCCATAGACAGAGCAGGTATTGTTGGCGCAGACGGCGCAACACACCAAGGTTCATTTGATTTAAGTTTTTTACGCTGTATTCCCAACATGACCATCATGACACCAGCAAACGAAAGAGAGTGTCAACTCATGCTAAATACAGGGTATCAATTATCTTCTCCTGCTGTTGTTCGCTATCCACGTGGCAACGGCACAGGTGAAACACTACCTAGCGTTGAAGAAACTATCGACATTGGCAAAGGCAGAATCCTGCTTGAAGGTAAAAAGCAACAAGGTAAAAAAATTGCCTTGCTAAGTTTTGGCACCATGCTAAATGAAGCGAATAAAGCCGCCACAGAACTTGGTGCGACACTTGTTGACATGCGTTTTGTCAAACCACTCGATATTACCCTAATTGAAGCGTTAGCAAACTCCCATGAATTGCTGATCACTATTGAAGACAACGCTATTGCTGGTGGTGCCGGATCAGCAGTGAATGAATATATTTTATCGCAAGGAATTGCAATAAAAATATTAAATATAGGTCTCCCAGATCAGTTTATTAAACATGGCACGCAAGCAGAAGTACATCAAGAACTCGGCTTAGATAGCCAAGGAATAATCGCTAAAATTAATAACTTCATAAGTTAAACTAACCTCGGCTTAATTTAGACCTAAGGGATTGTTGTTTATTTCTTTGCTTGGTAAAATGGTGGTAACTACATTTTCCGTAATGGCTAGTGATAAGTTTAATAGCTTGGAACTTTACTTTAAACTATTTTGTGTCCTTTACATTTCTTGATTCGGTAAAATTATTACTTCTTTTGTAAAATGATTATTTTTTGCGATGCTTCAGATGAGGTAATTAATATTCCTAAGCGCCTTACTCGTGTTTCTTCTTTTTTAGCGCATATTACTCACCAAATAGAATCTCTTTTATAGGATGATACCAAATTAGTAAAAAATAACCAGGTTGATTTATTTAGCTTTATTTGCTCTTCATACTCACGGGCAAAATGCTATTGCGCTGTTCACTGGAATAGCCTTGTATATCGACCCTGTTGTTAAAAGGGTGTATTCCTGCTAGTTTCATCTTTCCAAGCTCTATTAATGCTTTTACCTTTTTTACGTTTACGGCACTCCATACACTGCTCATTTTACGCGGAGTAAAGCGAATTTTATAACCTTGTTCATCAATGGTTTTTCGTATACCGTCAATCCATCCCAAACAAAGAGCGACATCTACCGATTCAGACCATGTAAGGCTTGCAATCCCTGTACTTATCTTAAAATACCCCAACTAAAGTTCACCAACGCAGTATGTCCTTCTAGCCAATCGCGAAACTCTTCTTGGGTTTAAAAAAAGGTTACACCTACCACACTCTAGCCTCCACACTTTACCACTAACTTGTTGCTTATTAACGCCTGCTATATACATGCGTTATTTTACCGTGCCTTTTACGCGGAAAAAACTATTTTATTTTGATCTAAATCTCTCACATAGGCAGAAAATTTAGGTCCTCGTTTATTTGGCTCGCCCTCACACGCGCCGCCCAACTCAATAGCCTTTTTATGAAGCCTTGTTACTTCTTCGGTAGATCCCACATTAAAACCAATCATGGTTCCATTTCCATTACTTGCAGGTTCCTCATTAAAAGGTTTAGCTATTGCAAATGCAAAATTTTCACACTGCCAAAAGGTCATTCTATCAGTTGATAATACTTGATTAAGTTCTGTTTGTTCAAAAAGCGAATCATAGAATTTAATCGATGCATCCATGTTGTTTGTTCCAAGAACGCAATAGTCCATTTTCATAATTTAATTGCTCATAAGTTAAATAAGGGTTTAGCCGGATTTTAGTTTGCCTTGCATCGACAGAGTAAAGTATATCCATGAACATATTTTTCAGCAACGCGCATAATTGAATAGCCGGCATACCTAAATGCATGGCGATTCAGCTTTACAACATGTCAATAGTTTTATTCGCTCCATTCACCCAACTCAGCGGCTAGACAATCAAATACAACGCGCAATTTACCGCTCGTTTTTAATTCTCTGTGTGCAACCAGCCAAGTCTCTGTTTCAAACGCTGAAAATGTGGGTAAAACCTTTTCTACTAAAAACTCTGCGTCACCGATATCTGTTGTCATAAAACCAATGCCAATACCGTGTTTAACCATTTCCCACTGTACAAAATGATTAGCAACAATAACGGGGAAGTTACTTGAACTTAGCTGAAAACCAAATTTGTTAAGATAGGAAATTATACGATTAGAACGGTCAGTCCCGAGAAAAACTGCCTTATTTAAATCTTTGGGAGATTGTCGGTGTTTAAGATTTTGTATATAACGTTTAGAAGCGTATAGATGTCCAGAGGTGTTTTTAACACGTTTTACGATAAGTTCCTGCTGTGTTGGTCGATAATTGCGTATTGCGATATCAGCCTCACGCCGTGATAAATCGCTAGTATCGCTTGACGCTATTATTTCTATTTCAATTTTTGGCCATTGTTTACGTAATTTTTCTATTATAGGCGGCAGAACAAAGGCTGCTATCATCTCCGTAGCACTAATACACACAATTCCCTCAACCGTCTCAGCGTGACCCGACGCCATTCGTGACAAATTGGTTGCAGCGTCTGCCATGGCTTTTACTTGTGCCATCAAGTCAGCGCCGCTTTGTGTTAACACTAATCCTGAGTTTGTTCTTTCAAACAATGAAACACCTAACTCTGCTTCCAGCGCAGAGACTTGTCGACCAACGGTAGGTTGCGTCATATCTAGTGCTCGGGCAGCAGCTGATAGTGAACCTTCTTCCGCAGTCACAAGGAATGCTCGTGCTCGATTCCAATCAAACTTGATAGCGCGTCTGTCCATGCAATATAGTTATCCTATGTGTGCTTTTGAGTATCGTTCAGCTATTTTTGCGTAGATACTATCAGCGTTAACGTAAATATATGACTATCATTAGAATAAAAAATGAGGGTAGCTCTTACAAAAAAAGGAAGATGACAGATCACCTTCCTTTTTTATTTAAATCTTAGCTATTGACCTCAACAGTTGCACTACAATCACTACAAATTTTCGACATCAATTCTGTTATGCAAGTTATGCTGTTCTTTATTTAAATTTAAAGCCGATTTACGTTCACGCTCTTGGCGCTTTTCACACGGGTTATCACAGTTACACTCTTTATCAATTCCGACACTGGCCAAGCCGCCACAGCTTCCCGCAAGCGTTTTATTTTGGAAAATATAACCAACAGCCATGCCGGTACCCACAACAAGAAAAAAACCAAAGGTAATTAAAAAAATCATCATAATAATTGTATGCCTATCATTATTTACTGTCTTCTAAAAGAGAAAATATCTACTCAATATTACTTTAGATACTGTTTGAATTTTACCGTAAACTGTTCAGTAAAGCCATGATCGGTTTTAGAGATAAACAATGCGGCTAGACCATGCTGTTGAGCAAATGCCATACCCTGCTCTGCTCCCATCACCATCAAAGTAGTAGACAAACCATCCGCGGTCATTGAGCTCGGCGTAATGACAGTCACTGAAACTAAATGATGATTAATAGGTTTCCCCGTTGCGGGATCGATAATATGAGAAAAACGCTGACCATCCGCTTCAAAATAAATTCGATAATCACCTGAGGTAGCCACAGCATTGTCTTTTGGAATAACCACTTCGTGAATAGCTCGCTGTACTCCAGAGGGATCTAAAATGGGTTTTTCAATAGCAATAGCCCAAAGTTCGCCCGTATGCTTAAAGCCCTTTAATCGCATTTCTCCGCCAATTTCCACTATGTAGTTACCAATGCCATTATCTTCTATTAATTCTGCAACTATATCAACACCATAGCCTTTTGCGGTGGTTGATAAATCAATATAAAGGTTCGGAATAGATTTTGACAGCTGCCTACCGTCTAAATGCAAGTACTGCAAACCAATGCGAGCACGGGCACTTGCTAGCGCTTCATCACTTGGTACCGTCTCAGGGCTGTGTTTAGGGCCAAAGCCCCAAAGGTTAACGAGCGGGCCTACGGTAATATCTAATTTACCTCCACTTAGCTTACCTAAACGAATAGACTCAGCTAATACTCGCGCAAAACCAGCTGAGATTTCAACGGGTTCTGTCGATTGTGATTTATTAAAAACAGATATTTCAGAATCAGGTATATAAGTCGACATTTGCTGGTTTACTTGTTTGAGCACAGCCTCAATTTTTTCGTGCAGCTTAAGCGTTTCAACCTGCTCTATTGTCGCAACAACTTTAATATTATAGGTGGTTCCCATCGTACGACCCTGCAGAAAAATTTCTTTTTTCGCTGAGTCATTACTGGGGAAGCAAGCCGTCATGCTGACAGCTAAAAGCACAATCAACATCAATTTGATTTTATTCATTACAGTTTTCCAAATTTATTATTTACGTCAAAATACTCATTTCAAATAGTTTGACGTAAACATTAAATATTGTGACTAAAGTCACTACTACAAAAAAGAATAAAGACGACCTAGGTCGTCTTTAAATTTCACTTAAATTCTTCATGTATATTTTACAGCTAAGCGATGAATAGTGGTGCTAATTCAAGGCGGATGCACGGAGTTGACGTTAGTCAATGAGTACATCCAACGCTGAAATAGCGCCAATAGGCAAGCTTAACGTTAAATATTAGCCACCGAAGTCATCTAGCATAATGTTCTCGTCTTCTACACCAAGATCTTTAAGCATATTAATCACTGCCGCATTCATCATTGGTGGGCCACACATGTAGTATTCACAATCTTCTGGTGCTTCATGATCCTTCAAATATTCTTCAAAAAGAACATTATGAATAAAACCTGTCATGCCATCCCAGTTATCTTCAGGTTGTGGATCAGACAATGCAACATGCCATTGGAAGTTATCATTATCAGCCGCCAGGCCGTTATAATCATCTTCATAGAACATTTCACGTTTCGAACGTGCACCATACCAGAAACTCATTTTACGTTTAGACTCTAAACGCTTAAGTTGATCAAAGATATGAGAGCGCATTGGCGCCATACCAGCACCACCACCAATAAAGACCATTTCGTTATCAGTTTCTTTAGCGAAAAACTCACCAAATGGCCCTGAAATAGTCACTTTGTCACCTGCTTTAAGACTAAAGATAAATGATGACATTTTACCCGCAGGTAAATGTAAACGACCAGGAGGCGGCGTAGCAATACGCACGTTAAGCATAATAATGCCTTCCTCTTCTGGATAGTTCGCCATTGAATAGGCACGTAATGTGTCTGTATCAACTTTTGATTCCACATCAAAGAAACCAAAATGATTCCAGTCACCTTTATACTGTTCATCAATGTCAAAATCACTGTATTTAACATGGTGAGCAGGTGCTTCAATTTGAATGTAACCACCGGCTTTAAAAGGTACAGACTCGCCATTTGGAATTTGTAGTTTCAATTCTTTAATGAAAGTTGCTTGGTTATCGTTAGAGATAACTTCACATTCCCATTGTTGAACACCAAAGATTTCATCTTCTACTTCAATTTCCATATCTTGTTTAACGGCAACCTGACAGGCTAAACGACAACCTGATTTAGCTTCACGTTTATTGATATGACCTTCTTCCGTTGGCAGAATATCACCACCACCTGAATGCACTTCAACGCGACATTGGCCACAAGTACCACCGCCGCCACAAGCCGAAGGAATAAAAATCCCTTGATCTGCTAGTGCGCCTAATAATTTGCCACCCGCCGCAGTTGTAACTGCTTTATCTGGATCGCCATTTATACTTATCGTTACGTCACCACTTGATACTAACTTAGACTTAGCAAATAAAATCACTAACACTAAGGCAACAACTATCGCAGTAAACATCGATACGCCGAGAATAATTTCCATCGACTTTTCCTTAAATTGTTATCTAAATCGTTACAAAGAAATACCACCGAATGATAGAAACCCGAAGGCCATCAATCCAGCAGTAATAAACGTAATACCTAAACCTTTTAATCCGTCTGGCACATCAGAGTATTTCATCTTCTCGCGAAGGCCAGCCATTAATACAATAGCTAACATCCAACCTACACCTGAACCAATGCCGTAAACAACACTTTCGCCAAAGGTAAGATTTTTCGCCACCATAAATGAAACCGCACCAAAAATAGCACAGTTAACGGTAATTAGCGGTAGGAATATACCAAGCGCTTGATACAAAGCCGGGAAATATTTATCTAACGTCATTTCCAAAATTTGTACTAGAGCAGCAATGACCCCAATAAAGGTTATAAATGATAAGAAGCTTAAATCGATAGACTGTGCTGGATCAGTAATGCCCATAATGCTATCTAACGCACCTGGCGCCAATATAGCTTGGTAGATCACTTGGTTTACTGGTACTGCAATACCAAGTACCACAACCACTGCAACACCCAAACCAATAGCGGTGCTAACTTTTTTAGACACAGCTAAGAAGGTACACATACCTAAAAAGAAGGTTAATGCTAAGTTCTCAATAAAAATAGACTTAACAAAAATACTTAAATAATGTTCCATTGGGCTAATCCTTCTCAACTTGTTCTGGTTTCCACTGACGAATTGCCCAGATGATAAAACCAATAATGAAGAATGAACTAAATGGCAAAACCAATAGACCATTACCTTGATACCAACCATTATTTTGAATTAAAGGGAAAACCTCAAAACCAAACAATGTACCAAAACCAAATAATTCACGGAAAAAAGCAACAACCATCAAGACTGCGCCATAACCTAAACCGTTCCCTAAACCATCTAAGAAGCTCACTCCAGGCTTTTCTTTCATAGCAAAAGCTTCAGCACGACCCATAACAATACAGTTAGTAATAATCAAACCAATGAATACTGACAATTCTTTTGATAATTGATACGAGAAAGCTTTTAATACTTGGTCAACAACGATTACTAGTGAAGCAATAATCGCCATTTGCACGATAATACGCACACTTGACGGTATTTGGTTACGAATAAGCGAAATAAACAAGTTTGAAAATGCAGTCACTAATATAACCGCAATGGTCATTACCACAGCGTTGGCCATTGAGCTAGTAACAGCTAAGGCAGAACAAACCCCTAAAACTTGTAAAGCAATTGGGTTGTTATCAACAACAGGTCCAAAGAGGACTTTTTTAGTATCTGAAGACATTAGTTCAATCCTCCATTAGTTATTTTATTAGGAAAGTTGGCAATAAATGGTCCATAGCCTTCGTCACCTAGCCAAAAGTGTAAAGTATGTTCAACACCATCACTGGTTAATGTTGCACCCGATAACGCATCAACACCGTGAACATCACCTTGTTTAGCGCCACCTTTAACTATTTTGATAGCAACATCACCTTGGTCGTTATACACTTTTTTACCTGGCCATAAAGCTTTCCATTTAGGGTTAAGCACTTCTGCGCCTAATCCTGGAGTTTCTTTAAGATCAGAGTAAACAACACTACGTACTGTATTTAAGTCTGGAGCCAAACCAACAAAGCCATACATTAAATCCCATAAACCTGAACCTATAATAGGTAGTACTATGGTGTCTAATTGACCCTGTTCATTGTTAACTAAATAAACAACGGCACGATTCGCTCGGCGATTGATGCCTGCCATATCGTTTTCAGGCTTGATACTTATAGTTTCATTGCGCGCATCAGTGCGCTCATCAAACATATCAGTATCACCGTCGATGATGTTGCCTGTGTTCAGGTCTATCATTTTAGCGACAACAAACTTGCCATAAGTACCAACGATATCAGACCCTGCTTTTTCAAGTAGACCAGAGGCTTCAAGAATTTTAGTTTGCTTATCAAGCAATTTATTAGCTTGTTGCAATGGCTTTAAGCTAACCGCAGAGATAGATACCAAGGCAGCACAAACTAGACAAATGATGAAAACAAAGATCAGCGTTCCGCCGAAAGTTTCTTTCTTTTTAGTATCAGACATTACGAGCAAGCCTCCGTTTGATATTCCCTTGCACTACAAAGTAATCAAACAATGGTGCGAACAAGTTAGCGAACAAAATAGCTAACATCATACCTTCTGGGAATGCAGGGTTTACCACACGAACTAGCACGACCATGACCCCCACTAAAGCACCAAACCAGTATTTACCGGTATTAGTGAAAGAAGCTGAAACAGGGTCAGTTGCCATAAACATCATACCAAAAGCAAAACCACCCACCACTAAATGCCAATACCATGGCATAGCAAACAGAGCATTGGTATCACTACCAATAGCATTGAATAAGAACGCTGTAGCGACCATACCACCAAACACACCTAACACGATACGCCATGAAGCAATGCCTTTATAAAGGATATAAGCACCACCTAATAAAATAGCAAAGGTTGACACTTCACCTACTGAACCGGGAATGAACCCCCAAAATGCGCTCCACCAATCAGCATTCATTGAATAATCAACTAGACCTTGATTAGCAGCACTAAGCATAGTTGCACCAGAGAAACCATCAGCAGCAACCCAAACAGTATCACCTGAAATTTGTGCCGGGTAAGCGAAAAATAAAAACGCACGACCCGCTAATGCTGGGTTTAAGAAGTTTTTACCGGTACCACCAAATATTTCTTTGGCAACAACAATACCGAAAGTAATACCGATAGCGACTTGCCATAAAGGAATGCTTGCTGGCACGATTAGCGCGAATAAAATAGAAGAAACAAAGAAACCTTCATTAACTTCATGACCGCGTACCGCCGCAAATAATACTTCCCAAAAACCGCCAACAATAAAGGTAACCGCATAAATGGGTAAAAAGAACACAGCACCGTAAAGCATCATGCTAAAGCAGCCTGACTCAACTGAAAGCACACCACCCAACATAGTAAATAAAGCTGTTTGCCATATATCAGGCATAGCATAACCATTAGCTAACGCATCAACTGCTTGAAAACCAATGTTGTACATACCAAAAAACATAGCTGGGAAAACAGCAAGCCATACCGTGATCATGATACGTTTTAAATCGATGCTATCACGTACGTGAGTTTTGCCTTTATTAACCATGCCTGGGGTAAATAAGCCAGTAGCGACAGCTTCGTATAAAGCAAACCACTTCTCATGTTTGCCGCCTTTTTCAAAATGCGGCTCAATATCTTCAATAAACTTTTTCAAGCCCATGACTAACCTTCCTTTTCAATTGTGGTTAGGCAATCACGAAGGTATACGCCGTAATCTGTTTTGCCTGGGCAAACAAATGTACAAAGCGCTAAATCTTCTTCGTCTAGCTCTAAGGCACCAAGTTGCTGTGCGGTGTCGGTATCACCGGCCACTAAATCACGCAATAACATGGTGGGTAAAATATCTAAAGGCATAACGCGCTCAAAGTTACCAATGGGTACCATGTCACGCTCACTACCGTTAGTAGTGGTGGTCATATTGAATAGTTTCTTCGGGAAGAAATGAGACATATATGCACGCGTTACTGAGAATTTATTCGGGCCAGGATACATATAGCCAATAAATTCTTTTTCACGACCTTCTAGAATCAAAGCAACTTGGACATGATAACGACCTAAATAGCCGTGTACTGCGCTTGCTGTTGAGCCCATTAATAACGAGCCAGAAACAACACGTAACTCACCAACCACTGCTTCGTTTACCGTTAATTCAGCTGTGCTCACACCTAATACAGTGCGAACTAAACGAGGGTTTTTAGCCGCAGGTCCCGCCAGAGAAATAACACGCGTGCTATCAAGTTCACCTGAGGTAAATAACTGACCAAAAGCAATAACATCTTGATAACCAACATGCCATACAAATTTGTCTGCACTAGCTGGTTTTAAGAAGTGAATATGGGTACCCACTAAACCAGCAGGATGTTTACCTGAAAATTCATTTACTTGCACAGCATCAGCAACAGGAATATTCGCACCTGGCGCTTTACTAACAAAAACTTCACCACTCGTTAAACGAGATAAAATGGTTAAACCATTTTTAAAGGCTTCTGCTTGCTCACCAATAATGATTTCAGGGTTAGCAGCCAGAGGATTAGTATCCATAGCGCTAACAAAAATTGCAGTTGCAGTAGAATCTATTGCAGGTACTTTGCTAAATGGACGCGTTCTTAATGCAGTCCATAAGCCTGACTCAACTAAATTCTTGACCACATCTTCTCGTGATACTGAATCTAATTCGTTAGCAGAATAGCGGGTAAACGTAATTTGATCATCACCATCAATTTCCTTCTTTACTTCAAGGACGACAGATTGTAAAACACGTTTTTCACCACGGTTAATTTCTTTAACAACACCGGCAGCTTGAGCTGTGAATTTAACGCCAGGGTTCTTTTTATCACTAAAAATCACCTGACCTTTTTTAACGCGATCACCCACTTTGACAAACATGGTTGGACGCATACCCACAAACTCTTCACCTAATGTTGCAACGGTTTTGATGGACGGACCATCATGGATTACCTGCTGTGGAGCTCCGTTTACAGGAACATCTAAGCCTTTTTTTATTGTAATCATAAACACTTGCACTACTTTTGATGGGAGTATAAAAATCGAAAACCTATCGATTCTTAAACTTAAAACAAATTAAGTAAAAAAAACTTATAAGTGATTGATTTCAGTGTATTTCAGTAAATAACTTGTTATTTCTTTCGAAAAATCAAGACCTACTGGCTCTGAGTTAAAATTTTCTGGCGCGATATTACCACAAAAAGCCCTTTTTATTCTACGGGCATTAGAAAGTTTTCATTACAATTTAGACTATAGTTGCATGCTTTGCCTGAAAATTAGTCAAAATATAAATTTTTTATTTTAGCTGTATGATACTTTCCATTTCAACTAGCGGTTTAATACCTTATAAAATACAATTTCGGCCTGCGTCTTTTGCTTGATATAACTTAGCATCAGCATCTTTTAATTTACTTTCAATTTCACCATAACTATACGCTATAGCCACACCAAAACTCATAGTGACACGCAATGTTTTTTGATTATGGATTATTTTCATTGTGGCAACTTTATTACGTACTTTTTCAGCTATTTTTAAACCAGTATCATAAGTAGTTTGAGAAAATAATAGTAAAAACTCTTCCCCTCCTACTCGCGCAACTATGTCTTCACTACGAATACATTGTTCTATCGTTCGAGATAATTGCGTTAACACCTCATCCCCCATTTGATGACCATAATCATCATTAAAGCGTTTAAAAAGATCAACATCAGCCATAATTAACACCATGGGAAAACTGTTATTGATATTGATTTTGCAGGTAGGGAAAAAAACAGCATCAACAAAGCGACGATTGGGTAAATGCGTTAAAGCATCCGTATTAGCCTGCTGCTCTTTACTTAGGTTTAAATTACTCATTTTGATATGGCTTCGCTCCCGATAATGCTCGTTGATATAGGCCATCGCATCGACAGTAAACAAAGAGGCAAGAAAGCGTAAACCTTCAGGAGCCCGGTATTGAGCATGTAAATACTCGGGAAAAGCCAATAGAAGTGCTAATGACAAAAAGAGTAAACAGTTGAACCAAAAACCCAAAAAGCGACCTAGCAAGACAAAAATAATCATAGGAAAAGGGAAAACCCAATATAAAGCCGTATTTTTAATGCCACCGTCATACACCAAAACCAAACAAAAACATATTATAAAAAAACCACAAATAGTGCTACACAACTGAAGGTTGTGCTTAAAATAATACAAAAATAAGTTGCTTGAAAAAGCGATGGCAGCAATTAAGGTTGTCGTGGCAAGACTGTAATTTTCTTGCATGAAATTACGATAACTGAACGCCAGCAGCATCATGACACCAAAATAACTAAAAGCTAAAAAGGAATAAAGGCGACGTTTTTGATCAACGTCAAAGCTAAGAGAATCATCAAAGAAGTGTGTTAACCAATAACGGGCATTAGACATAAAAGTAGAGCATAGAACGAAGAATACAGTAACTATAGATAATAACTTTAATCTGAGCTATAGATAATCACTTTAATTTGGGTCAGGCGGGACTAATTTTGCCAATATTTAAGTAATTACATTTTCACATAGAAATAATATCAAGAGCTTGAGGGTAGCTTTAAAATAGTAACGGGATGGATGTAAAGGTGATGAATTAATTTAAGAAAATGGTAAAACAAGACATAAAAAAGGCGAATCCCAACAGGATGAGTTCACCTTTTTGTTACTTAAACAATAGTACCAATAAAGCACTAACTACAAATTATTAATTTCAACCAAAGGGTTAAGGTCAGCATCATAGTCAACGCCGTCAACGCCAAAGCCAAACAAATTTAAAAATTCATGGTGATAACCCGCATAATCAGTCAAATCATCAATAGTTTCTGTTTCAACGGTGTTCCATATATCGGTAACGCGCTGTTGAACACTGTCTTCAAGCTCTTTGTAGTTTTGACGAAAACGGCCTTGTTCATCAAGGCGAGGATTGTCGCTATATATGTTTTCTTTAAATAAATTAGCAATTTGCTCAATACAGCCTTCATAAGTGCCGTCTGCTTTCATAACTTTAAACATAGCAGAAATATAAAGTGGCATAATCGGAATCGCCGAGCTGGCTTGTGTTACCACAGCATTAAGTGAAGTAACACGCGCTTGACCATTTATACTTGCAGTTGCAGCGTTAATAGCAGCAGCGGCTCTATCTAAATCTTCTTTGGCTTTACCGATAGTGGCTTTGCCATAAATTGGCCATGTTAATTCTTTACCAATATAGGTATAAGCAACCGTTTTAACACCCTCAGCTAATACGTCTGCATCTTTAAGTGCGTTTAACCATAATTCCCAATCAGCACCACCCATGACATCAATAGTGCCTTGAATTTCAGCATCATTGGCTGCTTCTACTGAGACAGAATCAATAATACGCTTTGAGGTATTTAAATTTTTAGTGGTTACACTATTACCAATTGGTTTTAAAGCAGAAGAGTACACTTCACCGGTATCGGGATCAGTTCTACGTGGTGATGCCAATGAATAAACCACCAAGTCAACTTTACCCATATCCGCTTTAATGGTTTCTATTGCTTGTGCTTTAATAGCATGTGAGAAGGCATCACCATTAATGTTTTTTGAATAAACACCAGCTTCATCAGACGCATTTTGAAAAGCAGCCGTGTTATACCAACCAGCAGAAGCTGTTTTTCTTTCCGTCGGCGGCTTTTCAAAGAAAACACCTAACGTGCTAGCATTATGACCAAAGGTTGCGGTAATGCGTGAAGCCAAGCCATAACCAGTAGAAGCACCAATAACTAAAACATTTTTAGGGCCATTTTCTGTAAACGTTTGATCTTTAACATAAGCGATTTGCTCATTAACTTGAGCTTCACAGCCGATCGGATGAGCATTAGTACATATAAAACCACGAATTTTGGGCTTGATTACCATAAGAAAACCTTTTGAATTACTTTTATAAAGAATAACAATTTGCGCCATTGTACCTTGCTAATCTATTAAAGAGGTACGAGCAGTTGATTAAATAAAAAAAATAAGTGTATTTAAAAAAACGCTACTCACAAGAGCCGCGCTTTAACATTGTATCTTGCTTAAAAATATTATCTTATTTACTACCACCTAAACAATTAGGTGATAGTGGCGTGTTGTCGGCGTAATAATCATGCCACTCTTTTTCAGTATAAGTATGTAACGCTAGTGCATGTATTTTTTCAGCTAACTCTTCTGACAATACAGCGTTAACTGCGCGGTGGCGTTTTATCAAACGTTCATCATCAAAGTCTTTAGAGACGATAGTCACTTTAAAGTGAGACTCACTGCCTGGCGGCACATTATGGTTACTGCTTTCGTTGATCACATCTAAATGTAAAGGTGAAAAAGCAGACAGTAATTTTTCTTCTATAGCGGCGGCAATAGTCATTATTTTTCTCTATAAATGTGGCGGATACTACTAATTTTAGTCCATTTAGTTTTATATATCAGAGGGAAAAACCTAGAATACGTTATTTCCAGTTAACTTAATGGTGTTGTTGAGGTTTTATTTTAATAAATTTTGTCTGGGTGAATCAAGATATATAGCAACAAATATGACACAATGGCGGACAGATTGATGACCACCCCAACTATTAGCCATTATGTTAAGTCCATTTTCTGTTTTAGATAAACAACTATCTCTTAATCGATTCCCTATTGTTCAAGTAAATCGTAGCTTACAAGCTTGGGATGCTGCTGATGAATATTTAATAAATTATCTTAACGAGCAGCAATTAATTAACATTAATTGCCAAGTATTAATTTTCAACGACGCTTTTGGTGCCTTAAGCACATACTTTTGCTCTCCATTAAGTGTTGAAGAAGAAAGTAATACTAATGACAACAGTACTAATGATATCAACACAGCAAATGTTTACTGTGTTAATGACTCCTATATTAGTCACCAAGGTATTCGCTATAACATCCAGCAAAACCAGCTTGATGATAGCAATATTCAATATCTCAACTGTTTGGAAGTATTACCAAAAAATACTGACATTATTTTATTTAAAATACCCAAAAGTAAATCACTACTTATTGAGCAATTGATTAATATTAGCAACACTGTTTCTCAGCAAGCGATATTTATTGCCGCTGATCGCGCTAAAGACATTCACAGTTCAACATTGAAGTTATTTGAAAAATATTTAGGGTCAACCACCACCTCTTTAGCGGTGAAAAAAGCGCGTTTAGTTTTCTGTCAGCTTGGTAGTGACTCCAAAGCCCCGTCGTCGCAGCAATCCCCCTTTCCAACTGTATGGACAATGTATAATAAAGCCTTAGCACGTGATTTTATTATTAGCAACCACGCCAATGTTTACTCTAGAGAAAAGCTTGATATTGGCGGTCGTTACTTTATTGAAAACTTACCCAAACTCAAAGCAAATATTCATGTCATTGATTTGGGCTGTGGCAATGGTGTGATTGGTTTAAGCGTACTGGCCAGCGAACCAAGCGCACAAGTGCAATTTGTTGATGAATCTCAGATGGCTATTACTTCGGCCAAGCAAAATATTAACACTAACTTGCCTGAGTTAATCAGTCAGTGCCAATTTCATCTCAATGACTGTTTAACCCATCTTGACAGTAATAGCGTTGATTTAATTTTATGTAATCCTCCTTTTCATCAGCAAAGTGCTACGACTGATCATATTGCTTGGCAAATGTTTAAAGATAGCCATAGAGTATTGAAAAAAGGGGGAGAATTGCGCATTATTGGTAACCGTCAATTAGCCTATCATATCAAGCTTAAGCGCATTTTTGGCAACGAAACCCTTATTGCTAGCAATGACAAATTTGTCACACAATCCGCTGTCAAGCGTTAACATTAACCACGAAAGTAAAATGAAATACTCTAATGAAAATAACAACTATTCTAGCTTTAACATTTTCCTCATTATTAAGCGCCTGTAGCAGTATACCAAGCCATTTAATTGTTGCTCCTGATATTATCAGTACACCACGTTTGAACTATGGAGATAAGCAAGTTCAGCTTGAGGTTATTGATATGCGCACCGCCAATCATATTGTACAAATACTACAAGAAGACGAAGCAGCAATCTTAATGTCAGCGCAAATTCGCCTTGAAGACACCATAAAACAAACCTTAACAAATCAATGGAAAAAACAAGGTTTGCAAGTTTCATCATTAGCCACAAACACCATCAAAATTGCTATTGAAAAAACGCTGATCAGCGTTAACCAACAAACCATAAAATATCAATCACAAACTGAAATTATTTTAAAAGTGATCGTAAACAATGGTCATCAAACATTAACGAGTACTTTTAAAAACCGAGGCGACTCAAAAGGGCCATTACACGCTGATATTGCCGTGCTAGAGCGTAATTTTAATCAACGCTTAGCGAATTTGTTAACCCAAATTTTAGCCAATGAAAAAATCAATACTTTCATTAAATAAAAAATTTAACTAAATAGAGGTAATAACGATGAAACTTGTTAGCAAATTAATGTTGAATTTTTGCTTTAGCCTACTGCTGTTCACACCACTAAGCCAAGCAAAGAACATTGCCATAGATCCAACCAACATATACCCGAAGGTGAAACTAGAAACCTCTATGGGAGTTATTATTGTTGAACTCGACAGAGTAAAAGCGCCTATTACGGTCGATAATTTTTTAACTTATGTGATCACTGGCGAATATAACAACACTATTTTCCATCGTATCGTAGAAGATTTTATTGTACAAGGTGGCGGTTATGATGGTGATTACACCCCGAAAAAGCTTAATGACGATATTGTTAACGAGTCAGGCAATGGCCTTAAAAATGAAATTGGCACCATTGCCATGGCCAAAGAAAGCCGCCCTCACACAGCAAATCGACAGTTCTTTTTTAATATCAATGACAATAGCAATCTAGATCCTGGACGCCATTGGGGCTATACAGTTTTTGGCGCAATTGTTGAAGGTGAAGAAATACTAAAAGCGATAGCAAAAGTTAAAACCGATTACGACGAATCACTCGGCTGGGAAGATGTGCCACTAGAGCCAGTGATGTTGATTAAGGCAACTCTTTTACCTGCTGAGTAAGCAATTCAAGCTAATGCTAATGAACCCCTTACTTAAAAAAGGACTAGCTAAGACCAAAGTATAATAAAAAAATAGTTTTTTCTTTTGACAAAATAACTATTATCACCGATAACTATAGGTATACGCTAATCGTTGTAGCGCGTAGTTTTTAGCTTTACTTTTTTGTGATAAAAATCTTTGTTGAACATTACTATTTTAATATTCATATCTGAACATTTTTACCTTTAACATTTTTACCTTAACAAAAAGAAAATTTCACCTCGCGCTAATCAACTTAAATTACTTAAACATTAGGATGCTATGGATCAGCCTAGAGGTTAGTCATGATAATTGAGCAGTTTATCAATGAAAGGGTTGTACAAATGACCGCCTATGTTAGTGCGGTTATCAATCAAACTATCCATTACACTGAATTAGATAAATTCATCGTTGATACTATGGAAGAATGGGCAAGTTTACATGTCACTGATGAAACCCCTAGTAATGCCCAAGAACGCGTTTTTTGGCATTTAATGCATGAAGTCAGTTTGCATGGCGCACAGGCTTTGCATCAAGATTTATTTTTTAAAAGTGAAATGCATTCCTGTTTAGATTTTTTCAATGGCATTGGCAGTTACCCTATTGACTGTATTGGCTGGCGCCCCATTGCTTGAAATTTCCTAATCTGCTTCTTCTTAACACAACTCTCTGATAAGCTTATAAATCATTTTTAATGAAGTAAGTCGTTAATGTCTACCACATCCTTTAAGCAAGCCATTTTGAACAAACGTATGCTAATTTGCATCTTTACAGGTTTTAGCTCCGGCTTACCTTTATTTGTGCTGTATCAATTAGTGCCCGGTTGGCTTCGCGATCAGGGGGTTAGTTTAGCTGAAATAGGCTTATTTTCATTAATAGGCATTCCTTATGTATGGAAGTTTCTTTGGTCACCCTTGATGGATAGATACTCATTGGGCCGATTAGGGCGAAGACGAAGTTGGATGTTGACCACACAACTACTACTACTTTTTTCAATTGCAGCTTTTGGCTGGGTAAATCCGATCGCTGATATTTGGTCAGTTGCCTATTTAGCAGCTGCCGTGGCTTTTTTTAGTGCTAGCCAAGACATAGTTCTTGACGCTTATAGACGTGAATTACTACCCGATAATGAATTAGGGTTCGGCAACTCTATTCATGTTCAGGCCTACCGTCTATCTGGTTTAGTACCTGGCTCATTAGCTTTTATTCTTGCCGATCATATTAGCTGGCAATCTGTTTTTATAATTGTCGCAGCTTTCATGATAATAGGTGTTTTATTGACTGTATTTATTAAAGAACTAAATACTGAGCACAATGCACCAAAATCATTGCAAGATGCCATCGTTTTACCTTTCAAAGACTTTATCCACAGTAATGGCTTAAAGTCAGCAGGCTATACATTAGCTTTTTTGGTGTTATATAAACTGGGTGATAATATGGCCACAGCATTGCAAACACCCTTTTTTATTGATATGGGTTTTAGTAAAACTGAAATTGGTGTTATTGCTAAAACATCATCTTTGATCGCTATGACTATAGGCATAGTTATTGGTGGCATAGTGATGATCAAACTCAGCATCAACCGAGCATTATGGCTTTTTGGTTTTGTGCAAATAGCGAGTATTCTTGGTTTTGCTGCCCTTGCTGAAATTGGCCATAATAACTATGCTTTAGCTATCGCTATGGGGTTTGAATATTTAGGGGTAGGTTTAGGCACCGCTGCTTTTACTGCTTTTATAGCAAGAACAACAAACCCTGCTTTTGCAGCGACACAAATAGCACTTTTTACTGCACTGGCAGTTTTACCCAGGACTTTTGCTAATGCCACTACAGGTTTTATTGTTGAGCAAATAGGCTGGACTCAATTTTATTTTTTATGCACCGCGTTAGCTATACCAGGCATGTTAATGCTATTAAAAGTAGCACCTTGGCATGAGCCTACTAAGCAAACAAACGCGAATACATTTCCGACTACAACGAATTAAGCAGGCAATTAATATGATTAGGCTTTTTTTTATACTCCCTATTATTATGTGCGCCGTATGGTGGTGGTACCTTAATAACCGCGGTTACAGTTTAAAAACAGGCCTTAAAGGGTTTCTTTATATCCTTGGCTTTAATGCTGTCATTATACTATTTTTTGTTATGATGATTTGGTTAACCCGTTAGTTGGCATTTTTATCCTATCATTAAAAAGTAACGCAACTGCTCACCACCGAGCCACGATGCTTCACAAAAGGCTATTAGAGCCTGTACAGAAACTTTGTTATGCTCGGTGTAGTGGTTAGCCTCGGTGCTCTGTGTGGTAAATATTCCTAAGATAAATGAATATAAAGTAATTACAAATAACCCAACGGTTATTAAGCAATGTTCCGTAATGTGTCTTATTATTTAACTACTAAACAAGATAAACCCAATGAATTAATGGAATTTTCATGCTAATTGTTGATCAAAGTGTCTTAGATGATATTAGCCGTGGCTTTTCAGTGCCTGCTCAACCGAAACTATTACTTAGTTTGTTAAAACTAATGGCCGAGCCAAGCCCTAATGTTAATGCCATCACCGATTGTATCAGTAAAGATATTGCCGTCAGTGCCGCTATTTTAAAAACCGTTAATTCCCCTTTATATGGCTTAAGCAGAACGGTTACTGATATTAAGATGTCTGTGAACTATATAGGTATATATGGCGTAGTGATGTTGGTTACGGGTAGCTTATTAAAGAAAAGTTTTGATCCTAAAAGTTGCAGTATTGATCTGGAAATTTTTTGGGCCATGACTACTGATATTTCTAGTGCTGCTGTCACACTAGGTAAACAATTTAAAAAAAATATTTCAATGGATAAATTGTCTAGCTTAGGACTATTTCATGACTGCGGTATTCCTGTTATGGCAATGAAGTATCAGAATTACCAAAGTATAGCTGATCAAGCATTAGTAACATCTGAGCTCTCATTAATTGAACTAGAAGAAAAACACTACTATGCAAATCATGCCACTATTGGCTATTACGTTGCCAGCTCTTGGCGCTTACCTAAAGATGTTTGCCAAATAATATTACAACATCACGATCGCGGTTATTTAGATCGACTTGATGGCTCAGTCGAACAAGATATGTTTGCCGTGCTGAAACTGGCTGAGCATATTATTTCATTAAAATACTTAGATTGCGCTTCTCCCGACTGGCTCTATTTAGAAGAAGCGGCTCTTGCTATTTTAGCGATAAACCAAGACCAACTTGCTACTACCATCACTCAAATAACCGAATCATTGTAATGAATTTTTGTCTTCATTCATCTTAAAAAGTATTTGCCACACAGAGCACTGAAATCACCGCACTACGCCGATAAAACGTCTGTATAGACTCAAAAACCTTCATCGAACATCCCTGCTCTGTGGTGAACTATTACCAGTATTTTGAACTAAACAGTTTATGAAGATCATCTTTGATCAAGTATAAAGCTGGAATTAAAAACAAGGTGATCACGGTCGCGAATATAATGCCAAAGCCTAACGATATAGCCATAGGAATGATGAATTGCGCTTGTAAACTTTGCTCAAAATAGAGAGGAAATATACCAAAAAATGTCGTTAACGAAGTCAACAATATTGCCCTAAAACGTGCGGTACCAGCACTAATAACGATATCTATCATTCCTTGTCCTGTGTTCTTAGCTTTATTAATAAAATCAACCATGATCAACGAGTCATTTACCACCACGCCCGTTAACGCAATAAAACCATAGATAGACATCATATTAATGGTTTTCCCCATAAGCCAATGACCGACAATGGCACCAATAATACCAAAAGGGATCACCGACATAATAACTAACGGTTGTACATAAGATTTAGTGGGAATAGCAATTAAACCATAAATCAAAAATAATGCGCCGATAGCCGCTAAACCAAGCTGCCCTAAAAAATCAGCTTGCTCTTTACTTGCTCCCTCGACACCATATTTAACCGTAGGATAATTAGCTAACACCTCTGGAATAGTCGTTTCATTCATTTCACTGATAACTTTTCGTGATTCTACTTTTTGTGCGTCAATATCAGCAGAAATAGTAATAGAGCGCTTTTGGTTTACCCGGGTAATGGTTGAAAATCCTTGTCCAATACTTATATTCGCCACTTGATAAAAAGGCACTTGTTCGCCACTCGGCGTACGGATCCACATATCCTCTAAATCACTCACCGAAACCCTGTCTTCTTTAGGATAACGTACCATCACTTTTAGCTCATCCCTGCCGCGCTGAATACGCTGTGCCTCTTCACCATAAAAGGCTTGTCGTACTTGTTTTGCTAAATCAGCAAGCGCTAAACCTAATACTTCAGCTTCAGGCCTAATGCTTAGCTGAATTTCTTGGCTACCACGACTAAATGAATTGCGAATATCATAAACTCCATCGTAAGCGCTAAGTTTATTTTGAATGTCAACAGCCGCGGCTTCCAAGGCAACATAATCTTTACCCGTGAGCTGAAACTCAATAGCTGCGCCACCACCGGCATTAGCACCGGCAAAAAAACGTAATTCTTTTGTACCCGGAATTTCACCAATTTCATCTCGCCAAAGTTTCTCTATTTGATAAGCATCTAACTCTCGTTGCTCTGGTTTAACTAGCTCTAAAACAAACGTTGCTTGCGTGTTGCCATGAGTAAACACCATAATGTGTTTAATAAACTCTAGCCCTTGATTAAGATTATTTTTGGAGATAGTTTGTGCGGCTTTTTGTATGCGCTCAATCACTTTATTACGCTCACTAACCGCACTGCCATCAATCATAGTCAGGTTTCCTTGAATAAAATCACTTGGTACCGAAGGAAATACTTCTAATTTTATAAAGCCCCCAACCAGCAAGCCCACCGACAAGATCAAAATAGCAATAAAACTAGCCATGGTGTTATAACGCGCTATTAGGGCTTTTTTTAACCAAGGTTTGTAACGTTGATGAATGAAGTTATCTAAACCCTTTTTAAATTTAATTTGTTGGCGCTCAAGCCAGTTACTGTTTTGCTCAGTTAAGTGCACATATTTCATGTGCACTAAGTGAGCTGGTAAAATCCATTTAGACTCAATTAAAGAAAAGATTAAGCAAAAGGAAACCACTAAGGCAATAGCACGAAAAAAAGCAGCAAACGTGGCGTCTATCATTAATAATGGCGCAAATGCCGCGATGGTTGTTAACACACCAAAGGTTGCAGGCATGGCAACTCGCATGGTGCCATTGATAATATTCTCGCGGGAGTGACCAAAACGTTGAATTTCAGCATAAGCACTTTCACCAATAACAATCGCGTCATCAACAACAATCCCCAGCACCATAATAAAAGCAAACAAGCTAATTAAATTGATAGAAACAGACCAGTCACCTAATAAAGGCATCATGATAAAGGCGCCGAAAAAGCTAATGGGAATACCCAGCATGACCCAAAAAGCAATTTTGATACGTAAAAATAGCGCCAGCACAATAAAAACTAAGAAAGATCCCATTAGCAAATTGGAAATCATCATGTCTAAGCGAGCATTTAAGTAATATGACGAATCACCCCAAACGGTCAGTTTGGCACCTTCGGGTAAACCGGGATTTTTTTCTACTACGTAAGCTTTGATCTCTCTCGCAATATCTAAATCATTTTGATCACCCGTTGATTGCACCATAATGCTAGCAGTATTTTCACCATTAAATAAAGCAAAGTCTTCTTGTTCAACAAAGCCATCTTTTACGGTGGCGATATCGCTAAGTACTAAACGCGTACCGTTACTATTAGTGCGTAACACCAGCCTAGAAAATTCTTCACCTGTATAGGCTTGCCCTGTGGTACGCAGTAAAATGTCACCCCCACGCGTTTTAATGGTGCCGCCCGGTAAATCGATAGAAGAGCGTTGTATCGCTTGGGCAACTTGATCAAAAGTTAACTGATACTGTTGTAATTTTTCTTCCGATAGCTCAATAGATATTTCAAAATCTCGGCTACCAACAATTTCAGCAATATTAACGCTAGGCAGAGAAATAATTTCATCTCGAATATCCTGCGCCATCATCTGTCTAGAGCGCCTGTCCATTGAACCACTGACCGATAACCACATCACCTGTGATTTAAATTCTTGCTTGGCAATAATAGGTTTTTCGGTTTGATCTGGAAACGTAGTAATAGCGTCTACTTGCATTTGTACTTCATCAAGTTTTTCTGACATTGAATAACCTGATTGCAGCTCAATAGTAACTATGCCAACACCTTCAAGCGCCTGAGAGGTGATTTTTTTAATACCTTCAATATCTTCCAGTGCTTCTTCTACTTTTAATATCACCCCAAATTCAACCTCTTCAGGCGCAGCTCCCAAATGAGGTACGGTGACTTGAATACTATTGACATTAAACTCAGGAAAGGTTTTTTTATTTAAATTTTGATAAGAGAAAAATCCTGCCACTAAAATAAAAACCATCAACAAATTTGCGGCAACATGATTATGAGCAAACCAAGCAATAATGCCTGAATGTTGAGTGGCCACTATTGTTTGGTTTGTTGCTTTCTCTGCGTCTTTATCAGCGGTACCATCGGCTTTTTCGTCAGCTGCTTCGTCTGTTCTAAAATCACTCATAAGCTGTCACGCTCAGTTGAGTTTTGTGCTTTATCCGCCGATGGGTCTTCAAATGTATTAGCTAGCCGTTCACTTTCTTGCTCGCCATCAACTCGTAATAACATGTCAGCAATAGGGGTTGCTAACTTAGTTAAAATAAGACGTTCCTCCTCTGTAAAAACATCCGTTGTATAGGCATAGTCAGCATCAGATCTTAAAACATTGACCGGCTTAACAACTAAACGATTGTCCTTATCTATTAAATAGATAGTATTACCTAAGTAAACCGCACCTAAGGGAATAGCAACAACATTCGCGAGTTTTTTGCCCTTGGCTTTTGCATTAACAAAAGTGCCGATACGTATTTCTTCATGGTGGCTTTCAGTTAACACGCCATAAGGATCATCAATTTGTGCCACCACATAATGTACACGGTTAGTGCTATCAACAACGCCCTCGTAGCGAGTTACTTTTGCTGGCCATGAATGCTTTTTCCCTTCAAGTTGATAAAATAAGTCGACCTGAATATTCAGGTTTTCTACTTGATTAATGCGTGATAAATTTAAAAAAGCGACATCTCGTCGCTTAATGGGTAATCGCACTTCAGCATAGTCAACGGCAAACGTATTCGCTAAAGCACTTCCCATCGTAACATATTGACCTAAATCAACCTGTTTACTGGTGAGCATGGCATCATAAGGCGCGATGATTTTTGTGCGGGCTAATTTAACCTTAGCTTCACCTAAATCGGCTTGTGCCGCTAGCACACTCGCTTCTGCTTTTTTGAGTTGTGGCAATCGCAATGCTAAAATAGGTGCTTGCTCGACTGGCTTACCGGTTAAGCGCCATTCATCTTCGGCCTGTTTACTGCGTGCCTGTTCTTCAATTAGCAGCGCCTGAGCCGATTCAAGCTGTGCTTGCGCTCGCAGTAAAGCAACCTGGTAAGTAATGTCATCTATGGTGAGTAATAATTCACCTTTTTTGAAAAATCCGCCCACATAAAATTTATCCGACACCTTAGTCACCACACCAGAAACTTCGGAAATCAAGGTTGTTTTAGTACGCGGCTCAACATTACCTTGGCTGTAAATACTAAAAATAACATCGTGCACTTGTAACGACATAACATTAACCAGTGGTGCTTTAATTTTTAATGGTTTTTTCGCAGGTTTAGGAGCCAGTATTTGTAGAGCTAACAAAATAATACTCGCCGACAATATAATCGCGAATGGCATTAATACATAACGCAAAGGCACCATGCGTCTATTATTTTTTTTACTTGAGTTAACCGAGGTAGTTGTAGACATGGAAGCGCTTATAAAAGGATAAAAACTATCTCATCAATTTAGCGTTTATTGAATGAAATTAATAGCTTAAAATCACTAATAACTCACTAATAAATTATAAATTATTGGTGAACTTTGCCCACGATAATAGCAGGGTTCGAAAATCGTCAAGACCACAAGCGGCACTTTCATTTTGATCAAAGTGTATATGTTCAGAGGTGAGCATTTCAGATAAAGGCTCAGCGCCATTTAAACTGGCATTGGTTTGAATTTCTACATCAGTTTGGCTAATCGCCACATTATATTCATGACCAGCGATAACAATTTCACTTTGCTGCCCTTTTTCCACCTGATCAATGGCGGTTAACAATTGCGTTAATTTGCTACTATCATGACCCAATTCAACTTCCATCCAAGGGCCAACCACTTCATGCCCTAAAGAAAAACGCGCTCTTGCTTCGCCCGTTATCGCATCATGTAAAAATTCGTATTCCATAAGCTTGCCATATTATTTTGCTAACAAGTTAATTGTAGCAAAAATTGCAGCATTTAACGTTCAAAATAATGAATAAACTGCAAGCTATTCATTAACCGATAAATTAATTTTACTCAACGTTAAATAATACCAGCTCATCGCTTTATACATTAAAATTAGCAATCCAAAAAACTCCACTACCAGCATCAATGATAACAACCAATAAAGGCTAGGTTGCGTAATAGTCGTCAGTAAAATAACGGCCGTTAGTAGATGTATACCTGTGTTCATTGAAGGCGCTTGATTTTATCCTCGGTGAGGGTCATGTTACTCATGATGAAAATTATACTAACTAGCCACCAGAAACTAGCACTCAAAATTTAGCACGATAAAACGCGTGATGGTCGAGTGAGTGACCGCATAAAGTCAATTATCCATGCGAGAAATAGCTGTTGTGCACAAAAAACCGCTGATGCATGACTTATTCACGAAAAACCGTTTGGCGACATTATCAATGATTCTTGACGGCATTGGTGGCATAGTAGCAATGCGGAGCAATTTTACCTTACCAACACTTACATTTTGTCGCCGCCTGAACCCACTTATAGTGCGAAGCATTAATAAAGTATTAACAAGATAAGGTTGACCATAACAATGAATAAAATATTATTAATAATTATCGCTTTTTTGCTCTCAAACAACGTTTTAGCGAATGACACTTCAGACGCTATCGAAAATTTTCAAAAGTCAGCACAAGTTAGGAAATTTTTCGAGCAAGCATACGGCTATGCTATTTTTCCAACCGTAGGTAAAGGAGGTTTTGGCATCGGCGGCTCTTATGGCGAAGGGAGTGTTTTTAAAAAAAATAAAAAAACAGGCATTACCACGATGGCGCAAATAACGATTGGTTTTCAATTAGGTGGTCAGGCTTTTAGTGAAATTATTTTCTTTAAAAATAAAAAGTCTTACGACAGATTTACTAGTGGTAATTTTGAATTTAGCGCTCAAGCTTCTGCCGTGGCTATTAACGCTGGGGCTAATGCACAAACGAGTACTACCGGCTCTTCTGCAGGTGCAGCAACTAGCCCAGAGAAAAACCAACAACAGGGCATTTATCAAAATGGCATGGCTACTTTCACTCTGATTAAGGGTGGCTTAATGTACGAAGCTGCATTAGGAGGGCAAAAATTTAGCTTTGAAAAGCTTAAAAAGAAAGGGTAAACAAAATACATCTAAAACCAATGGTATTTATTCCGCTATAAAGCTTGACCACAAAGAGTGCCGAGGCCACCACACTACACCGAGAATAATAATGTTTCTGTGTAGCCTCGCGGCTCGATAGTAAAAACTACAACAAAGTCAGTTATTGCGGCAACCTCACCTTAGGGTGATAAAAATAACATAAGCCACTATAAAACAAAGATAAAGCATGATTTGTGCGTCCTTTTAAATTACACAAAATCACTACCTCGGCAAGTCCTGAAAAGTTTCTTATAAGTTTTGGCGTAAATGGTATTTATCTACTATATTTTACATCAACTACCTTTCTTAAGGACAAGAATCTATGGAAACTTTGTTTTCCCCTGCCATCAAACTTTCGAACCAATTATCATTTAAAGCAAAATTTATTTTAGTTTCACTATTATGTGTAGCACCGTTGCTTTTCTTTTTTGCTGCGCTAAGCCAACAACAATTGAGAATTGTTGAAAATGCTAACTACGAGCATAATGCCTCCCGTTTTATTGTACCGTTAAGAAACCTGACTGAACATGTAGCACAAACACGTGGCATGACTAATGTTTACTTAAACGGCGACCAAAGCATTAAAAATAGAATTGTACAAAAGCGTCAACAAGTCGCGCAGGACTTTCAATCTTTACTTGAGATTAACAAAAAGCTCAAAGCAAAGCTTGCCACTAACGGTGCTCCGAATAACTTTGCAAATCGCTGGCAAGAAATTACTCAAAACGCCTTTAACGGCCAAGCAAAACAAGTATTTTCACAATACACCTTGCTCATTAGTGATATTCTTAATTTTATGGATACCATCGGTCGGCAAGGAAGAATGCTGCAAGATAGTGACGCAGCCAACAGTTATCTTATCAATAGTTTATTGCATACCATACCTAATCAGGTTGAAGCATTAGGCAAACTAAGAGGCAAAGGGGCTGGTGTTTTATCTTCTAATGACTTAAGCCTCGAAAACAAACTGCAAGTTTCCGCGTTGGCTGATAATAAAAATGCATTAATGCTTAATAAAGATATTGAGTATTTATTCAACGAAGCTCCAGAGCTATCTTCAACATTGTCAAGTAATTATCAAGAAGTTAAACAACAATTAAATAATTATTTGTCTCTAGCTGATACTGAGATAATACATGCTGACACGGCAAATATGGCTGCGAAAGAGTTTTTTGCTCAAGGCAGTCAAACCATTAGCTCGTTATTATTGCTCTTTGATAGAATGCAATTAGCGCTTGATGAAAGAATGAATAACCAAATAGCAAAAGCCAAAACAAGTATTTATTTTTATATAGGCTTAATTGTTATTATTATTGTGTTACTTATTTATGCTTATGCTGGCATTTATCTAGCCATAAAAACTAACCTTAGTGCCATGAAAAAGTCTGCTGATTCTATTTGCGAAGGGGATTTAAATACCCGTTTAACGTTAGAAACTAAAGATGAATTACAGCTTATTGCTGTTGGCGTTAATGAAATTGTTGAAGGCTTGTCTCGCTCAATTATTGCCGTGCGCAGCTCAAGTGATGAAATTGCCATAGCCGCCGAGCAAGTAGCAAGTGGTAGTAATCAAGCAGCAAAAGGTATGACAGTTCAATCTAATGAGTTAGCACAAACGTCAACTGCTATCACCCAAATGAGTGCCTCCATTAATGAAGTTGCTCAAAATACCGAGCAAGGTTCTATTGCCGCTGATAAAGCTAGTAATGAAGCACAGAATGGCGTCAATGTAGTACAAGAAACTATCACCGCCATTAATACGTTAGCAGCAAACATCGATCAAGCAGCTAGCGGCACAGAAATGTTAAAAGAAAATAGTGAATCAATTACTGGCATACTCGATGTTATACGCGGTATCGCCGAGCAAACAAATTTATTAGCCTTGAATGCAGCTATTGAAGCAGCACGTGCTGGTGAACAAGGGCGAGGTTTTGCGGTGGTTGCTGATGAAGTGCGTACTTTGGCAAGTAGGACGCAAAATGCTACGGTTGAAATTCAACAAATGATCGAATTGATTCAATCGGGTATTGGCGACGTTGCTGATGCGATGGCGGCAAGTCAAGGTCATGCGATTAGTGCGGTTAAGCATTCCCAACAATCTGGAGATGTATTAACGTCTATCACTCAAGCAGTAAAAGAAATCACCGACATGAGTAGCCAAATAGCGACCTCAGTAGAGGAGCAGTCAGTCGTTGCTGAGCAAGTATCTAGAAGTATCGTTAATATAAGCGATGTGGCTAACGATGCTTCTCAGGGTGCCGTTGATCTTTCAGAAACAGGCTCTCGACTTGCCGTCATGTCAAAAGAGATGCACTTGATCATTGAGCGCTACCAATTAGATGAAGAAGCATTCAATCAGCAAGAAAAATCTTTGCAATTATTGTCATGGCAGACAGAGCATAAGATCGGCATTAATGAGTCAGATCGCCAACATAAAAAAATGCTTGACATGATGAATGAAGTCCATATTATTAGCGCCCAAGGACATAGTAATCAATCGATTAAGCAAGCGCTTGAAGTGCTAATTTCTTATACTGAACTTCACTTTGAATGGGAAGAAAATTTTTTTGATAGCTATAAATATCCTAAATCACTGGAGCATAAAAAACACCATACGTCATTAATTGAAGAGCTGCGAAATCATCAGAAAAAGATAGCTGTTGGCGATCAAAAAGCCATTGATAATAAACTGACTTATCTTAACCATTGGCTGGTTGAGCATATAAAAAATGCTGATCGTGATTATGCCAACTATCTACTTAACAGTGAAAAATACCAAAACCAAAATTCAGCAATCATAGCGAGTAATATTGTCTCTATATCAAGCCAAAAATCCTTGCGTCGAGCTTAGTCATGAAAGATAAAGCGACTATCTGAAGTTTATGCCATTGTTCACCACCGAATAGACTCCACAAAAGGCTCTTCGGAGCCTACACAAAGACATTGTTGTGCTCATGCAGCATGGCGTGCTTCGGTATCTCTCTGTCATTAATAACTGATTAGTAATTAGTAATTAGTAATTAGTAATTACTGATTTATAAGTTAACTTTGACACCTAACAATTCACGAATGGATTGTGAAATTTCCTCAATACGGCTAGCTTCAATAGGAGCGATAAATATGGTGTCATCACCCGCAAGCGTACCTAAAATACCAGCCGACTCTCCCATACTGTCAAGCATTCTTGAAATTAAAGGTGCACCACCAATACCCGTTTTTAGAATAATTTGCATGCCATTATGCTTAACACTCAACACCACAGACTCTATTGAATGCTTTGACTTTGGCACGGCAAGCTCATCAGGCAAGATATAAATCATTTCATTGTTAGCATTGCGGGTTTTCACTGCCCCTAGTTTTGATAACAAACGCGAGATTTTCGCTTGTGACATGTTTTCAAAGCCTTGTTTTGATAACGCTTCTGCTAGTTGCCCTTGCGAACCGTAACACTGCTCTTTTAATAAACGTTTAAAAGCATGTACTAAGTTGGATTCATTTTGTTTTCTAAGTGTGGTCATTTTAATGCCATCTCGCTGTTATCCTCAAACAGAGCAAGATCCGTATGAGTACAATAATATTGCCACTATTCTACACGATTTAACATCAATTGGCAGAGCTTGCTTGACTGTATATATGTACTCAAGCACACTGCCGCTGTTAACATTTAAATAACAATTGAGAGTTCTCATTATGAAAAAAATAGCATTATCATTAATTGCTGCAACTTTAATCTTAGACACTAGTGCAGTACTAGCCGATGAAGGTATGTGGCAGCCAAATCAATTACCGACTATTACCAAACAATTAACAAAAGCAGGACTTAAGTTAAACCCAAATGATTTAACTGACTTAACGGGTTTTCCTATGGGTGCAATTGTTAGCCTAGGTGGCTGTACTGCTTCATTTGTTTCCGACCAAGGGTTAGTTGCTACTAACCATCATTGTGTTTACGGTTCTGTGCAATATAATTCTACAGCAGAAAATAATTTACTTAAAAATGGTTTTTTAGCTAAATCATTTAAGGACGAATTACCTGCGACACCGGGCAGCCGTATTTATGTCACCGAAGAAATTAGCGAAGTAACCAAGTTGGTAAAAGCGGGTTTAACTGATGCCATGTCAGGCAATGATCGTTACCATACCATTGATAAAAATTCAAAAACCTTAGTTGCGGCATGTGAAAATGATGATAGATACCGCTGTAGCGTAGTAAACTTTCATGGCGGTCTTGAGTATTATTTATTTAAACAACTAACCATACGCGATGTTCGCTTAGTGCATGCGCCAGCAAGTAGCATAGGTAAATACGGCGGCGACATTGATAACTGGATGTGGCCAAGACACACCGGTGATTATGGATTTTACCGCGCCTATGTCGATAAAGACGGCCAGCCTGCAGATTATAGTGAAGATAATGTCCCATACCAACCTAAGCACCATTTAAAGGTTAACAAAAGCAGTGTTGATGATGGAGACTACATTATGGTGCTAGGCTATCCCGGTAGAACAAACCGCTATCGCACCGCCTATGAAGTTGAAAATCAATTTACTTGGGTTTACCCACAAGCAAAAGCCTATAGAGAAGAAGTAATTAAACTTATTCATCAACACTCTGCAGTAGGCAGTGAAGCGCGTATTAAGTACGAAAGCACACTAGCTGGTTTAGCAAATTATGCTAAAAACTATGGTTCAATGATCCACAGTTATAACAAAGGCAGTTTCCAAAGCCGCAAGCAAACGTTAGAAACAAACTTAGCAACATGGATAAGCAGCGATGCTAAACGTAAATCCCAATATGGTGAGTCATTAACAGGCTTAAATAAACTGCTCAAAATGGATAATAAACAACAAGCCCGTGATTTAATTATAGGTTACTTGCGCTATAGTAAAATGCTTACCACGGCTAATAAGCTATATAGATTGGCCATTGAAAAACAAAAACCTAACCTTGATCGCGAACACGGCTATCAAGAACGCGACATTGCCCGTTTTGAACAAAACATGAAAGCAGTCAATCGCCGTTATGATGCTAACATCGATCAAGAAATTATCGTCGCTATGCTCACACATTATGTTGCTTTATCTAAGGCAGAACGCATTAGTTCAATTGATACCTTTTTTGGCTTAAACAACACCACAACAATTAACTTTGATGAGAAAAAGCTGCGTAAGCAATTAACGCGCATGTATAAAAGCACCAAACTGAACTCACAAGAGCGGCGCTTAGCGTGGATGAATAAAGATGTGAGCGACTTTGAAAAAAGCCACGACCCTTTTATTCAATTAGCGGTATCAAGCTTTAAACAACGTAAGGTTATTGAAGATAAATCCAATGAATTAGCGGGCAACATTCAGGCTTATCGTCCTAAATATATGCAAGCACTAATTGCTTACTTTAACGATAACAACTTACCCGTTTATGCTGATGCTAATAGCACTCTGCGTATTACTTATGGTAATGTGAAAGGCTACTCACCACAAGATGGTTTAACCGCCACACCTTTTACCACCCTTGAAGGGATTGTGGCGAAAGACACTGGTGCAGCACCATTTGATGCCCCTAAAAAACAATTAGCGTTAATTAACAACAAACACTATGGCGAGTATGCTAAAAAGTCACTTGCCTCAGTCCCAGTAAACTACTTAGGTACGTTAGATATTACCGGTGGTAATTCAGGCTCACCAACGCTGAACGACAAAGCTGAATTTGTGGGTTTAGTGTTTGACGGTGTTTATGAAAGTATTATTGGCGATTGGGATTACGACACTAAACTAAATCGTTCAATTCACGTTGATATTCGCTACATGCTTTGGGTTATGGAACATGTTGACGGCGCAACCAACTTGATTGAAGAAATGGATATTGTTGAGTAATACCAATTGAATTAAGAAATATAGAGCAACTATGTTTAACTCATTCTGTTTGTTTTAAGCTCGCTACTGCAGCTCTAAATTGAGCGATTCATTATTTCAATTGGTATAACGGCCTTGTTCAAATAAATAAATCAGCGAAACATCTAAACATCACAGAAAGTCGACCGAGCATAACAAGCCTTCTGTTGAACATCACGACTAGGTGATGAAGCTACAAATTGACAAAAAAAGGTCGCCATAAATGGCGACCTTTTCAGAGATAACTAACGCTAAAAGCATGTAGATTAAGCAAATATTCCCTTCATCATCCAGAAGAACATAATTGACAAACCTGCTCCTATCGGCAGGGTAATTACCCAAGAAACAACAATATTACGCACTACACTTAAATTAATAGCAGCAATACCACGCGCCATACCTACACCTAACACTGCGCCAACTAAGGTTTGCGTTGTTGAAATAGGCAAACCAGCACCAGAAGCAATCACCACAGTACAAGCAGCGGCTAACTCTGCGGCAAAACCACGACTCGGTGTTAAATGAGTGATTCCTTGACCAATAGTAGCAATAACTTTGTGACCAAAAATAGCAAGACCCGCAACAATACCAAAGCCACCAAGTGGTAAAATCCACCATGCAATGGCTGATTTTGCCGCAATTTGACCACCATTATCCACAATACTCACTACTGCTGCTAATGGACCAATAGCATTAGCAACATCATTCGAACCATGAGCAAAGGCCATACAACAAGCGGTCACTATCATCAAAATAGCAAATACTTTTTCTACGTTAACATAGTGTGTTTTAAGCTCTGCGGTTTCGTCAAATTTAAGTCGATGAATAAACACTTTACCAATTAGCGCAACAATAACAGCGGTAATGGCAGCATAAATAAAACCATCGGCATTGCCAATATGCAAATCTAAATGCTTTAAGCCTTTTTTAATAGTCACAAGGGCAAGAACAAAACCCGCTAAAAACATATAAAGAGGTACCCAACGCTTAGCTTGTTGTAGAGGTTTATCCGTATCAAAAATCAATTTTTGTGCACTATTAAAAATAATAAAGGCAATCACACCAGAAATAAGCGGAGTAATAACCCAGCTACCTACAATACCAGCCACTTTAGACCAAGTAACAGCATCAACACTTACCCCCATGGCAGCAAAACCAACAATGGCGCCAACAATAGAGTGCGTAGTAGAAACAGGCCAACCTAATGCAGAAGCAATAAGTAGCCAAGTTGCCGCAGCAAACAATGCTGAAATCATACCAAAAACGAGTAGCTCTGGACTATCGACAAAAAAGCTCGCATCAATAATACCTTTACGAATAGTTGAAGTAACTTCACCACCTGCTAAATAGGCACCTGCAAATTCAAAAACCATCGCGATAATAATGGCTTGTTTAATAGTTAATGCTTTTGAGCCAACCGATGTTCCCATCGCATTGGCGACATCGTTAGCACCAATGCCCCATGCCATAAATAAACCAACAACAGCGGCAATAATGACTAAGGTTGAACCTGAGTTAAGTATAATATCCATCAGTTAAACCCTATTTTCTAGCTAAAAGAATTTCTAAACGTGCACCAACACGCTCAGCAAGATCGGCCAAATCGCCAACCCAATCTATAATTTGATATAAAAACATCACGTCAACTGGATTTAAGTCGCTTTCTAAGCCGAGTAAATCTTTGCGTAACGCTATTTGCATAGTGTCAGTATCATCTTCAATTTCGTCTAATTGGTTGATCATTTTTTCAACCAACACAACTTCGCGACCACGAAAACCTGTTTCTAATAAGTCATCTAATTCGTTAATCGCTTCAGCGGCTTTTTCTGTCGCATCAATACAGCGCGCTAAATAAGCATTAAATTGCACTTGCAAGCTGGCAGGTATTTCTAATTTACGACCTAAAATACGACCGGCGATATCTTTAGCTTTGTTGGCAATTTTGTCTTGTTGACTAAGTAGCTCAAGCAAATCGGTTCTGTCTACCGGCATAAACAAGCCACCTGGTAGCTCTAAACGTAATTGACGTTTTAAAACATCGGCATCTTGTTCTAATTTTGATAATTTACGACGAACTTTAGCCGCTTCGCTCCAGTTTTGCTCACTACAAGCAGCAAAGAAAGGAATAAGTTGGTTGCTACACTTAACAACCAATTGGATGTGTTTTTCTAATGGTTTAATAGGTGATTTTGCAAATACACCTAAAATTGAATTTCTGGCCATAATAAGTTTCCAGTTATTTTTTGTAGTAGATTTTTCGCTGCGGATGATAACGCATTTATTTTGCAATTACTAAAGCGCAGCATATTCTATTAAATATTATTATCTAGACAAATTATATGACACTTATATGACAGTTTTATTACAACTATAAAACAGATAATTTTCAATTAGTTATTATCATGAAAAACAATAGACAATGTTCAGCCACTCTTTATTATTTTAAGAAAAACTTATAAATAATTTTATGAATTAATTTACCATGGGGAGGAAAAGCGTTGACAGCAGTATTAGTTTTACCTTTTTTAAAGACTGATTTGGCTTTTGAAAAAGTGATAAACCCTTCATGACCATGGTATTGACCCATGCCTGAAGCACCAATACCACCAAACGGCATATCATTTTGTACAACATGCATAGCTGCATCGTTTAAACAAACCCCACCAGCATGAGTACGTTCAAGTTTTGAGTTTTCTCATCATGGTTATAAATACAATGCTAGTAGTCTTGGTCTAGCATTAACATAATCAATAGCATCTCGTCATTAACTAAAGTCAGTGGCATTTTGCCTACACTAAGACATGCTTGCCCATTGTAGATAAAAATAATATGCCTATTGGCATTATTACTTGGCGAGATATTTTAAAAGTGTTGGCATTGCAATATAGAAAAAACAAACGGCAACACTTGATATCTAAACCATAAAGCAGCTTTAATATTGCATTAGTTATACATTAATATTTCATCTCAAAGCTAGTTGTTTCAAGTTCAAGACAAAAGCACGGAATTGACGTTAGCCAATGAGTACTTTTAACACTGAAGTTGGATTAATCTTCTTGGGGTTCAAAGCCATCAATAGTAACGCCTGCTAAACCACCAGTGCCACCCTGTTCATTACTGCGTAATTTAATCATTAAGCGTAAATCATTCGGTGAATCGGCGTGATGCAAGGCATCCGCATAGGTGATTGAACCTTGTTGATATAAGTTGAACAAAGCCTGATCGAAGGTTTGCATACCTTGCTCATTAGACTTCTCCATCACTTCTTTAATACTGCCAACTTCACCCTTTTTGATCAATTCAGCAATATAAGGAGAATTAAGTAAAATCTCAATGGCAGCCACTCGGCTATTACCATCCTTAGTGGGTATTAATTGTTGTGCGATAATACCACGTAAGTTTAATGCTAAATCAAACAATAACTTACCATGCTGATCAGCAGGCACTAAATGCATAATACGGTCAATGGCTTGGTTAGCATTATTAGCATGCAGGGTCGCAATACATAAATGCCCTGTTTCGGCAAAGCTTAATGCATGCTCCATGGTCTCTTGGCTACGAATTTCACCAATTAAAATTACATCAGGTGCTTGGCGTAAAGAACTTTTCAACGCAGCATCGAATGATTCAGTGTCTAAACCAACCTCACGTTGCGTGATCATGCTTTTACCATGCTCATGAACAAATTCCACGGGATCTTCAATAGTCAAAATATGTCCGCGAGAGTTGCGATTACGATAACCAATTAGTGACGCCATCGACGTTGATTTACCGGTACCCGTACCACCAACAAACAACACTAAACCACGCTTTGACATCACCACGTCTTTTAGCACCGACGGTAAACCTAAATCATCAACATCAGGAATGTCAGTCACAATACGACGAATAACCATGCCAGCCATATCTCGCTGCCAAAAGGCAGAGATACGAAATCGACCAATATTTTCGATTGAAATAGCAAAGTTACATTCTTTTTCTTCATCAAATTGACGCACTTGTTTTTCGCTCATGGCGTTATGCACTAACCCTAACGACTCCTCTGGAGAGAGAAAGTGTTCCGTAAGAGGCAGCAGCTCACCATTAATTTTTGCGCTCACTGGTAATTTGGCCGTCACAAACATATCTGATGCTTCAGCTTTAACCATTTTTTCTAATAACTGATGAAAATTCATTGGCTTTCCTATTTCTTATCTATAAATCAATTAATAACTGCTAAATTGGTTTTTATCTACCGCTTTTTCCATCGCTGCTTGCTTAGTGATCATCCCTCTATTGACCAAGTTTTGTAAACATTGATCCATGGTTTGCATGCCGTGAGACATACCCGTTTGAATAGCACTGTACATCTGGGCAATTTTATCTTCACGGATCAAGTTACGAATAGCCGGTGTACCAATCATAATTTCATGACAGGCCACTCGACCACCGCCGACTTTTTTAATCAATGTTTGCGAAATAACCGCACGTAAAGACTCTGACAACATAGAGCGCACCATAGATTTTTCTTCACCGGGAAACACATCAATAATACGGTCAATGGTTTTAGGTGCTGACGTGGTATGCAAAGTACCAAAAACTAAATGACCCGTTTCTGCTGCAGTCATCGCCAGGCGAATAGTTTCTAAATCACGCATTTCACCGACCAGAATAACATCAGGATCTTCACGAAGTGCTGAACGTAATGCTGCTTCAAAACTTAAGGTATCGCGATGCACTTCCCGTTGATTAATCAAGCACTGTTTATTTTCGTGCACAAATTCAATAGGATCTTCTATGGTTAAAATATGATCGTGTTTTGAGCTATTAATATAATCAACCATAGCCGCCAAAGTAGTCGACTTACCCGAACCGGTGGGCCCAGTAACTAACACTAAACCACGTGGTGTATCAGAAATATCTCTAAAAATATCAGGACAGCCTAAATCATCAAGTGATAATATTTTGCTTGGAATGGTACGAAATACGGCTGCAGGGCCTCGGTTTTGATTAAAAGCATTAACCCTAAAACGGGCTAGATTAGGCACTTCAAAAGAAAAATCCACTTCCAAGTTTTCTTCATACTCTTTACGTTGGCGATCATTCATAATATCGTAAACTAGAGCGTTAACATCTTTCGCATCAAAGGCTGGTATATTCAGCTTTCTCACATCGCCATCAACACGAATTGACGGCGGTGTACCTGTTGATAAATGTAAATCTGATGCATCATGCTGCACACTAAATGCAAGTAATTCGGTAATGTCCATAGAAAACCTCGATGGTGTTATCTGTTAAAGTATCAGTTGTTAAAGTATTATCTGTTCAAAATATTGATCAAAGCCTTAAATTCAACGTTATTCAGCTAAAAACTATGAACAAAATTAAAGAAAATATTCAAAAAGTTAAAACACAAATTGAGCACTCCTCAAATAATAGACAAAATTCTATCTCTTTGCTCGCGGTTAGTAAAACCAAACCAGCATCAACAGTAGAGCAAGCCTACCTTGCTGGACAACGTGATTTCGGTGAAAACTATTTGCAAGAAGCCATAGAAAAAATCGTCACACTGTCGCATTTACCGGCTATTTGTTGGCACTTTATTGGTCCTATCCAATCAAATAAAACCAAACAAATAGCTCAACATTTCAGTTGGGTTCACAGTGTTGACAGAGTCAAAATAGCATTACGCCTTAATGAACACCTAAGTGAACAAAGCCAGCAAAATAATTGTCAAGATACTCCGCTAAACATTTGTTTACAAGTGAATATTAGTGAAGAAGCATCAAAAGCTGGCATTATGGCTAGCGAGGTATTTTCTCTCGCTAAAGTGGTTGATAATTGTGATAATCTTACCTTACGAGGCTTAATGGCTATTCCAGCTAAAAATGCCGCTATCGACAGCTATGAAAAAATGCTGCACTTGTTTAAAGAATTACAAACCCAATATCCAACGGTAGATACACTATCAATGGGTATGTCGAATGATTTAGACATTGCCATTGCCAATGGCGCTACTATGGTTAGAATTGGCACGGCCATTTTTGGTGCAAGAACATAACATTAGGAGTAGGCGAGAATTTATTCGCGCTTAAAAATTTCATGAAAAAAATAGCATTTATTGGTTCTGGTAATATGGCACGTGCCATTATTATTGGTTTAGTTAATTCAGGTGTAGCAGCCAGTGATATTATCGTTGCCAACCCTTCACCAGAAAAAAGAATACAACTTGCCCATGAATTTGGCGTGCAACAAACTGATGACAATATCAAAGCAAGCGAGTTTGCCGATATTATCGTATTAAGCGTTAAACCCCATTTTATCTGCGATGTTTGCCAACAACTAGGCAATGGTATTGATATTTCTGCTAAACTTTTTGTTTCTGTTGCTGCTGGCACTACTGTTGCTCAAATTCAACAAGCCCTTAATACACAATCACCCGTGGTAAGAGTGATGCCTAATACGCCATCCCAACTTGGTTTGGGCATGAGCGGCATGTATGCCTCACCTGAAGTTAACGAGGCACAAAAAGCCGCCAGTGATAAATTAATGTCTGCCGTCGGCAAAGTTATCTGGCTCGCCACTGAAGATAAAATTAACGATATTATTGCCGTTGCCGGCTCAGCACCTGCCTACTTTTTCTTATTTATGGAAGCTATGGAAACACAGGCTAAAACCCTTGGTTTTACTCCCGAAGAAAGTAGAATGCTAGTGCAGCAAACGGCTCTTGGCGCCGCACAAATGGTGGAACATAATAGCGTCGCCATTAGCACACTACGCGAAAACGTAACTTCAAAAGGCGGAACGACCTTTGCAGCCCTTGAACAGTTTAGAAAAGATGGTATTGAACAAATGGTTAGCAATGCCATGAATGCCGCCATTAGCCGCGCTGAAGAAATGGCCAAAAACGGCTAACGTTTCAAAACAGGTTAATGACAATTATAATAGTCGCAATTTAATCTCAGGCCGTTTGTTCAAATGTAAGCGCAAAGCACTCATTGACTGTGGTTAATGAGTACTTTAAACGCAGCAGTTGACCAAAATAGCAAAGATAAAATTGTTGCTCAGGAGATAAAAGTGGAAGCAGTAATATACTTATTAAGATTCGCCTTTGATGCTTTATTGATGATTTTGATCATGCGAGTGTGGCTACAGTGGGTCAAAGCCGATTTTTATAACCCCTTAAGCCAGTTTATTGTCAAGGTCAGTAACCCTTTGGTAGTGCCACTTCGCCGTATTATCCCTGGCTTAGGTGGGTTTGACTTAGCAACGATAGTCGTCGCGTATATTATCGCCACACTAAAATTTGTCACCTTAGCGGCACTGACAGGTGAAAGTTTAGGCGTTCTTGCTTTTTATATCGGTTTACTGGTGTTGGTGAAACAGGCAGGATTTATGTTATTCATTATCATGATCATCATGGCAATTATGAGTTGGGTAGTACAAGGCTACAATCCAACGCTAATGGTATTTCATCAATTAACTGAGCCGTTTTTAAACCCTATTAGACGCATTATTCCCAATATGGGCGGATTAGATTTATCAATGATTGTTGCTTTTTTAGCAATGAATGTCATTAATATTATGCTCTCTAGTTCATTACCGTACTGGGGCGCTTTATAACAGTAAAAACTTGGCTATAAGAACGGAGCTTTTATAGCCTTTTTGCAGGTCTGCTCTATACTTATATTTATCGAACACACTAATTAGGCTAATTTATTAGGAGAGCAAAATGAAAACACTACTGCTAAAAATGTTAATCGTACTCAGTTTAAGTTTTTCTTTTGTTAGCGGCGCTAGCGCTGAAAACATGAAAAAACTTGGCTCAATGAATGTTCACTACATGGCTATTGGCTCAACTTTTTTCACCCCTGAAATAGCCAAAGTTTATGGTATAACCCGTAGCCGCTATAATGGCTTGGTTAATATTTCTGTGCTTGATAATACCAAAACAGGCAACCCAGCCAAAACCGTGACCATTAATGGTCAGGCAAAAAATAATCTAGGCCAATTTAAAAGCTTAGACTTTAAAGAAGTTAAAGAAGGTAATGCTATTTATTACTTAGCGCAAATCAGCTATAACCACGAAGAAACAATACACTTTAACTTAACCATCAATGACGGCAAAGAGCAGCAAATATTAAAGTTTTCACAAAAGTTTTATGTTGACTAAGTTAAACAAGTGAGCGACTTTTAAATATAGGTCGCCCTTTAACGTCAACAACGAGCCCCTAGCACCCACATCATTTTTCCCGTATTATTAGCGACAATTATTTCTCGCTATAGTTTCCTCATTTCATGTCCAAAATAGTTTTAGCCACAGGCAATCAAGGTAAGGTTAAAGAATTAGCCAGCTTACTCGCTGAGCAGCACATAGACGTTGTGCCACAAAGTGATTTTAACGTGCCTGACGTGGCAGAAACAGGCACAACTTTTGTCGAAAATGCCATCATCAAGGCTCGTCATGCCGCTAAAATAACAGGTCTTCCTGCCATTGCCGATGATTCAGGCCTAGAAGTAGATGCTTTAAACGGTGCCCCAGGTGTTTATTCTGCCCGCTATGCCAGTGATCTCAATGACAACCCAAGCGACGAAGATAATACCAATAAACTGCTTAGTGCATTAGAAAAAATCCCTGATGATAAGCGCAGTGCACGCTTTCACTGTGTATTGGTTTATATGCAACATGAAAATGACCCGACTCCAATTATTTGTCATGGTGTTTGGCAAGGCAGTATTAGCCGAATAAAACAGGGTGAACAAGGCTTTGGTTACGATCCTGTTTTTTGGCAAGAAGCATTGCAAATGTCCTCAGCACAATTGCCACGAGAGGTTAAAAACAAACTTAGCCATCGCGGTCAAGCACTGGCCCAACTTGTTAATAAATTGTCGATAAAATAGAACCGAGAGCATAGTGAGCACTAACTTTTTAATTGAACCACCGCTGTCTTTATACATTCACATACCTTGGTGTGTAGAAAAATGTCCTTATTGCGACTTTAATTCCCATGCGTTAAAAGCTAAAATCCCTGAGCAAGATTATGTGCAAGCGTTAATTACAGACTTAGACGCTGATATTGCTCGTTTCAATTTAAAAAACAGACCTTTACACTCTATTTTCATTGGTGGTGGCACGCCAAGTTTATTTTCAGCGCAAGCCATTGAAAGTCTGCTTAGCCAAGTGTTGTCACGCTTTAACTGCGACGCTTCACAAGATAAGCTTTCTCAAAATAAAACGATTGAAATCACTTTAGAAGCTAATCCCGGTACCGTTGAGGCCGACAAATTTATCGGTTTTGTGCAAGCAGGTGTTACGCGGTTGTCTATCGGTGTACAAAGCTTTGAGTCAGACAAATTAATAAAACTTGGCCGAATACATAATGTTAATCAAGCCAAACAAGCCGCAAAGCTCGCCAAAGAATCTGGCATTAACAGCTTCAACTTAGATTTAATGCATGGCTTACCTAATCAAACCGTAGATAATGCCCTTGATGATTTAAGAACGGCTATCAGCCTTAAGCCAGATCATCTTTCTTGGTATCAACTGACCATTGAACCTAATACCGCTTTTCACTCTAAACCACCGAAACTGCCCCAAGATGAAACCTTATGGGACATTCAAGATCAGGGCTTTAAAATACTTAGCGATGCCGGTTACCAACAGTATGAAATATCGGCTTTTAGTCAATCAGAACAACAGTGCCAACACAATCTCAATTATTGGCAATTTGGTGATTATCTTGGCATTGGTTGTGGCGCGCATGGCAAGATCACCAACCCGGCAACAGGAACAATTCAACGCACGGTAAAAGTTAAACATCCAAAGGGTTACCTTGATACCAATCGCGAAGCGCTGGATCACCTAACCACCGTTGCACACAGTGAATTACCTTTTGAATATATGATGAACCAATTGCGTTTGTTTACTAGCTTTACTTTAGCTGATTATCAACAGCGTACGGGGTTAGCTATAAACACTATTTTACCGACATTACAGCTAGCACAACATAAAAAGCTCATGCTATGCACTGATAACGCATCGACCGAAGGTAAGTGGCAAGTAACACCACTGGGTCATCGCTATTTAAATGACTTATTAGAGCTATTCCTTTAATGACTCTTGATAGTAAAAATATAGAGAGTGAAAAAAACGATCTCTATTTCATGCAGCGGGCATTTGAACTAGCCCAGCAAGCAGAGCAACTTGACGAAATTCCCGTTGGCGCCGTGGTGGTTTATCAAGGAAAAATTATTGGCGAAGGCTTTAATCAATCAATATTGCTCAATGATCCCTCTGCCCATGCAGAAATGATCGCTATTCGACAAGCGGGCAAACATCGTAATAATTATCGACTACTCGATTGTACGCTATATGTAACGCTTGAGCCCTGCCCCATGTGTGCCGGCTTATTGGTGCATAGCAGAATAAAAAGATTAGTTTTTGCCAGCCCTGATTTAAAAACAGGTGCCGCGGGTAGCGCGCTGAACATAGTTGATAATGAACAATTCAATCATCAAATACCAGTGGTTGAAGGGATAATGCAAGAGCAATGTAGCCAGCTGTTGTCAGGCTTTTTCAAACGCCGTCGCAACGAAAAAAAGGCAGCGAAGAAAACACTATAATTTTTCAAATGCGGCTAGATGGCTAATACCATCTTGATTACCGTCTTGCCATACTTGTAGCTGTTCAAAAATATCGTCACTTGCATCGATAATACCATCATCATTCACATCAAAATCTTTCAGCGCTTCAAAACCATCCCTAGCCTTTTCTCCATCAGCAAGAAGGGTATTATCACCAAAAAGTTCACGCCCTGTATCAATAGTGCCATTTTCATTGCGATCCAATACCAGCATGCCATCATCAGCAGCAACCCAGCCTGTACCTTTTTTTAAACCGTCAGCGGTATGATCAAAAAGAATTTCGGCATCATCACCTACCGTTTCAATACCATCGCCATCTAAATCAAGCACCAAGGGATCGGCTTGCCTTCCTCCTTGAAATGTTGTGGTAAAGCGGTTATCAATATTTATCCTTATTTCATTAAAGGCATCTTCAAAGGAGTCGGGGATGGTGAAGTCTCTGCCATCAATAAATCTTTGCAATTGAGCAAAATCTGCATTAATAGCTGACATAAATACATCAGAAAACTGGCTAGCACCATCAACAATATCATATGCTGTGCCACCAACAACTTGTCCTATATTTTCAATAAATGAATCAATTGCATCTACACCTTCACCTAAAGAAGATAAGGCATCATCTGTTAATTGATTTAAGCTATTATCTAACGATTCAAAAGCATCTCCTAGATCAACCGTGCCATCATCAGTTGAAGTAGCTAGCGCATAAACACCAAAACCGACACTTGCAATAATACCAAGCGTGGCAATAATAGGAGTACCAACAGCTATAGCTGGCAATGCTGCTAATGCTATCATCGATGAAGCCACCGCAGCTAAGCTCGACTCAGAAACTACTCCAGGACTCTCTTCATTGCTATATTGAGCTTCTATGGCAATAAGATTGGCGCTTAAATCAGCTACAGCGATACTGCTGCCTAAGCCAGGAATTGTTTTAGCTAATGCTAAAAAAGTATGTGCCACCGCCAGTGCTCCCGTTAATGCTGGAGCTTGCTCTACTAGTGTACTAGCTTGAGAACTGTTTATAGCATTAGCAAGTGTAACTGGTGTGGTATTTATCCCTAAAATAGTATTAATTATTTCAGTGATGTTGTTTAGTGATTGACTTTGTAGTGGCATTATTAATTTTCCTTAATGTTTAATTGTTGTGATTATTTATATTTTTTCCAAATCCGTAATAGGATGATTCCAATAACAATTAAGCAAAAAATAATTGTTTTTTTAGTCAAGCTATTATCTCCTAACCAATCAATGTACTTCTGACTATAATTATTTATGACTTTCCCATTAACGGATAGATACAAAATTCTTTTTGATTTAAATGGCCAATACTTATATTCATAGTGATAGTCAAAAATGACAGGGGTTTGTAAATTGTTTTTTATATATTCATATGATTTTTTAGATAAAGGTAAACCAAAAGTTAGGATTTCATTTTTAGTTTCAATAACAATACCTTCATTAAAGCCACGACCACCTTTATGTGATTCAATTAATGTTCCCTGTAAAAATCGTAATTGATCTCGCGGCTTAAACTCGGTAGTAATATTGGGGATCAAAGTGTATACAAAAACTAATAGCACCAGACAAAGTTGATATGAAAAAAGCACTTTTTTCTTTGATTTTTTCATAGCTCTAACAAAATACACTTGATAAATTTCTGTTTGTTTTATTTTTTCTAAAAACTTCATTATCTTTCCCTTGCTCCTTCACTAACTCCACGTATTAATGGTGCTAATAAAAACTCCATTAACCGCCTAGTGCCTGTTTTAATCTCTACCGTTACCGACATGCCGGGTTTAAGTTTTACCCATTTACCATCAACATTAATTTCATCGGTCTTTATAGAAGCCTTGAGCGGAAACAATAATCCTAGTTGCTCATGCTCAATGGCATCGGCAAAGATATCCGTCACAGTGCCGTCTATCACGCCATACTTGGTAAACGGAAAACTGTCTATTTTTATTTCGGCTATTTGCCCTGAGTACACAAAGCCTATGTCTTTATTGAGTAGCCCTGCATTAATTTCTAAGCGGTGGCTGCCATTTTCACCGTCACTTAAATAAGAGGGAACTATATGTAACAACTCTTGTGCAGGGGTAACAATACCGCCAATGGTGGCAATTACTAGTTCTTCAACTATGCCATCAATGGGCGAAGTAAGTACCCTTAATTGTGTTAGTCGGTTTGCCTTGGTTAACTCTTGGCTAATACTTTTACTTTCCCGTGTTAGTTGGTTAATTTCTTGTAAGGTATTGCGACGTGACTCTGACAAATAGGCTTGCAAGTTTTGTTTAGCTGATTCAATAATAGAATAAAGCTGTGCGTAAATACCACCGTGTTTCACTAGCTGTTGGTGGTTGCCTTGCTCAACGAGCCTGCCTTTATCTACCACCATAATACGATTTGCATCTTTTACTGCTGACAAGCGATGAGCAGTAATAAATCACCTGTCCCAAACGAGGTTAATTCGTCAAATGAGTGCATAGTGGGTTTATTATTAGACTTACAATTAGTCAAGTCATGAATAAGCACCTCATCTTTGCTTATTTTAGCAATAATGAAAAAGTGTACGTTTTGATGACGCACTATGGCAGGCAATGTGTGTTCGCTGAGTTTTTCAACTTTACCGACAATAAACTTAGCTTTAAAACCTAAGCTTTTAGCGGCACGGATAAGATTAATATCAGCTAGTGACTTGTCATCAGGGTGAAGGTCATTATGCTGAAATTCGCGTAATAAAGCACTAGGCTCTGCGGGTATTTGGTGAAAGTGGGCAATCAATGAAAGACATTGAATACCTGAGTTGAAATGGCTCGACATCTATTTCCCTGAGTCATTGAATCGTCCTTAATTTGACTCGACTTTAGATAACCTTTGATAAGATGTAAAGTAAAACTCGCCATTCTCGAGTTACTCTCTACATTAGTGCTCTTTAGTTTGTGCAGGTACTCCTTGGCCTAGCTGTTGATTAAAGTAAAACTGACGACGAGAATTCATCTTATGATGTTGTAGTTTTAAATGTTTTCTACGAGCACTGGCTGATACTTGTCTTTTTACTTTCATTATTATCTCTCTTTATCTTATTTATTATTTAGTTCTCTGCCATTATTATAGTTAATTGTGACAATAAGATGACGTAAATATAAAAAAGTAAAAATACTATTCTGTTACATCAGTTATTTGAAGATCTGATAACTCTTCTTGCTTAGACTTATCATCAAGCCATGACAGGGTGTCATAGTAACGACGAATGTTTTCCACATAGCTTACCGGCTCAGCACCACGGGCATAGCCATATTTAGTTTTTTTATAATATTTTTTTTGTTGTAGTAAAGGTAAGCGAGTTTTCACTTCAACCCAACGGTCTGGATCGCCCCCTTGTTGTTGGGTAATAATTCTTGCATCGTTTAAGTGACCAAAGCCAACATTATAAGAGGCAAGCGCAAACCACATTCTATCTGGGCTTGGAATTCTATCTGGCATTTTATCGATCATACGTTTGAAGTATTTAGCACCACCACGAATACTTTGCTCGGCATCTAAGCGACTTTTAATGCCCATCTGCTTCGCGGTGTCGAGTGTTAACATCATCATACCGCGCACGCCAGTATGAGATCGGGCATGGGGTTGCCAATGTGATTCTTGATAACTTATCGCGGCCAGCAAGCGCCAATCAATCTCTTGACTATGCTTTTCAAATAATGCTTGATACTTAGGCAATTTTTTCTCAACCGCTTTGATAAAGGTTCGAGTTTCAACATAATTAAATTCTTCAATATGCCCATAATACTTATCATTAAGCGCCAATAAAGTGCCATCGTGGTGAACCTGACCAAAAAATTCAACAATGCTTGCTAAAATAGCATCATCACTATTTTCACTTAGCATCCAAGCTAAAGGTTCAGATTTGCTAATGCTAAAGGCAATACTGATTTCAGGATAGTAACGCCGATTGATCGCTAAAATGTTACTGTCAATAACGGTATAATCAATTTCTTCCGCCAACACCTTTACAAGCAACTCTTCACTGTCAAAGTCTTTACTTTCTTGCCAAGTCAGCTCGGGGTTAGTTTGTTTCAAAAGCTCAAGATTTTCCACATAACTTGAATCAGCGGTAACCATTAACTTACCGGTTAATTCGGCTAGTTTTCTTGGCCAAACCTGCCCTTGTTTAAATACTAATTTTTGTGTCGCTTGTTGGTAACTAGGAGCAAATCGAAAGCGTTGCAAACGTTTATCGGTTACCGATAAACCAGCAGCAAGAAAGTCAACATCACCATTATTTAACTTAATAAATAGCTCATCTAAGTTATAGCTAGGCACTATTTTTAATTCTACATTAAGAGAATGGGCATATTTTTTTGCTAGCTCATATTCAAAGCCAACAAAATCATCTACTTGTGAGCCACTACCTTGAATATAAAAACTGTTTGCACCATATAAAGTGCCTACAGTGACATAACCACGCTCAATAATACGAGAAAAACTGGCTGGTTCATTTTTTTCATCACAAGAAAAAATGAAACCCAACAATAAGAGAATAAAGGTAATTCTCTGTGTTGAATGTCTGAGTTTGCAATTAAATTTTAAAAATTTCATAGTGTTAATTGTGTCGTGTATTGCCTTGTTAGCCAAGTATTTTTTTTACTACTTTTTAGGTGAATTTTTTTGCTTGTTCAAATGCTATTTTCAATTAACAAAGTTAAGCTTTTCAATTATAATACGCGCGAAATTTTCGCTTAGGCTAAACTAAACCTTTAGCTTGATTATATATAAACGAAAACCCCATACAAACTTGGTGATTACCCTATGACGATGCCTAAGACAACGTTAATAAAAAACCTTCGTGGCGCTCCTGCACTTTCTGAATTTAGAATACAAAAGCTATTGGCTCAGTGTGAAGATTTAACACTGCCAGTAACTGATGTTTATGCGGAGTATGCGCATTTTGCAAAACTTAATGCCGTATTAGCCACTGACGAAGAAAATGTTTTACAACAATTATTAACTTATGGCCCGACCATTGAAGAGCATGAGCCTCAAGGTCAATTTTTATTAGTAACACCACGTCCGGGTACTATTTCACCTTGGTCATCAAAATCGACTGACATTGCTCATAACTGTGGTTTAGCGAAAGTGGAACGTTTAGAGCGCGGCATGGCTTACTACATCACCCTTAAAAGCGATGCTAGTTTAACTGTTGCGCAAAAAGCACAACTGAGTTCACTTTTACATGATCGCATGATGGAAAGTGTTTTTAGCGATTTTAGTGATGCCGAGCAGCTCTTTGCTAGCGCAGAGCCGAGTGAATTAACCGCTATCGATATTGAGAACGGCGGTAAAAATGCCCTTGTTCAAGCCAATATAGATTTAGGTTTAGCCCTAGCGACGGATGAAGTTAATTACTTATTTGAAAACTTTAGTAAGCTCGGCCGCAATCCACACGATATTGAACTTTACATGTTTGCCCAAGCTAACTCAGAGCATTGTCGTCATAAAATATTTAATGCCGACTGGACTATTGACGGCGAGAAGCAGCCTAAATCATTATTTAAAATGATCCGTAATACTCACGAAGTAAATCCCGATTTTGTCTTAAGTGCCTACAAAGATAATGCCGCGGTAATGGTGGGTAATAAGGGCGGTCGTTTTTTCCCAAATCCACAAACGAATGTTTATGGCTACCACCATGAAGACATTCAAATATTGATGAAAGTTGAAACGCATAACCACCCTACCGCTATTTCTCCCTATCCCGGTGCTGCCACAGGCAGTGGCGGTGAAATTCGTGATGAAGGCGCGACCGGTATTGGCTCTAAACCCAAAGCTGGCTTGGTCGGTTTTTCTGTTTCCAACTTACGTATTCCAAATTTTGAACAGCCTTGGGAAACCGATTTTGGCAAACCAAGCCGTATTGTTTCAGCACTCGACATTATGATGGAAGGCCCGCTGGGCGGCGCAGCATTTAATAATGAGTTTGGTCGCCCTGCTATTTTAGGTTATTTTCGTACTTACGAAGAACAAGTAAACTCTTTTAATGGCACCGAAGTACGTGGTTACCACAAACCTATTATGCTGGCTGGCGGTTTAGGTAATATTCGTGATGAACACGTACAAAAACGTGACATTGTCGTTGGCGCTAACTTAATTGCTTTAGGTGGTCCAGCGATGAATATTGGCTTAGGTGGTGGTGCTGCTTCGTCAATGGCCTCGGGTCAATCAGCTGAAAACTTAGATTTTGCCTCTGTGCAACGTGAAAATCCAGAAATGGAGCGTCGTTGTCAGGAAGTTATTGATAAATGTTGGCAGCTAGGTGATGCAAACCCCATTTTATTTATTCATGATGTCGGCGCCGGTGGTTTATCAAATGCTTTCCCTGAGTTAGTGTCTGATGGCGGTCGTGGCGGTATATTTGAACTACGCAATGTGCCTAACGACGAGCGCAGCATGGCACCTCATGAAATTTGGTGTAACGAATCACAAGAGCGTTATGTATTAGCGGTTTCTGACGAACAATTAGCACAATTTAGCGAGATTTGTGCTCGTGAACGTGCGCCGTTTTCTGTGGTAGGACGTGCCACTGAAAATGAACATTTAACCGTCACCGATGCCCATTTTGAAGGTAATGATAAATTAGAGACACCCATTGATTTACCACTTGAGGTGTTATTAGGCAAAACGCCAAAAATCTTCAAAGATGTAACCACTAAAACAGCCACTGGTGATGAACTCGCTTTAACTGACATTACTTTAGCTGATGCTGCCGATCGTATTTTGTCTTTACCTACTGTTGCGGAAAAAACCTTCTTGATCACCATTGGCGATCGCTCGGTAACCGGTATGGTTAACCGCGACCAAATGGTGGGTCCTTGGCAAGTACCAGTAGCCGATTGTGGCGTTACCGCCTCAAGCTTAGACTCATACCACGGTGAAGCGATGTCATTAGGCGAGCGCACACCCGTTGCTTTACTAAACTTTGGCGCTTCGGCACGTTTAGCGGTAGCCGAGTCATTAATGAATATTGCTGGTACTGATATTGCTGGTTCTGACGGTGATAGGTTAAACCGTATTAAATTATCTGCCAACTGGATGTCGCCAGCAGGACATCCCGGTGAAGATGCAGGTCTTTATGAAGCGGTAAAAGCCATTGGTGAAGAGTTATGTCCAGCATTGGGATTAACCATTCCAGTCGGTAAAGACTCTATGTCAATGCGTACCCAATGGGATGAAAACGGAGAGCAAAAATCTGTCACCTCACCCATGTCGTTAATTATCACCGCCTTTGGTGTTGTTGAAGACATTCGTAAAACAGTAACACCTGAGTTAAGAACAGATCAGGGTGAAACAAGAATAGTTGCTATTGATTTATCCATGGGTAAAAACCGTTTAGGGGGCTCATGTTTAGCGCAAGTTTATAAAAAGCTTGGCAATGAAACACCTGACGTTGATAGCCCTGAAATATTGAAAGGCTTCTTCAACGCTATACAAACGCTAGTACGTGAAGAAAAGCTAATCGCTTATCATGATAGATCAGATGGCGGTTTATTTACCACTATCTGTGAAATGGCCTTTGCTGGTCATACGGGTGTTGATATTGATCTGACTAACATTCCTTCAAAAGAAGCGGGTGATAATTTATCAATATTATTCAATGAAGAATTAGGTGCTGTTATTCAAGTACGTGCCGACGATATTGATGCCATTCATGCCGTATTTACTAAGCATGGCATTTTAGCTTGCTGCACCGATGTTGGCCGCATCAATAATGAAGATACTATTCGCTTTACACGTGATGGTGATGTGGTACTAGAAAACTCTCGCACCTACTTCCGTACAACGTGGGCACAAACCACTTACCAAATGCAGTCGCTACGTGACAACCCTGAATGTGCTCAGCAAGAGCATGATGTTAAATTTGATACTGAAGATCCTGGCTTAACCGCTACGCTAACCTTTGATATTAATGAAGACATAGTAAGTGATTTAATCGCTAAAGACGCGGCTACTAATGAAGCTACCAATAAAGGGAACAGCACTAACCCGAAAGTGGCTATTTTGCGTGAGCAAGGAGTTAACTCACATGTAGAAATGGCCGCCGCTTTTGACCGAGCAGGTTTTATCGCTATTGATGTTCACATGTCTGATATTCTTGCTGGTAGAGCTGACTTAGCTGACTTCAACGGCCTAGTGGCTTGTGGTGGTTTTTCTTACGGTGATGTACTTGGCGCTGGTGAAGGTTGGGCAAAATCAATTTTATTTAATGCCAATGCCCGCGCTATGTTCAAAACATTTTTTGAGCGCGAAGATACCTTCACATTAGGGGTATGTAATGGTTGTCAAATGTTGTCAAACTTAAAAGATATCATTCCGGGTAGTGAAGCATGGCCACGATTTGTACAAAACAAATCTGAGCGTTTTGAAGCTCGCTTCTCATTAGTAGAAATTCAAGAAAGCCCGTCAGTATTGTTTAAAGGCATGGCTGGCTCAATGATGCCAATTGCCGTTTCTCACGGTGAAGGGCGTACTGAATTTAGTAGTGATGAAGCCATTGATGCCGCTAACAATTCTGGCACGGTTTCAATGCGTTATGTCAATAACTACGGCGATGTTACCGAAACTTATCCAGCCAATCCGAATGGCTCAGTTGACGGCATTACGTCATTAACCACCATTGATGGCCGTGTAACTATCATGATGCCGCATCCTGAACGTGTATTTAGAACGGTTGCCAACTCATGGCATCCAGACAGCTGGGGTGAAGACTCACCTTGGGTACGCATGTTCCGCAATGCTCGTGCTTTCATTGGCTAAAGGTATTGGTTAAACGGTAGTCAATATTCTATATTCTTAACAAAAACCCGACTTTGTTCGGGTTTTTTATTGGCAAAAATTTCTGTTACGCTAAAGTTTATAGTGCTCATCATCAAAATAATAACAAAGGCATCACATGAAAGATCATAACTGCTCACCTTTAACTGATTTTATTGAATACCCTGCAGCTGAAATGCTTGAACGCTCTGAGCAATTTTATCAAGACATTAAGCGTCGTCATTCTATTCGGCAATTTAGTGACAAAGCCGTTGATAAAAGCATTATTGAAAATTGTCTTAAAGCCGCAGGTACCGCGCCAAGTGGTGCTAACCACCAACCTTGGCACTTTGTTGCAGTGAACTCACCAGAGATAAAAAAACAAATCAGAGCGCAAGCTGAACACCATGAACGTGGTTTTTATCAAGGACGTGCCAGCGAAGAGTGGCTTGATGCTTTAAAAGATCTCGGCACAGACGCCTCTAAGCCTTATTTAGAGTATGCACCATGGCTAATTGCCATTTTTAGTCAGAAAAAGGTGGCATCAGTGAAGAAGATAAAAACACCAATTATTACGTACATGAATCGGTTGGCATAGCGACAGGGTTTTTAATCAACGCCTTACATAATGCTGGCTTAGCAACGCTAACCCATACGCCAAAGCCTATGTCTTTTTTAAATAAAGTTTGTCATCGCGGTGACAATGAGCGTGCTTATATGCTATTAATTGTCGGCTACCCTGCAAGTGATGCAACGATACCCACTCATGCGCAAGTGAAAAAGTCACTGAGTGATATAGCAACGTTTTTATAAAAATAGTGCTGCTATTTTATTCACAAAAAACTTTATTCAATCCCGAACCTTTCACTGTAACAAAACTGTAATAAAACTGTAATAAAACTGTCGTATTATTGAAATATAACAGAAATAGCTCTGTAATAAATACAGGGCGCAAGGAGTTACCGTGGATCAGTTGAGTATAAAATGGAAGTTGGGATTATTAGCAATTTTAGCAGCAATAGGTTTCGTGACAATGTTCACGTACAATTATTCAGCTACTACAACCTTGATAAAATTCAATGACATATCTCGACAAACAGTTCAACTTAAAGCTGAAATGTTAATGTTAAGACGCCATGAAAAAGACTTCATTGCGAGGAAAGATCTTAAATACCGAGAAAAATTTAAGCAAGCATACACAAAAATCACTGTCACTCTCGAGCGAGTAGAACAAAATTTATTGTCAGTCGATATTTCCAGCCAATATATAGAGGAACTTAAACAGGAGTTAACTAACTATCGAAATAATTTTTCTTTACTCATTAAACAACAGCAAATTGTTGGTCTTAATGCCAAAGATGGTTTGTATGGTTCATTAAGAAATGAAGTACATCAAATTGAAAGTTTGCTTATTGAACATGAAACGTTATCGGGTTCAAGCATAGCAGTGCATAGCTTAATGCGAACTATGTTGATGCTGCGCCGACATGAGAAAGATTTCATGCTAAGACGCGATCTCAAATATGTAGACAAATTTAATCAACGTATAGAAATGATGCGCAACCAATTAACGAACAACAATGCTATTAGTGATTTTAAGCAAGACTTGACTATAGCCTTAAATAATTATCAACAACAGTTTATCCAGCTAGTAGACGGTGAGCAGAGCTTTGGCTTAAATAGTAGCCAAGGTGTTTTTGGTAGCATGAGAGGAAGCATTCACCAAGTGGAAAGCTTATTAAAATCATTCAACCAATTTGCTATCGACAATATTGAGCAGCACATAGCAAACAAAAAGTTAATCGACATTATTGTCGGCCTTAGCTTAATGATGTTAATCATGATAGCGCTAATTGTCATCGCCAATGGTATTTCTCAACGCATAACTAATTTATCAAAACTAATGAGTTTAGCGGCAAAATCTAAAGACTTAAGTTTGCGAACTTGTGTTTCAGGGAATGATGAAATTAGCAAAATGGCCAACGTTTATAATGACATGATGACTGAATTTGATGAGTTAATGACCGAGGTAAAAAATTCATCATTAGCGTTAGCGCAAGCATCTAAAGATTTGAAAGTATCAAGTGAACACACCATTGTCGGGGTGAACCGCCAATTAAGCGACAGTGAACTTGTTGTTGCCGCGATGACGCAAGTTAGCGATTCTGTTGCTGAAGTAGCCTTCAATGCTTCTGAAGCTGCTCAGACTTCATCTTCGGCAGACCAAGCTTCATGCAAAGGCCACCAACTCGTCAAAGAAAACCGAAAAAGTTTTGCAAAACTTGTCGCTGATATTGAAAATTCTGCCGTTATTATTAAAAATTTAAGTGAAGAGAGTAATAATATTGAAGCCATGCTCAACGATATTCGCGGCATTGCTGATCAAACAAACTTACTTGCACTTAATGCCGCTATAGAAGCGGCTAGAGCAGGTGAACAAGGCCGTGGTTTTGCCGTGGTCGCTGATGAAGTTAGGACACTAGCCCAACGCTCTGCTGAATCAACACTAGAAATAGAAAAGATAGTCATTCGCTTACAATCACTCGCTACAGAAGCAGTGACAGCAATGCATTTAGGTAAACGTCAAGCAGAAGAAAGTGTTGAAAACACTAGTAATGTCGAGTTGGCATTAGGTAAGATAAAAGACTCTAGTAAGGCTGTTAATATCATGAATAAACAAATTGCCACCGCCGCAGAGCAGCAATCGTCAGTTGTGCAAGAAATTAACCACAGTTTACTGTCAATTGCTGAAGTAGCAAAGGATACCGCTAACCTCACTGAAACTATCTCCACATCTAGTGTGCAACTGCAAGGTTTGTCTGATCAACTTGGACTGCGCGTTTTAAAATTTACCCTATCGAGCTAACGGGATTAATAAATTTCAACAAAAAGATAGTTATACAAAATCAAGTTGAATATCAGTACAACCTTTTTTACAGCGTATACCAGAGCTTTCAGCGCTTACAGCAGCACTACCTTGCTTAGGCGTTCGTAAACAGAGCGGTTGTTTACAGGTAGGACAAAGTACCGTTTGCCCTGCCATCACTTTTTTCATTAACTGTCTTTGATTAGCAAAAGAGTTTTTACTTTGCTTTTGCAAGGCAGCAAACTGTTTAATATCAATCATTTCCTCACCTGTACTTGCTGTGCATAAAGTTACAAACAGTAAAAACCATCAAATTTGCCTTGTAAAGGCTCGCTGCTTGATTCGAGTAACTCTTGATAAGCTGTTATATTTTCATAACTTAACGGCATTGCTGGATAAGCGGTTATTTCCCATGGATATTCATCATTGTCTTGAAAGGGGGTAAAAGAAAGCTTTTGGTTGTTCTCAAGTAATAACTGTCCAAATTGTAATGCCAGTGCTTGTGTAGTAAACAAAACCGAGAACTCTACTTCTCTTGCCTGTTCAAGTTCCTCGCCAGCTTGTTGCATTTGCCATAAGGCATCACCAATATTATCGTTCGGAAAAAGGGTTAAATCACGGTTCATTGATGACTCATTCAATAAATTAATAATAAAACCGCATGTTACCCGATAACGCTCAAACAGTAAAAGTGTTAAGCTAGCCCTTACTGGTTCAGTTTACTTTTCAAGGCACTATGGCGGCTATTTTCGAACATCATATAATATTTGATCACAAGTTTGATGATCGACTTGCTAACACCGCTGATAATCAAAGTGCTACCGCTTTGGCGTTGCTATTTACTAGCCTTGAAAAAACGTCGAATATGCTCAGTAAGGCGCAGTTAAAAAATGCCATAGCGAAAGGAGCATTATGGCTTACTCGAGGTCAACATACCCAAAGACTACGTCGAGTCAAAAAAATCTTACAACAAGGTGACGAACTACATTTTTATTATAATGAAACGGTGCTGGCTAGTCAGGTTAGTGATGCTAAGTTAATCAGCGATGAAAACGATTATAGCGTTTGGTATAAACCTTATGGCATGCTATCGCAAGGTTCTAAATGGAGCGATCACTGTACCATAAATCGCTTCGTTCAACTGCACTTCACCCCCGAACGTGCCGCTTTTATTATTCATCGTTTAGACAGAGCGGCAACAGGGCTAATGCTTATTGCCCACAGTAAAAAAGCCGCAAGAGCTTTGTCGGCAATGTTTGAAAATCGCACCACGGATAACAATACCCTTGAAAAACATTACCAAATAACGGTTCATGGCGATCACAGCAAGCATGAACAACCACAAGTGATCACCACTGATGTCGATAACAAAAGCGCCCGTAGCACTTTCACTTGCTTAGCTTACGATGAAACTAAAGATCAATCGTTAATCAAGGTAAAAATTGATAGCGGTAGAAAGCATCAAATACGCATTCATGCCGCCAGCATAGGTTTGCCCGTTGTTGGTGATAGATTACATGGCATAGCAGATAAAAATGAAGCACAAAACCTGCAATTATGCGCGGTTAGTTTGCGCTTTACTTGTCCTTTATCTGGGCACAAGCAAAGCTTTGCATTATCAGTAGAGTTACAACCTAGCTTTTAACGGGGGCGTTCAAAATTCTGCGTCAGCTTAAATTTTTAAATATCAGGGACGCTATCTAAACGTCCTTCAAAACAAATCGCTAACAGAGATAAACAAAGGCTTTATTAAATACAGTAATTAAAATCTTCATCGTCAAGTAAAGACAGCGTTTCACCCACTCTGTCATCGTCATTTAAGGCGGCAAGTAATTCAAAGCCTTGTTGGCGTTGCTCCTTAGTTAATGCTTGATAAGGTAGACGGAAATTGGGGGCAACAGCGCCAGTCATCATCAAAGTAGTATTAATCGCGATAGGGTTAGGCTCACAAAACAACCATTGCATTAAACCTTGTAAACGCCCATTCAGTTCAACATTCTCATTGTCCATTAATTGGCGCATTAAACCGGGAATAATATTAGAGGTAACCGAAATAACGCCGTGAGAGCCAAACTTGTGGCGACCGTCATGACTTTCATCATCATTGCCTGACCAACAAGCAATACCTTGCTTTTCATAATGAGCAATACGTTCATTACCACCACATTCTTTAACGCCAATAAAGTTTTTATGTTTTGCTAAGATTTCAATAATATCAGGAGTAAGATCTTGTCCCGTTCGCCCTGGCACATTGTAAATAAAGGCAGGTCCAATATCTAAAGTACGATTAAGGTGTTCAATAACACCCGCAATTGATGTGCGGCCATAATAAGGGTTGATTTGCAACGTTGCATCCATACCAGCAGCAAAACCATTTTTGGTGGCTTTAATGGCTTCACTGGTATTATTACTGCCGGTATTACCAATAATTAATAACTTATCACCAAATTTATGTACGCTATGAGCGATTAAGATTAAATGCTCTTCCCAGCTCAACAAGTGTCCTTCACCCGTAGTGCCGCCAACAACAATGCCATCGACACCAGCATCAATTTGTTTTTGAACAAGAGTATCATAAATACTTAAATCAACTTCACCTGCTGCGGTGTAAGGGGTTTTGATGGCGGTAATTAAACTGGCTGCTTTTAACTGCTTCATTATTTTCCTAGCTTTTGCTTATTAATTGATGGATAAAACTAACAATGACCAATACTATCAGTTATTTTACGCATTATAAAAATCTCATTGCTTTCAATGTGTTGATATTCAAAAATATGATGATTTAATTGTAATACTCTATATGCATGATAGTTTTCACTATTATTAAGGTCTGCGGCGTAAAGCTGTTCATCAATGAGTTCATTTTTTGTGATGGTAAAATGAATGTCTGCCACTAAACCCCAGTCACCTAATTCAGTGACTTGTTCAATAGC